>Ga0206116_1000112_pt1 | contig 121957 bp, 77 predicted proteins | sample 3A1Ametagenome_FD_178000 | JGI IMG/M metagenome (GOLD analysis project Ga0206116, IMG submission 178000) | Enriched microbial communities from leaf-cutter ant dump, University of Wisconsin, Madison, United States - 3A1A | ecosystem: Environmental > Terrestrial > Nest > Insects nest > Nest dump...
CCTCGGCGGGGGACGGGGGTGGATAGGGGGAGACCATGGATTGCTTCCCCAGCCTACAGCAGATCGCGCAGACGGAACCACATCATTGCGAGGACCAGCGCCGGGGTGCGGAAACGCCGCCCGCCGGGGAAGGGGGTGTGGGGAATGCGGGCGAACACGTCGAAGCGTCCGGCGGTGCCGCTCACCGTCTCCGCCATCAGCCGCCCGGCCATGCCGGCCAGCGCCACGCCATGGCCGGAATAGCCGTGGGCATAGAGCGTGGTGGGCGACAGCCGGCCCAGATGCGGCATGCGGTTCATGGTGATGGCGACCCGCCCGCCCCAGAAATATTCGACGCGGGCGTCCTTCAAATCCGGATAGATCGCCAGCATCTTCATCCGCATCGCCTGCTTCAGCCCCGGCCCATCGACGCCCGAATAGCTGACGCCGCCGCCGAACAGCAGCCGGTGGTCGGCGGACCGGCGGAAGTAGTCCAGCGAGAACTTCATGTCCGACACCGCGATGTTCGTCGGCAGCAGGGTCCGCGCCCGCTCCTCGCCCAGCGGTTCGGTGGCGATCATGTATGTCGCGACCGGCATGATGGTCCGGTCGAGCGCCGGGGCCAGCCCGCCGAGATAGGCATTGCCGGCGAGGATCAGGTGCCTGGCCGTCACCCGTCCGCCTTCGGTGCGGACCCAGGGCTTCGCCCCGCTGTCCATGGCGAGGACGCGGCTGTTCTCGAAGATGCGCACCCCGGCGGCACCGGCGGCGCGGGCGAGGCCCAGCGCGTAGTTCAGCGGGTGCAGATGGCCGCTGCCCTCGTCGAGCAGGCCGCCGATATAGGCGTCGCTGCCGACATGCTTGCTGATGCCGGCGCGGTCCAGCCGCTGCACCCGGTCATAGCCGTAGTCGTCGCGCATCTCGCGCTCCAGCGCCGCCACCTCCTGCATGTGGCGCGGCTTCAGCGCGGCATAGGCGAAGCCCCAGGTCAGGTCGCAGGCGATGGCGTGGCGTTCCACCCGCCCGGCAAGCTGGGTCTTCGCCTCCTCCCCGAACTCCCACAGGCGGCGGGCATCCTCCTTGCCGACCCAGCCCTCGACGGTCGCCATCGGCTTGTTGTAGCCGGTGATGATCTGTCCGCCGTTGCGGCCCGAAGCCCCCCAGCCGCAACTTTCCGCCTCCAGCAGCACGACGTCGAAGCCGCGCTCCGCCAGTTCCAGCGCCGCGGTCAGGCCGGTGTAGCCGCCGCCGACGATGCAGACGTCGCAGGCGGCCTCGCCCTCCAGGGCCGGGCGGTCGATACGGGGAGCGGCGGAGGCCGCGTACCAGCTGTTCAGGTAGGAGGCTTTCGGCATGGCCGCAGTTAAGTCCGAGCCGATGGGGGAGGTCAACGGAAAGGCGGATATTTCACTGAAGCGTCATGCGGAACCCTCTGGCGCGTTCCGCCGGAACGGCGTCATAGTGTCGCTGTCGTCCACAGCACGGAGGGGGCTGCCCATAGTCCGGAGCGGTCCGCCATACCCATGGGTTTTATGGAAGACTTCATCAAGAAGAACCGCATTACCGAAGTCGAATGTCTTGTGCCCGACATGTCGGGCATCGCGCGGGGAAAGATCGTCCCCGCCGAAAAATTCCTCCGCATCCTGCGCGACCGCGGCCTGCGCCTGCCCGAGGCGATCTTCGTCCAGACCGTGACCGGTGAGTTCCCCGACGACGAGGACATCACCTCGGACGAGAATTCCGACATCTACATGATCCCGGACGAACGCACGATCCGCTTCGTTCCCTGGTACAATGAGCCGACGGCCCAGGTCATCACCGACTGCGTCTACGCCGACGGCAAGCCGGTCGACGTGTCGCCCCGCCATGTGCTGAAGCGCGTGCTGGCGCTCTACGAGGAGCGCGGCTGGAAGCCGCTGGTGGCGCCGGAGCTGGAATTCTTCCTGGTCCAGGTCAACAAGGATCCCGATTACCCGCTGGTCCCGCCGGTCGGGCGCAACGGCCGGATGGAAAGCGGCCGGCAGGCCTTCGGCATCGATGCGGTCAACGAATTCGACCCGATCTTCGAGGCGGTCTACGATTTCTGCGAGAAGCAGGACATCGACATCGACACGCTGACCCACGAGGCCGGCGCCGCCCAGATCGAGATCAACTTCAACCACGGCGACGCGCTGGAACTGGCCGACCAGGCCTTCCTGTTCAAGCGCACGGCGCGCGAGGCGGCGATCCGCCATCAGATCTACGCCACCTTCATGGCCAAGCCGATGCAGGGCGAACCCGGCAGCGCCATGCACATCCACCAGTCAGTCGTCGATACCGTCACCGGCCGCAACCTGTTCAGCAATCCCGACGGCACCGACAGCGACCTGTTCATGTCGCACGTCGCCGGGCTTCAGAAATACCTGCCCTATGCGATGCCGCTGCTGGCGCCGAACGTCAACAGCTACCGCCGGCTGGTGCCGAACTCCGATGCGCCGATCAACGTGCATTGGGGCCGCGACAACCGCACCACCGGCCTGCGCGTTCCCGTCTCCCAGCCCGACGCCCGCCGGGTCGAGAACCGGGTGGCCGGTGCCGATGCCAACCCCTATCTCGCCATCGCCGCGTCGCTCGCCTGCGGCTATATCGGCATGACCCAGGGGCTGGAGCCGAACGACCCGATCAAGGGCTCCGCCTACCGCCTCGCCTTCACCCTGCCGCGCCACCAGTCGGAGGCGCTGACCAAGTTCAACGCCTGCAAGCCGCTGAAGGAAATCCTCGGCGAACGCTTCATCGACGCCGTCACCTGCGTGAAGCAGACGGAATACGAGGCCTACAACCGGGTCATCAGCTCGTGGGAACGGGAAAACCTGCTGCTGAACGTCTGAGCCTGGGCGCGACCACCGAAGGGGCTGCCGGCAGGGGCATCCGCCGGCAGCCCTTTTACGTTTCCGGTTCCCTGTCCCTGCGCCGCTCCCGCAGTCCGGCCTCCGCCCGCTCCGTAGCGGGTCGCGTCGGCGGATCAGCCGTTCGTGTGCCGCTCCGTCCCGGAAATTCGAAAGTTCGGCCCGAAAGCCCGGCCGGCCGGCGCTCTCCACCGCCCGTCCTACCCCGAGCGGTGCGATCCCCCTCGCCGGCCGGTCGCCGGGCGCAGCGCCCTGCCACCACCGTGCAGCCCGGTTTTGGCGGACACGCTTAAAAACGCAAGGCCGTCGATCATCCCTTTATGGTCGGCGGCACACGTAATCGAAGACTTTCAAAGCAAAACCGCAGTGTATTTTCGATCCTGCGAGGAGAAGCAGGGGAAGAGGCGGTCGCTGCCCGGCGGTTTGGCGCCGGTTGGGCATCCTGCACTTTGTTATCTCCTTTGAAAACAGTCAAGGCACGGAGCCGTAATTTCCGCGGGCATGGCGTTTCCGCCGCCGCGGCATGTCTTCGATTGCCCTGCCCGAGCGGGGGAGCCGGAGCCGGGGCAGTGTCGCGACACAAATGATGGGCAACCGATGGATGGCCAAGCATGAGCATGCACCCTGCGATCCCGTCCCTTCGAACCGGCCTGCGAAGCGTTGGCTGGGTTCAGCGCAGCATCATCCTGGCGTCGCTGTTCATCGTGCTGACGACCGGGCTGCTGGGGCTGGCGCTGCACCGCGGCGGCCATGCCAGCAACCTGACCGACATCCGGAACCTGTTCGTGCTGGAGAACCCAAACCTGATCCCGGTCGACAGTTGGGACCCGATGATCGCGGCGCTCGACTGGCTGCATGAACGGCCGGGCGAGAATGTCTATGACGGGGTGTTCTTCAAGCAGCACATCAAGTTCCAGTATCCGGTGACCTCGCTGCTGCCGCTGGAGGCGATGAAGGCGCTGGGGGTGCTGAACCTCGTGGCGTTCGAGCGGGTCAACCTGCTGTTCGTGCTGGCGACCGCGGCCGGCATGGCGATCCTGGTGCTGGAGATGGCGGCGCGGCTGCGCCTGCCCGGCGCGCGGGACGACCGGCTGACCCAGGTGCTGCTGGGCGGCTTCGGCTTCGTCGCGACGCTGTGCTTCTATCCGGTGCTGAAGGCCTTCTCGCTGGGGCAGGTGCAGGTCTGGCTGAATGCCGCCTTCGTCTTCGCCTGCATCGCCCTGCTGCGTGACCGGCGGGCGCTGTGCGGAGCCCTGCTCGGCGCATCGACGCTGATGAAGCCGCAGATGTCGCTGTTCCTCGCCTGGGCGGCGCTGCGCGGCGACTGGCGGATGGCGGCGGGATGGGCGGCGGTCGTGGTGCCGGGCGTGGCGCTGGCGACCCTGTTCTACGGCTTCGCGCCGATGGTCGATTACCTCGAGGTCCTGCTGTTCATCGGCCGCCACGGCGAGAGCTATCACGTCAACCAGACCGTCAACGGACTGGTCAACCGCCTGCTGCACAACGGCAACAATCTGGAGTGGTCGGCGGAAGCCTTCGCCCCCTATCACCCGGTGGTCCATATCGCCACGCAGATTTCCGGCCTCGCCTTCGTCGGCTTCGGCCTGCTGTGGCGGCGGCGCGACCGCGGGGCCGAGCGGATCCTGGCCTTCGTCGTCGCCGGCATCTGCTTCACCGTCGGTTCGCCGGTCGCCTGGGTGCACCATTACGGCATCCTGCTGCCGGCCTTCGCGCTGGCTTTCCTGATCCTGCTGGAGCCCGGACTGCGGCGTCCGGCCGGGGCGGTCACGCTGCTGGCCGTGGCCTATTTCCTGGCCGGCAACGTCCTGTTCTGGCCGGTCAACGCACTGGCCGACACCCCGCTGAACATCCTGCAATCCTACCTGTTCTTCGCCACCCTGATGCTGCTGGGCCTGATCCCGGTGCTGGCCCGCCGGCACGACCGCGCCGCGGCGGCTCTTTGGGGCGACGAGGGACCGGCCGGGCGCAGTCAGGCCCCAATTGTGGAGGAGGCTGCGGCTCCTTCGGTCGTCGCCCTCCCGCGTGTCGCCGCCGGGACGCCGGTCCCGCCCCCCGTCACGGAGGAGCCGCCGCTGTTCGTCGATCTCGACGGCACGCTGCTGAGGACCGACCTCCTCTATGAATCGCTGTTCGGCCTGATCAAGGCGCAGCCCTGGGCGGCGCTGCTGGTGCCGGTCTGGCTGGCCGGCGGCAAGGCGAGGCTGAAGGCGGAGCTGGCCCGCCGGGTGGAGATCGATCCGGCCGGCCTGATCTACAACCCCGCCGTCCTGCAACGGCTGGAGGCGGAGCGCAAGCGCGGCCGGCGGCTGGTGCTGGCGACCGCAGCCCACCACCGCTATGCCGACGCCATCGCCCGTCATCTCGGGCTGTTCGATCAGGTGCTGTCCAGCAGCGACGGCCTGAACCTGAAGAGCGAGCGCAAGCTGGAGGCGATCCGGGCACAGGTGCCGTCCGGCATCTTCGACTACATGGGCAATGACGAGGCCGACTATGCCGTCTGGCGCGCCGCCCGCCGCGGCATCGCGGTGGACGCAGCGGCCGGGGTGGTCCGCCATGCCGCCACGCTGTGCCCGCTGGAGACCATCGCCACCCCGCGCCGGCCGCGCCTGTTGCTGATCCTGAAGGCGCTGCGCCTGCACCAGTGGCTGAAGAACCTGCTGGTCTTCGTGCCGCTGGTGGCCGGCCAGAAGCTGGGGGAGGTCGGGCCGACCCTCCAGGCCGTCGCCGCCTTCCTCGCCTTCGGGCTGTGCGCGTCGAGCATCTATGTGCTGAACGACCTGCTGGACCTGCCGGCCGACCGCCGCCACCCGCGCAAGCGCCGCCGCCCCTTCGCGGCCGGCGACCTTCCGCTCGACCTCGGCCTGTCGCTGATCCCCGGCCTGCTGCTGGCCAGCCTCGTCCTGTCGCTGGTGGCGCTGCCGCCGCTGTTCCTGGCGGCGCTGGCGACCTATGCCGCCTCGTCGTTGTTCTACAACCTGTTCGCCAAGAACCGGGTGATCTGGGACGTGATGCTGCTGGCCGGGCTCTATTCGCTGCGGGTGCTGGGCGGCGCCACGGCGACGGGCATCGTCCCGTCCTTCTGGCTGCTCGCCTTCTCGATGTTCCTGTTCCTCAGCCTCGCCATGGTGAAGCGCTATTCGGAAATGGACAGCATGCTGAAGCTTGGGCTCGGGCAGGCCGAAGGCAGGGGCTATGTGACTGCCGACATGCCCGTCCTGCAATCCATCGGCGTGTCGGCCGGCTTCCTCTCGGTCCTGGTGATGGCGCTCTACATCAACAGCCCGGAGGTCGGGCGCGTCTATGACCAGCCTCAGGCGCTGTGGATCATCTGCCCGCTGCTGCTTTTCTGGATCGGGCGGGTGTGGCTGCAGACCCACCGCGGGCTGATGCATGACGATCCGGTGGTGTTCGCCGCGCGCGACAAATGGAGCATCGCCATCGGGCTGGTCTGCGGCGCCGCGTTGATGCTTGGCCGGGCGTGACGCCCTCTCGCCGGGCCTGAGCCGCCGCTCCCCATCCTTCCGCCATCCTTCCGGAGTCGCCATGCCCATCGCCGTCGTCGGACTGATCCTGCTGAGCGTAACCCTGTCCGCCATCGCCCAGATTTCCCTGAAGATCGGCATGTCCAGCCCCGCCGTGTCGACCGCGCTGGCCCGGGGGGAGGCCGGGCAGATCGCCCTGTCGGTTGTCGCCACGCCGCACATCCTGACCGGGCTGGCCTGCTACGGGCTGGGCATGGTGGTGTGGCTTGCGGTCCTGGCGAAGGTGGATGTCACCATGGCCTATCCCTTCGTCGGGCTGGGGTTCCTGGTCACGCTGGCGCTCGGCGTCCTGCTGCTGGGCGAGACGGTCAGCCTGACCCGCCTGATCGGCACGCTGCTGGTGGTGCTGGGCGTGGTGCTCACGGCACAGAGTTAAAATGCCGTAAACCAATCAAGAGATCCGTTTGAGAAACGGAAAGGTGCCGCGACAACAGTCGCGGCGCCTTATTTTGCATTGCATCAATAACAGTGGCATACAATTGTCTTCACGCTGCTGAATACCATGATATGATGATGATTTTCGTCACATCGTCTTTCAATTCGAAAATGAAATGACACGATTCGGGCATTGACCGGAAAAGAATGATGGGTATAACTGACTGCATATTCGCGAGCATAAATACCAAGGCACGCAATTTTAAAGACGGGCGACCCGGGTGCCGGCCGGCAGGCCGTTATCTGGGGAAAGGATTTCCTTTGCCGGCCGCGACACTCCCTTGCGGGTTCTCCGGAGCCCCCGGTGTCGCGGCCGGTCGCCATTTGTCAGCCCCACGGCCCGGATGGCCGGCCGCGCCGCCCCGACGGCAAATTCCCCGATGGCGATTCGCAGCGTTGGGCCGGGGCTTCGCCCCGACCGGCCCGTTGCGACATTCGGTGTGTAGAGGATTGATTGCGCATGGCTTCGCGGAGATGGCCGGCACCCGGAAACCAGTCCCGCAAACCAGCCTCCGACCATGACCCAAACCGTTGACAACATGCCCGGGCGTGGGTGCAATAGCGCCCGCGAGCCGGGCCAGCCGTTGGGATGTGGCGGTGCCCGCAACACACACGAACAGGTCGGGGCAAATCATGAAAAAACTCGCTCTCAGCCTCATCGGCGCGGTCGCGGCGATCGCCATCGCCGGCCCGGCGATGGCCCAGGCCAAGAAGCCGGTCAACATCTACATCTGGAACGATTATCTGGGTGAAACGACCCTCGCCGACTTCACCAAGGCCACGGGCGCTGAGACGAAGGTCGACCTGTACGACAGCCTGGAACTGCTGGAGCAGAAGGTGCTCGTCGGCAAGTCCGGCTATGACGTGATCGTGCCGACCGCGGAGCCGACCCTGTCCCGCCTGATCCAGGCCAAGGTCGTGGGCCCGCTCGACAAGTCGAAGATCCCCAACTACAAGAACCTCGACCCGAAGGTCCTGAAGCTGCTGGAGAATTCCGACCCCGGCAACAAGTACGCCGTGCCCTATCTCGGCGGCACCGTCGGCATCGCCATCATCCCGGAAAAGATCAAGGCCGTCGCCCCCGACGTGGCGCTCGACAGCTGGGACCTGATCTTCAAGCCGGAGGTGGCGAAGAAGGTCGCGGCCTGCGGCATCACCGTGATGGATTCCGCCATCGACGTCATCCCGTCGGTGCTGAACTATCTCGGCCTCGACCCGAACTCCGAAAAGAAGGAGGATCTGGACAAGGTCGAGAAGACGCTGATGGCGGTCCGCCCCTACATCAAGCGCTTCGTGACGGGCGAGAACATCAACATCCTGGCCGGCGGCGACGCCTGCGTCGTGATGGCCTACAACGGCGACGCCATCCAGGGTGCTGCCCGCGCCGCCGAGGCCAAGAGCGCCAAGGTCGACTACATCACGCCGAAGGAAGGCGTGCAGGTCTGGTGGGACACGCTGGCGGTTCCGGCCGACGCGCCCAACAAGGAAGGCGCCTACGAGTACATCAACTTCGTGCTCGACCCGGCCAACATGGCGAACATCTCCAACAAGGTCAGCTACGCCAACGCGGTGCCGGCCTCGCTGCCGATGGTTGCCGACGACATCAAGTCGAACCCCGGCATCTTCCTGCCGGCCGACAGCAAGCTGAAGCTGTTCTCGCTGAAGCAGATCAAGCAGGCCACCGACCGCGCCCGCACCCGCGTGTGGACCAAGGTCAAGACCGGCAAGTAAGCCGGGCCCCCTGAGAAGCGCGCCCCATGGCGCTGGCCCGCCCCGGCCGATCCCCAGCGATGGGGAGCGGCCGGGGCGTTGTCATGAAAGAGGAAACCGGATGGCCGGTCAGCCGATTCGCAAGCCCACCCGCCTGGAACCGTGGCAGGACGCGGGCCAGACTCCCTATGTCCGCATCGAAAAGGTGACGAAGACCTTCGGCGATTTCGTTGCCGTGGACGAGGTCAGCCTGTCGATCTACCGCAACGAGTTCTTCGCCCTGCTCGGCGGCTCCGGCTCCGGCAAGACGACGCTGCTGCGCATGCTGGCGGGGTTCGAACAGCCGACCGAAGGCAAGATCTACATCGACGGTGTCGATATGGCCGGCATCCCGCCCTATGAACGGCCGGTCAACATGATGTTCCAGTCCTACGCCCTGTTCCCGCACATGACGGTGGAGCAGAACGTCGCCTTCGGCCTACGCCAAGACGGGGTGGCGAAGGCGGAGATCCGCGACCGCGTGACGGAGATGCTGGGGATGGTCCAGCTCTCGGCCTTCGGCAAGCGCCGCCCGCACCAGCTGTCCGGCGGCCAGCGCCAGCGCGTGGCGCTCGCCCGCTCGCTGGTCAAGCGGCCGAAGCTTCTGCTGCTGGACGAGCCGCTGGGCGCACTCGACAAGAAGCTGCGCGAGCGCACGCAGTTCGAACTGGTCAACATCCAGGAAAAGCTGGGCGTCACCTTCATCGTCGTGACCCACGACCAGGAGGAGGCGATGACCATGTCGTCCCGCATCGCCGTGATGAACCACGGCGTGATCGCCCAGGTCGGCACGCCCACCGAGATCTACGAATATCCGCACAACCGGTTCGTGGCGGAGTTCATCGGCTCGATCAACATGTTCGACGGCCGCGTGGTCTCGACCGAAGGGGACCAGGTGCTGGTCGCGTCGGAGGAGGCCGGCTGCGAGCTGCTGATCGCCCACGCCACCCCGGCGCCCGCCGGCTCACCCGTCTCCGTCGCCATCCGGCCGGAGAAGATCGCCCTGTCGAAGGAGCCGGTTCCGGGAGGGGATGGCCGCAACTCCACCACCGGCATCGTGCGCGAGATCGCCTATCTCGGCGACGTGTCGATCTATCTGGTCCAGTTGCCGACCGGCAAGACCGTGCGCGTCACCGCCCCCAACATCACCCGCCGCACCGAAATGCCGATCACCTGGGAGGATGAGGTGACCCTGACCTGGCGTCCCTTCGCCGGCGTGGTGCTGACCCAATGAGGACGGTCGTCTCCGTCCTCGTTTCCGGCCTCAGCCGGATCGGGCTGTGGGGCCGCGGCGTGGTCGTCGCCATCCCCTATCTGTGGCTGCTGCTGTTCTTCATGGTGCCCTTCCTGATCGTCTTCGGCATCAGCTTCTCCGAATCGATCATCGCCCAGCCGCCCTATTCGTCGCTGGTGGAGTGGCTGACCGACGAGGATGCCGGCACATCCAAGCTGCAGATCCTGCTGAACATCAGCAATTATTTCCGGCTGGGCGGGGACGACCTCTACATCCTCGCCTACCTGAATTCGCTGCGGATCGCGGCGGTGACCACGCTGATGTGCCTCGCCATCGGCTATCCCATGGCCTATGCCATCGCCAAGGCCGATCCGGCCCGGCGCGGGCCGCTGATGATGCTGGTGATCCTGCCCTTCTGGACCAGCTTCCTGATCCGCATCTATGCCTGGATCGGCATCCTCAAGGGCAACGGCGTCATCAGCAACCTGCTGGAATGGGTGGGCATCACCAGCGGGCCGGTCGAGATCCTCTATTCCGACTGGGCCGTCTATATCGGCATGACCTACTGCTATCTGCCCTTCATGGTCCTGCCGCTCTATTCGACGCTGGAGAAAATGGACCCCAGCCTGCTGGAGGCGGCGGCCGATCTCGGCTCCCGTCCCTTCAAGTCGTTCCTGTCGATCACGCTGCCGCTGTCGCTGCCCGGCATCATCGCCGGCTCGCTGCTGGTCTTCATCCCGGCGGTGGGCGAGTTCGTGACGCCGGAACTGCTGGGCGGCCCGGACACGCTGATGATCGGCCGCGTTTTGTGGAACGAGTTCTTCGCCAACCGCGACTGGCCGGTCGCGTCGGCGGTGGCCATCGCGCTGCTTCTGGTCCTGGTGATTCCAATCATGATCTTCCAGCATGTGCAGGGCAAACAGGCGGAGGCCGGGCGATGAAACGGTTCGGATTCCTGTCCTGGGCGCTGCTGTTCGGCTATGCCTTCCTCTATGTCCCCATCGCGCTGCTGATCGTCTTCAGCTTCAACGAGTCGCGGTTGGTGACGGTGTGGAGCGGTTTTTCGACCAAATGGTATGCCGAACTGCTCCACAACGATGCGCTTCTGGACGCGGCATTCCTGTCCTTCCAGGTGGCGGCGGTGTCGGCGACGCTGTCGGTACTGCTCGGCACCTGCGCCGGGCTGGCGCTGACCCGCTTCGGGCGGTTCCGCGGCCGCACCCTGTTCGGCGGCATGATCACCGCCCCGCTGGTCATGCCGGAGGTCATCACCGGCCTGTCGCTCCTGCTGCTGTTCGTGGCGATGGAGCAGTGGCTGGGCTGGCCCGACGGGCGTGGCGTCACCACCATCACCATCGCCCACACCACCTTCACCATGTCCTATGTCGCCGTGGTCATCCAGTCGCGGCTGGCCGGCATGGACGGCAGCCTGGAGGAGGCGGCCATGGATCTGGGCGCCCGCCCGGCCAAGGTGTTCTTCGTCATCACCCTGCCGCTGATCGCCCCGGCGCTGGTCGCCGGCTGGCTCCTGGCCTTCACCCTGTCGCTGGACGACGTGGTGGTCGCGAGCTTCGTCTCCGGCCCCGGATCGACGACGCTGCCGATGGTGATCTTCTCCAGCGTGAAGTTCGGCATCAGCCCGCAGATCAACGCATTGGCAACGCTGATGGTTCTGGTGGTGGCGACCGGCATCTTCGTCGCCAGCATCGTCATGGCCCGCCAGGAACGCCAGCGCAAACGCGACGAGCAGATGGCGATCCAGAACGGCTGAATGGCCTTTTTGGAACCGTTCCGCAGACCTACCCATCCGCGCGCAGCAGACCTCTGCCGCCGCGGATGGCAATTGCCCGTTTCTTTTGCTATGTTGAAGTCATCGTCAACAGCGAAAGAGGCTGTGCCATGCGCGCGCTCCTGTGGTTCCCCTTGTTGAGACTTGGATTTTTCAGTCCCGTTTCCACTGCCTATTCGACCACCCGTTCGGTCACCGCCCGCCGCGCCCTGCGCCCGCCGTCCGGCCTCTAGCCGGGCCTCATGCCGGACTTTTCTCCCGGCATGACGACGCGACGTCCTTCCGCGTCCTTTTAAAATTCCCCGTGCCGCAAGGCTCCTCTGCCATCAGGCCAAGCACCCGCTGCGGCGGACGCGATTGCCAAAGGCGCGCTCCCGTGGTTAGGGTGGATTGGGATGAAAAATGTCCCGGTCCCTTGCGGCCCGCCAACCGCTGCTTCGGTCCGACCGTTGTTCCGGTGTTGCGGCTGCGAAGGGCAGAGGACTTTGAAAAAGGGTAGAGGGATCGACGCATGACGACACCGAACGCCCCGATGCCGACGGGTGAAGGGACGGGTCAAGGCTTCCGCATGCCCGGCGAATGGGCCAGCCACAGCGGATGCTGGATGGCATGGCCATGCCGGCCGGAAACCTGGCCGGAAGGCGCCTTCGACGCCGCGTGCGACGCCTATGCCGAGGTCGCGCAGGCCATCTCCCGCTTCGAGCCGGTGACGATGGTGTGCGACCCGGCAGACGTGGCGGAGGCCTCGCTCGCCTGCGGCCCCGGCATCCAGATCCTGCCGCTGCCGATCAGCGATTCCTGGATCCGCGACACCGGCCCCAGCTTCGTCGTCGACGGCAGGGGCGGACTGGCCGGCGTCCATTGGGGCTTCAACGCCTGGGGCGGCAATTACGAAGGATCCGAAAAAGACCAGCAGGTCGGCCGCCTGATCCTCGACCATTTGAAGCTCCCCTGCTTTTCCGCCCCGCTGGTGATGGAGGGCGGCTCCTTCCATGTCGACGGGGAGGGGACGCTGATCACCACCGAACAGTGCCTGCTGAATCCCAACCGGAATCCCGGCCTGTCGCGGGAAGAGATCGAGCGGAACCTCAAGGACCATCTCGGCGTCGAGACGGTGATCTGGCTGGGGCAGGGCTATCAGGACGACGAGACCGACGGCCATATCGACGAAATCGCGCTGTTCGTGCGCCCCGGTGTGGTGATGGCGATCACCACCGACGATCCCGGCGATCCCAACTTCAAGATCTTCCAGGACAATCTCGACCGGCTGAAGCGCGCCCGCGACGCGAAGGGACGCGAGCTTGAGGTCATCACCATCCAGCAGCCCGCCCGCCGAGACCTGAACGGCGTGCGCCTGACGCTGTCCTACACCAACCTCTACATCGCCAACGGCGGCATCGTCATGCCGGCCTTCGAGGATCCGGCGGATGACGAGGCCTTCCGCGTCGTCCGCAAGGCCTTCCCCGACCGTGAGGTGGTGCAGATCGCAGCACTCGACATCGTCCGCGGCGGCGGCGGCATCCACTGCATCACCCAGCAGCAGCCGCTTCCATGACGGGCCAAATCATAGTCTTGCACCCCTCGCCGCTGTGACGGGGCAGGCGAGGGAACGTGCCGGTGCGGCCGGTGTTCATGTCGGGCATTCTCCCTTCCGGAAAGCCCGACGACCATGGCCGAGGACACCGCCCGCCGGCTGCAGGCACGCCCCATCGCGGTGGCGAAGGCCGCCCCACCCGTTTCCACCCAGACGATCCTTCTGATCATCACCCTGATCGTGGTGACGCTGTATCTGGCGGCGGACATCCTGATGCCCATCGCGCTGGCGGTGCTGCTCGCCTTCGTGCTGACGCCCATCGTCACCCGGCTGGAACGCTGGCGCCTGGGCCGGGTGCCGTCGGTGCTGGCGGTGGTGGCGCTGCTGTTCCTCGGCATCATCGGCTTCGGTGCCGTGGTGGGCAGCCAGCTGGGCGATCTGGCCGACAATCTGCCGACCTACCAGCGCAACATCCACACCAAGATCGAGTCGCTGCGCAGCGCTACCGCATCGGCCGGTGACCGCGGCGCGCTGAAGCAGGCGACGGATGCCTTCCGCGACCTGCAGCAGGAGATCGAGCGCGCCACCGCCGGCGCTGCGGCCAACCAGCTTCCCGGCGCCGGCCCGGCGCCGCAGTCCGGCGCGCCTGTGCACCGCGAGCCGGTCCCGGTCCGCATAGACCAGTCCGACACCGGCGTGTTCGACCTCGTCAGCCGGGTGCTCGGCCCGGCGATGACGCCGATCGCCACCGCCGGCATGGTGCTGGTCTTCACCATCTTCATGCTGTTGCAGCGGGAGGATCTGCGCGACCGCATGATCCGGCTGGTCGGCTCCGGCGACCTCAGCCGCACGACGGAGGCGATGAACGATGCCGGCGAGCGGGTCAGCCGCTATCTGCTGATGCAGGTGGTGGTGAACGTGACCTACGGCCTGCCCATCGGTGTCGGGCTCTGGCTGCTCGGCGTGCCGAACCCGCTGCTGTGGGGGCTGCTGGCCACGGTGCTGCGCTTCATCCCCTTCCTCGGGCCGGTGATCGCCTCGGCTTTTCCGATCCTGCTGTCCTTCGCGGTCGATACCGGCTGGACCCTGCCGTTGCTGTGCATCGCCCTGTTCGTGGCGGTGGAGCTGTTCTCCAACAATGTTGTGGAGCCCTGGCTCTACGGCACGGCGACCGGCCTGTCCTCGCTTGCCATCATCGTCGCGGCGGTGGTGTGGACGACGCTGTGGGGGCCGGTCGGGCTCTTGCTGGCGACGCCGCTGACCGTCTGCCTCGTGGTGCTCGGCCGCCATGTGCCGCAGCTGCATTTCCTGGAGGTGATGCTCGGCGACCGTCCGGTCCTGCCCGACGAGGCGAAGATCTACCAGCGCCTGCTGGCCCGCGATCCGGTGGAGGCGACGGAGCTTGCCGAGGAGCGGCTCGGCAAATGCACTCCGCTGGAACTGGCCGACGGACTGCTGCTGCCCGCCCTGTCGCTGGCCGAGCAGGATCGTCAGCGCGGTTCCCTCAACCCGGACGGGCGTCAGGCGGTGGCCGAGGGCATGGCGGGGCTGCTGGACGAGTTGTCGGACGCAACCGCGCCTGCCGAGACTGCACCGCGCGTGCTCTGCGTCGGAGCCCGCAACAATCTCGACGAGGCGGCGGCCGGCCTTCTTGCCTATCTGCTGGCCGGACGCGGCATCCATGCCGATGTCGTGCCCTGCGAGAAGGCATCGACCCGCGCCATCGCCAGCCTCGGCACCACGGGAGTGGATGCGGTGGTGCTGTCCTCGCTCAACCCAACGGCTCTTGGCCATTGCCGGCGGATGATGCGCCGCCTGCGGATGCATTTCGGCCCGCGCGTGCCGATCCTGCTCTGCCTGTGGAGCGCCCACCCGGAATCGGAGGTGCCGGAGCGGGCCAGCGCCGAGACCGACGCCAATCTGGTCGCCACCGGCATGGCCGGGGCTCTGGCGCAGCTGGAGGAGCTGAACATCGGTGCCACGCCGGCCACGGTTGCCGAAACGGCGCCGTCCCCGACTTAAGCGGCGGCCGCCCAGCGGTTGCGTCCGGCGCGCTTGGCGATGTAGAGCGCGTCGTCGGCCGCCTCAATGCAGGCGTCGGCGGTCTGCCCCTGGCGATAGGACGCGACGCCCAGGCTCAGCGTTACCGTGATGCTGCTGTCCTGGTGGACGAAGGGATGGTGGGCGATGATCTGCCGCAGCTTTTCCGCCACGGCTTCGGCCTGGACCTGATCGCTGCCGGGCAACAGGATCAGGAATTCCTCCCCGCCCCAGCGGGCGCACAGGTCATGCAGGCGCAGGTTCCGGCGCAGCAGGCCGGCGGCCTCCACCAGCACATGGTCGCCGGCGGCATGGCCGAAGGCGTCGTTCACGTCCTTGAAATGGTCGATGTCCAGCATGATCAGCGTGAAGCCGCCGCCGGTGCGGCCGACGCGGCACAGCTCCGCCTCCAGCCGCTCGATCATCTGGCGGCGATTCGGCAGATCGGTCAGCGGGTCGGTCTGCGAGGCCGCGTGCAGCGTCCGTGCCATCTGGCGGGTGTCGGTCTGCATGCGGTCGCTGATCTTGGCAATCTTGGTAAGCTGCCGCATCAGCTTCAGATGGTCGTTGGCGAGCGCGCGGAACTCCTGCATCAGCGGGTGGGCGGCATAATCCTCGTTCGCCGCGAGGCGGGCGACCCAATCCTGGAGCTTCTGTTCCTGCAGCATCATGCCCATCGTTCCCCGCCGCAAGGCCCAGCGCCTGGGCAAGCCCGTTACCGTCGTGCCGCCGGAATTGCCGACCTCGGAGTCGGCGCATCCTGTCATGGCGACGTCTCCGTCACCGGAGCCGCCGCCGGAGCCGCGGTGGCTGTCGTCGCCCGCGCCACCGGCAGCCGGACGGTGAAGGCCGATCCCTGGCCCGGCTCGCTCGCCACCGAGATGCCGCCGCCGTGGGTGTCCACGATGCAGCGCGCAAGGTGGAGGCCAAGCCCGGCGCCGGTCGTCCCCGCCGCATTGGACGCGCGGAAATACTTGTCGAACAGCCGCGCCGCGTCGGCTGCGTTGACGCCGATTCCCTGGTCCGCGATCCGCACCGTCACCTGGCCGCCGGGGCTACCGCAGGGGCTGCCGGCGGCGCCGTCCCCGATCGAGAGGTCGAGGCGGATCGTGCCCCCGTTCGGCGAGTATTTGACAGCGTTTTCCATCAGGTTGGAAAACACAACGGCCAAAAGGTCGCGGTCGCCTGGAATGGGCACCGGACGGTCCAGGCCATGCACCTCGAACCGGTGGGCGCTGGCGGCACCCGCGATTTCGCCCACCAGCCCGGTCAGCATCGCCGCAAGGTCGAACGACATCGGCCGCGCCTTCGCGGCGCCCAGCCGGTCGTTGGTCAGGCAGCGTTCGATCAGGTGCAGCATCCGCTGGACCGCGTTGCGGATCTTGCCCACCCGCGGCATCGCCGAAACCGGCAGCTTCGGTTCCAGCTCCAGCATCTGCGAGGCGCTGTCGATGATCGCCAGCGGCGTGCGGAATTCATGGCTGACCATCAGCACGAACTGCCGCTGCTGGCGCGTTATCTCCTTGGTCTCGGTCTGGAGACGGTCACTGATCTTGGCGATCTTGTGAAACTGGCGCAAAAGCTTGCCATGCCGTTCCGCCAGCATCTGGAATTCCGCCAGCAGCGGGTTGTCGGCATTGGCCGGATCCTCGGCCAACCGCGCCACCCATTGACGAAGCTCCTGTTCCTGTGAGCGCATCGGCATTTCGGGTACTCAGCGCGCCATCAATGAGCCAGAATTTCGAACGGCAGAGACACGTCTTCGGCAAACTCCTCCGCCATGTCGAGTGCGCGGTCGTTGTCGCTGTCGTAATGCCAGCGCACCGACACCGTCTGGCCCTTCTGGTGGGCGCCGTCCAGCATTTCCAGCACGTCGATCATGCATTTGATGCTGCTGGTGTTGAGGTAGCTCAGCCCAATGTCCAGAACCACCGCCGGCGCTGGGGTCTTCAAGTAATCCTCCAGCCAATTGAACACCGGCGCGTAGAAATCAAAGGAGTTCTCCGGATAGGATTCACCTTCGATGCGCAGCAGCCCGGCCGCCGGATCGAAATCGATCAGGGGGGAGCAGGAGGTTGCCTCGATCCGCAAACTGTCCATTTGTGTGTATTCCGTGATTTCTTATAGCTGCACTTCAAGGCTGAAGAAGAAATAGGTGTCATCGACTGCGCGCAACGAATATTCCAGCGGCTGGGTGGCCTTGCGCGCCATGTCGATCAGGCCCAGCCCGGCACCGCTGGCGCCCGCCTCGCGCGGCTTGCGCGACTGTTCCTTGTAGACGGCCTTCAGGCCGGCCTTGTCCAGCCCGCGCAGCTTCTCCAGCATCGCCGACAGGCCGGGAACGTCGTCCGCCTCCACCAGATTGCCGGAGCTGACGACATAATGGTCGTCCTCCTTGCCGATCACCACGATGCCGCTGTTGGCCGGAATCGGCCGGCCCAGCGCTTCCCGCGATGCCGTGTAGTTGCGGACATTCTGCGCCTGCTCCACATAGACGGAGAAGACGTCCATGATCGCCGACTTCTCGATCCGCTCATTTTCCAGATGGTTGCGGACCGCCTTGCCCAGCTCCTCGATGACGCTGTGGCTGAAGGGGCCGCTGAAGCAGATCAGCAGCTTCTGCCGCGACAGCAGCTCCTGCAGGTTGAAGAGTTCGTTGCCTTTCATCGTGACTTGACGACCTGCCTTACGGGTGAACGGGGGTGGATGAGAATGCGTCGGCCGCGGATGCCGACGCAAGCACCTGTGCCGGGGCCGGCGAAACGGTGAAGCCGACCAGGGTGATGTCGTCGCGCTGCGCCCGCTCGCCCTGATGCTCGGCCAGGGCCTGCGCGAAGGCGGCCCGGCGCTCGTCCATCGGGACCGAGTCATGCTCCAGCAGCATCGCGGTGAAGCGGCGGTTGCCGAAGCCGAAGCCGCGGGCGCCGCCGGCCTGGTCGAGGAAGCCGTCGGTGGTCAGGTAGAAGCTGCGGCCGGGCGTCAGCTCCACCCGGTGGGTGGTGAAGCGGTGGCCGATGTCGGAGCGGCGATAGCCCAGGCTCTGCGCGTCGCCCTTCACTTCGCCGACGGTGCCGCCCGCCGCAGGGTCAACGATGTGCAGGCCGATCCGGCCGCCGGCGAACAGCAGGTCGCCCGTATCTGGCCGCACCAGGCACAGCCCGATGTCCAGGCCATTGTCGAAGCGCGGGTTGTCGCGCCCGCGGGCCAGCGCCGCGCGCACCATGCGGTTCAGCCCGCCCAGGATCGCCGCAGGATCGCTGTCCGGGGTTTCCGACAGCACATGGTCCAGGATGGCCGAGACCGTCATCGTCATGAAGGCGCCCGGCACGCCATGGCCGGAACAGTCGGCGACGCCGATCAGGAAGCGGCCGTCCTCCAGCTCGCGGAAGATGTGGAAGTCGCCGCCCACCACGTCGCGCGGACGCCACAGCACGCAGACGCCGTCCAGATGCCGCGCCATCTCCCGCTCGTCCGGCAGGATGGCCGATTGCAGCAGGCTCGCATACTGGATGCTGTCCATCACCTGCCGGTTCACGACCGCCAGCTGCTCGTTGGACTGGCGCAGCTCCTCGGTCCGTTCGGCGACGCGCTGTTCGAGCCGCTCGGTGTAGTCGTGGACGGTTTCCGCCATGTGGTTGAAGGCGACGGTCAGCTGGCCGATCTCGTCGGCGCGGGTGTTGCGCAGCCGCACGCGGTAGTCGCCGGCGGCAATGGCCCCGGCGGAGCGCGTCAGCCGGGCCAGCGGCGCCAGCACCAGCCGGTTCAGCAGGATGCTGATCATGCCGATGACGGCGAGCAGCGAGAAGAAGACCAGACCGGCCATCGGCGCCAGCGCGGTCATGGTGGCGCTTTCAGCCTCCTCCAGCGAATAGGTCATGCGCAGCAGGCCGACCATCGTGCGCTCGCTGTTGCTGCCGGACATGACGATCTGCTTCTCGACGGTCGTCAGTTCGGCCCGGCCGGCCGGACGCTCCAGCGCCACCAGCGGCTCGCCATGGCCGCCGCGGCCGCCGGACGCCGCCCACACCTTCACGCTGCGCACCGCCGCGTCCTCGGCCATCAAGCCGCGGATCATCGCCTCAACCGCGCGGGTGTCGAACTCCCACACCGCCTGCCCCATGGCCGAGGCCTGGAGCGTGCCGACCAGGGTCGCCCGGTGGGTCAGCGCCTCCCTCTGCTGGCGGCCGACCAGGACGGAGGAAACCCCCATGGCGATCAGTCCGACCAGCAGGGTGCAGCCGACGATCATCAGGATGACGCGCGTCAGCAGCGACGATCCGCCGGCGCGGACCGCCTCGTCACCCGACCCCTGGGGGCCGGCGCCGCGCAGCGTATAGGATTCGGTGTCGTCCCATCCCGTGACGCTCATCCACATCCTCCTGAACCGGCCGATCGGGCGTTCCGTGTTCATGGCAAGTTTCAATTCAGCCGCGGTCCGGTTTTCCGGGGCCGCGATACTCCCATGCCCATCAGTAAATCCACCTTGACGTGCATCATGACGACAGTCATCGAACCGGCCGGCTGGCGTGATGCATGCGGCGGATGGGCTTATCCTTTAGCACAACGGGATTGGACAGTCGCGAAATAACATTTGGCAATGGCTTCATTCGCTGTCGAAACATCCGGGAAAATGGGAACAATCGGAAACCGCCGGAGACCAATCCCGTCCAATTGCGACGAAGTGTAACATCGGTGCGACCAAACTGCTGAAGCCTTTGAGAGACAGCGGTTTTTCCCGTGGACGCACGCATCATTCGCCATGCTACGTTCCGATACTGCCGCTGGCGGCGAAGGCCGGCGGCTGGAGTTGTCTCCTGGGGGAGGGCGAAGGATGGCGTTTGGTGTTCGTGCATTCGTTGTCCTGCGGATCGTTCCGACAAGACTTGCCGCCGCCTGTGGGGCGGCGCTCGCCACTCTTGCTGCGCTGGCCGCGGCGGCACCGCCCGCGGTTGCGCGTCCGGTGACCGTCCTGGCGCCGGAACTGCCGCCGATGATGAGCGCCGACGGCAGCGGGCGCGAGGCCACCATCATCACGGAGACGCTGGCCGCCTGCGGCCATGAAGCGCATTTCAAGGTCGTGCCCTTCGGCCGCCATTGGAACGACTACCGCGACAGCGTCCAGGGCAGCGCGCAGGCGGGCGGACAGATCGACGCCGTGTCCACCGTCCCGGCGGGGATGGAAATGCCGGGAGCCCGCTCCGCCCCCTACATCCTGTACCAGAACGGCGCTTCCGTCCTGAAAAGCAGCGGCTTGGCCGTGCAGTCTCTCACCGATCTGGCGGGCAAGCGCGTCATCACCTTTTCCGGCGCGGCCGACGTGCTGCCGGGGCTGCGCGCCGCCATCCCCAGCTTCGGCGATTTCCGCGAGCGTGCCGACCAGATGGTGCATTCCAACCTGCTGTTCGCCGGGCGGGTCGATGCGGTCCTGGCCGATGGCCTGATCTTCGCCGAATACAACCGCCAGCTTCAGGAAAAGGCGAAGGCGGCCGGCGGTCTGCCCTTCGACCCGGCCCAGCCGGTGCAGTTCACCGCCATCTTCCCGCCGACCGCCTACAGCATGGTATTCCGCGACGAGACGCTGCGCGCCGACTTCGACCGCTGCCTTGCGGAGATGAAGGCGAAGGGCCGTCTCGACGCCATCGACCGCGAGTGGGTGGGCCGTTATTCCGCCACGGTCGGCGACCGCTACCTGTCCCAAAGGTAGGGCGCCGGAACAGGTTCCGCCATGCGGGGGTTTACCCCATCCGTCCGATATGGTTTGCGTAAGCCGTTCGGGCGTTTAATATAATGTCATACGAATGTGAATTGGGGGCGAGAGGCGTCGTGGCCCGGATCATTGTGGTCGAAGACGAAGCCGACCTTCGTGACGATCTTGTCGAATATCTCGACCGCTGCGGCTTCGAGGTGTTGGGAGCGTCGCGCGGCGCGGAGCTGGACCGGCTGCTGGAGGCGGGCCCGGCGGATGTGATCGTTCTCGACATCAATCTGCCGGACGAGGATGGATTTTCGGTCGCCCGCCGCGTCCGCGCCAGCTCGTCGGCTGCCATCATCATGCTGACGGCGCGGTCCGGCCTGATCGACCGGGTCATCGGGCTGGAGCTCGGCGCCGACGTCTATCTGGTCAAGCCTGTCGATTTCCGCGAGGTGGAGGCGCAGATCAAGGCGCTGATGCGCCGGATGCAGAAGGGCGGCGCGGGGCAGCCTGCCGCGGAGCCATCGATGGGGGCGATGGGGACGATGGGGACGGCGGTGCCGGGCTCCGTCCACGCCCCTGCGGATTCGCGCAAGGTCTGGGTGTTCGACGACATCGAATGGCGCATCCAGCCGCCGACCGGTGCCGCCGTGCCGCTGACCGCGACGGAGTTCAAGTTTCTTTCCCTGCTGGTTACCGCCCCCGGCGAGGCGGTCAGCCGCCAGGACATTTCCATCGCCCTGACCGGCCGCGACTGGGATCCCTACAGCCGCTCCATCGATTCCCTGGTCCGCCGCCTGCGCATCAAGGTGGAGGAGCGCAGCGGCTGCGCCCTGCCAGTGCAGGCGGTGCACGGCGTCGGCTATGCCTTCGTCGGCCCGGTGGTGACCAGCGCGGCGGAGGACAGCGCCGGCTGACCGCAAGGGGCGTTGGCGGCGGGTCTCCACCCCGGTCTCGGCACTCGACTCCCGGCCCTCCTTCGGCGATGGTAGCGCCCGCAAGGAAGGGACGAGAGACCACCATGACAGATGCCACCGCCGCCTCCGAGAACACCCCCGCCACCGGCAGCGCCAATTCGGGCGGCGACGGCAGCGGCCTGTATCTGGTCGACGGCTCGGGCTTCATCTTCCGCGCCTTCCATGCCCTGCCGATGCTGACGCGGCCGGACGGCACGCCGGTGAATGCGGTGCTGGGCTTCTCCAACATGCTGCTGAAGCTGCTGGCCGACGCCAAGGCGGAAGCCGTCGCGGTCGTCTTCGACAGCAAGCGCCTGAACTTCCGCAATGAATTCTACCCCGACTACAAGGCCCACCGCCCGGAACCGCCGGAGGAGCTGAAGCCGCAGTTCGCCCTGATCCGCGAGGCGACCGAAGCCTTCTGCCTGCCCTGCCTGGAGCTTGAGGGCTATGAGGCCGACGATTTGATCGCCACCTATGCCCGTCTGGCGCAGGAAGCCGGGCGGCCGGTCACCATCGTGTCGTCCGACAAGGACCTGATGCAGCTGGTCCGTCCCGGCGTCGGCATGTTCGACCCGATGAAGAACAAGGCCATCGGCCCCGACGAGGTGTTCGAGAAGTTCGGTGTCCCGCCCGAGAAGGTGGTGGACGTCCAGGCGCTGGCCGGCGACAGCGTCGACAACGTCCCCGGCGTGCCCGGCATCGGCGTCAAGACCGCCGCCCAGCTGATCACCGAATATGGCGACCTGGAAGCCCTGCTGGCCAATGCCGAAAAGATCAAGCAGCCGGCCCGCCGCCAGAAGCTGGTCGAGTTCGCCGATCAGGCCCGCGTCTCCCGCCGTCTGGTCCTGCTGGATGAAAATGTGCCGCCGCCCAAGCCGCTGGACGAGCTGCGGGTGCGCGAGCCCGATCACCAGCGGCTGATCGACTTCCTGCGCGCCCAGGGCTTCCGAAGCATCGTCTCCCGCGTCGAGATGGAGATGCAGAAGGACGGCCGCATCGCCGACGGGGCCAGCGGCTCGCTCCCGGCCCCCGGTTCCATGCCCACGCCCACGGCGAAGTCCCCGGCGCCGGCCGATAGCCCGGACGCCGAGGGCCGACCGGCCCGCAAGACGGTGCTGAACGTCCCGGAGGTGCGCTACGAGCTGGTGCAGGATGCCGATGCGCTGCGCCGCTGGGTCGAACGGGCGCGCGAGACCGGCGTGCTGGCCGTCGACACCGAGACCGACAGCCTGACCCCGGCCACCGCCACCCTGGTCGGCGTCTCGCTGTCGACCGAGCCGGGCATCGCCTGCTACATCCCGCTCGCCCACAAGGCGGAGGGAGCCGCCGCCGCCGGCCAGCTCGATTTCGAGGCCCCGACGCCGCCCAGGCAGATCGCGACCGACGAGGCGATGGCGATCCTGAAGGACGTGCTGGAGGATAGGTCGGTCCTGAAGATCGGCCACAACTTCAAGTTCGACCACCAGCTGTTCGCCCGCAACGGCATCGCGGTGTCGCCGGTGGACGACAGCATGCTGATCTCCTACGTGCTGGAAGGCGGGTCGCACGGCCATGGCATGGACGAGCTGGCGGAGCTGCACCTCGCCTACACGCCGATTCCGTTCAAGGAGATCTGCGGCACCGGCAAGAACCAGATCACCTTCGACCGCGTGCCGCTGGACAAGGCGCTGGCCTATGCCGCCGAGGATGCCGACATCACGTTGCGCCTGTGGACGCTGCTGAAGCCGCGGCTGGTCGACGACCGCATGGTCACCGTCTATGAGACGCTGGACCGCCCGCTGGTGCCGGTGGTGGCCGACATGGAGCGGGCCGGCGTCCACATCGACAAGAAGGCGCTGTCCGACCTGTCGCAGAGCCTGTCCCTCCGCCTCGCCGACATCGAGAAGGACGTCCATGCGCTGGCCGGCCAGAGCTTCAACATCGGTTCGCCCAAGCAGCTGGGCGAGATCCTGTTCGACACTCTCAAGCTCGGCACCGGCAAGAAGGGCAAGACCGGCGCCTATTCCACCGACAGCAGCGTGCTGGAGGAACTGGCGGAGCAGGGCCACACCATCGCCCAGCGCGTGCTCGACTGGCGCCAGCTCGCCAAGCTGAAGAGCACCTACACCGACGCGTTGCAGGAGAAGATCTCACCCGTAACCGGCCGCGTCCACACCGCCTTCGCGCTGGCGGCGACCAACACCGGCCGCCTGTCCTCGACCGACCCGAACCTGCAGAACATCCCGGTGCGGACGGAGGAGGGCAAGAAGATCCGCCGCGCCTTCGTCGCCTCACCGGGCCACAAGCTGCTGAGCGTCGATTATTCGCAGATCGAGCTGCGTCTGGTGGCGGAGATGGCGAACATCCAGGCTTTGAAGGACGCCTTCCGCGACGGGCTGGACATTCACGCCGCCACCGCCGCCCAGGTCTTCGGCATTCCGCTGGAGCAGATGACGCCGGACATCCGCCGTAAGGCCAAGGCGATCAACTTCGGCATCATCTACGGCATCTCCGGTTTCGGGCTGGGCCGCCAGCTCGGCATCATGCCCGGCGAAGCCAACGCCTTCATCAAGACCTATCTGGAGCGCTTCCACGAGTTGAAGGTGTGGATGGAGGCGACCAAGAGCTTCGCCCGCCAGCACGGCTATGTGGTGACGCTGTTCGGCCGCCGCTGCTACATGCCCGGCATCCAGGAGAAGAACGCCGCCCGCCGCGCCTTCGCCGAGCGTCAGGCGATCAACGCCCCGATCCAGGGCACGGCCGCCGACATCATGAAGCGGGCGATGAACCGCATGCCGGGCGCCCTGGCCGCCGCCGGCAGCAATGCGCGGATGCTGCTGCAGGTGCATGACGAACTGCTGTTCGAGGTGCCGGAAGCGGAGGCCGAGGACGCGGCGCGGATCGTGCGCGAGGTGATGGAGGGTGCGGCGCATCTCGGCGTTCCGCTGGTGGCGGAAGCGGGGATCGGCGACAATTGGGAAGAGGCGCACTGAGGGGCGTTCGGTTCCCTCTCCCGTCTCGGGAGAGGGAAGGGGCCCATGCGTAGCATGGGAAGGGTGAGGGTGCGGCAAGGATAGGAGATCCATCTCCGGATCACCCCTCACCCTCCCCACGCCTTCGGCGCGGGTCCTCTCCCTCTCCCGGGGCGGGAGAGGGCGTGTTCTCAGCCCTCCGCCACGATCCGCACCGGCACGCCCTTCGCCGCCGGCGTCTTCGATGCTTCGTCGTAATACCACAGCGGAATCAGCGGGTTCATCTCCGGGTAATAGGCCCCGACGCAGCCGCGCGGCAGCTGGAAGGGCGTCACCGTCAGCCCGCCCACCCGGCGGTCGACGTCGTCGCCGGCATCGCTCGCCAGCGCCACCACCTGACCCTCGCGCAGGCCGGAGGCGGCTATGTCCAGCGGGTTCATCAGCAGAACGTCGCGGGTGCCCTCGATGCCGCGCAGCCGGTCGGAATAGCCGTAGATCGTCGTGTTGAACTGGTCGTTGGACCGCATGGTCATCAGGCGCCAGCGGCCCGGCGCGTCCTCGAAGCCGACGGCGCGCAGGCGGCCCGGCGGGGTGAAGTGGGCCTTGCCGGACTCCGTCTTCCAGATCCGCTCGCGCGCCGGGTTGCCGCGGTAGAAGCCGCCGGGGGTGAAGACCCGCTCGTTGAAATGGTGGAACTGGTCGGGATAGGTCGCCTCTATCAGGGCACGGATGCGGCGGTAATCGGCCACCCACGCGTCCCAGGTCACCTTCGGATTGGGCGACAGGGTCGCCTTCGCCATGCCGGCGACGATGGCGACCTCCGATTTCAGATCCGGGCTGGCCGGGGTGTTGTTGCCGAGCGAGCCGTGGATGCAGCTCAGGCTGTCCTCCATCGTCACCGCCTGCGCCCCGCTCTCCTGCACATCCTCCTCCGACCGGCCGAGGCAGGGGAGCAGATAGGCGACCTCGCCGTTGATCAGGTGGCTGCGGTTCAGCTTGGTCGCCACCTGCACCGTCAGGCGCATCCGCGTCCAGGCCGCCTCCATCCGCTCGCGCTCGGGAATGGCGCGGACGAAGTTGCCGCCGAGCCCGATGAAGGCCTTTACCTCGCCCGACAGGATCTTCTCGCAGGCCTTGACGGTGTTCAGCCCCTCCTTGCGCGGCGGCTCGAAACCGAACTGTTCGGCGAGCCGGTCGAGCGGCACCAGCTCCGGCTTTTCGGAGATGCCGACGGTGCGCTGGCCCTGGACGTTGGAGTGGCCGCGCACCGGCGAGATGCCGGCGCCGTCGCGGCCGATGTTACCCTTCAGCAGCCATAGATTGACCAGAGCCCCCAGCGTTTCAGAGCCGCGCACCTGCTGGGTCAGGCCCATGCCGTACATGGCGATGGAGCGCTCGGCCTCGATGTAGATGTCGGCGGCCTCCTTCAGGTCCGCGCGGGTCAGGCCGGATTCCTCCTCGATCTCCTCCCAGCCGATGGCGTCGACCCGCGCCTTCATCTCCTGGAAGCCGGCGGTGTGCTGGTCGATGAAGTCGTGATCGAGGACATGCTTGCCCTCCGCCTTCCGCTCCTCCTCCGCCGCCAGCACATGCTTGATCAGGCCGGTGATCGCGGCGATGTCGCCGCCGGCCTTCACCTGGAAATAGAGCGTGGAGATTTGGGTGTTCTTGCCGGTCAGCATCTCCAGCGGGCTCTGCGGGTTGCGGAAGCTCTCCAGACCCTTTTCCCGCACGGGGTTGAAGGTGACGATCTTCGCCCCGCGCCTCACCGCATCCTGCAACGGGTGGAGCAGGCGGGGGCTGTTCGACCCGGTGTTCTGGCCGAAGAAGAAGATGGCGTTGCAGCTCTCGAAATCGTCGAGCACGCAGGTGCCGACCGGCGAGCCGATGACCTTCTTCAGCCCGACCGAGGTCGTCTCGTGGCACATGTTGGAGCTGTCGGGCAGATTGTTGTGCCCGTAGAGCCGCGCGAACAGCGCGTAGAGATAGGAGGTTTCCAGGCTGGCCCGGCCAGAGGAATAGAACACAGCCCGGTCCGGATCGATGGCGCGCAGTTCCGTCCCGATGACGGAGAAGGCCTCGTCCCAGCCGCAGGGCACATAGCGGTCGCTCGCCCGGTCATAGCGCATGGGGTGGGTCAGCCGCCCCTGCTGCTCCAGATCGTAATCCTTCCAGCCCTTCAGCTCGGTGACCGTGTGCTGGGCGAAGAAGTCCGGGGTGCAGCGCCGGCTGGTCAGTTCCCAGATCGTCGCCTTGGCGCCGTTCTCGCAGAACTCGAAGGTGTGCGGCTTGGCCGGCTTGGCCCAGGCGCAGGACACGCACATGAAGCCGCCGGGCTTGTTCTGCCGGCGCAGCGTGTCGAGCACGGCGGGGGTCGGCCGTTCCTCCCCCATGATGCGGGCCATCGACCCGACCGACCCCCAGCCGCCGGCCGGGCCGTCGTAATGCTGGGTGTCCTTGTCGTCCGACAGGCCGTCGATGCTCATGGGGCGATACTCTGGGGAGTGGTTTTGCGACATTTCGGGGGCAGGCTCCTGGGGCCGGAACTTAGGTTCCGAATGGATCCAACCTGCCGGAAGCCATCCGGTTCCCTCGAACCGGTCACAGCTTTTTCTGGGAACTGGTGTCCCGGATCTCCGGCTTGGACAGCACGACCCGCAGCAGTTCGGCGTTCTTCCTCGCTTCCTGCATCTGGCTGTCCCAGTTGTCGGCGATGAGCGTCTGGCCGCGTTCGCGGGCATGGTCGGCCAGCCGCCGGAACAGCTCCACGCGATCCTCGTGGGTGCGAAGCGCGACCCACAGGGCCTTTTCCATCGTCTCCGCCTGTGCCGCCTCCATGGTGTCGGGACTGAAGGCGTGTCCGACCTGACAGCGGAAGCGCAGCACCGGGCCGTCGTGGATCTCGCTCAGGCCGCCGCCGCATTCCGGGCAGGACAGGGTGGTCGGCCTGCCGACTGCCTTGGTATCGTCGGACATTGTCGTAAACTCCTGCTCGGCGATCCGCGCCTCCGTGGCGACATCGAACGGCACGGGCGGGCTCGGAGGAGCCGGTTCGGCGGCCAGCCGGGACAGCAGGGCCGGCAGCCGGTCCAGCGGCAGGACATGGTCGGCCTCGCCGCGGTCGATGGCGCTCTGCGGCATGCCCGGCCATTCGGCATCGTCCGGGTCCTGGACAACGCCCAGTCCGCCGCAGCGGCGGATCGCCCGCAGGCCCGATGTGCCGTCGTCCAGCGTGCCGGACAGCACGACGCCGACGACACGGCTGCCGAAGGCGACACCAGCCGAGCGGAAAAGCGGGTCCACCGCCGGCCGGGTACGGTTTTCCCGCGGGCCGCGGCGGATCAACACCCGGTCGCGGTGGAGCAGCAGATGGTGATCGGGCGGCGCCACATGGATGTGGCCGGGGCGGATCGGTTCGCCGTCCACCGGATGGAAGGCCGGCAGCCAGCCGATCCGTTCCAAGAGCTGCGGCAGGATGCTGCGGGCATTGGGCGTGATGTGGAGGACGACGAACACCGCCGGTGCGCAATCCTTCGGCATGGCGCCGAACAGGCGCTTGAGGGCGGTCAGCCCGCCGGCCGACGCACCGATGACGAGGATGTCGCGTGTCTCCATGGACTCACAACAGCACCGCCGCCGCGACGTTTCACGACCGCCTGAATAATTCCACTTGTCCTTCCAGCGATTCCTGGAGGGGCGTAGGTCTCCACGCCACTTGAGTGGAATGCGCATAGAAGATTATGCTGTTTGCGACACGGTTACGACACAAGAAGATGACGAAGAAGACCGACGATTCCGACAGCGATTTCACCAATCTGATCCGTCACATCCAGGAAAGCCGCGGCATCGATTTCCGTGGTTACAAGCGGACCAGCCTGGAACGGCGCATCCGCCGGCGGATGGAGGAGGTCGGCTGCGACAGCTTCGCCGCCTATCATGCCTTTCTGGAAGCCCATCCCCAGGAATTCGTCGATCTTCTGAACACCGTGCTCATCAACGTCACCTCCTTCTTCCGCGACACCGAGGCGTGGGAGGTGATGCGGCGGGAGGTCGTTCCCCGCATCCTGGAGCGCAAGGGCGACAAGGGCCCGATCCGGATCTGGAGCGTCGGCTGCGCGTCGGGCGAGGAGCCCTATTCGCTGGCGATGATGTTCGCCGAGGCGCTGGGGACGGCCGACTTCTGCCGCCGCGTCAAGATATACGCCACCGACCTGGACGATGCGGCGCTGAACACCGCGCGCCACGCCACCTATGCGCCGCGCGACGTGGAATCGGTGCCGGAACCGCTGCTGGAACGCTATTTCGAGCGTACCAACAACCACTATGTCTTCCAGCGCGACCTGCGCAAATGCGTGATCTTCGGACGCCACAATGTGGTCAGCGACGCGCCGATCTCCCGCATCGACCTGCTGATCTGCCGCAACCTGCTGATCTATCTGGAGGCCGACACCCAGGGCATCGTCCTGCCGCGACTGCATTACGCCCTGGTCAATGACGGCTTCCTGTTCCTGGGTAAGGCGGAAACCCAGCTGGCCCGGTCGCGCATGTTCGAGCCGGTCGACCTGAAGAGCCGCATCTTCGCCAAGGTGCCGCAGGAATGGCGGCGCACCGCCGGCGGCAGCCTGGCGCTGGCCGGCGACACCAACGGCTCCCGCGTCAACCAGCAGACGCGTCTGCTGGAAAGCATCGTCGACAGCAGCTCCACCGGCTATCTGGCGGTGAATGCCGAAGGGGTGCTGGTCTTCGCCAACACCCATGCCCGCCGCCTGTTCGACGTCGAGGAAACCGACATCGGCCGCCCGTTCCACGACCTGACCATCTCCTACCGTCCGACCGAGCTGCGCAGCCGGATCGAGGAGGTGCGCAATTCCGGCCGCATGGTCCGCATCGAACACCAGTCCTACACCCGGGCGGGGGCGGAACCGGTCCGCCTGACCATTGAGGTGGCGCCGCTCTACAGCCGGGACGGCAAGGCGTTCGCCACGCTGCTCAGCTTCTTCGACACCAGCCGCCTCTTTCTGCTGCAGCAGGAGATCGAGGCGGCGCAGGAAAGCCTGGAAACCACAATCGAGGAACTCCAGTCCTCCAACGAGGAGCTGGAGACGACCAACGAGGAGCTCCAGTCCACCAACGAGGAGCTGGAAACGACCAACGAGGAACTCCAGTCCACCAACGAGGAACTGGAGACGATGAACGAGGAGCTGCGCTCCACCAACGAGGAGCTGGAGGTCGCAAACGAGGAGATGCGCCGGCAGAGCGAGGAGGCGGGCGAATATCGCCGCTATTCCGAGTCGATCCTGCGCAGCATCGATGTCGGCATCATCGTTCTGGACGAAAACCTCACCGTCCAGTCCTGGAACCGATGGAGCGAGAATGTCTGGGGGTTGCGCAATGAAGAGGTGGCGGGCGAGCTGTTCCTGGACCTCGACATCGGCCTGGCGGTGCAGCGGCTGCGCCGCCCCCTGTACGACATCCTGACGACGCAGGCTCCGGCGGAGCCGGTGGAGATGGAGGCGATGGACCGCCGCGGCCGGCGCATCGCTTGCCGCATCCGCCTGTCGCCTCTGCTCTACGACAACCGGCTGGCACGCGGCGTCGTCCTGATCATCGAGGATATGACGGAACGGGCGCGGTCCGACGCCTTCGTCGACTATCTCGGCCGCATCGTCGGCCAATCCCTGAACGAGGTCTATTTCCTCGACGCCGCCACCTTCAATTTCCAGCTTGTCAACAGGGGGGCGGAGGAGAAGCTGGGCTATTCGCTGGACGCGCTGCGCCAGATCGCCCTGCACGACCTGATGCCGGACATCGACGCCGCCGCCTTCGGCAGGCTGGTCGGTCCGCTGCTGTCCGGCGATAAGGCGGAGATCGTCCTTGAAACCTCCATCGAACGTCCTGACCAGTCGGTGCGCCCGGTCGAGCTTTGCATGCAGTATTTCGGCGAGGAGCAGCCGCCGATTCTGGTCGCCATGGCCCATGATGTGACCGAACGGCAGCGGATCGGACTTGACGAAAGCCGTGCGGAGTCAACGCCCGGATGACCGTTCAATAACTGCACGGATGGGCGAAATTCCGATTTGCGGTATTTGAATACTCAATGCCTATGTCTTTCAGTATGACCTAAAGCGATATTTCGGAACTATGGCGTGATCAGGCAGTTTGGACAGTAAGCATATCCCCGATTCAATCGACGGACTCGATACGCCGTTGTCGAAATTTGTTCGAAGGCAGGGCGCCGGAACGACATGTCGGACATGCATGGCATGAAAGCGGAAGCCGGGGAGGCGGCCACTGGATTGAAAGCCAGGCCGCTGATTGTGCAGCCGCTGTGGGACAGTCTGGACCATGCGGTGATCGTGACCGACTGCAATCTGGAGGCCCCTGGTCCGACCATCCGCTATGTCAACCGTGCTTTCACGATTCTGACCGGCTACCGGGCCGACGAAGCCATCGGCCGGTCTCCCCGTTTCCTGCAAGGCAGGCGCACGGATCCGGTGGTGAGGGCGACCATCAGGCGCGATCTGAGTCGGGGAGACTGCGCCCGCGCCACTCTGGTCAACACGCGCAAGGATGGCAGCGACTATCTGTGCAGCCTTGTGATCACTCCATTGCTGGGGCCGCGTGGCCAGACCGAGCATTTCATTTGCGTGGCGGAGGCTCTGAAGGAGAACCGGACGTCGGACATGGTGAAGCGCCTGTCGGCGGAACTGGAGCAGGCACAGACACTGATCGAGGATCTGGAGCGGCGCCACACCGAGGCGAACGAGGTGATCGACAACCAGAACCGCAAATTGGCGATCATAACCGAGCGCTACCGCGACTCGCTGGCACAGTTGGATGCAATCCAGGAAAGGCTCACCTTCCGCGAGAATGCGTTGGAACGCAGCAGCCATGATTTTGCCCGTTCCGAATTCGATCTGGATGCCTCGCTGGAAGAGCTGCGCGCAATGGACGAGGAACTGCGCGCCACGTTGGAACAGATGGAGGAGGCCAACATCCAGCTGGCCCGTGCCAATGAGAAGATGCGTCGCCTCCAGGCTGCCGACGCCGACAAGCTGCAGCTTCTGGCGTCGGCCAGCCACGACCTGCGTCAGCCGGTGATGTCGATGGGACTGTTCCTGGATGTCCTGCGCAATCGTCTGGGCGAGGCGGAGCGGCCGGTCATGGGCGGGCTGTTGGCAGCGCACCTGTCGATCCGCACCCTGCTGGAGGGCATGCTGGACACCGCAAGGCTCGACGCCGGCGCGATAGAGCCATCGATCGAGCCGCTGCCGATCTCCCTGATGCTGGACATCATCCATGGCGAGTTCCTGCCGCAAGCGGAAATGCGCGGCCTGCGCTTCCGCGCCGTGCCCAGCACCGCGATGGTGGTGAGCGATCCCCAGCTGCTGGAGCGCATCCTGCGGAACCTCATCGCCAACGCGTTGAAATACACCATGTCCGGCAAAATCCTGATGGGCTGCCGCCGCTGCGGCGATTGCCTGCGCATCGAGGTATGGGACACCGGCCCCGGCATCCCGAAGCACAGCCAGCAAGCAATCTTCGAGGAGTTCCGGCAGCTCGACAACCCGAGCCGTGACCAGAAGCGCGGTGTCGGGCTGGGATTGGCCATCGTCTCGCGGCTCGCCGGCCGGCTCGGTCATCAGGTCCAGTTGCGCTCCTGGCCGGACCGTGGATCGGTCTTCTCGGTGACGGTCCCGCTAGCCCAACGTGGAAAGCGCAAACGCCACCGTTGACGGAGCAGCTTGCCACCTTCGGTTTGGGGAACGGTCATCCCCATGCCCCGCCCTGCCTGCCGATGGACCGGTTCATCCCGAAGCCGGATTGGTCCAAAGTTGCATCATGGCCCTGCGTCTTCATGGGCAATGGGACTTTTGGACGAGCAAAGGGGAACAAACGTGGATCATCACGTGCAGCACGCTCACAACTCCGCAGAGCTGACCCAGGCATCGGACCGCCGTGGCTTGCCCGACACTCCCCTCAGGTTCCTGATTGTCGACGATCATGCGCTGGTCCGCTACGGCCTGTCGCTGGCCCTGCGGCAGCGCTATGAGGATGTCGAGATCGTCGAGGCGGGATCGCTGGCCGACGCCACGCACAAGGCACGGTCCGAACCGGGTTTCACCGCCATTCTCTACGATCTGCAGATGGGCGACAGCGACGAGCACAGCGGATTGACCGAAATGCTGGAGGCTGCCGGCGACGTGCCGGTGATCGTGGTCTCGGGCGTGACCGACGGCAACGTCATCGCCTCCTGCATCCGTGCCGGCGCCCGTGGCTTCGTCCATAAGGGATGCGAGGGCACGGTGCTCGACCAGGCGCTGCCCATCGTGCTGGAAGGCGGCATCTTCGCCCCGGCACCGCCGGCCGCGCGCGGCGGCACTCCCATCCGCATTCCGGCACCGGCCGCCGTGACGCCCGTCCGCACCGAAGGCGACGCGGTCAACGGCCTGACGGATCGTCAGCGCGAGGTCCTTCGCCTGCTGCTGGAAGGCCAGTCGAACAAGGAGATCGCCCGTGCGCTGGGTGTGCTGGAAGGCACCATCAAGGTCCATCTGCGCACGGTGATGCAGCGGCTTGGCGTCCGCAACCGCACCCAGCTGGCGCTGGCGACCATGAAGTCGGGGGTCAAGCTGTCGTCCTGACGCGGTGACCGGCGGAGTCCATTGCGGTGTCGGGCTATTGCGGCGTCGGGCCGATGCCGCGCTGCTGGGCGGCGTCCAGCAGGCTGACGAGTTCGCCGGACACCCACCAGCGGCAGCGGCGGCGCTCCTCGGTCGCGACGGTCACGACACGCTCGATCAGCCTGCTTTCCCCGGCATTCAGTTCACGGCCGTCGCGCAGGGCCCGCTCGGCGATGCCCAGCAGGGTCTTGTCGATGGCCGTCACCTCGATGGGATAGCCGGCTTCCTCCGCCAGTTCGCACAGGTCGGCCATGGCCGACAGCGCGTCTTCCCGGCCATAGGCGCCGATCTGCCGGAACAGCGTGGCCAGATGCTCCCCGATTGCCGTCAGCCAGGGGTTTGTCGAGGCGGCGATGCCGCGGCGGCGCAGCCGGTGGTTGAAACCGTTGATGAAGCGCACCGGGTCGATCAGCGGCCGGGCCGACATGCTGGCATTCAGCGTCAGCAGCCGATGGCTCAGCACCGGCACGACCTCTCCCTCGACCAGACCGGTCGCCCGGCCGACGGCGGCCGAGACCGCCGCCCAGTTGCGGCCGCCGCGCTCGACGCCGAAGCCCTGCAGCGCGTCGTACCAGCGGAAGGCGCGCTCCTGCAGGCGGTCCACCGTCTCGCCCGCAGTCAGCTGTGGCGGGGCGGGGCGGCCGAGATGCAGATCCTCTAGCTTCTGCCGCAGGCACTGCCAGGCGAACTGCACATGGCCGACCGCGGCATCCACCAGTGCCGGGCCGGGCGACATCCCATGGAGCGCCAGAGCCTGATCGGGATCGCGCGACCCATTGATCAGGGAGAGCGCATAGTGCATCGCGCCGTCGGCCGAGCCATGCCCCGCCATCTCCGAAACGGCGTGCAGGATGCCGATGGTGTCGCGCGGGCGGACCATGCCCTTCCACAGCGGCGCATGCTCCAGCAGCGAATCCAGCATCGCCAGATCGCCCATCGACAGCGGCGCCACGCCCGTCAGCCCGCGCTTGCGCAGCAGGGTCAGCCGTTCCGAATTGGCGGTGGCCAGCAGCGGCCCGGCCCCGCCGCGCTGGCGCAGGACGGCCAGCGAGCGGACACGAAGCTCCTCGGCCCAGTCCGCCGCGGCAGGGGAGGCGAGCACGCTGTCCAGCGGATGTTCGCTGGCGCGGGCGGCGATGTCGGACTGCACCCGTCCGGCCAGTTCGCGCAGATGCGGCAGCAGCGCGAACCACCAGGCGCTGGCATCGACCACATGCATGCAGCCGGGCGGGCGGCTTTCCGCCAGCATCAGCTGGTCGGTGCGCAGCATCACCGCGTCGAACCAGCCGGTCCAGATGCGGCGCGCATGTTCGGTGCGCGGCCCGTTGAGCATGGCGACGATCAGCCGGCCGACCTCCACCGTCATCTGGTCGTCTTCCAGATGCCCGGCCTGCACCAGTTCGAACAGCTTGGATTTCTGCGCCCGGTCCAGCGGAGCCAGAATTGCCTTCACCTTGTCCAGGCTGACGGCAGCCGGATCGGGTTCCACCGCGCGGAGCGGAGCGGTCTGAAGGGTGGCGCTGCGGTTGGGGCGGCCGGCCATGGCGTTCACGGGCGCTGAGGATTCGCGGCAATTTTAGGTACAGGCACGAATGATTGCTACTGGTATGTCGTGACATATTCTGTCGAGCTGTGTCGGAGCCGTTTCTTCCGGCACATCCGCAACTTATCGCTGACGGCGCGACACAAATGAAACGAGATGCATCAAATGCTCTAAAAATTTATTTCATTTAAGCGCTAAATGATCCCTTCACACGCGTCCACCGTACACCCATTATGGGATCAGGCCTCGCCTCCAGCATCAAGGCGCTCAAATGGTTCCGCAACAGATCGTCGACACCGCCCCCAGGTTGTTCAAAGTCATGACCCAGGTCGACTCCCGCAAGGCTGAACAGGTCGGGCCCGAGCAGGCCGTAGATGACTTCGTCGCCCGTCTCGCCGCGGCCGGCCTGCCGGACGAAGAGCGGGCCGAGGCCTATGAGGCGGCGCTGAAGCGTCTGATGGAGCGGCTGATCCGGCAGGAGGGCTGGCTCGCCGAGGAATTCGCCGCCGCCGCCCGGTCGCTCGGCGCCTACTGACCGCTCACGCCGTCCCCTAAGCCGGCCGCCCGTCCAATTCAGGACCGGCGGCCTTTTTGCGTTTGCGGAGAGTTTGCGGCGGGTGGCCGCCTTCCCCTCTCCCCGGCGGGAAGAGGGGAAGGCCGACAGGCTCACCGCTCGTTGAAGCTGTCGGACAGGGCGAAGTAGATCGGCTTCAGCAGATATTCCAGCAGCGACCGCTCGCCGGTGGGCAGTTCCACCTGGGTGGTCATGCCGGGAAGAACCGGGTGCTGGACGTCGTCGCGGCCGACATGGTTGCGGCTGAGCGCCACGACCGCCTTGTAGTAGGGGCGGTGCTGCTCGTCCAGGAAGGTCGAGGCGGAGATGCGCAGCAGCGTGCCGGTGATGGCGCCATAGCGGGCGAAGTCGTAGGTCAGCACCTTGACCGTCGCCTCCTGCCCGACCTGGAGATGGCCGACGTCGCGCGGCGTGACGTGCGCCTCCACGGTCATCTCATGGTCGACCGGGACGACCTGCATCAGCACGCCGCCTTCCGGCACCACCGCGCCGATGGTGTTGACCCGCAGATCCTGCACCAGCCCGCGCACCGGCGACAGCACGGTCAGGCGCTGGGCCCGGTCGTCCAGCTTGGCGCGGGCCTCGCGTAGCTGGGCGATCTCGGCGGTGACGGTGCCCATCTCGGTGACGGCGTCCTGCGACAGCTTGGCCGACTGGTCGAGGATGCGGTTGCCGGCCTCGGTGATCGCCTGCTGGGTGGCGATGAGCTGCCCCTCGATCCGCCGCTGCTCGCCCATCAGGCGCGACTGCTCGCGCTGGGTTTCCAGCGATTGCAGCTTCGACGACAGGCCCATCGATTCCAGCTTGTTGCGGATGTCGACCGATCCGGTGATGAAGGTGATCTGGTCCTTGATGTTGGCCAGCTGCCCCTCATACAGCGCCAGTTCCGCCTCGCGCTGCGACACCTGGGCGCGCAGGACGGCGATGGCGGTGTCGCGGGCCTGGCGCTGGGTGTCGTAGATCAGCTTCTGGTCGGAAACCTGCGCCTCCGTCTGCGGCGTGTCGGGGCCGGCGACGCGGGCGAAGTCGGGGGCACGCCCGGCGGCGAAGGCGCGCAGCCGCTCCGCCCGCAGGTCCAGCGTCAGCAGGCGGGCGTTCATCTGCTCGCGCTCCGCCTGGACCTGCTTGGGGTCGAAGGCGAGCAGCGGCTGGCCGGCCTCCACCAGATCGCCTTCCTTGACCAGGATGGCCGACACGATGCCGCCCTCCAGATGCTGGACGACCTGGGCATTGCCGGACGGCACCACCTGCCCGGCGGTGACGACGGCCTCCTTGACCGGCATCAGCGTGGCCCAGGTCAGCAGGGCCGCCATCAGCAGGACCAGCACGAGGATGGTGGCGCGGACCAGCGACAGCGTCGCATCGTCGGCGCTGAGCGATTTGCCGGTGGGGCGGGCGAGGTCTGAAGCGGCCATCTTGCGGTTCACATGGACTGGAGGAAGGAGCGAAAGGCGTCGGCGCCCGATCGGCGCCCGATCAACGTTGCGGCGTGGCGGCGACGCCGGGCGGGCGTTGCAGCCCGATGCCGCCCAGCAACGCCCCGGCGATGCCGTTGGCGACGCTGTTGCCGCCGCCCCCGGCACTGCCGCCCGGGCCGGTACCGGGACCGACCGGACGGGGGCCGGGCAGGCCGCCGGCCGGGGCGGCGGGGCCGATCATGCCGGCATCCATGGTCAGCACCGTGTCGGCCAGCGTCAGGTGGCTCGGCCGGTGGGTGACCAGGAAGATGGTGCTGTGGCCGCGCAGGGCCGCCAGCGCCGCGTGCAGCGCCTTGTCGCCCTCGAAGTCCAGCCGGCTCGCCGGCTCGTCCAGCAGCAGGATGCGCGGACGGCGGATATAGGCGCGGGCCAGGCATATCTTCTGCGTCAGGCTGGGCGACAGGCGCAGCGACTGGTTGTCGCCGATGCGGGTGTCGATCCCGCGAGGCAGCGCCTCCACCTCGTCCAGCGCGCCGGCCAGCGACAGCGCCCAGCGCAGCTCGGCCTCGTCGGCGGTCTGGTCGGCGAAACGCAGGTTCTGCGCGATGGTGCCGTAGAACAGCGAGCTGGCCTGCGGCACATAGCCGATGGACTTGCGCAGATCGACCGGGTCCATCTGGCGGATGTCGACGCCGTCGACCCGGACATTTCCGGCCTGCGGCGCATAGAGCCCCAGCATCACCTTCAGCAGCGACGACTTGCCGGCGCCGTCCGGCCCGACGATGGCGACGATCTGCCCCGGCTTCACGGTGAAGGTCACGCCGACCAGCGCCGGATCGGCATCGTTGCGGTAGCGCAGCGACACGCGCGAGAAGGACACCTCGCCCTTCAGCCGGCGCGGCTGCAAGGTGGCGCAGCGCGGTTCGCGCTCCGGCCGGATGCTCATCAGGCCGTTGATCTGGCGGGCGTTCGCGCGCAGCTGCTCGATGCGCGGCAGCATGGAGACGGCGGTCTGCAACGGCACCATCACCCGCCACAGCAGCATCATCGACGCCATCAGCGCGCCCGGCGTCATCGTGCCGGAGAAGACCTGGAGGGCGCCGACGCCGACGGTGGCCAGTCCCGCGACCGGCACCACCAGTCCGGCCAGCGCCGCATGGGTCGCCGACAGGTTGGCGGCGGTGTGGCCCGACCGCGCGGTGCGGGCCGACAGCCGGTCATAGCGGTCGCGCCAGTGGGCCAGCCCGCCGATGGCGCGCAGGGCCGGCATCTTGGCGACCATCTCGACGAAGAATTCCTGCCGCTCGGTGTCGGCCCGCGCGGTGGTGCCGGTGCGGGCGCGCACCAGCGGATGGACGGCGGCGCCGATGGCGGCGGTGACCAGCACGGCGGCCAGCGGAACCAGAGCCAGCGGCCCGCCCAGCACCGCCATCACGACCAGATAGAACAGGGCGAAGGGCACGTCGAACAGCGCCGCCACCTGCCCCTGGCTGATGAAGTCGCGGATCGACTCCAGATCCTTCACCCGCGCGATCTGCGTGCCGATGGCCGCCCGTTCGCTCATGCCGACCGGCAGCATCAGGATGCGGTCGATGGTGGCGTTGCTGACGGTGCGGGCGATGCGCGACCCGGCATGGGCCAGCGCCCGGCCGCGGATCTGGCGCAGGGCGAAGTCGCCGGCGATGACCAGGAAGGCGCCGACGGCGATGGTCGCCAGCGTGTCGAACGACCCGGTGCCGATCACCTTGTCATAGATCGCCATGGTGAAGAGCGGGGCGGCGACCGAAAGCAGGTTTATGACGGCACTCAGCCCCAGCACCGCCCACAGCAGCGGGAAATAGGCGTGGACGACCGAGCCGACCCAGTTCTGGTTCCCGGCGCCGGCGCCGGCCTCCAGCGGCGTGAAGACGAAGGCGGTGCCCTTGCCGTAATTCAGCGTCACCGTTTCGCGCGACTGGCCGCTGAAGGCGGTGACGCCGTCGTCATCGGCGGACAGCAGCGTGTAGATGCCGCCGTCGCGGGCGCGGAACAGGCAGGGCAGCAGCGACGGTTCCGGCCGGCCGAGATCGAAGCGCAGGCTGCGCCCCTCGAAATGCAGGCGCTGGAGGACGTCGCACAGCTCCTCCACCGTCTGCACTTCGGAGAAGTGGGGCAGGGCTTCGGCCAGCGTCTGCGGGGCGCCGCGCCAGCCGAGCGCGTCGAGCAGCGGCACCATGCAGGCGCCGACGGCCGATGCCTCGGCCAGCCGGCGGCGCAGAATGTCGGCGTCGTCATGGGCGGCACGGATCGGTTCCGCGTCGGCGCGGGCCTCGGCATCCGGTGCCGGGGCGCTGGAGACGGGAGCCACCAGGGCCGGCTGTCCACCGACGGCCTCGGCGGCCGGGTTGCGGGCCACCGCGTGGCCGTCGACGATCTGCACCACCCGGTCGGCCAGCGACAGCAGCGACGGGCGGCTGCTGACCAGCAGGATGGTGACGCTGCCGCGCAGCTCGTCCAGCGTGCGGCGGAATGCGTTGTCGGACTCGACGTCGAGAGACGAGTTCGGTTCGTCCAGCAGCAGAACCGCCGGCTCGCGGACCAGCGCGCGGGCCAGGCAGATCATCTGGCGGGCGCCGCGCGGCAGCGCCTCCTGCGAGGCATCGCCGACGATGGTCTCATAGCCCTGCGGCAGGCTGGCGATGCGGCGGTCGAGGCCCAGGCGGCGGCAAACCTCCATCGCCAGATCGGCCCGGCTGGGGTCGAACAGCGTCAGGTTCTGCAGGATGGTGCCTTTGAACAGCTCCGGATGTTCGCCGACATAGACGACGCCGCCGATGCCGATCATGGCGTCGGCCCCGGTCAGGGTGCGGACCCCGACCCGGACCTCGCCGGAGCGCGGCCGCAGCACGCCCAGGATCAGGCGCAGAAGCGTCGTCTTGCCCGAACTGTTGGTCGCCACCACGCCCAGGAACTCGCCCGGCCCGACGCTGAGCGACAGGCCGCTCAGAATCTCCGGCCCGCGGTCGTAGGCGAAGGTGACCTTGTCCATCTCGACGGAGCCGGGAGCCAGCGGCGCGGCGACCGCGCCGTCGGCCCCGGAGTCTTCGATCTTGTCCGCCGACGGTGCGGCGCCGTCCGATCCCACCTCCAGCAGGACATGGCCGATGCGGCGCAGGGCCAGCGACACCGACTGGTAGCGCACCCAGCGGTCGAACAGCGTCTGCACCGGCTGGACGCAGCGCCCGGCCAGCATCGAGCAGGCGGTCAGCACACCGGTGGTCATCGCCCCGTCGATCACCGACACGCTGCCCAGCAGAACCACCAGCATCATCGTCGCCTGCGCCAGCGTGCCGGCGACGACGGAGGCGGTGCCGCTGAGGCGGGCGACGGCGAAGTCCTCCTCGCTGCAACCCTGTTGCAGGCGCTCGTGCCGGCGCAGCAGGCCGGCCTCGGCCCCCAGCCCCTTCACCGTGTGGACGCCGCTCAGCACCTCGCTGATGAAGTTCAGGCGCCGCTCCTCCAGCGTGTGACGGCTTTCCAGCGCCCGGCGCATCCGCCGGCCCAGCACGGCGCCGACGATCAGGAAAAGCCCAAGCACCGCCACCGGGATCAGCGCCAGCCAGCCGGCCAGCAGGGCGATCAGGCCCAGGTAGAGACCGGCGAAGGGGATGTCGATGGCCGATTGCAGCGCCTGGCCCGAATAGAATTCCCGCACCAGCTTGATGGCGCGGTAGACCTCGAAATGGGTGCCGATGCCCTGCTGGGAGAAGGCGTTCAGCGGCATGTGCATCAGCCGGTCGATCAGCGATGCACTGGACTGATGCTCGATCCGCGCCCCCATCCAGGTGGTCAGCGCCGAGCGCGCGACCCGCAGGATAGCCTCCATCACCGCCGCCGCCCCGCAGCCGATGCCGAGCAGCAGCATGGTGCCGTAGGATTCGTTCGGCAGGATGCGGTCGTAGACGTGCAAAAGCGTGACCGGCAGGGCCAGCCCGAAGATGTTCAGCGCGAAGGACGCCAGGACCAGCATCGCCCGGTCCCGGCGCGGGCCCAGCATGCCGGACAGCAGGCTTCGCGCAGCCTTCTCGGCAGCCCGGTTGCTGTCGGCCCGGTCCCGGCCGGCCGAAGCCTTGGCCGAGTCGGCGGACGATGTGGTGCGGGAGGTGGGCTGGGAGGCGGGCTGCAAGAGGGTCGACCTGTTCACGGAGTTAACCGGGCGCTAATCAACACCATATTTGCTAGTGATAGGTAAATCCGCGAATAGCAACAAAACGCAACCAACCGCTGCCGGCGTTTATCGGGCCCATCCGACAATTGCCAGGACATCCGGATAAAGCCATTGATTTATAATGGCTTTTGGGTCGGAGCCCGCTGTCGCGGCATCGCGTGTGCCGCTCAAGCTGTTGAAAATCATCACAGGATATTGCTTATCACAAGCAACTTTGAGCGCTAGAACCTAGGGTCGTTACAATTGATGCGGTGCGCGTTTGCGCCCGACCTATGGAGCGGTCCGATGGCTGAGGAAGCGGTTGAGGGCAAGGTCCCGGCGGTCGACGATCGGCAGATCCTCGACGATCTGACCCTTCTCCAGCAGGTCGACGGCACCCGCCTGGGCGGCGTCATCCATGAGGCGAGTTCCGTACAGCTGCAGCGGCCCGACGATACGCTGGGCTATGTCCAGACCGACTATCGCGGGGCCGAGGACCTGATGGTGGGCGGCGCGGTGCAGACCGGCACCGTCGTCGGCGAATCCGTGGCGGTCGCCGCCGACCAGGCGGTGAACGCGCTGCTGCTCGACGGCGACGTGCTGCGCACCGAAGGCACCCGCGGGTCCGGCCCGACCGGTCCCGAGGGCTCCGGCCCGGCGGACGCGGAGGGCCGGGGGGCCACCGGGAAGACGGTGGAGCGGGCGGAACTGCTGTCGACTGCGCGCACGACCTCGACCTACGACCCGCTCGAAGCTGCGCCGTCGGACATTCCCATACCCGAAACGCCGGCCCAGGTGATCGACAACGGCGTTGTTCCCGCCACCGAGGGCGTGACCTTCCTGCAGGCCGCCGCGGTGGTCGCTCCCACCGTCACCGCTCCCTCCACGTCCACGTCTACGTCTGCGCCCGCACCGGTTTCCGACACGCCCAGCCTGACCGTCAACGGGGTGTCGGGCGACGAAGACACCGCCATCACCCTGAACATCGCCGCCGCCCTGACCGACACCGGCGGGACGGAGGTGCTGACCGTCACCCTGGCCGGCATCCCGGACGGCGCGGTTCTGCGCGACGCATCCGGTACGGTGCTGACGGTGGTCAACGGCACCATCGTGCTGACGGCGTCGCAAATCTCCGGCCTGACGCTGACCCCGCCGGCCAACAGCGGCGACAGCTTCAGCCTGACCGTGACCGCCACCAGCACCGACGGCACCGCCGCGCCCAACAGCGTCACCGCCACGCTGCCGGTCACCGTCAATCCGGTGTCCGATACGCCGACGCTCAGCGTTTCGGCCGTCACCGGTGCCGAGGATACGGCGATTCCGCTGACGATCGGTCCGGCGCTGACCGACATCGACGGTTCCGAGACGCTGACGGTCACCATCGCCGGCATTCCGTCCGGTGCGGTCCTGACCAATGCGGCCGGCGACCTGCTGACCATTTCCGGCGGCTCGATCACCCTGACGCCGGCTCAATTGGCGGGGCTGGCGATCACCCCGCCGCTGAACAGCGACGCCGATTTCACGCTCACCGTGACGGCGACCAGCCGCGACGGCAGCGCCGCGCCCGCCAGCGTCAGCGCTCCCCTGACTGTCACGGTGACCCCGGTCACCGACACGCCGACGCTGAGCGTCGCTGCTGCGACCGGCAACGAAGACTCCGCGATTGCGCTGACCATCACCCCGGCGCTGACCGACACCGACGGGTCGGAAACGCTGAGCGTCACGATCAGCGGCATCCCTGCCGGTGCCAGCCTCGCCAACGCGGCGGGCGATACGCTGTCGATCAGCAACGGCTCCGTCACGCTGACGCCCGGCCAGCTGGCCGGCCTCCGGATCACGCCTCCGGCGAACAGCGACGCCGACTTCACCCTGACCGTCACCACGACCGCCCAGGATGGCACCGCCGCGCCGGTGAGCGTCAGCGCACCGCTGGCCGTTACCGTCAACCCGGTCACCGACACGCCGACCCTGTCGGTCACCGCGGCGACCGGCAGCGAGGACACGGCCATTCCGCTGGTCATCTCGCCGGCCCTGACGGACACCGACGGATCGGAATCGCTGAGCATCACGATCAGCGGCATTCCCGTCGGCGCGAGCCTGAAGAACAGCGCGGGCGACACGCTGACCATCGGCAACGGTTCGATCACGCTGTCGCCCGGCCAGTTGGCCGGACTGACGATCACCCCGCCTGCCAACAGCGACGTGGATTTTACCCTGACCGTCACCGCCACCGCCCGGGACGGCGGCGCCGATCCGGTCAGCGTCAGCGCTCCGCTGACGGTCACGGTGAACCCCGTCACCGACACGCCGACCTTGAGCGTCACGGCGGCCACCGGCAGCGAAGACACGGCGATTCCGCTGACCGTCACGCCGGCGCTGACCGATCTGGACGGCTCCGAAACGCTGACGATCACCATCGCCGGCATCCCGACCGGTGCGGTGCTGACAAACACGGCTGGCGATCTGCTGACCATTTCCGGCGGGTCGATCACCCTGACGCCGGGCCAGCTTGCCGGCTTGGCGATCACCCCGCCGGCAAACAGCGATGCGGACTTCACGCTGACCGTCACGGCGACCGCCAGGGATGGCGTCGCCGACCCGGTTTCCGTGACCCAGACGTTGCCGGTGACCGTCAATCCGGTGAGCGACACCCCGACCCTCTCGGTGTCCGCCGCCCGCGGCGACGAGGACACGGCGATCCCGCTGACGATCAGCCCGGCCCTGACGGACACCGACGGCTCGGAGACGCTGACGATCACCATCGCCGGTGTTCCGGCCGGGGCAAGCTTGAGCGCCGGCAGCTCGGTCACGGAAAGCAATGGCACCACCACCTGGACGCTGACGCCCCAGCAGCTTGCCGGTTTGAAGATCACGCCGCCGCACAACAGCGATGCGGATTTCGACCTGACGGTCACTGCGATTGCCAAGGACGGCAGCGCGCCGGTCGCGACGACGAGCCAGACCCTGCACGTCACGGTCGATCCGGTCACCGACACGCCGACGCTGAGCGTCACCGCGGCGAGCGGCAACGAAGACACCGCGATCCCGCTGACGATCAGCCCGGCGCTGACCGATACCGACGGTTCGGAGACGCTGACGATCACGATCAGCGGCATTCCGACGGGCGCCAGCCTCAGCAACACGGCCGGCGACACGCTGACCATCGGCAACGGCTCGATCACCCTGACGCCCGATCAGCTGGCCGGGCTCAAGATCACCCCGCCGTCGAACAGCGACGACGACTTCACCCTGACCGTCACGGCGACCGCCAAGGATGGCAGCGCCACTCCGGTGAGCGTCAGTGCGCCGCTCGTCGTCACCGTCAATCCGGTGTCGGATACCCCAACCCTCTCGGTGTCCGCCGCCCGCGGCGATGAAGACACGGCGATCCCGCTGACGATCAGCCCGGCCTTGACGGACACCGACGGGTCGGAGACGCTGACGATCACCATCGCCGGCGTTCCGGCCGGGGCAAGCTTGAGCGCCGGCAGCTCGGTCACGGAAAGCAACGGCACGACGACCTGGACGCTGACCCCCCAGCAGCTTGCCGGTTTGAAGATCACGCCGCCGCACAACAGCGACGTGGACTTCGACCTGACGGTCACTGCGATTGCCAAGGACGGCAGCGCGCCGGTCGCGACGACGAGCCAGACCCTGCACGTCACGGTCGATCCGGTCACCGACACGCCGACGCTGAGCGTCACCGCGGCGAGCGGCAACGAAGACACCGCGATTGCGCTGGCGATCAGCCCGGCGCTGACCGATCTGGACGGCTCGGAGACGCTGACGATCACGATCAGCGGGATTCCGGTCGGCGCGACCCTCGCCAACACGCTGAACGGCACGCTGACGGTCAGCAACGGCTCGATCACGCTGAACCCCAATCAGCTGGCCGGGCTCAAGATCACCCCGCCGTCGAACAGCGACGATGACTTTACCCTCACCATCACGGCGACCGCCAAGGATGGCGTCGCCACTCCGGTGAGCGTCAGTGCGCCGCTGGTGGTCACCGTCAATCCGGTGACCGACACGCCGACGCTGAGCGTCACGGCGGCGACCGGCAACGAAGACACGGCGATCCCGCTGACGATCAGCCCGGCCCTGACCGACACCGACGGGTCGGAGACGCTGACGATCACGATCAGCGGCATTCCGGCCGGCGCCAGCCTCAGCAACACGGCCGGCGACACGCTGACCATCGGCAACGGCTCGATCACCCTGACGCCCGATCAGCTGGCCGGGCTCAAGATCACCCCGCCGTCGAACAGCGATGCGGACTTCACCCTGACCGTCACGGCGACCGCCAAGGATGGCAGCGCCACTCCGGTCAGCGTCAGCCAGACCCTGCCGGTGACCGTCAATCCGGTGAGCGACACCCCGACCCTCTCGGTGTCCGCCGCTCGTGGCGACGAAGACACGGCGATCCCGCTGACGATCAGCCCGGCTCTGACCGACACCGACGGGTCGGAGACGCTGACGATCACCATCGCCGGTGTTCCGGCCGGGGCAAGCTTGAGCGCCGGCAGCTCGGTCACGGAAAGCAACGGCACGACGACCTGGACGCTGACGCCTCAGCAGCTTGCCGGTTTGAAGATCACGCCGCCGGCCAACAGCGACGTGGACTTCGACCTGACGGTCACTGCAATCGCCAAGGACGGCAGCGCGCCGGTCGCGACGACGAGCCAGACCCTGCATGTCACCGTCGATCCGGTCACCGACACGCCGACGCTGAGCGTCACTGCGGCTACGGGCAATGAAGACACCGCGATTGCGCTGTCGATCAGCCCGGCGCTGACCGATCTGGACGGCTCGGAGACGCTGACGATCACGATCAGCGGCATTCCGGTCGGCGCGACCCTCGCCAACACGCTGAACGGCACGCTGACGGTCAGCAATGGCTCGATCACGCTGAATCCCGATCAGCTGGCAGGCCTCAAGATCACGCCGCCGCTCAACAGCGACGATGACTTTACCCTGACCGTCACGGCGACCGCCAAGGATGGCGTCGCCGCCCCGGTATCGGTCAGCCAGACCCTGCCGGTCACCGTCAATCCGGTGACCGACACGCCGACGCTGAGCGTCACCGCCGCGAGCGGCAACGAAGACACCGCGATTGCATTGTCGATCACGCCGGCGCTGACCGATACCGACGGGTCGGAGGTGCTGACCGTCACCATCGCCGGCATTCCGGCGGGTGCGACGCTCACCAACACGCTCAACGGCACGCTGACGGTCAGCAACGGCTCGATCACGTTGAACCCCGACCAGTTGGCCGGGCTGAAGATCACGCCGCCGGTGAACAGCGACGACGACTTCACCCTCACCGTCACGGCGACCTCGAAGGACGGAAGTGCTGCGTCGGCGAGCACCAGTGCGCCGCTTCTGGTGACCGTTAACCCGGTGTCGGATACCCCGACCCTGTCCGTGTCCGCCGCTCGTGGCGACGAGGACACGGCGATCCCGCTGACGATCAGCCCGGCCCTGACCGACACCGACGGGTCGGAGACGCTGACGATCACCATCGCCGGTGTTCCGGCCGGGGCAAGCTTGAGCGCCGGCACCCATGTCACGGAAAGCAACGGCACGACGACCTGGACGCTGACGCCCCAGCAGCTTGCCGGTTTGAAGATCACGCCGCCGGCCAACAGCGACGTGGACTTCGACCTGACGGTCACTGCGATTGCCAAGGACGGCAGCGCGCCGGTCGCGACGGCGACGGAAACCCTGCATGTCACCGTCGACCCAGTGACCGACACGCCGACGCTGAGCGTCACCGCGGCGAGCGGCAATGAAGACACCGCGATTGCGCTGTCGATCAGTCCGGCGCTGACCGATCTGGACGGCTCGGAGACGCTGACGATCACGATCAGCGGCATTCCGGCTGGCGCCAGCCTCAGCAACACGGCCGGCGACACGCTGACCATCGGCAACGGCTCGATCACCCTGACGCCCGATCAGCTGGCCGGGCTCAAGATCACCCCGCCGTCGAACAGCGATGCGGATTTCACCCTGACCGTCACGGCGACCGCCAAGGATAGCGTCGCCGCCCCGGTGAGCGTCAGTGCGCCGCTGGTGGTTACCGTCAATCCGGTGACCGACACCCCGACCCTGTCCGTGTCCGCTGCCCGTGGCGACGAAGACACCGCGATCCCGCTGACGATCAACCCGGCGCTGACCGATCTGGACGGGTCGGAGACGCTGACGATCACGATCAGCGGCATTCCGGCCGGCGCGACGCTGGTCAACACGCTGAACGGCACGCTGACCGTCAGCAACGGCTCGATCACGCTGAACCCCAACCAGCTCGCCGGGCTGAAGATCACGCCGCCGCTCAACAGCGATGCGGATTTCGACCTGACGGTCACTGCAATCGCCAAGGACGGCAGCGCGCCGGTCGCGACGACGAGCCAGACCCTGCACGTCACGGTCGATCCGGTAACGGACACCCCGACGCTGAGCGTCACCGCCGCGACGGGCAATGAAGACACCGCGATTGCGCTGTCGATCAGCCCGGCGCTGACCGATCTGGACGGGTCGGAGACGCTGACGATCACGATCAGCGGCATTCCGACGGGCGCCAGCCTCAGCAACACGGCCGGCGATACGCTGACCATCGGCAACGGCTCGATCACCCTGACGCCCGATCAGCTGGCCGGGCTCAAGATCACCCCGCCGCTCAACAGCGATGCAGACTTCACCCTGACCGTCACGGCGACCGCCAAGGATGGGATCGCCACTCCGGTCAGCGTCAGCCAGACCCTGCCGGTCACCGTCAATCCGGTGAGCGACACCCCGACCCTCTCGGTGTCCGCCGCCCGCGGCGACGAGGACACGGCGATCCCGCTGACGATCAGCCCGGCCCTGACCGACACCGACGGCTCGGAGACGCTGACGATCACCATCGCCGGTGTACCGGCCGGGGCAAGCTTGAGCGCCGGCAGCTCGGTCACGGAAAACAACGGCACCACCACCTGGACGCTGACGCCCCAGCAGCTTGCCGGTTTGAAGATCACGCCGCCGGCCAACAGCGACGTGGACTTCGACCTGACGGTCACTGCGATTGCCAAGGACGGCAGCGCGCCGGTCGCGACGACGAGCCAGACCCTGCACGTCACCGTCGATCCGGTCACCGACACGCCGACGCTGAGCGTCACTGCGGCTACGGGCAATGAAGACACCGCGATTGCGCTGTCGATAAGCCCGGCACTGACCGATCTGGACGGCTCGGAGACGCTGACGATCACGATCAGCGGGATTCCGGCTGGCGCCAGCCTCGGCAACACGGCCGGCGACACGCTGACCATCAGCAACGGCTCGATCACCCTGACGCCCGCTCAGTTGGCCGGGCTGAAGATCACGCCGCCGCAGAACAGCGACGTGGATTTCACCCTCACCATCACTGCGACGGCCAAGGACGGTGTCGCCACTCCGGTGAGCGTCAGTGCGCCGCTGGTCGTTACCGTCAATCCGGTGACCGACACCCCGACCCTGACCGTATCGGCCGCCCGTGGCGACGAAGACACCGCGATTCCGCTGACGATCAACCCAGCCCTGACCGATACCGACGGGTCGGAGACGCTGACCATCCGGATTTCCGGTGTACCGGCCGGGGCGACGCTCAGCGCCGGAACCCATGTTACGGAAAGCAACGGCACGACGACCTGGACGCTGACGCCCCAGCAGCTTGCCGGTTTGAAGATCACACCGCCGGCCAACAGCGATGCGGATTTCGACCTGACGGTCACTGCGATTGCCAAGGACGGCAGCGCGCCGGTCGCGACGGCGACGGAAACCCTGCACGTCACCGTCGATCCGGTGACCGACACGCCAACGCTGAGCGTCACGGCGGCGAGCGGCAACGAAGACACGGCGATTGCGCTGTCGATCAGCCCGGCGCTGACCGATCTGGACGGCTCGGAGACGCTGACGATCACCATCAGCGGCATCCCCGCCGGTGCGACGCTGGTCAACACCCTGAACGGCACGCTGACCGTCAGCAACGGCTCGATCACGCTGAACCCCGACCAGCTGTCCGGCCTCAAGATCACGCCGCCGCTCAACAGCGACGACGACTTCACCCTGACCGTCACGGCGACCGCCAAGGACGGCGTCGCCACTCCGGTGAGCGTCAGTGCGCCGCTCGTCGTTACCGTCAATCCGGTGTCGGATACCCCGACCCTCTCGGTGTCCGCCGCCCGCGGCGATGAAGACACCGCGATCCCGCTGACGATCAGCCCGGCCTTGACGGACACCGACGGATCGGAAACGTTGACGATCACCATCGCCGGTGTTCCGGCCGGTGCAAGCTTAAGCGCCGGAACCCATGTTACGGAAAGCAACGGCACGACGACCTGGACGCTGACGCCCCAGCAGCTTGCCGGTTTGAAGATCACGCCGCCGGTCAACAGCGACGTGGACTTCAACCTGACGGTCACTGCAATCGCCAAGGACGGCAGCGCGCCGGTCGCGACGACGAGCCAGACCCTGCACGTCACGGTCGATCCGGTGACCGACACGCCGACGCTGAGCGTCACGGCGGCAACGGGCAACGAAGACACGGCGATTGCACTGACGATCAGTCCGGCGCTGACCGATACCGACGGGTCGGAGACGCTGACGATCACGATCGGCGGCATTCCGGCGGGTGCGACCCTCGCCAACACGCTGAACGGCACGCTGACGGTCAGCAACGGCTCGATCACGCTGAACCCCAATCAGCTGGCCGGGCTCAAGATCACACCGCCGCTCAACAGCGACGATGATTTCACCCTGACTGTCACGGCGACCGCCAAGGACGGCGTCGCCGATGCGGTCAGCGTGACCCAGACCCTGCCGGTCACCGTCAACCCGGTGTCCGATGCGCCGACGCTGAGCGTCACCGCCGTCACCGGCAACGAAGACACGGCGATCCCGCTGACGATCAGCCCGGCGCTGACCGACACCGACGGGTCGGAGGTGCTGACGATCCGCATCACCGGCATCCCCGCCGGTGCGACGCTGGTCAACACGCTGAACGGCACGCTGACGGTCACCAACGGCTCGATCACGCTCAATCCCGACCAGCTGGCCGGTCTGAAGATCACGCCGCCGCTGAACAGCGACGACGACTTCACCCTGTCGGTGACCGCCGTCTCCAAGGACCGCGGTGCGGCGGAGGCGACCACGACCCTGCCGCTGGTGGTCACCGTCAACCCGGTGACCGACACCCCGACGCTGAGCGTTACCGCCGCGAGCGGCAACGAAGACACCGCCATCGCGCTGGACATCCGGTCGGCCCTGACCGATCTGGACGGGTCGGAAACGCTGACCGTCACCATCGCCGGCGTTCCCGCCGGGGCGACGCTCAGCGCCGGCACCCATATCACGGAAAGCAACGGCACCACCACCTGGACCCTGACCCAGGCCCAGCTGGCCAACCTGAAGATCACGCCCAAGGCCGACAGCGACGTCGATTTCACCCTGACCGTCACCGCCACGGCGAGAGACCGCGGCCTGTCCCCGGTCTCGGTGCAGGCGGCCCTGGCCGTCACCGTCATCGCCGTGGCCGACAAGCCGACGGTCGCCGTCACGCCGGTCTCTTACGATCTGGCAGTCGGACAGAACGACACGCTGACCGGCACCGCCGGCAACGACACGCTGTCGGGCGGTGCCGGCAACGACACCATCCTGGGCGGCGCCGGCGACGACGTGATCTATGGCGACGGCAGCGGCACATTCACCGTCGCCCTGTCGATCACCCCCGCCGTCACCGACCGCGACGGGTCGGAATCCATCTCCAAGGTGACGATCTCCGGCGTCCCGGCCGGGGCGACGCTCAGCGCCGGCACCCTCAACGCCGATGGCACCTGGACCCTGACCGAGGCCCAGCTGTCCGGGCTTAAGCTGACGGCGAAGGAAGGCGACACCAGCCATCCGATCACCCTCACCGTCGTCTCGACCTCCAGGGAGCAGGAGAACGGCAGCACCGCCGACAGCGATCCGCAGACGCTGACCGTCAGCTTCGCCAACACGCCGAAGGGCAACGACAGCCTGGACGGCGGCGACGGCAACGACACCATCTTCGGCGGGGCCGGCAACGACACCCTGATCGGCGGGCTGGGCGACGACAGCCTGGACGGCGGCGACGACAACGACCTGCTGGCAGGCGGCCCCGGCAACGACACCATCGACGGCGGCGCCGGCAACGACACCGTCACCTATGCCGGCTCGGCGACCGCAGTGAACGCCAACCTCGCGACCGGGGTCGGCACCGGCGAGGGCACCGACGTGCTCCGCAATCTGGAGAACGTCACCGGCTCGGCCTTCGACGACGTCATCACCGGCGACGGCGGCGCCAACATCCTGCTCGGCGGCGGCGGCAACGACACCATCACCGGCGGGGCGGGGACCGACACCATCCATGGCGGGGCCGGCGACGACCTGTCGATCTTCACGGTCGGCACCGACGGCGGAACCGCGTCGGCTCCGGAACTGCAGGACGGCGATGCCGGCATCGACACCTTCCGGGTGATGCTGACCACCGCCCAGCTGTCGAACGCGTCGATCCTGGCGGACCTGCGCACCCTGCGCGACCGGATCGAGACGGCGGCGGCCGATCCCAACGCGGCGACCAAGGACACTGATGTCGCCAACGCCGCCACCCTGACGGCGCTGGGCATCAAGGTCGCGGATTTCGAGAAGCTGGAGCTGTATGTCGACGGCCAGCCGGTCGATGTCCGCACCGCGCTGAACTATGCCCCGACCGCAACCGCGGCGACCACCACGACCACGGAAGACAACGCCATCTCCGGCAGGCTGGCGGCGACCGACCAGGACACCGTCAACCACCGCACCGACGAGACGATGACCTTCAAGGGGCCGGGCGCCGACGGCCAGCCGGTGCGCCTTGCGCACGGGACGCTGGTGGTGAACGCCGACGGCACCTTCACCTATACGCCGGACGCCGATTTCAGCGGGACCGAGACCTTCTCCTTCACGGTGACCGACGCCTATGGCGGCACCTCCACCGCCACGCAGACCATCAAGGTGGCGCCGGTCGCCGACTCCATCACCCTGACCACGCTGAACGCGCGCGGCAACGAGGATGCGGCCGGCGGCATCGCCATCGCCCCCACCATCACGCTCAGCGACGTCGATGCCGCCAGCCCGGAGGCGGTGGAGACGGTCACGCTGACCATGTCGGCCGCGCAGCTGGATGTCGCCGGCGCCAAGCTGTACCTGAACGGCACGGAACTGACGCGCAGCGGCAGCGGGACCTACAGCTGGACGATCCCGACCAGCGCCCTGGTGGCCGGCGGATCGGCCGGAACCTGGACGGTGTCGGGCCTGAAGATCGTCACCAGCCACAACTCCGACGCCGACCTCACCTACACCCTGACGGTCGGGACCATCGACAGCACCAGCGCCGGTACGGTGCGCGGCAGCAAGTCGGCGACCGGCACCATCACCGTCGATGCGGTGGCCGATGCGCCGACCGTGACCGCCGCCGCCGCCGCAACGGACGAGGACACCTCGGTCGCGCTGAAGATCACCCCGGCGCTGACCGACACCGACGGGTCGGAGAGCATCGGCTACGTCACCATCACCGGCGTGCCGGCGGGGGCGAGCCTCAATCTCGGCACGGTCCTGAGCACCCAGGGCGACGGCAGCACCGTCTGGAAGGTCAGCGCGGCCGATCTGGCGGGCCTGCGCCTGACCCCGCCGCACGATTTCTCCGGCACCATCACCCTCGGCGTCGTCGCGACCTCGGTGGAGCGCGAGAACGGCTCGACCGCCGATTCCATGCCGGCGACCCTGACGGTGACCGTCACCGGCGTGGCCGACGCCCCCATCGTCATTCCCGCGGCGGCGACGGGCAACGAGGACACCGCCATCCCGCTGTCCATCGACGCCCACCTGTCCGACGTGACGGGCGAGACGCTGGACCACATCACCATCACCGACCTGCCGGAAGGGGCGAAACTGTCCGCCGGCATCCACAACGCCGACGGCAGCTGGACGCTGACCCCGGCGCAGCTGACCGGCCTGACCTTCACGCCGCCGCTGAACTATTCCGGCACGCTGACGCTGAAGATCACCGCCACCTCGGTGGAGGGGGCGACCACCGCCACCTCGGCGCCGCAGTCCTTGTCGGTTACCGTCACCGCCGTCGCCGACACGCCGGTCCTGTCGGCCTCCGACGCGGTGGGGCGCGAGGACACCGCCATCCCGCTGTCGGTGGTCGCAGCATTGACCGACCGCGACGGGTCGGAAAGCCTCAGCATCCTCGTCGGCGGCGTGCCGGCGGGCGCCACGCTGAACCACGGCCACTATGACGCGACACTCGGCAAATGGGTGCTGACCCAGGCCGACCTGAGCGGCCTGACCATCACCCCGCCGGCCAACTCCAACACCGGCTTCAACCTGACCTTCACCGCGCGGGCGACGGAAGGCTCCAACGGCGCCTTCGCCGACGCGGCGGCGGTGTCCGTCCATGTCGAGGTGCAGGGCGTTGCCGACGTGGTGACGCCGAACGGCACGCTGACCGCGCGCGGCGACGAGGACACGGCGATCAACCTGAAGCTCGGCGATCTGGTGATGACCGACAATGACGGGTCGGAGCGCCTGTCGCTGGTCGTCAGCAACCTGCCGGCGGGCTCCTGGCTGTCGCTGGCGGCCGGGCATGACAGCGGCCTGGTCTATCTCGGCAACGGCCGCTGGTCGGTCGACGCGGAGTACCGCAACGAACTGACCCTGACGACGAAGAAGGACTTCTCCGGCACCATCACGCTGAAGGTGGACGTCATCACCACCGACAGCAACGGCGCGCCGATCATCACCGTGAACGGCGTGACGTCCGGCGGGATGCTGAAGGACACCCGCGACCTGACGGTCACCGTCGATCCCAAGGCGGACGAACCGGTGGTTTCGATCGGCGCCAGCGGGCTGGAGGATGCCGTCGGCGGCATTCCGCTGACCATCTCCGCCCTGACCGGCGACAGCGACGGGTCGGAGCACATCTCCTCCATCGTCATCTCCGGCCTGCCGGCCGGGGTGACGCTGACCAGCAGCGATGCCGGCGCGCTGACCGCGAATGCCGACGGCAGCTGGTCGGTCGATCCGGCGAAGCTCGGCAACCTGCGCCTGATCGTGCCGGCCAACAACGCCGACGACTTCACCATCACCGTCAAGGTGACGGCGATGGACGGCTCCGACACGCTGACCAGGACCTACACCCCGACCGTCACCATCACCGCGGTGGCCGACGCGCCGGTGTCGCATGCCGCCGACGGCTCGGCGGTGCCCTACCATGTCGACGACCAGTCGACGACCGGCGTGCCGGACGGCTTCGTGCTGAACCTGAACGCCTTCCTGGCCGACACCGACGGTTCGGAAAAGCTGGCGGTCACCATCGGCGGCGTGCCGAAGGGCACGGTGCTGTCGCGCGGCATCGACAATGGCAACGGCACCTGGACGCTGACCGCGGAAGACTACACCGCGGCGCTGGCCGAGGGCGGCCTGAAGCTGACCGTCAAGGATGCGAACGCCACCGGCATCACCCACACCGTGGCCGGCAGCGTCGACACCGCCAGCGTCACGCTGACGGTCAACCCCTACAGCATCGAGAGCGAGGGCGACCGCAACACCAGCGTGTCCGACAGCTTCGTGCTGAGCTGGACCACCACGGCCTCCTCGGGCGGTGGCTCGACCGATCCGGGCAATGGTGGCAACACTGGCGGCGGCACCAGCCCGCCTCCGCCTCCGCCGCCCCCTCCTCCTCCGCCGCCGCCTCCCCCGGTGCTGGACCCCAGCGTCGGCAGCGACCGGCCGCATGCCGTGACCACCACCGAGGATACGTCGGTCGCACTCGGCCTGAAGGACGGGCTGGCGAACTGGCAGGATGTCTCCACGGTCACCCTGTCGGGCATCCCGACCGGCGCCAGCCTGAGCAACACGGCCGGCGATACGCTGACCGTCACCGGCGGCTCGATCACGCTGACCAAGGCACAGCTGGACGGTCTGAAACTGACCCCGCCGTCGAACAGCGATGCCGATTTCACGCTTTCCATCGACGTGGTGTCGGGCAGCAGCAACGCCCACACCACGCTGACCCAGGCCGTGACCGTCACCGCCGTCGCCGACAGCCCGCTGCTGACCGTGCAGACGGCGTCCGGCAACGAGGACACCGCCATTGCGCTGAACATCACAGCGGCGCTGGCCGACACCGACGGGTCGGAAACGCTGGCCAGCATCATCATCGAAGGGGTGCCGGCCGGCGCCTCGCTGTCGGCCGGCTATCTCGACTCCACCACCGGGCGCTGGGTGCTGACGCCGGGCCAGCTGGCCGGGCTGAAATTCACCCCGCCCCACGATGCCAGCGGCACCTTCCAGCTGTCGGTGACGGCGGTCTCGCGCGAGATCAGCAACGCCGACCGGGCGACCACGACCAAGACGCTGACCGTCGAGGTGGCGCCGGTCAGCGACGCCCCCGCCATTTCCGTCAGCGCCGCCACGGCGCTGGAGGACCATGCCGCGAACCTGTCCATCGATGCCGCGGTCACCGACCTGGTCGGCACCTCCGAGGTGATCACCGCCCTGCGGGTGACGGTGCCGGCCGGCTTCACCCTGTCGGGCGGCACGTCGCTCGGCAACGGCGTCTACGATCTGACCGGCCTGTCGGCCAGCGACCGCGCGGCCCTGAAGCTGACCCCGCCGGCCAACTATTCCGGCACGGTGACGCTGACGGTGGACGCGGCTTCCCAGGACGGCACGGCGGCTCCCGCCTGGTCGAGCAGGAGCTTCTCGGTCACCTACACCGCGGTCGCCGACGCCCCGACCGTCACGGTCCATGACACGACGGGGGCGGAGGACACCGCCATCGCCCTGAACCTGTCGGCCAGCCTCGTCGACACCGACGGGTCGGAGACGATGGCGGTCATCCTGTCGGGCCTGCCTGCCGGCGCCGTGCTGAACCATGGCTCCAACAACGGCGACGGGTCCTGGACCCTGAAACCGTCGGAGCTGGCCGGCCTGACCGTCACGCCGCCGCGCAACTATTCGGGCGGCATGGATCTGACGCTGACCGCCACCAGCCTGGAAAGCTCCAACAAGGACACGGCGAGCACCACCGCCACCATCCATATCGACGTGACGGCGGTTGCCGACGCGCCGACCGTCATCGTCGCCAACGCCTCGGGCAGCGAGGACACCGCCATCGCGCTGAACCTGACGGCGGCGCTGGTCGACACCGACGGGTCGGAGACGATGGCCATCGTGCTGTCCGGCCTGCCGGCCGGTGCGGTGCTGATCGATGCCAACGGCACCACTTTGACGCCGACCGCCGGCTCGGTCTCCCTGACCGCCGCCCAGCTGTCCGGACTGAAGCTGATGCCGCCGGCCAACGCCGGCACCGACTTCAACCTGACCCTGACCGCGACGACGACGGAAGCCTCCACCGGCGCCACCGCCACCACCAGCCAGCTGTTCCGCGTCAGCGTCGATCCGGTCGCCGACCAGCCGATCATCACCTGGGCACCGCTGAGCGGCACCGAGGACACGGCCGTGCCGCTGAACCTCTCGGTGGCTCTGTTCGACACCGACGGATCGGAGCGGCTGGGGCTGCTGACGATTGCCGGCGTGCCGACGGGCGCGCTGCTGTCGGCCGGAACGAAGAACGCCGACGGCAGCTGGACCCTGACGCCGGCCCAGCTCACCGGCCTGACCCTGACCCCGCCCGCCAACAGCGATGCGGCGATCGCCCTGACCGTCACCGCCGTCAGCATCGAGTCCAACGGCAGCACGGCGAGCAGGACCGTCACCGTGCCGATCACCCTGGCCGCGGTGTCCGACACCCCGACCCTGACCGTGTCCGCCGCCACCGGCAACGAGGACACGGCCATCGCGCTGACGATCAACCCGGCGCTGACCGACACCGACGGGTCGGAGACGCTGACGGTCACCATCGGCGGCATCCCGGCCGGGGCCAGCCTGAGCAACAGTGCCGGCAACACTCTGACGATCAGCAACGGGTCGATCACCCTGACGCCGGCCCAGCTGGCCGGGCTGAAGATCACGCCGCCCTCGAACAGCGACGCCGACTTCACCCTGACCGTCACCGCCATCGCCACCGACGGCAGCGCCGCCCCGGCCAGCACCAGCGCGTCGCTGCCGGTCACGGTCAACCCTGTCACCGACACTCCGACCCTGAGCGTTTTGCCCGCGACCGGCAACGAAGACACGCCCATCGCGCTGACCATCACCCCGGCCCTGACCGATCTGGACGGCTCGGAGACGCTGACGGTCACCATCAGCGGCATCCCGGCCGGCGCCACGCTGAGCAACAGCGCCGGCAACACGCTGACGGTCAGCAACGGGTCGATCACCCTGACGCCGGGCCAGCTGGCCGGGCTGGCGATCACGCCGCCGTCGAACAGCGATGCCGATTTCAACCTGACGGTGACCGCCACCGCCAAGGACGGCAGCGCCGCCGCGGTCTCGGTGTCCTCGACGCTCGCGGTGACGGTAAACCCGGTGTCCGATGCCCCGACCCTGACCGTGTCGGCGGCGAGCGGCAACGAGGATACGGCGATCCCGCTGTCCATCACCTCGGCCCTGACCGACACGTCGGAGGTGCTGAGCATCACCATCAGCGGCATCCCGGCCGGGTCCAAGCTGACCAACACGGCCGGCAACACGCTGACGATCAGCAACGGCTCGATCACCTTGACGCCGGCCCAGCTGACCGGGCTGAAGATCAAGCCGCCGTCGAACGACGATGCCGACTTCACCCTGACCGTCACCGCGACCTCGACCGACGGCACCGCCGCTCCTGCGTCCACCGTGGCGCAGCTGGCGGTCACGGTCCTGCCGGTTTCCGACACGCCCACCCTGCTGGTCAATCCGGCGGCAGTGGCGGAGGACGGCACGGTGGCGCTGTCGATCACCCCGGCCCTGACCGATCCGTCGGAGACGCTCAGCGTCACCATCGCCAACATCCCGGCCGGCGCCCACCTGTCGAACAGCGCGGGCGACACGCTGACCATCGTCAACGGCTCGATCATCCTGACGCCGGCCCAGCTCGCCGGCCTGTCGATCACGCCGCCCCACGACAGCGGCACCAGCTTCACCCTGTCGGTCACCGCGACCTCGACCGACGGCACCGCCACGCCGGCCAGCCTGTCGCGCTCGCTCGCGGTGACGGTGACGCCGGTCGCCGACACCCCGACGCTGTCCACCCCGGTCGTCCATGGGCCGGAGGACACGGCGATCCCGCTGACCATCACCGCCGCCTCCACCGACACCGACGGGTCGGAAACGGTGACGGTGCGGATCACCGGCATGCCGGCGGGGGCCAGCCTGAACCACGGCACCCACAACAGCGACGGCAGCTGGACCCTCAGCGCGTCGGACCTGACCGGCCTGACCTACACCCCGCCGGCCGACGCCAACGGCACCGTCACCCTGTCGGTCACCGCGACCGCCCAGGACGGGGCCAGCACCGCGGCGGTAACCCAGAGCCTGGCGGTCACCGTCGATCCGGTGAACGACAAGCCGGTGCTGGCCGCCGCGCACACCACCACCGTGATCGCCGCCGATGCGACCGACCACCCGGCCGTGGTGTCCGACGCGACGATCACCGATGTGGACAGCAGCGTCATGTCCGGCATGTCGATCCGCATCGCCGCCGGGTCGCAGACCGGCGACACGCTGAACCTCGACAGCCTGACCATCGCGACCGATCCGTCGACCGGGCGCAAGACGGTGGCCGGCACCGGGATCGAGGTCAGCTGGGACGATGCCAACCACCAGCTGTCGCTGTCCGGCACGGCCTCCACCGCGACCTACACCGACATCCTCCACCATCTGGCCCTGACGCCCAACGGCAGCGGCGCCCGCACGCTGGAGGTGTTGGTCAGCGACGATCAGGGGCTGTCCAGCGACCCGCTGGCGGTGCAGGTGCTGGTCTCGAACAGCGCGACGATGACCGGCAGTTCGGGTGCGGACATCCTGCATGCCGGCAGCACCACCACCAGCATGTCCGGCGGGGCCGGGGACGACCTGTTCATCTTCGCCCCGCGCGGCGGCGACCTGACCATCAATGGCGGGGCGGGCTGGACCGACGTGGTGGAGGTCGGCGCCTTCGTCGCCAATGCCGGCACCAACTGGATGCAGCAGCTGGACGGGCACGCCTACACCATGGACCCGTCAGGCCATGGGCTGACCTTCACCCAGGAGACGACCGTCACGCTGGAGGACCAGAACCATCACCAGCTGGTGCTGCAGAACATCGAACGGCTGACGTTCTGATGGAATGGGGGGCGCGGCGGGGCAGGGAGAGCGGCAGGTCCGGTCAGGCGTCCGGCGTGCCGTCCGCCTTCTCCCCTCCGGCTTCGCCGTCGCCGTTGTCGGTCTGCATGTGGGTTATGATCCGCTTCATCAGCCGGCCCAGCATCGCCCGTTCGTTCGCCGCCATGGCGGCGATGGGCGGGCTGAGCGACTGGCGCAGGGGGTCGCGGTCCAGAAGGAGCCTGCCGTCGTCGGTCAGGTCGAACAGCCAGCCGCGCTTGAATCCCGGATGCTGCCGGCGGGTCAGCAGCCCCTTGTCCACCAGGGTGGAGACGGTGCGCGACACCGGCGCCAGGTGGATTTTCTGGAACCGCGCCAGCGCGGTCAGGGTGCGGGCCGGCTCCGGCGCGTCATGGAAATAGCGCAGCGCCACCCATTGGGCCGGGAAAAGCCCGTCGGTGAAGCTGATGCCATAGACAAGCCGGCTGACCTGGTCCAGCAAGGTGACCAGATCGTCGTCGGTCGACGGGTTGTCGACATCCTCCGGCCTTTCCGACACGCGCTTTTCTCCCTCCCGAAACTGCACCGAACCAACCGGCGGCAAGCTTGGCGGTGGACTGTAGCGAAGTCAACGCGCCAGCGGAAGCGGCAGTCTTCGCGTCTGCGTGGTGAAAGTGCTGTCGGGATTCGCGTGGATTATCGTTGAGGGAAATCCATTGCCGCCCTCGGCAAAGGCTTGGCGAAAGCGGCCGGTCCGCCCCATCTGTGGTCCGACCCTCACAACCCGCGGACACTGGACATGACCGGCACCCCCCGTCTGACCAACGCTTTCCTGTTCGACCTCGACGGCACGTTGACCGACACGGTCTACCAGCATGTGCTGGCCTGGAAGGAGGCGCTGGACGAGGAAGGCATCGCCCTGTCGGTCTGGCGGATCCACCGCAAGATCGGCATGAGCGGCGGGCTGTTCACCAACATGCTGCTGCGCGAAACCGGCCTCGGCGCCGACCAGGACCTTCTCGACCGGCTGCGCCAGCGCCATGCGCAGGCTTACAGGCGGCTGGCCCCCGGCGTGGTTCCGCTGCCGGGCGCCCGCGAGCTGCTCGACACGCTGACGGAGCTGAACATCCCCTGGGCCATCGCCACCAGCGGCCGGATGGAGACGGCGCGGCCGGCGCTGGAGAAGCTGGGCGTCGATCCGGCCAAGGCCGCGGTCATCACCCGTGACGAGGTCGAATATGCCAAGCCCGATCCCGACCTGTTTCTCGCCGCCGCCGCGCGCATCGGCGTGGACATCGCCAGTGCCTTCGTCGTCGGCGACAGCATCTGGGACATGATCGCCGCCAAGCGGGCGCGGGCGCTGGGGATCGGCCTGCTGTCCGGCGGCTATGGCCGGGAGGAACTGGAACGTTCCGGCGCGCTGCGCGTCTATGAGGACCCGGCCGACATGCTGGATCATCTGGACGAAGTCGGCGGGAGGCGCGGGCTGGCGCAATGAGTTCCGGGCTGGGCAAAAGCCGGGCTGTCTGCAAGCATCCGGCCGCCGTCGCAACCGACAGCCAGTCCTTCCTGTACAACCGATCGCCAATCCCGGACCGCACCTCCCGGGATCAGCCATTCTTGGACGGGGCGGTCAAAAAAAAAGCCGCCGGAACACCAGCGGCTTTGAAGTCCGAGAGGAACGTCCAACAAGTTGTGCCGGGTCAACCCACGGCGCATCCAGCGGTACGAGACTAATATATTAATATCTCATCGGTCTGGCAAGCGGCTTTCACTCTGCCGGTCGGTTTTTTTATTCGGCACGGCCGGATGGGCAGCCGGATGGCGTCCAAATGCGAAACGCCCCCCGGCGGTGAGCCGGAGGGCGTCTCGATCACACTGAAGGGACGCTTCAGCGACGGGCGGACCGTCAGTCGGCGCCGGCCGTGGCGTTCGGGACGGCGGCGGCGGAGGTCGGACCGCGCTGGCCCAGCACCAGGGCGATGATGGCGAAGGCGGCGAGGTCGAACACGGTCAGGCAGGCGAACAGCGGCTCGTACCCGATGGTGGTGGCGAGCTGGCCGATCATCAGCGAGAAGATCATGCCGCCCATGTAGCCGGCCATGCCGCCGAAACCGGTCGCCGTGGCGACGTCCTGCTTTTCGAAGGTGTCGGTGACCAGGGCATAGAGCAGGCTGGACAGCATCTGGTGGGCGAAGGCGCCGAGGGAGAACAGGAAGATCGCGGTGATCGGGCTGGCGGCGAAGCTGATCAGCGCCGGGCCGACCATGCAGACCGCACCCACGCCGACGCCGGCGATGCGGGAATTGACCAGCGACATCCGGAAGCGCTTCACGAAGAAGGGCGACAGGTAACCGCTGAGGATGCAGCCGATGTCACCGGCCAGGAACGGCAGCCAGGCGAACAGGGCGAACTGCTTGATGTCCATGCCGCGGGTGGAGACCATGTACAGCGGGATCCAGAAGCTGAAGGTCTGCCACGCCGGCTCGGTCAGGAAGCGGGCAGCGGCGATGCTCCAGAACTTGCCCTTGCCGAGCACGCGCTTCATCGACGGTTTCGGCAGCTCGACATGCTCCTGGCCTTCCAGGATGTAGGCGTGCTCTTCCTTGGTCAGGCGCGGATGGTTCTCCGGGTTGCGGTACAGCATGTACCACAGGGCCGACATGCCGACGCCCAGCAGACCGGTGACGAGAAAGGCTTCCTGCCAGCCATAGGTCAGCGACAGCCAGATGACGAAGGGCGGGGCGATCATCGCGCCGATCGAGCTGCCGGTGTTGAACCAGCCGGTGGCGATGGAGCGCTCCTTTGCCGGGAACCACAGGGTGGAGGTCTTGACACCCGACGGCATGGCCGCCGCTTCGCTGACGCCGAGCAGGCCGCGGAAGAAGGCCATCGACTGCCAGCTGCCGGCCAGCGCGTGCATGGCGGCGGCGATGCCCCAGACGCCAGCGAACATCGCGTAACCCAGCTTCAGCCCGATCAGGTCGGTAATGTAACCGGCGACCGGCTGCATCAGGCTGTAGCAGAGCTGGAAGGCGCTGACGATGAAGGAATACTGCTCGGTCGTGAAGTGGAGCTGTTCCTTGAGCGTCGGCGCCAGGATGCCCAGGGTGTTGCGGTCGATGTAGTTGACCACAGTGCCCAGCATCATCAGGGCAAGGATTTGCCACCGCAAACCACGGATCTTGTTCATCTTTTCCTCACATGCCTGCCACGGCAGGCGCCGGTGCGCACGTACAGGCCCTTATGGCGGCGATCCTCGGGCGGGACGCCTGGCCGGCGGGTGTTCGGTGCCGGGCGAATGGGTCGCTTCCGCTCTGCTTCAAGAGGGGCGGGAGCATCGCTGACGGAGTTATATTAATATATCAGTGTTGGGTGCAAGCGGTTTTCCGGTGCCGCCTTCGGCTCTTGCGAAAATGTCGCAGTCCAATGATGCGATGCGCTGATTTCTTCGCAGGCGCAGCATAAACCCGCCCGTTGCCCGAGGGTGTTTAATTGCTGCGATGCAATATAATTGAAGGTTGAAAGACCTGTTCTGCTGTTCGGATTTCAAACCTGGACTGGTCTGCCCGGTTCATCCGCCTGTAGGAAGCCACAGCATCGGCTCGCCATAAATGACCTGGATCAACGGACTATGCGCAGTTCTCACCCACGCCGATGACCACGGCGGAGCGGCGTGCCATCGCCATTTCAGCAGAAACGCTCAGGGCAGGCCCATTGCTGCACTGCGACAATCTGGGGCCTTCCTTGCAAAAGTAATATATCAGACTGTTGTGCAGCGCAGAGCGGCGGCACCCGGAAATTCCGCTCCGGACTGACCAACGTCAATGTGTCCGACCCGCTTCGGACCGACCATTCGCCCTGGTCGACCGCCGTTTTCTGCCGCATTTCGCGCCGGCTTTTGAAAGACCCGCCGGCCCCGTCATCGAAGACGCCCCCCCTCGGGAGACGACTGTCGCCAGCACAAAGGATTTTTCCGGCATGACCCAAAGCCCGACCTCCACCGCCCCCATCAGGCCTGCCTCTTCCGTCCGCATCATGGACGGCAACGAGGCGGCGGCCTCCGTGGCCTATCGCGCCAGCGACGTCATCGCGATCTACCCCATCACGCCGTCCTCGCCGATGGGGGAATTCGCCGACGAATGGTCGGCGGCGCGCCGCCCCAACCTGTGGGGCAGCGTGCCGCAGGTGGTGGAGATGCAGTCGGAGGGCGGGGCGGCCGGGGCGGTCCACGGCGCCTTGCAGGCGGGATCGCTGGCGACGACCTTCACCGCGTCGCAGGGCCTGCTGCTGATGATTCCCAACATGTACAAGATCGCCGGAGAGCTGACGCCCTTCTGCATGCATGTGGCGGCGCGCACGCTGGCGACCCATGCGCTGTCGATCTTCGGCGACCATTCCGACGTGATGGCCTGCCGCCAGACCGGCTTCGCCATGCTGGCCTCGGCCAATGTGCAGGAGGCCCACGATCTGGCGCTTGTCGCCCATGCCGCCACCTTGCGGGCGCGCGTGCCCTTCCTGCATTTCTTCGACGGCTTCCGCACCTCGCACGAGTTCAACTGCATCGAGCCGCTGGCGGACGACGACCTGCGCGCCCTGATCGATGACGGTTGCGTCGATGCCCACCGCCGCCGCGGCCTGACGCCGGACCATCCGGTCGTCCGCGGCACGGCGCAGAATCCCGACGTGTTCTTCCAGGCGCGCGAGGCCGCCAACCCCTGGTACGAGTCCTGTCCGGCCATCGTGCAGGAGATGATGGACCGGCTCGCCGCCCGCACCGGCCGGGCCTACCGCCTGTTCGACTATCACGGCCATCCGCAGGCGGAGCGGGTGGTGGTGGTCATGGGATCGGGGGCCGAGACCTGCAACGGAACGGTGGACCGGCTGGTCGGGCAGGGGGAGCGCGTCGGCTGCCTGACCGTCCGCCTGTTCCGTCCCTTCGCCATCGCCGATTTCGTGTCCGCCCTGCCGGCGACGGTGCGGCGCATCGCGGTCCTCGACCGCACCAAGGAGCCCGGCGCTGTCGCCGATCCGCTCTATCTCGATGTGGTCGCCGCCCTGGCCGAAGCCCGCGCCGCAGACTCGAGTGCCATGGACCCCATGGTGATCGCCGGCCGTTACGGCCTGTCGTCCAAGGAATTCACCCCCGCCATGGCGAAGGCGGTGTTCGACGAGCTGGGCCGCGACCGTCCGAAACGCCGCTTCACCGTCGGCATCACCGACGACGTCAGCCATCGCTCGATCCCTTGGGACGCGGACTGGGCCGTGGAGGAGCCGGGCGTGTCCCGCGCCGTCTTCTTCGGCCTCGGCGCCGATGGCACGGTGGGCGCCAACAAGAACTCGTTGAAGATCATCCAGTCGCGCAGCGGCGGCCACGCCCAGGCCTATTTCGTCTATGACAGCCGCAAGTCCGGCTCGACCACCGTGTCGCACCTGCGCTTTTCCAAGGACCCGATCCGCGCGCCCTACCTCATCGGGCAGGCCCAGTTCGTCGCCTGCCATCATCTGCCGCTGATGGAGCGGGTGGAGGTGGCGGAGATGGCCGCCCCCGGCGCCACCCTCCTGCTGAACGCCCCCGGCACGCCCGGGCAGGTATGGGACGCCCTGCCGGCCGAGGTTCAGCGGCTCTGCATCGAGCGCAGGCTGTCGCTGCACGCCATCGATGCGGGTGCCGTCGCGCGGGAGGCCGGGCTCGGCCGCCGCGTCAACACCATCATGCAGACCTGTTTCTTCGCCCTTTCCAACGTCATGCCCGTCGCCGACGCCATCGCCGAGATCAAGGCGGCGATTGCCAAGACCTACGCCCGCCGCGGCGAGGAGGTGGTGGCGCGCAACCTCGCTGCCGTCGATCGGGCGCTTGCCCATCTGCATCCCGTCCCGGTGCCCGACCATGTCACCGCCGACCATGTCCGCCCGGCCCCTGTGCCGGAAACCGCTCCCGATTTCGTCAGGCGCGTCACTGCCATGATGATTGCCGGCCATGGCGACCGGCTGCCGGTGTCCGCCTTTCCGGTGGACGGCACATGGCCGACCGGCACTTCCAAATATGAGCACCGCAACATCGCGGCGGAGGCGCCGGGCTGGAACGCCGACCTCTGCATCGAGTGCAACAAGTGCGTGCTCGTCTGCCCGCATGCCGCCATCCGCGCCACCGTGGTGCCGGAGTCGGCGCTGGCCGGCGCCCCGGACGGCTTCGAGACCATCCCCTACAAGGGCCGCGAGTTCCCCGGCGGCCGCTATCGCCTGCAAGCCTCTCCCGCCGACTGCACCGGATGCACGCTGTGCGTCGCCGCCTGTCCGGTGGAGGAGAAAGGCGGCTCCGGCCGCAAGGCGCTGGAGATGCGCCCCATCCAGGCGCTGGCCGGCCAGCAGGAGGCCTTCGAGTTCTTCCGCAGCCTGCCTGCCATCCCGCGCGAGTCGGTGCCCCTCACCGTCAAGCACAGCCAGCTGCTGGAGCCGCTGTTCGAGTTCTCCGGCGCCTGCGCCGGTTGCGGCGAGACCCCCTACATCAAGATGCTGACCCAGCTGTTCGGCGACCGCATGGTGATGGCGAACGCCACCGGCTGCTCGTCGATCTATGGCGGCAACCTGCCGACCACCCCCTACACCACCGACGCCGGCGGCCACGGCCCGGCCTGGGCCAACTCGCTGTTCGAGGACAATGCGGAGTTCGGCCTCGGCCTGCGTGTCGCCATCGACGGGATGGCCGAACAGGCGCGCGACACGCTGGCGCAGCTGTCCGCTCAACTGGAGCCCGGCCTAGTCACCGAACTGCTGGAGGCCGGGCAGAGCGACGCCGCCGGTATCGCCGCCCAGCGCGCCCATGTCGCCACGCTGAGGACGCAGCTCGCCCGGCTGAAGGACCCGATGGCCCGCCGGCTGGAGCAGTTGGCCGACTATCTGGTCCGCAAATGCGTGTGGATCGTCGGCGGCGACGGCTGGGCCTACGACATCGGCTATGGTGGGCTCGACCATGCGCTGGCGTCGGGGCGCGACATCAACATCCTGGTGATGGACACGGAGGTCTATTCCAACACCGGCGGCCAGCAGTCCAAGGCGACGCCCATCGGCGCCTCGGCCAAGTTCGCCACCGCCGGGCGTTCGGCGGCCAAGAAGGATCTGGGGCTGATGGCGATGGCCTACGGCCATGTCTATGTCGCCCGCACCGCCTTCGGCGCCCGCGACAGCCACACGCTGAACGCCCTGACGGAGGCCGAGTCCTACCGCGGTCCCTCGCTGGTGCTGGCCTACAGCCATTGCGTCGCCCACGGCTTCGAGCTGTCGCACGGGCTGGAGCACCAGAAGCTGGCGGTGGACAGTGGCCACTGGTCGCTCTACCGCCGCGACCCGCAGCGGCTGGGCGAGGGCAAGACCGCCCTGCAGCTGGACAGCGGCGCCCCGTCCGCCGGTCTGGCCGCCTTCATGGCCGGCGAGGCCCGCTTCAGCGCGGTGGAGCGCGCCAATCCCGAGCGCTATCACGTTCTGGTGGATGAGGCGGAGGCGGAGATTCGCCGCAAGCGCCACCTGTTCGAGCATATGGCGGGGTTGAAGGAATAGGGGGGCTCCTTCTTTCCGGGGAGAGAGGGGACCTCTGTTGAGGAGCGTCCTCTCCCCCACCACAATGCCGCACCCATTTCCCCTTGCTCCGCCCATTAATATATTAGTATATTGAACCCATCGCCCGTGCCTGCCTCCATGGCGCCGGGCCCGGATTTTCAGCTCCTGTAAGGATGCCCAGTCATGCGTTCCCTGACCCGTGACCAGCTTGCCGGCGGCGCGTTCGACGTCGCCCACACCGACGGCGCCCCGACCCTGCCCGTGACCATTCTCCAGGTGGGGGACGGCAATTTCCTGCGTGGTTTCGTCGATTGGATGGTCGATGTCGCCAACGGGCAGGGGCTGACCAAGGCCGGCGTCGCCATCGCCCAGCCGTTGGACCAGGGCATTGCGCCGCTGCTGAAGGCACAGGACAACCTCTACACCGTCCTGCTGCGCGGCATCGAGAACGGGCAGGAAGTCGAATCCCGCCGCGTCGTCTCCTGCGTGACCGACGCGCTGAACCCCTACGCCGACTGGGCGCGGATGGTCGAGCTGGCTTCGTCTCCGGCGCTGCGCTTCTTCGTCTCCAACACCACCGAGGCCGGCATCGCCGACCGTGAGGAAGCCTATGCGCCCGGCACCTGCCCGGACAGCTTCCCGGCCAAGGTCGCGGCCCTGCTGCACGCCCGCTACACGGCGCTGGGCGGCAGCGCCGACAGCGGTCTGGTCTTCCTGCCCTGCGAGCTGATCGAGGCCAACGGCACCACCCTGAAGCGCATCGTGCTCGCCCATGCCAGGCGCTGGGGCCTGGAGGCCGGCTTCGGCGACTGGATCGAGACGCACAACCACTTCCTGAACACGCTGGTCGACCGCATCGTCCCCGGCTATCCGAAGGACGAGGCCGCTGCCCTCAACGCCAAGTGGGGCTATGAGGACAGGCTGGCCGTCGCCGCCGAGCCCTTCCATGTCTGGGTGATCGAGGGTCCGGCCCATCTGGCCGACGAACTGCCGCTGCACAAGGCCGGCCTGAACGTGGTGTGGACCGACGATCTCCAGCCCTACCGCACCCGCAAGGTCCGCATCCTGAACGGCGCCCACACCGCCAGCGCGCTGGCCGCCTATTGTGCCGGGCTGGACACCGTCAAGTCGATGATGGACGACCCCACCGTGTCGGCCTACCTGAACAGGGTGATGTTCGAGGAGATCGTCCCCTACGTGCCCCTGCCGGAGGCCGAGCGCCAGGATTACGCCCGCACCATCATGGAGCGCTTCGGCAACCCCTATATCCGGCACGAGCTGATCTCGATCACGCTGAACTCGGTGTCGAAGTGGCAGGTGCGCGTCCTGCCCAGCCTGAAGGATGCGGTGGTCCGCAACGGTTCGGCCCCGGCCGGCCTGTCCTTCTCGCTGGCGGCGCTGCTGCGCTTCTACCGCGGCGAGCTGTCCGGCGATGCCTATGCCGGCATGCGCGAGGCCGGGTCCTACCCGATCAGCGACAATGCCGAGGTGATCGCCGCCATGAGCGCCGCCTGGGCGGCCAACGGCAGCGATCCGAAGGCGCTGGTTGCCGCAATCCTGTCCGACGTCCGCCTGTGGAAGGAGGATTTGACCGCCGTTCCCGGCCTTGCCGCGCGGGTGGCCGAGAGCCTCGCCGCCATCGAGGCGAAGGGCATGAAAGCCGCCATGGCCGATCTGGTCGCCGGCTGATCCGGCAACCGAACCGTAGGAGAGCGGGGCGCGTCCATTGGGGCGCCCCGAAGATCGTGACATCGATGACACCCGTTCTGATGCGGCGCATCGCCGAACTGGAGCTTGACGCGGCCGTGCTGCGCCATCGCCTGTTGCATATCCCGCTCGCGCTGCAAGAGGATTGCGGTTTGCGGGCAAGCCATAGGATCATCGGCAGCGAGGCGTTGAGCCTGTTCCGGGCGGTGCGCCAGGAGACGCGTGACAGCGGGGAGGATTGCGATCCGGCGCTCGGCCGGATCGAGGCCGCCTATCAGCTCGTTCACGACGCGATCCTGGCGCTGTCCGAACTGGCTCTTGCCGACCCGCCGACGCGGCACTGAAACGCCGCACTCCGATGCGTGAGGAAGACAGACGATGCAGACGACCGAAACCAGGAAGCGGACACGCCGCGGCACCCAGCGGGTGACGATGACCGACGTGGCCACCGCCGCCGATGTGTCGGCCAGCACCGTCTCGCTCTATCTCCGCCGGCCGGAGGCGGTGTCCCGCCACCTCGCCGAACGCATCGCGCGGGTGATCGACGAGATGGGCTACGTGCCCAATCTCGTCGCCGGCAGCCTTGCCGCGGCGCGCAGCCGCACCGTCGGCGTCATCCTGCCCTCCATCCTCAATTCCTTCTTCGCCGAGACCTACAACACGCTCCAGGGCATGTTCCAGGCGGCGCATTACCAGACCCTGCTCGGCGTCAGCGAGTTCAGCCCGGAGGAGGAGGAAAGCCTGATCCGCGCCTTCCTCGCCTGGTCGCCAGCGGCGATGGTTGTGACCGGCTTCCACCACACCGAACGGACCCGCGCCATGCTGGCCTCCTGCGGCGTGCCGGTGGTGGAGATGTGGGACATGCCCGGCCATCCCGGCGAGGCGGTCAACATCAGTGTCGGCTTCTCGCATTTCGAGGTCGGCCGCATGCAGACCAGCCACCTCTACGACCAGGGCAGCCGCAAGGTCGCCTACATCGGCGCCGCCGCCCACCAGGATCTGCGCGTCCGCAGCCGCACCGACGGTTACGAGGCGGAGGTGATGCGCCGCGGCCTGCACGATCCCATCGACTTCACCGTTCCCGACGCCGCGACGACGGAGGTCGGGCGCTGGCTGATCGACGAGATCCTGACCCGCCATCCCGACATCGACGGCGTGGTCTGCTCCAACGACGCGCTGGCGCTGGGCGTGCTGTTCGAGGTCACCCGCCGCGACCTGAAGGTGCCGGACGATCTGGCGGTGGTGGGATTCGGCGACCTTCCCTTCAGCAGTTCCTGCCCGCCGCCGCTGACCACCGTCCGCCCGCCCCAGCGCGAGATCGGCCGTCTCAGCGCCACGCAGATCCTGGCGGCGCTCGACGGTGTCCGCGTCACGCCGAAGCATCACAATCTCGACTGCGAACTGGTGGTCCGAGGCAGCACCCGGCCTGCGGCGAGTGCGCCGGCGGTGAAACGCTAGCGTCCGCGTCTTGCCGTTTCCCGATTGCGAGTCATACCCTCGATTCCGGTTATGGCTTTCGGCGTAATCCCGCCGGGCCGCTCACTGGACGGGGGCAGGGTGCATGCGGACGCAAGGACGGGACGATACCGGTGGCTTTCCCAGCCGCACCGGGCGGTTGCGCCGGCTGGTGCCGGGCTTGGCGCTGCTGCTGGCCCTGGCGGTCCCCTTCTCCGAAGCGGCAGCCGCCAAGCCCGACCGCCTGCAACGGCTGCTCGACCGCTTTATTGCCGACGAGGAGCTGGACGGCGGCATCCTGCTGGTGTCGGGTCCGGACGGGCGGCGGGTGGTGGTGTCCGGCATCGCCGACCGCAAGGGCGGCCGGCCGGTGACCGAGGACACCCGCTTCTACGTCGCCTCCGTCGGCAAGATGGCGACCGCGGCCGCCGTGCTGCAGCAGGTGGAGGAGGGGCTGCTCTCCCTCGACCAGCCGGTGCGGGAGCTGGCCTCCGACCTGCCGCTCGACAGGATCGCCAACGCCAACCGGGCGCGGCTGGTCCATCTGCTCGACCACAGCTCGGGCATTCCCGATTACATCACCGATGCCTATCAGGAGGATGAGGCGGCGAAGCCGGAACGGCTGCCGCGCGATGGCACCCTGCTCGCCTATGCGGCGGGGGAGAAGGCGACCGGTCCGGTCGGCGGGCATTACGAATACTCCAACAGCAACTATGTGCTGCTCGGCCACATCGCGTCGCGGCGCGACGGCGTTCCCTTCGCGCAGCTTCTGCGGACCCGGGTGCTGGAGCGGGCCGGAATGGGCTCGACCAGCGTCGGCGCCGATCCGCGCGACCGCAGCCTCGCCCATGGCTACACCGGGGAAGGCGACGTCAGCCGGCGGTCCTGGGCGGCGACCACCGGCGACGGGCCGCTGGTCACCACCGCCGGCGATCTGGAACGCTTCGTCTTCGCCCTGTTCCGCGACAACCGGCTGCTGGGGGCGGCGACCGTCCGGCGCATGTTGACCCCGTCGGACAATGAGGACGGGCAGGGGCTGGGTGTCGCGCTGTGGAAAGACCGATGGGGGCGCGGCGTTGGCCATGACGGGCGCTATGACGGGTTCGAGGCCGATGTCCGCTATTACCCCGGCCGCCGCACCGCGCTGATCTTCCTGACGAACGGCAACCAGCAGAGCGACGATGCCCTGCTCGATGCGGTGGCCGAGGAGCTGCTCGGTCCCTGAGCCGGCTGCGATTGACGGACATTATTATCAATAAGATAGTAAATAGGGAAAAACACAACTTATTGAACAGGACGGACAGGCTCATGGCGCTCGGACTGCACGCTTCCCGCCGCAATTTTCTCGTCGGGGCAGGCCGGTTCGCCGGTGCCGCCGCAGCGGTCCGGCTGATGCCGAATTCCGCCGTCGCGGCGGAGGCGGTCGGGGCCTATTGCCCGCCGCCGTCGGCCTGGTCCGATCTGGCGAAGGGGGTGAAGGGCGGGGTGCTGCGGCCGGAGGATCCGTTCTTCGCCGACATCTGCCGGCCCAACAACCTGCGCTATGGCGCCACCCTGCCGGCGGGCATCGCCCGCTGCTCGCGGCCGGAGGATGTCCAGGCCTGCATCGCCTGGGTGAAGCAGCAGGCCATGCCCTTCGCCGTGCGGTCCGGCGGTCACAATTACGCCGGCTTCTCCACCACGCCCGGCCTGCTGATCGACATGACGCTGATGGCGGGGGCGGAGCCGGTGAAGGGATCCGACGGGCTGGTCAGGGTGCTGGGCGGCACGCTGAACTCCTACGTCTACAAGCAGATGGAGCGGCTGGGCCGCACCATCACCCATGGACGCTGTGATTCGGTCGGTGCCGCCGGCTTCCTGCTCGGCGGCGGCATCGGCTTCAACATGCGCAAGTTCGGCATGGCGTCCGACCTGCTGCGGGCGACGGAACTGGTCAAGGCCGACGGCAGCCATGTGAATGCCAATGCGGACAGCGAATCCGCCCTCTACTGGGCCTGCCGCGGCGGTGCCGGCGGGAATTTCGGCATCAACACCTCCTTCACCCTGGAAACCCGCCCGGCGGAGCCGGTGACGGTGTTCAATCTGGTCTGGAGCAAAAATCTGCCGAAGGTCCTGAAGCTCCTGCTGACGGAACTGGCGGCGGCGCCCGACGAGTTCGGCAGCAAGATCAACGTCACCATCCCGAGCTGGCAGGAGCGCTGCGCCAACGTGCCGTTGAAGCTGTCGATTCTCGGCCAGTTGCACAAATCCAGGATGACGCTGAAAGAAATCTTCAAATCCACCTGGGAGCTGATCGACTGGGACCAATCCAAGCTTGAGGAGAATGTGCCCTACTGGACGGGGCAGGATTTCCTGACCGAAACCACCTTCCCCTATTATTACCAGGAAAAGTCCAGCTACATGAGGGCGGCGGACATCGGTGACGAGGCCATTGCCGCGATGTTCGACTGGGCGGCCAGGATGCCCGCCACCTCAATGCCGGTCGCCTTCAAGTTCTTCCAGGTCGGCGGCGCCATCAACCGGGTCGGCCCGACCGAGACCGCCTATGTCCACCGCGGCTATGACTGGCTGTTCTCGGTCGAGGCCAACTGGTGGCGGCCGACGGATTCGGTGCTGCTGGTCGAGCAGGCGCTGGAATGGCAGCAGCGTTTCTATGACGATGTGAACCGTCGGACCAGGGCGCAGGGGGCGTTCCAGAACTTCCCCGACCCGTCGCTGGCCGACTGGCAGCGGGCTTATTACGGCGAGAATCTCGCCAAGCTGGCCGAGGTGAAGAAGGCGGTCGACCCGGCCATGCTGTTCACCTTCGCCCAGGCAATCCGCCCGGCGTAACGTTCCGGGCCGGGCCGGGCCGGGGCTGCGGTTCAGTCGGCCCGCAGCCCCTGCGCCTGGAACTGTTTGCGCACCCGTTCCACCAGATCGCGCGACGGCGGTTCGGTGTCGGTCAGCATGTATTTGCGCCCCAACGCCTTCCACTTGTGCTCCCCCATCTTGTGGAAGGGCAGCACATCGACCCGGTCGACCACGCCCAGCCCGGCGACGAACTCCGCCAGCCGGTCGATCTCCGCCGCGTCGTCGGTCAGGTTGGGGACCAGCACATAGCGCAGCCAGATGCGCTTGTTCATCCCGGCCAGCCGCTCGGCGAACTCCAGCGTCGGGCGCAGCGGAACGCCGGTCAGATGGCGGTAGGTCTTCTCGGAAAAGGCCTTGATGTCGAGCAGGACGAGGTCGACGTCCTCCAGCAGATGGTCGTCGGCATGGTTGCCGAGGAAGCCGGAGGTGTCGAGGGCCGTGTGCAGCCCCAGCCCCTTCGCCCCGCGCAGGATGGCGGCGGTGAATTCCGGCTGCACCAGCGGCTCGCCGCCGCTCAGCGTCAATCCACCATGGGCGCGTTGCAGGAAGGTGGCGTAGAGCGCGATGTCGTCGAGAACCTCGGCGGAGGTCGTGCGCGTCCCGTCATGCATGTGCTGGGTGTCGGGATTGTGGCAGTAGAGGCAGCGCAGCGGGCATCCCGACATGAACAGCACATAGCGGATCCCCGGCCCGTCCACCGTGCCGCCGGTCTCGACCGAATGGATCCAGCCGGAAACGGAGCCGGGGCGGGCCTGGGGGAGGGGGGGAGGCTGTGTCATGGGAGCTTGCTCTTTTTTGAAGGCCGGGCCGTCTCGCCCTCTCTCCCCCGGGGAGAGGGAGGGGACCCGCGCCGTAGGCGTGGGGAGGGTGAGGGGGCCGGCGCGCGAACCGCGCGCCGCCAAGGGGCATACTGCCCCTTGGCAATCCCCTGGCACGGGCTTGCCGCCCGTGCTGCCCCCTCACCCTAACCCTCTCCCCAGGGGGGAGAGGGGATTTTACCGGGGTGAGCGGAGCACCCCTCAATGCTTGTCGTGGAACGTCCGGCTGATGACGTCGAGCTGCTGCTCGCGCGTCAGCTTGATGAAGTTCACGGCATAGCCGGACACCCGGATGGTCAGCTGCGGATACAGCTCCGGATGGTCCATGGCATGCAGCAGCGTCTCGCGGTCGAAGACGTTGACGTTGATGTGGTGGCCGCCCTGGGCGGCATAGCCGTCCAGCATGCCGACCAGATTGCTCACCCGTTCGTCCTCTGTCCGTCCCAACGCGCCGGGGACGATGGTGAAGGTGTAGCTGATGCCGTCCTGCGCGTGCGCATAGGGCAGCTTCGCTACGCTGGCCATCGACGCGATGGCGCCCTTCTTGTCCCGCCCGTGCATCGGGTTGGCGCCCGGCGCGAAGGGCTGGCCGGCCTTGCGGCCGTCCGGCGTGTTGCCGGTCTTCTTGCCGTAGACCACGTTGGAGGTGATCGTCAGCACCGACTGCGTCGGCATGGCGTTCCGGTAGGGCTTCTGCTTGCGCAGCGCCGTCATGAAGCGCTCGACCGCCCACACCGCGATGTCGTCGACCCGGGCGTCGTTGTTGCCGAAGGCCGGATAGTCGCCCTCGATCTCGAAATCGGTGGCGAGGCCGCTCTCGTCGCGGATGACCTTCACCTTGGCGTGCTTGATCGCCGACAGGCTGTCCGCCACCACGCTGAGGCCGGCGATGCCGCAGGCCATCGTGCGCAGGATGTCGCGGTCGTGCAGCGCCATCTCCATCCGCTCGTACATGTACTTGTCGTGCATGTAGTGGATGGCGTTCAGCGCGTTCATGTAGACCTTGGCCAGCCACTCCATCATCGGCTCGAAGCGGGCCATGACCTCGTCATAGTCCAGCACGTCGCCGGTGATCGGCGCGAAGGCCGGGCCGACCTGCTCGCCCGAAACCTCGTCCTTGCCGCCGTTGATGGCGTACATCAGCGTCTTGGCCAGGTTGGCGCGGGCGCCGAAGAACTGCATCTGCTTGCCGATGCGCATGGCCGACACGCAGCAGGCGATGCCGTAATCGTCGCCCCAATAGCCGCGCATCAGGTCGTCGCTCTCGTACTGGACCGAGCAGGTCTTGATCGAGGTGTCGGCGCAGAAGCGCTTGAAGCCGTCCGGCAGCTTCTCCGACCACAGCACCGTCAGGTTCGGTTCCGGCGCCGGGCCGAGGTTGTGCAGGGTCTGCAGCATGCGGAAGTTGGTCTTGCTGACCAGCGTCCGGCCGTCCAGCCCCATGCCGCCCAGGCATTCCGTCACCCAGGTCGGGTCGCCCGAGAACAGCTGGTCGTATTCCGGCGTACGCAGGAAGCGGACCAGACGCAGCTTCATGACGAAATGGTCGATCATCTCCTGGGCTTCCGCCTCGGTGATGACGCCGTCGCGCAGGTCGCGGTCGATGTAGATGTCGAGGAAGCTGGACACGCGGCCCAGCGACATCGCCGCACCGTTGGCTTCCTTGACCGCCGCCAGATAGGCCAGATAGGTCCACTGCACCGCCTCGCGGCCGGTGGCGGCCGGGCGCTTGACGTCGAAGCCGTAGGAGGCGGCCATCTCGACCAGTTCCTTCAGCGCGCGGATCTGCTCGGAGATCTCCTCGCGCAGGCGCAGCACATCCTCGTCGATCCGGCTGACTTCCAGCGAGGCCAGCTGGGCCTTCTTGTCCTTGATCAGGAAATCGGCGCCGTACAGCGCCAGCCGGCGATAGTCGCCGATGATGCGGCCGCGTCCGTAGGCATCGGGCAGGCCGGTGATGACGCCGGACTTGCGGCAGCGCAGCATCTCGGGCGTGTAGACATCGAACACGCCGTCATTGTGCGTCTTGCGCAGGACCGGGAACACCTCCTCCAGCTTCGGCGACGGGGTGTAGCCGTAGGCTTCCAGGCCGGTCTTGACCATGCGCCAGCCGCCGAACGGCATGATCGCGCGCTTCAGCGGCTTGTCGGTCTGCAGGCCGACGATCACTTCCAGCTCGCGGTCGATGTAGCCGGCGGCGTGCGAGGTGATCGAGGCGAAGATTTCGGTGTCGGCATCCAGAACGCCGCCCTTGGCGGCGCGTTCCTGCTTCAGCAGGTCGGTGACCTTGGCGAACAGCGCGGTGGTGCGGGCGGTGGGGCCGGCGACGAAGCCCGCGTCCCCTTCATAGGGCGTCAGGTTGCGCTGGATGAAATCGCGGACGTCGACCGAGCGGCGCCAGACGCCCGGGGCGAAGCCGCGCCAGGGGTCGGCGGCGGACTGCTGCTCCGTGGCCTGGGCAAGTCCGTCCATCAGCAGGGTGTCCATGATGACTCCTCAGAGATATAGCCGTCGGCGCGGGTCAATGGCCGTGTCGGCGGTCTCGTGGTGCCCGCGAACCGCGCGGGACGATTGGAAGCATAGGCGCGATCGGCGCCGGATTCGTTGATACACGTCATATTTTCAGGCCGGGCGCGGGGCGGCCGGTGCGGTGACCGATGCCGTGTGTTGCGCCCGTTCTGTAGTTTTACTACATACTCCCGGGCGGGCTTCCGGACAAGGCGGACAGGCCCGGCATTTTGTCGCAGGGCAAGGCCGTAACGGTTGGAAACGCTTGGAAAGGGTAGGTCGCGCCTGCGACGGAATCGGTCGTTCGCAGCGCTGTATATGTAGCTTTGCTACATGTGCTAGGCTGACCCACAATCAGAAGGGAGAGCCCCCACATGCTGGCGAGAATCGCCGCCGTCCGCGACCAGATCCGTCCTTCGGAACGCAAGCTGGCCGACTATGCGATGGCCCATCCGGGCGACGTGATCAACCTGTCGATGGCCGAGCTGGCCGACCGCGTCGGAGTGAGCGAGCCGACGGTGGCACGCTTCTGTGCGGCGCTGGGCTGCCGAGGCTTCCGCGAGTTCAAGATCAAGCTGGCGCAGGACATCGCCGGCGGCATGCCGTTCCTGCATCAGGACCTGTCGGTGGGCGGGGGGGTGGACGCGAACGGCAATGTTCCAGGGGGCGTGCCCGGATCGGTGCTGGCCGGCAAGCTGTTCGACCGGACCATCGCCACACTGATGCAGGTGCGCAACAACCTTCCGGCCGAGGCGGTGGATCGGGCCGCGGACGTGCTGGCCTCGGCCCGCCGGATCGAGTTCTACGGCTCCGGCAACTCCGGCACGGTGGCGGAGGACATCCAGCGCAAATTCTTCCGGCTGGGCATGCCGACCGTCGCCTACACCGACTCCCATGTCTATTTCGCCTCGGCCCTGACATTGGCGAAGGGCGATGCCGTCGTCGCGGTGTCCAGCACCGGCCGCACCCGCGACATCCTCGACGCCGTGCAGAACGCCCGCAAGGCCGGGGCCGACGTGGTCGCGCTGACCCGCTCCGGTTCGCCGCTCGCCGACATGGCGACGGTCAGCCTCGTCGCCGACGTGGCCGACGATTTCGACATCCACTCGCCGATGACCGTCCGCATCGCCCATCTGGTGCTGGGCGACATCCTGTCCATCGCCGTGGCCCTGCGCATGGGCGACACGCTTCAGGAACGGCTGAAGCGCCACGACCGTGCCGTGGACGCCCATGTGTCGGACATCCCGTCGGACCGGCAGGGGAATAGTTAAGACAGGTCAGAGGTATTGTCGGGGCGGAGCCGCCGCGCGGTTTCCTTCGACAAAAAGCCCGGGAAAGGATGAAAGTCCTATAAGATGTGGCGGACACAGCTGTTTGTGGAGGCCCGCCATGCCGTTCATCAGTCAGTCTCTCGTCCCTTGGATGGAACGACAACCGGGAAATTGTTCCATGTCGTTTCATCGACGCCGCGAGTCCATGGCTGGGCTGGCGCCATCGTGCGACATGGTTGTGCGACATGGAACAGCGGCAGGATTCCTGTTCCACGCTGTTCCATCCCCACCCCGAACGGCGGATTCCCTACCTGCCCGGCAGCTTCGCCCCTTCGCGGGCATAGACCTGGATCGGCCGGCAATCCTCGTCGAGCGTCACCACCAGCGAGCCCGGCTGGTCCTTCAGATACACCCAGGCGTCCCAGCGGACGATCTTGTCGCGGTATTCGTCGCGATAGATGCCGTAATTCACGCCGCGGACGTTGCTCGCGGGCAGGCCGATGCCGGTCAGCACCGCGGCGGTCTGCGGGTTGCAGTCGTTGGTCACGTTGCTGTTGATGACGGAAAGCAGCGCCGGATCGGGCTGCGCCACCGGTGGCGGCGAGAGGGTCGAGGCGCAGGCGGAGACCAGCAGCGTCAGCGCACCGGCCGCGGCGAAAGCCGCCAAGTTCGGCGTTTTCATGGGGAAGGCACCATCCGTTTTCTTCGTCTTATCGGAAATATGGGTGCGGTTGCGCCGGCGTCGATTGCACGTTCGGCAAGTCTCCTGCGTCACGTTCGCCGACCCGCTGCCATCGCGATGCGCGGCCCTTGCCTCCCGCCCACCTTTGGCGCAAGAGGGAACGCGAGAAAGTCCCTGCACCGTTCACGCTGCGGAGTTCCAGCCCCATGACGATTGACCAGACCGCCGCCGACCAGACTGCCGCCGCATTCGTCCCCACCTGCGACCTGTTCGACCGCTTCAAGGACGATGCCCGCTATGTCCTGCCGGGCTTCCGCGACTTCGGCGCCGTCACCCGCTTCACCGGTGGGGTCGTCACCGTGAAGTGCCTGGAGGACAATTCCCGCGTCAAGGAACTGCTGGCAACCCCCGGCGCCGGCCGCGTTCTGGTCGTGGACGGCGCCGGCAGCCTGCGCTGCGCCCTGATGGGCGACATGATCGCGGCGTCGGCGGTGAAGAACGGCTGGGCCGGGGTGGTGATCTGGGGCTGCGTCCGTGACGTGGCGGAACTGGCGACCCTGCCGCTCGGCATCAAGGCGCTGGCGTCGATCCCGCGGGCCTCTACCCGCCGCGACCAGGGGCTGGTCGATGTGGCCGTCGACCTGCCGGGAGCCGCCGTCCGCCCGGGCGACATCCTGTTCGCCGACGAGGACGGCATCGTGCTGCTGACGCCGGAGCAGGCGGCCGCGCTGAAGTAAAGCGGGGAAGACGAAGTGGTCATACCAAGCGCCGGTAATACCAGTGCAAAAAGAATGGCAGCTTCGTCCTGTCCGCTTCACGTAAGCGGGGCGCCCCCTTGCACTTTCATTTAAGCAGGCATATAAACCCGACCTGAGTTCAAGCGGGCCGTCTCACGGTTCCCATCCAAGGGCCGGCCTTTCATTTATGAGGAACCCTGCCGTGCTCGAAGCCTACCGCCAGCACGCGGCCGAACGCGCCGCCCTCGGAATCCCGGCCCTGCCCCTCACCGCGAAGCAGACGTCGGAGCTGATCGACCTGCTGAAGGCGCCGCCGGCCGGCGAGGAGGCCTTCCTCCTCGACCTCATCACCCACCGCGTTCCGGCCGGCGTCGACGATGCCGCCCGCGTCAAGGCCGGCTTCCTGGCCGCCGTCGCCAAGGGCAACGACAGCTCGCCGCTGATCTCCAAGGTCAAGGCCACCGAACTGCTGGGCACCATGCTCGGCGGCTTCAACGTCCAGCCGATGATCGACCTGCTGTCGGACGCCGAGTGCGGCGCCGCCGCCGCGGAAGGCCTGAAGAAGACCCTGCTGGTCTTCGACTTCTTCCACGACGTCAACGAACTGGCCGACAAGGGCAACGCCAACGCCAAGTCGGTGCTGCAGTCCTGGGCCGATGCCGAGTGGTTCACTTCGCGTCCGGAAGTCCCGGCCTCGATGACCCTGACGGTCTTCAAGGTGTCGGGCGAGACCAACACCGACGACCTGTCGCCGGCCCCCGACGCCTGGAGCCGTCCGGACATCCCGCTGCACGCGCTCGCCATGCTGAAGAACCCGCGCCCCGGCATCGAGGCCGACGAGCCGGGCCAGCGCGGCCCGACCAAGCAGCTGGAAGCGCTGAAGCAGAAGGGCAACCTGATCGCCTATGTCGGCGACGTGGTCGGTACCGGCTCCTCGCGCAAGTCCGCCACCAACTCGGTGCTGTGGTTCACCGGCGAGGACATCCCCTTCGTCCCGAACAAGCGCTTCGGCGGCGTCTGCCTCGGCACCAAGATCGCCCCGATCTTCTTCAACACCATGGAAGACGCCGGCGCCCTGCCCATCGAACTCGACGTCAACAAGATGGAGATGGGCGACGTCATCGAGCTGCGCCCCTATGAGGGCAAGGCGCTGAAGAACGGCGAGGTCATCGCCGAATTCACCGTGCGCTCCGAGGTGATCTTCGACGAGGTGCGTGCCGGCGGCCGCATCCCGCTGATCATCGGCCGCGGCCTGACCGCCCGCGCCCGCGAGGCGCTCGGCCTGCCGGCGTCGGAGCTGTTCCGCCAGTCGGCTTCCCCGGCCGATACCGGCAAGGGCTACACGCTGGCCCAGAAGATGGTCGGCCGCGCCTGTGGCCTGCCGGAAGGCAAGGGTGTGCGTCCGGGCACCTATTGCGAGCCGAAGATGACGACGGTGGGGTCGCAGGACACCACCGGCCCGATGACCCGCGACGAGCTGAAGGATCTGGCCTGCCTCGGCTTCTCGGCCGATCTGGTGATGCAGTCCTTCTGCCACACCGCCGCCTATCCGAAGCTGGTGGACGTCAAGACCCACCACGAGCTGCCGGACTTCATCTCCACCCGCGGCGGCGTGGCGCTGCGTCCGGGCGACGGCGTCATCCACTCCTGGCTGAACCGCCTGCTGCTGCCGGACACCGTCGGCACCGGCGGCGACAGCCACACCCGCTTCCCGATCGGCATCAGCTTCCCGGCCGGCTCCGGTCTGGTCGCCTTCGCCGCCGCCACCGGCGTCATGCCGCTGGACATGCCGGAATCGGTCCTGGTCCGCTTCAAGGGCGAGATGCAGCCGGGCGTCACCCTGCGTGACCTCGTCAACGCCATCCCGCTCTACGCGATCAAGGCCGGCCTGCTGACGGTCGAGAAGAAGGGTAAGAAGAACATCTTCTCCGGCCGCGTGCTGGAGATCGAAGGTCTGCCGGACCTGAAGGTCGAGCAGGCGTTCGAGCTGACCGACGCCTCGGCCGAGCGTTCGGCGGCGGGCTGCACCGTGCTCCTGAACAAGGAGCCGATCATCGAGTACATGACCTCCAACATCACGCTGATGAAGTGGATGATCGCCAACGGGTACGCCGACGCGCGCACCCTGGAGCGCCGCATCAAGGCGATGGAGGCGTGGATCGCCGATCCGCAGCTGCTGCGTCCGGACGCCGACGCCGACTATGCCGCGGTGATCGAGATCGATCTGGCCGACATCAAGGAGCCGATCCTGGCCTGCCCGAACGATCCGGACGACGTGAAGACGCTGTCCGAGGTCGCCGGTGACAAGATCGACGAGGTGTTCATCGGCTCCTGCATGACTAACATCGGTCATTTCCGCGCCGCCGGTAAGATCCTGAACGGGAATTCGGACATCCCGACCCGCCTGTGGATCGCCCCGCCGACCAAGATGGACGCGATGATGCTGACCGAGGAAGGCTACTACGCCACCCTCGGCAAGGCCGGCGCCCGCATGGAGATGCCGGGCTGCAGCTTGTGCATGGGCAACCAGGCGCAGGTCCGCAAGGGCTCGACTGCCGTCTCCACCTCGACCCGCAACTTCCCGAACCGTCTGGGCATCGACACCCGCGTCTACCTGTCGTCGGCCGAACTGGCCGCCGTCGCGGCGCTGCTGGGCAAGATCCCGACCACCGAGGAGTATCTGGCCCAGGTCGGCGTGGTGAACAAGTCGGCTGGCGATATCTACCGCTACATGAACTTCGACCAGATCCCGGCCTTCCAGGAAGTCGCGGACAAGGTCGCCGTTCCGGCCTGATGGCCGCAGGCAGCGGTCGGTAAAGGAAACCCCCGCCGGAGCGATCCGGCGGGGGTTTTTCTTGTCGGCATTGAAATGTGGCTGAGATCAGGGCGTGCAATAGGCGCTGCGGTCCTCCGCACGGGCTGGTTTTTCCAGATAAATTCCCTGCCGTGGAATGGCGATTCTATCGAATTCGTCCGCCAGCCGGTGCAGAGCCGCACGCATCTCGGCTCCCTGCATCGGCTCGCCATGGCCGGTGATGACCAGTTCCGGGTCCAGGGCCGCCAGCCGGGCGACCGACTCCCGCGCCTTGTCCCACTCGACGGTGAAGTACATCGGCGGACCGTGCATCTCCGCCCGCTGCACCGCGACGGCATAGGCCGATTCCTGGCCGGTGGTGACGAAGGCGTCGCCGACGATCATCGAGCGATCATGCTCCCGCCAGAAGGAGACATGGCCGACGCTGTGCCCCGGCGTGTGGACCCAGCGCCAGCCCGGCATTTCCGGCACCGATCCATCCTCAGGCAAGGTACGCAGGCGCGACCCGGCATCCACCGGCTTGCGCGGGTAAAAGCGCGCCATCGCCGCCATCGCTCCCCCACCGACTGACGGATCGCCGGGCGGGTAGGCGGCCTGACCGTTCAGATAGGGGTGCTCCAGCGGATGGGCGTAGACCGGGGCGCCCCATTCCTCCGCCAGATCCTCCAGAACCCCGACATGGTCGAAATGGCCATGGGTCAGGACGATGGCGGCGGGTCTGGCATCGTGGCCGAACCGCTCCGCCGCGGCGGCGCGGATGAAGCCCTTGGTCCCCATCAACCCGGCATCGATCAGCACCCAGCCGCGGTCGCCGGCTCCTGGCCTTCCCCAGAACACCACATTGACGATCCCGAGCCGCCGGTAGGCGAGGTCGGGTGCGATCTCGTGCGTGTGGTCGTTGCGCAGCGCGTCGAGTGCCGGATCGATCGCGCTGCTGTCCTCCGACAACGGAATCTGCGAGGCCATGGCTGTCACTCTCCCACCTGTGTCCTTGGACAACAGCAGGGGGCTGCAGTTGTCCTGTTTTCCGGCTTCACCTTTCCCAATCTGGCGATGGCGGCGAACGGTCGCGGTTCCCGTCGGAGCGCTACGAAATTCATGATCGCGCTTTTAAAATCCTGTCGTATCGGTCAGAAAAGGAAACATGCCGTGGCCGGCGGAGATGGTCCGGCACAAAATGGTCATCCTGGGAGAACCAATCATGCGTCTCACCGTCCTTTCCTTCGTCAGCGCGACGGCGCTGCTGGCCGGCTTCGGCACGGCGCAGGCCGACATCGTGATCGGCCTCGGCACGGCGACGACCGGCCCGGTCGCGGCGCTGGGCGAGCAGTCGGTCTACGGAGCCAAGCAGGCGGTTGCGGACATCAATGCCAAGGGCGGCGTGCTGGGGCAGAAGCTGGTGCTGAAGGTGGGCGACGACGCCTGCGACCCGCGCCAGGCGGTGGCCGTCGCCAACCAGTTCGTGCGCGAGAAGGTGACGGCGGTGGTCGGCCATCTCTGCTCCGGCGCCAGCATCCCGGCGGCCGACGTCTACCAGGAGGAAGGCGTGGTGATGGTCACCCCGACCGCCACCAACCCGCTGCTGACCGCCAAGGGCCATCCCAACATCTTCCGCGTCTGCGGCCGTGACGATCAGCAGGGCGTGGTCGCCGGCAACTATCTGGCGCAGACCTTCAAGGGCAAGAACATCGCGGTTCTGGACGACAAGCAGGCCTACGGCAAGGGGCTGGCCGACGTGGTGGTGGAGACGTTGGAAAAGGCCGGCGGCAAGGTTGCCTATCGCGGGTCGGTCACGGCGGGTGAAAAAGACTTCTCGGCGCTGATCACCAGCCTGAAGGACAAGAACATCGATGCCGTCTATTACGGCGGCTATCATCCTGAACTGGGCCTGATCGTCCGTCAGGCGCAGGAACAGGGGATGAAGCCGCAATTCATCGCCGGCGACGGCCTGAACAACCAGGAATACTGGTCGATCACCGGCCCGGCCGGCGAGGGCACGCTCTACACCGACAGCGCGTCGGCGGCGAGCGATCCGAAGGCGCAGGAGCTGATCGCTTCCTTCAAGAAGGCCGGCCTGCCGGAGCCGGGCAACTTCGCCTTCTACAGCTATGCCGCGGTCCAGGTGATCGCCGAGGGCCTGCAGAAGGCCGGCAGCACGGACAGCGGCAAGCTGGCGAAGACCCTGCATTCCGGCAGCTATGACACGGTCGTCGGCGCGGTGGAATTCGACAAGAAGGGCGACATCACCAAGCCGAACTATGTCATGTACGTCTGGAACAACGGCCAGCCCAAGATGGTGGCGCAGAAGTAACCGGAGCAGAGAGCCGGCCCGCCGTCACGCGTGGGCCGGTTCTTCCATTGCCATGATCTCCGTTTTCTTCATGTATTTGGTAATAAATTCTTCGACAGGCATCGGCCTGTCGAAGTAATAGCCCTGGAAAACCGCACAGCCGCGATCCTTAAGGAAGTCCCGCTCGGCCGCGGTTTCCACCCCCTCCGCCACGACCTTCAGACCGAGCCGGCAGGCGATGGACAGCATCGTTTCCACCAGCACCGCATTGTGGCTGTTGCTGTCGACATCCTGCACGAAGGAGCGGTCGATCTTGATTTCCCGCACCGGCAACTGCTTCAGGTAGGACAGCGACGAGAAGCCGGTGCCGAAATCGTCCAGCGAGAAGGAGATGCCGAGAGCGGCAAGCTCCGACATCTTGGCGACGGTGTCGGCGCAGTCGCCGACCGCGATGCCTTCGGTGATCTCCAGCATCAGGCAGCGCGGGTCTGTCCGGGTGGCGCGCAGAGCGGCGATGACGCCGGCGCAGAAGTTCGGCTGACGGAACTGTCGCGGGCTGATGTTGACCGACAGGTGACAGTCGCTGCCGGCATCGGCCAACCGGCGAAGCACATGGCAGGCCTCCATCAGCACCCAATCGCCGATCGGCAGGATTAGGCCCGACTCCTCGGCCTCCGCGATGAAGGCGCCGGGGGCGACGAAGCCGCGTTGCGGATGCCGCCAGCGGATCAGCGCTTCCGCCGCCACCAGCCTGCCGTCGGCGCTGGTCTGCGGTTGCAGGAACAGGGTGAATTCTCCGGCATCGACTGCCTTGCGCAAATCCTGGAGCAACAGCAGGCGGGCCTGGGCTTCGATCAGCATGGCGGGGGCATAGTCGCGGATGGTGTTCCGCCCACCGTCCTTGGCGGCATACATGGCGGTGTCCGCTTGTTTCAGCAGATCCTCCACCGATTCGTCCGGCGTCTTGGGGAAAACGGTCAGGCCGATGCTGGCGAAGATGCTGTGCTCGCAGCAGTCGAGCTGGAAGGGTTGGGCCACTGCCAGCCTGAGCTTTTCCGCGACCCGCGAGGCGATGGCCGTCGTCTCCTCCAGCGTGTCGCCGAGGTCCGGCAGCAGGATGACGAACTCGTCGCCGCTCAACCGGCAGACCAGATCGCCTTTGCGCAGGGTGGCGGTGAGCCGCGCCGCCAGTTCACGCAGCAGCATGTCGCCGACCATGTGGCCGCGGGCGTCGTTCAGCCCCTTGAAGTCGTCCAGATCGAGGAACATCAGCGCACCGCAGCGCGCGCCCAGCCGGGCCGCCCGCAGATGGACGTCGAGATGCTCCAGCAGCAGGCGCCGGTTCGGCAGGTTGGTCAGCGGGTCGTAGAAGGCGAGATGTTCGATCTGCCGCTCCGCCTGCTTCCGTTCGGTGACGTCCATCACCACGGTCAGATAGCCGCGGACCGCACCACCGCTGTCGCGCAGCACGCTGGTCACGGTGGAAATCGAGATGCGGGCACCGTTCTTTCGCACGCCGGTCCATTCGCCGGGCTCGGGACGGCCGCTGCACCGGGTGTGGGCGACCAGCGCCGCGAAATCCGCCTTCACCGGACGGTCGAGTTCGATGGACAGTCCGTCGGCATGGGCGCGCAGTTCGTCCCGGTCATAGAGGCGAGGCAGGTCGGCGCTGCCGATCATTTCCGCCGCCGGGTAGCCGAAGATGCGCTCCGCCTCGCGGTTGAAGACGCGGACGACGCCGTCCAGCGTCGTGGCGATGATGCCGCAGGCGGCGCTTTCGAGGATGCCGGTGTTCAGCGACAGGCTCTCCTTCAAGGCCTCGCGGCTGGCATAGGTCTCGGTCACATCCTGGAAGACCATGACGACGCCTTGCAGCGTGCCGTCCCGGTCGCGGATTGGGGAGGCCATGTCGGCGATGTGGCTGCGGGTTCCGTCGCGCGCCACCAGAACGGTGTGGTTGGCGAGGCCGACCATGTCGCCGTTCTGCAGCACCTGTTCGACGGGTACCGGCACCCGCTGCCCCGTTTCCGCATTCTCGATGTCGAACACCTCGGTCACCGGCCGGCCGGCGGCCCCACCCATCGTCCAGCCCGTCAGACGCTCCGCCACCGGGTTCATCAGGCTGACACGCCCGGCTGTGTCGGTCGCGATCAGCCCGTCGCCGATGGACAGCAGGGTGACGCGCGCCTGTTCCTTTTCCCGCCAGAGGTCCCGCTCCGACCGGTGCAGGGCGTCATAGGGGTGATGGACCGCGGTAACGAACACGGCGCGGTACAGATACCAGTAGCCGATGACCTTGTAGACATGGCCGGCCATGTTCGCGAGGTCGTACACGCTGAAATAGAGCGTGAAACACAGCTCGCTGATCGCGATGGCGATGGCGGCGATCACCATGCGGTTAACGTCGAGCGTGAGCGTCGCGCGGCGGCGGCGGTAGAAGATCAGCGCTGCGGCGGCATAGAGAAGGACAAGCAGATATTCGGCCGCCACCTTCAGCGGCGTCAGCCCTTTGCCGGCCACATAGGTGCGCGGCAGCAGATCCGGGTGCCACAGGATCGCCCAGTAGATCGCGGCGCTCGTCAGCAGCACCCCGCCGATCAGCGGATAGCGCAAGGCGGTCGGGTTCGCCGCTCCGGTCTTCCAGGGAAGGATGGCCGCCATCAGCAGAGCCAGCGCGGCCACAAACCGGGCGCCGAGCCAGAAGGCAATGGCCTTTTCCGGGCTGGACGGCGTCACGAAGTCGGGCATGCCGGGAAATGACAACAGATGTCCGAAATCGAGCAGCGCCACGCCGAGGAAGCAGGTGGGCAGCACCAGCATCACCGACGGAGTGTCATCGTTCTGGGAATGCCAGCCGATGGCGAAGATCAGGGTGGCGACGGCGATGGAGAAGGTTTCGAAGAAGGTGTGCAGAGGCAGGTAATGGGCAAGTTGCACCGACCCCGGCACGCGGGTGCCCTGAAGCACGAGCAGAAAGGGAACGGAAAGCGTAATGAGCATGCCGATGGCGCCAGGAGGCCTGGCACGGCCTTGCACCGTCCCCGTCCACTTTGGGCCTGTCGCAGTCATTTCGTTCCCCCCGGCCACTGGGCTGGTCGCCCGGCCCGCGGACCTTGTAGCTCTTATGGGTATATTAGAGCTTAACGGCATTGGGAGGCCATACGCGGACAACCCCTAGCGGACCGTGCCTGGAACACCGTGAAACATGCTTCGCGGGCTGTTCCATTGTTCGGTTCGTCCGAGCCCTGTGGAGATGACGAGGGTTCTGCGGCGCACATGCATGCCGGCTTCTCCGGAACGGGGAACGCGTGCTCATTTTATCCCAACGGTCGGGGCACATGTGGGGAAGCGCGAAAACCTCGCATCAACGCTATGGAAAATATGGGAAATATGCGAGATGGACATCCTACTTTTCCGATGCGTCCCGATCTGATGGGACGGCGCGTCAGGTTGATTGCACCACTCTGCTCCCAACCTCTATCCTCGACCGGGTCGGGCCTGTCGACCACACCGGAGGGGAAAGCCGCATGTTCATCGCGATGAACCGTTTCAAGGTCCGCCATGGGGCCGAGCAGGAGTTCGAAGAGGTCTGGCTGAACCGCGAGGTCCATCTGCACAAGGTGCCGGGCTTCGTCGAGTTCCATATGCTGCGGGGACCGGACCGGGAGGATCACCGGCTCTATTCCTCCCACACGGTCTGGGAGTCCGAAGGCGCCTTCCAGGGCTGGACGCGGTCTGAGGCTTTCCGCAACGCCCATGGCAATGCCGGTGCCCGCAAGCCGCTTTATATCGGGCCGCCGGAGTTCGAGGGGTTCGAGGTCATCCAGACTGTGCCGCGCGATCCGAACGCCTGAACGACACGAACCTCAATCGTCGGGAGGAAGACCTATGCTGGACTTGGTGATCGAGCAGCGCCGCAAAAGCCTTGGCGGTTTCGAAGTGGGGCGGGTTCTGCCCTTCGTCCAGCGGCGGATGGTCGGCCCTTTCGTCTTCTTCGACCATATGGGGCCGGTCGATTTCCAGCCGGGCCTTCCCCGCGATGTCGATGTGCGTCCCCACCCGCACATCGGCTTGTCCACCGTGACTTACCTGTTCGAGGGCGAGATCATGCACCGCGACAGCGTGGGTTCCGAACAGCCGATCCGGCCGGGCGAGGTGAACTGGATGACCGCCGGGCGCGGCATCACCCATTCCGAGCGCTTCGAGCGCGCCCGGATGGAGGGCGGGACGATGCATGGCATCCAGGCCTGGGTCGCCCTGCCCGAAGCGGACGAGGAGACGGATCCGGCCTTCGCCCATTACGGCACCGGCGACCTGCCGCTGTTCGAGGAAGGCGGCGTGCGCGGCCGGCTGGTGGCGGGCGAGGCGTTCGGCGCCAGAGCTGGGGTGAAGACACATTCGCCGCTGTTCTACATCCACTGGGATCTCGCCCCCGGCGCCCGCGTCGCCCTGCCGGAGGACGGATGGCAGCGCGCGGCCTATGTGGTGGCGGGAAGCGTGGAGGTGGAAGGGCAGCGGTTCGAGGCGGGGCGGATGATCGTCTTCGCCCCCGGCCACCCCGCGGCGCTGACCGCTGCCTCGCAATCCATCGTAATGGCCATCGGCGGCGAACCGCTGGGGCAGCGCTTCATCGACTGGAACTTCGTGTCGTCCCGCAAGGAGCGGATCGAGCAGGCCAAGGCGGACTGGCGGGCCGGGCGGATGAAACTGCCCGATCTCGACAGCGGCGAGTTCATTCCGCTGCCGGAAATTCCGAAGCCGCCAGCGAATCCGATGTCGTGAGGGGCTTACCCTCTCCCGCCCCGGGAGAGGGCGCTGTTCCCCGTTCCCCTTATAACCGATCACACGTGGAAGCTCTCGCCGCAGCCGCAGCGGCCCTTCTCGTTGGGGTTCTTGAAGACGAAGCCGGTCTGGAACTTGTCGTCGACATAGTCCATCTCGCTGCCGATCAGGAACATGACGGCGGCCGGGTCGATCAGGATGGTGACGCCCTTGTCCTCCACCACCTCGTCGAACTTCATCTTCTCCTTGGCATACTGAACGTCGTAGCTGAGGCCGGAGCAGCCGCGCGCCTTCACGCCGATGCGCAGGCCGACCATGTCGTCGGTGGCCTTGGACATCAGCGCCTTGACGCGCTCCGCGGCGGCGTCGGTGATCGTGAGCGCCTTGGGCAGGGGGCGGGCCATAATGACGGTCTCCTAATACGGCTCAGAACATATCCAGTTGCAGGCGGGCTTCCTCGGACATCATGCCCTGGTGCCACGGGGGCTCCCACACCAGCTCGATCTTGACCTCGTTGACGTCCTCGACGCCCAGCACGGCCTGACGGACCTGCTCGGGCAGTTCGCCGGCCACCGGACACATGGGGCTGGTCAGCGTCATATCAATCTCGACATTGCGCTGGCCATCCATGTCCACACGGTAGATCAGCCCCAGCTCCCAGATGTCGACCGGGATCTCGGGGTCGTAGCAGGTCTTGATGGCCGCCACGACGCGATCCATGATTTCCTCCCGCGGGTCGTACCCCTCGGGCGGCTGCGGCATCGGGGCGAAGTCGGCCTTGGCTTCGGTGGCCTCAGCGGCAGCCTCAGCGCCGGCTTGCGCCTTCAACTGCGCCTCGGCCTCGGCCGGATTGGGAGCCATCGGGCGCTGGGTCAGGGCTTCATCGGGCATGTCGATCCCCTTCCGTCAAAACTGGTCGCTGGAGGCCGAAGCCTCGCCATGGAGTGCCGCGTTCATGGCGTGCCAGGCCAGGGTCGCGCACTTCACCCGCACCGGGAACTGGCGCACGCCGGACATCACCATCAGCTTTTCCATCGTCTCGTCGTCGACACCCTCGGGGATGTCGGGCTCGTCCTGGGTGCACAGCTCGTGGAAGGCGTGGAACAGCTTTTCCGCCTCCGCCGCCGTCTTGCCGTGCACCAGCTCCGTCATCATCGAGGCGCTGGCGGTGGAGATGGCGCAGCCGCGGCCCTGGAAGGCCACGTCGTCGACCACCCCGTCCTTCAGGGTCAGATAGACCATGAAGCGGTCGCCGCACATCGGGTTCTCGCCCTTCGCCTCGCGGTTGGCGTCGTCGGGATGGCGGAAGTTGCGGGGATTCTTGCCGTGGTCCAGGATCACTTCCTGATACAGCTCGCGCAGATCGTCCATCATGCTCCGAAGAACTCCTTGACCGCCTGGAGGGACTGGACGAGGGCGTCGGCTTCCTCCCGGGTGTTGTAGAGGCCGAAGGAGGCGCGGACGGTCGGTCCGACACCGAACCGCTCGGCCAGCGGCTCGGCGCAATGGCGGCCGACGCGCACGGCGACGCCATACTGGTCGACGATGGTGCCGACGTCGTGCGGGTGCACGCCCTCCAGTGCGAAGGAGACGATCGGCCCCTTGCCGGGCGCGGTGCCGACGATGCGCAGCCCGTCGATCTGCGACAGCTGCTGGGTGGCGTATTGCAGCAGGTCATGCTCGTGCGCGGCGATGGCGTCGCGGCCGAGGGCCTCGACATAGTCGATGGCCGCACCCAGCCCGATGACCTCGGTGATCGGCGGCGTGCCGGCCTCGAAGCGCGACGGCGGCGCCTTGAAGGTGGTGCCCTCGAAGCTGACGCTCTCGATCATGTCGCCGCCGCCCTGGTAGGGGGGCATCTTCTTCAGGAGGTCGTACTTGCCGTAGAGCACGCCGAGGCCGGTCGGGCCGTAGAGCTTGTGCGCGGTGAAGACGTAGAAGTCGGCGTCGATGTCCTGCACGTCGACCGTGCCATGCACCACCGCCTGGCTTCCGTCGAACAGCACGGGCACGCCGCGCTCATGCGCCAGCGTCGCGATGGCCTTGGCCGGGGTGACGGTGCCGAGCACGTTGGAGCAGTGGGTGATCGCCACCAGCCTGGTGCGGTCGGACAGGAGGTTCCTGTAGGCGTCCATGTCGAGGACGCCGTCCTCGTCGCAGGGCACGACCTTGATGACGATCTTCTTCTCGGCCTGGAGCAGCTGCCACGGAACGATGTTCGCGTGATGCTCCATGATCGACAGGATGACCTCGTCGCCTTCATTCAGGAAGGTGCGGCCATAGCTGCTGGCAACGAGGTTGATTGCCTCGGTCGAGCTGCGGGTGAAGACGATGCAGCGGTCGTTCGGCGCGTTCAGGAAGCGCGCCACCTTGGTGCGCACGGCTTCGAACTGGTCGGTCGCGGTCTGCGACAGGAAATGAACGCCGCGGTGGATGTTGGAATAGTCCTCCTCCAGGAAGCGGGTCATGGCCTGGATGACCTGACGCGGCTTCTGGGCGGACGCCCCGCTGTCCAGATAGACCAGCGGCTTGCCGGGCTTTCCCTTCCTGGCGTGGACGTTGCGGGCGAGGATGGGGAAATCCTCCCGCACCCGCTGCACGTCGTAGGCTTGGTTCAGGATGGCATCGGACATGGTTACTTCTGCTCCTCCAGCCAGCCGGCCACGATCCCCTGGAAGGCGTCGCGGATCGACTCTTCGGCGATTTCCTCAAGGGATTCCGACAGGAAGGCGCCGATCAGCAGGCCCTGGGCGGTGTCGCGGTCGATGCCGCGGGCGCGCAGGTAGAACAGCGCGTCGTCGTCCAGTTCGCCCGCCGTGCAGCCGTGGCTGCACTTCACGTCGTCGGCGTGGATTTCCAGCTCCGGCTTGCTGTCGATCTCGGCGCCGTCGGACAACAGCAGGGCGCGGTTCAGCTGGTAGCCGTCGGTCTTCTGCGCGCCGGGGCAGACGGTGATCTTGCCCTGGAACACCGCGCGGGCGGTATTGTCGATCACACCCTTGTAGACCTCGCGGCTGATGCCGTTGGGCTGGGCGTGGACGATCAGCGTGGTGGTGTCGGCATGCTGGGTGCCGCGGACCAGATAGCCGCCGCTGACATGGGTGCGGGCGTCGGTGCCGTCGAGGCGGCTGACCACCTCGTTGCGCGACAGCTTCGCACCCGTGGTCAGGATGAAGTTGTCGTAGCAGCCGCCGGTCGCCACCGTCGCCGCGATGTGCGACAGGTGGATGGCGCCGGCCCCATCGCGCTGCGACTTGTAATGGTGAAGCGTGGCGCCTTCGCCGACGAAGACTTCGGTGACGTGGTTTGCCAGCGTCGTGCCGGTGCCGCGGCCGACGTGATGCTCGACCACCACCGCCTTCGATCCGGCTTCCGCGATCAGCAGGCTGCGCGGATGGCAGGAGGTCGCCTGCGCCTCCGACCCGACCGAGACGAAGACCAGCTCGATGGGGCGCTCGACCTGGACGCCGGCCGGCACATGCAGGACCGGGCCGTCGGCGAGATAGGCGCTGTTCAGAGCGACCAGCGGACGGTCGTCCGCCGATGCGAGGCGGCCGATATGGTCGGCCAGCAGATCGCCGTGGCTGTTGAGCGCCGCGGCGATGCTCAGCAGCTCCACACCCGGCGGCAGTCCCTCGACCGACGACAGGTCGGCGCGGAAACGGCCGTCGACGAAGACCAGGCGCGGGCCGTCCTGCCCCTCGGCCCGCACGGTCGGCAGCAGGTCGATCACGGCGGCGGCGGGGGCGGCCGGCTGGAAGCTGGCCTTGGCGAGGTCGCGCAGGTTGGTGTAGCGCCAGCTCTCGTTCCTGATCGTCGGCAGGCCGACGGCGGCGAAGCGCTCACGTCCGGCGGCGCGCAGGTCGGTCAGCCAGGACAGGCCGCTGCCGGGCAACCCGGCGCCCACCTCGTCGAGCGGCGCCAGGAAGGCCGGCGCCGTCGCCGGATCGGCGCCGCGCGTCGAGTAGGTCATGGGGTGGAGCGGGGAATGGTTGGCCGTCATCACGCCGCCTCGCTCGCGCCGAAGTCGCGGTAGCCGTTCTTCTCCAGCTCCAGCGCCAGCTCCTTGCCGCCCGACTTCACGATGCGGCCGGCGGCCAGCACATGGACATGGTCGGGAACGATGTAGTCGAGCAGGCGCTGGTAGTGGGTGATGACCAGCATCGAGCGCTCCGGCGAGCGCAGGGCGTTGACGCCCTCGGCGACGATCTTCAGCGCGTCGATGTCCAGACCGCTGTCGGTCTCGTCGAGGATGGCGAATTTCGGTTCCAGCACCGCCATCTGCAGCGTCTCGTTGCGCTTCTTCTCGCCTCCGGAGAAGCCGACATTGACGGCGCGCTTCAGCATCTCGTCCGACATGCCGAGCGCCTTGGTCTTCTCGCGGATCAGCTTGAGGAACTGCATGGCGTCCAGTTCCTTCTCGCCGCGATGCTTGCGGATGGCGTTGATCGCGGTCTTGAGGAAGGTGGTGTTGCCGACGCCGGGGATTTCCACCGGATACTGGAAGGCCAGGAAGACGCCCTCGGCCGCCCGCTCCTCCGGCTCCATCGCCAGCAGATCCTTGCCGTAATAGGTGACCGAGCCTTGCGTGACCTCGTAGCCGTCGCGGCCGGCGAGAACATAGGACATGGTGCTCTTGCCGGCGCCGTTCGGCCCCATGATGGCATGGACCTCGCCCGGGCGGATGGTCAGGTCGACGCCCTTGAGGATTTCCTTGCCGTCCACGGTGGCGTGCAGGTTCTTGATTTCGATCATCGTCTTCGCCTCTTTGTCTTCTTCAGGCCGCCGGCACGCCGTCCGGTCTTCACGTTCTGTCGGTTGTCCTTCGGTGTGGGTTACCCCACGCTGCCTTCCAGGCTGATGCCCACCAGCTTCTGCGCCTCGACGGCGAATTCCATCGGGAGTTCCTTCAGGACCTCCTTGCAGAAGCCGTTGACGATCAGGGACACCGCGTCCTCTTCCGAGATGCCGCGCTGGCGGCAGTAGAACAGCTGGTCCTCGCTGATCTTCGCCGTCGTCGCCTCATGCTCGATGCGGGCGGAGCGGTTGCGGCTCTCGATGTAGGGGACGGTGTGGGCGCCGCACTGGTCGCCGATCAGCAGGCTGTCGCACTGGGTGTGGTTGCGCGCACCCTCCGCCTTCGGCAGGATCTTCACGAGGCCGCGGTAGGTCTGCTGCGCCTTGCCGGCAGAGATGCCCTTCGACACGATGGTCGAGCGGGTGTTCTTGCCGATGTGGATCATCTTGGTGCCGGTGTCGGCCTGCTGGAAGTTGTTGGTGATGGCGACCGAATAGAACTCGCCCACCGAATTGTCGCCCTGCAGGATGCAGCTCGGATACTTCCAGGTGATCGCCGAGCCGGTCTCGACCTGCGTCCAGGAGATCTTGGAATTCCTGCCGCGGCACGCGCCGCGCTTGGTGACGAAGTTGTAGATGCCGCCGACACCCTCGGCATTGCCGGGATACCAGTTCTGGACGGTCGAATATTTGATCGTCGCGTCGTCCATCGCCACCAGCTCGACCACCGCCGCGTGCAGCTGGTTCTCGTCGCGCTGCGGTGCCGTGCAGCCTTCCAGATAGCTGACATAGGCGCCTTCGTCGGCGATGATCAGCGTCCGCTCGAACTGGCCGGTGTTGGCCTGGTTGATGCGGAAATATGTGGATAGCTCCATCGGGCAGCGCACGCCCTTGGGGATGTAGACGAAGCTGCCGTCGGTGAAGACCGCGCAGTTCAGCGTCGCATAATAGTTGTCGGTGTAGGGCACCACCGAGCCGAGATACTTCTTCACGAGGTCCGGGTACTTCTGCACCGCTTCGGAGATCGCGCAGAAGATGATGCCCATCTCCTCCAGCTTCGCCTTGAAGGTGGTGGCGACGGACACGCTGTCGAACACGGCATCGACGGCGATGGCCGGGCTCTTGCCCTCCGACCCTTCGACGCCGGCCAGGATCTCCTGTTCACGCAGCGGGATGCCCAGCTTCTCATAGGTCTTCAGCAGTTCGGGATCGACCTCGTCCAGCGACTTCGGCCCGGCCTTCTTCTTCGGCGCCGCATAGTAATGCGCGTCCTGATAGTCGATGGGCGGGAAGCTGACGGCGGCCCATTCCGGCTCCTCCATCGTCTGCCAGACGCGGAACGCCTTCAGGCGCCATTCCAGCAGCCACTCCGGCTCCTCCTTCTTGGCGGAGATGAAGCGGACGATGTCCTCGTTGAGGCCCTTCGGCGCGACGTCGGCCTCGATGTCGGTCGTGAAGCCGTACTTGTACTTCTGCTCCGTGACGGCGCGGACCTGCTCGACGGTTTCCGGTTGGGCGGCCATGGCTTTGCCTCGTCCTTCTCAAGAATGCTGTTCGATGCGCGCCGTTCAGTGCGCAGGGCGGGCCGGCTGGGCGGCTGTGGATTTCGTTGCGGCTGCCGGGGCCGGGAAGGTGATCGGGACCATCATGTCGGCCAGCGACACCTCCTCCAGCGCACCGCGGATGGCGCGGTTCACCTTCTCCCAACCGCCGCGCATGGGGCAAAGTTGCTCCACCCCGCACTGGCTGTCGGCGCCGTCGACGCAGGCGGTCAGTGCGATGGGACCGTCGAGCGCCGTGATGATTTCCGCGATGGAGATTGCGTCGGCCGGCCGGCTCAGCGCATAACCGCCGGCGGCGCCGCGCTGCGAGGTGGTGAGACCCGCAGGCGTCATCGCCTTCATCAGCTTGGCGACGGTGGGAGCGGGAACGCCGGTGCGGTCGGCAAGATGGGCGACGGTATGGACCGTGCCGACCTGGCGCGCCATTTCGCTCAGCACGACGATGGCATAGTCGGTCAGCTTGCTCAGCCGGATCATGCCCGCACCCCGTTTCACCCCGGTTTCGAATACAGGACCAATTTAGTCCTGATTGCTCCGGGGGGCAAGGGGCGTTTGTCGATAAAAGTGCAGGGTTTCCGCGGCTTTCGCGGGTTTGCATGGCTGATGTGCCGGCAATACCCGTCAACGCCGCTTGGTTATAGCGTCGCGATTGTCCCCACGCTACAGCGAAGCCGCAGGTCAGGGGACAGGGTGCGGCGGTTTGCCGCAGGGTGGCAAGAGAGACCCCCAATGCGGAAAACCCCGCGCCGGGGGCGGCGCGGGGTCGGTCCTGTGGCGATGGAAGCGGGGATCAGCCCGGCTTCTTCACCTCTTCGCGGGCGGCGCTGGTGGCTTCGGAAACGACGTCACGGACGTCCTCCTTGGCCGACTCGACGACGGTCTGGGCGGCCGCCTGGGCGGCACGGGTGCCGCGGTCCAGCGCATCCATGGCGATGGCCTTTGCCCGCTCGGTCGCCTCGTCGGCATAGTCGCCGACCCACTGCTTCTCGTAGCGGGTGCCGGGCAGGGCGGCGCCGATGGCCGCACCCAGCGCCACGCCCATGGCGCCGGCAACGATGGGATGGTCCTCGACCAGATCCCAGAAGCCGGTCGACATGTCGTGCGCACGGTGGCGCAGATGGTCGGTCGACGGGGCCATGGAGGACAGGCGCGACACGCCGCGGCTGACATAGCCCTGCGAATGCCGTTCGGCATGCAGGTCACCCCGGCCCGACACATGGCCCGACACATGGCCGTTGTCCGAACCGCCCATCATGCCGCTGACGGTGCCGGACGCACTGTCGTAGGCGGAGCTGACCGCGCCCGAGGCGCTGTCATAGGCCGAGCTGGCGGCGCTGCGGACGCTCTCGCCGGCATCGCTCAGCGTTTCGCGGGCATAGTCCACGGCGTCGCCCACGCGGTGCCGGGCGTTGCGGACCGTGCTGGACCGGGCGATGCGGCGGTCGTAGCCGGTGCTGGACAGGGCCAGCCAGCCCAGCCCGATGCCGACCAGCGCCAGCGGGATGGGGTTGCTGGTGACGCTGTCCAGCACGGAGCCGGAGGACTGGGACTGCCGGCGATTGTAATGGACGGTCTGGCCGCTTTCGTAACGGTCGGTCCGGTGCAGGTTGGCGCGCTGGGACGGGGTGTCCGGCGTCGACGGCGAATAGGTGTGCTTCATGGAATTCTCCATCAGGGTTTGGGGAGACCACCGCGTCAGACTGTCGCGCAGACGGGATGTCCGGTCGCGCAGCGCATCGACGGTGCCGCCGATGCGCGCGCGGCTGGCGCGGATGTCGCCCTCCAGGGCGTCGAGATCCTTGGCTTGACGATCGTCGTCCGTCATCGTCCGGCCCCTCAGCGGGCAAGCTGGGATTTCGCCCAGCGCTTGTCCTCGTCCAGCGTGTTCATGGTGCGGCGGGGGCGGAGGTTGGCGGGGCTCAGCCGGTTCTTGCCGACGTAAGCCAGAATGCCGCCCACCGCGAGAACCACCACGCCGACGATCAGCGCGGACAGCCACGGGGCCAGGACGTGGGACAGGCCGAGAACCGCGGAGGCAAGCAGGACCAGGACGCCGGCGAAGGCGACCAGTCCGCCGACGGCGATGAAGGCCACGCCGCCGGCGGCCTCGGTGGCCTTGTCGGTCAACTCGGCCTTCGCCAACGCGATCTCGGATCGGGCGAGGTTGGCGGATTCGCGGGCGAGATCGGCGAACAGGCCGGCGAGCGGCCGGTCCTGCCGCGGATCGCGCGGCTCGTCATAGCGGTTCTCGGCGGCGCTCATGGACGCTGACCCTGCGGCTTGGAGGTGGAGGAGGTGGCCCCGGCAGGACCGCCGTGGCTACCGCCCTGGACGCTGCCGCCCTGGACGTTGCCGACGCCGGTGGTGCCGGAGTTGACGGCGCTGCCGGCGGCACCCGACACGCCGGCCGTCTTGCCGGCCGGGGTGCCGATGGTGCTGGTGCCGAGAGCGGTGTCCGCCGACGGCGAGGCGCCGTGGCCGGTGACAGAGGCCGGGGCGGTGGACAGCGGCATGCCGATGCGGCCGGCGGCCTGCTTCGGCTCACCCAGACGCTCCGACCCGCGTTCGGAGTCCATGCGGCCGGCCAGATGGCCGGTGTTCACGCCCGTCGAGCCCGTCGTCGGGGTGTCGGCGCTGTGGGACGGGGTGCTGCGGCTGACGGTCTCGCCGATGCCGCCGGCCATGCTGCGGTTGGCGGTGGAGCCGCGGTTCATGTCGCGATCACGGTCGCGGCCCATCTCACGGCCGGTGTCGTAGGAGGCGCCGCGGGCGGTGCGCACGGTCTGCGACGGGTGCGCGCTGCCGCGAAGCGAGGTCGAGGCGCGATGCATGCGGCGGTCGCTGGAGCTTTTGAGGAAGCGCGCGGCGAGGAAGCCGACGGCGAAGGCGGCGCCGATGAACACTTCGGGCTGGCGGCGGGCGAAGCCCTCGACCTCGCCGACGATGTCGTCGACCGAGGCGTCGCGCAGCATGTCGGCGACGCGCTCGACGCGGCTGGCCGCCTGCTCGGCGTAATCGGCGACCACGCCGCCATTCTCCTCGTTAAGCTGCTCGGCGGCCTTGTGCAGGGCGTTGGCGACGCCGCCCAGCTGGTCGGCGGCGCGGCCGGTCTGCTGTTCCAGCAGCGAGCGGATGCGGCCCTGGGCGTTGCCCAGCGTCTCGCGCCCGGTGGACATCACGTCGTCGGCCGCGCGGTTGACGGTCTTCTTCATCTCATCGACGCTGCCGCCGATGCTGGAGCTGCCGGCAGCGAAATTTCCGGTCGACGAGCTTCCAGCGGTTGAACTTCCGGTGGTGGAGCCGGTCGGGGTCGGTCCGCCGGTGCCGGTCATGTCGCGGTTCGGCATGTTGTCTTTCCTCCTCGGGGATTCCGGTGTTCCGTGGCTCCGCGCCTGCGGTTATCGAACCGCCCGTTGCGGAAGCGGGTGTCGGGAAGTGAAACACGGCCCGAGCCTTCGGGGTTCCACGCACGCTCTGCGCGAAATGGACAGTTTCTCCGATTGTGCTAAACTTTGCCGCGAACAAGTTGGTTCGGCCGGACCGGGGGGTGGCGGCATGAGCGTCTTCAGCGTGGTGGCCGACGGTCAGGCCGGACTTTTCCGCCTGCAACAGGCGAAGAAGCCGTGGGAGAAGGAGCTGCAGGCCAAGGACGCCCACAGCCAGCTCGCCCAGAAGGCGGAGCGTGCGCAGGCGCTGACCCAGGCCGCGACCAAATGGCAGAGCGACCATGCCAGCGCCCAGGCGGCGCTGGAGGAGGCAAGGCGGGTCGGCGGGCCCAAGCAGGCCGCCGCCGCCCGGCTCGAGCAGGTCGAACGCAAGATCGAGCAATTGAAGCTGGCGATGCGCTTTGCCCAGGGCGATCCGCAGAAGCTGGCGACCCTGGCGCGGGAGGCCGCACTGCTGGCGCGCGAAGCCGGGCGCGCCGCCAAGGAATATGGGGCCGGCATCAAGGCCGCGGCGGAGCTGGGGCTGCCCGGCGACAGCAGTGCCGCCACCGGCGGCGGCACGATGCTGTCGTCGGAGACGACGATCACCCGCACGACCACCAGCCTGACCCTGCAACAGACCGAGATGACGCTGACCATCGGCATCTCGACGGGGGAGGGGGCGTCGGCCGCCGCCGGTTCCGCGGAAAGTGCCGCCGACCTGATGGCAGCCGATGCCGGCGCGGATGCGGATGCGCAGTCAGCGGGTGCGGCGGAGATGCAGGACGGCAAGCTGCCCGCCGACATCGCCCGCATGGTGCAGGATGTGCTGTCGGGCCTGGGCAATGGCGGGATGACCGGTTCCTGCCCGTCCGACACCGACCGGTCGGGGAGCGACCCATCAGCCGCCGATCCGTCCGCCGCCGGCCAGCCTGCCGCTCCGACGGCCGGTACCGGTGGGCGAAGCGCGATGATCCAGCAGCTGATGGCCGACAACGCCATGAAGATGTCCCGCTACCGCGAGGCGGACACCTTCGGCCAGCGGGTTGAGGGGGTGCTCGCCACCTCCAAGCGCATCATCGGCGAGGCGAAGGCCGCCAACATGCTGGACGAGTCGGAAAAGCGCCGGCGCGAGCGGCGGGAAGGCTTCAAGGCAGACGACAAGATGGTCGAAGCCGCCCAGAAGGAGGTCAACGCCCTGCGCGCCGCGGCGCTCGGGTCGGCCAAGGAGCTTGGGCAGGCGATCGGGACCGCCGGCACGCCCGACAATGCCGCGGATGGTGCGGATGGTGCGGCCCTGTCGACCGCCGCCGCCGCCCAGCCCGCTCCCCAATCGGCTGCCGTGCTGAATCTGCTGGCGTGAGCATGGCCGCTCCGGCGCCGGCCGCCTGCTACCATTTCTCCATACGCTGCGGTGCGACATTGTGTTGACCGGGTCAATCGGAAGACGCGATAACCGATGAACCAAGACTCCCGGAGAGGAGTCTGCGAACCGAGCGCAAGAGAATGGGACACGCAACGAGATGAGCAACTGGATCCGCCGTGGCGGCCTCGAAATCGCCCGCCCGCTGTACGACTTCATCAATGACGAGGCACTGCCGGGGACCGGTGTCGACGCCGACCGCCTCTGGACCGGCCTCGACCAGCTGCTGCACGAGCTGGCGCCGCGCAACAAGGCTCTGCTGGACAAGCGCGACAGCCTGCAGCAGCAGATCGACGGGTGGCACACCGCCCGCCGAGGCAAGCTCTTCGATCAGGCCGAGTACGAGTCCTTCCTGCGCGAGATCGGTTATCTGGTGCCGGAGGGCGGCGACTTCGCCGTTGGCACCGGCAACGTCGATCCGGAGATCGCCTATCTCGCCGGCCCGCAGCTGGTGGTGCCGATCACCAATGCCCGCTATGCCCTGAACGCCGCCAACGCGCGCTGGGGCAGCCTGTACGACGCGCTGTACGGCACCGACGCCATCCCCGGCACCGCTGCGGCCGGCGGCTATGACGCCGCCCGCGGCGCGCAGGTGATCGCCTGGGCCCGGAAGTTCCTCGACGACAGCGTGCCGCTGGCCGACGGCAGCCATGCCGACGCCGCTGCTTACGCGGTCGAGGGCGACGCGCTGGCGGTGACCCTGAAGGACGGCCGCAAGACCGGTCTGAAGGACAAGGCCGCCTTCGTCGGCTGGCAGGGCGAGGCGTCGGCGCCGTCGGCCGTGCTGCTGGTCCAGAACGGCACCCACATCGAGATCCGCATCGACCGCAGCAGTGTGATCGGCAAGGACGATGCCGCCGGCGTCGCCGACGTCGTGCTGGAAGCGGCGCTGTCGACCATCCAGGACTGCGAGGATTCGGTCGCCGCCGTGGATGCGGAGGACAAGGTCGTCGCCTACCGCAACTGGCTGGGCCTGATGAAGGGCACGTTGGAGGCCAGCTTCCCCAAGGGCGACAGGACCATCGTCCGCAAGCTGAACCCGGACCGCACCTACACCACCCCGACCGGCAGCGTCACCCTGCATGGCCGCAGCCTGCTGCTGGTCCGCAACGTCGGCCATCTGATGACCATCGACATGGTCAAGCTGTCCGACGGCAGCGAGGCGCCGGAAGGCATCCTCGACGGCGTCTTCACCTCGCTGATCGCGCTGCACGACCTCAAGGCAGAGGGTGGCCTGCGCAACAGCCGGGCCGGCTCGGTCTACATCGTGAAGCCGAAGATGCACGGGCCGGAAGAGGTCGCCTTCGCCGACGAGCTGTTCGGCCGCGTCGAGGATCTGCTGGGCATGGCCCGCAACACCCTCAAGGTCGGCATCATGGACGAGGAGCGCCGCACCAGCGTCAACCTCAAGGAATGCATCCGCGCCGCCAAGGACCGCGTGGTGTTCATCAACACCGGCTTCCTGGACCGCACCGGCGACGAGATCCACACCTCGATGGAGGCCGGCCCGGTCGTCCGCAAGGCGGCGATGAAGGCCACCAAGTGGATCTCCGCCTATGAGGACAACAATGTCGATGTCGGGCTGCGTGCCGGTCTGAAGGGCCGTGCGCAGATCGGCAAGGGCATGTGGGCGATGCCCGACCTGATGGCCGACATGCTGGTCGCCAAGATCGGCCATCCGAAGGCCGGCGCCAACACCGCCTGGGTGCCGTCGCCGACCGCCGCAACCCTGCACGCCACCCACTATCACGCGGTGAACGTGGCCGAGGTGCAGGACCAGCTGGCCAAGCGGCAGGCAGCATCCCTGTCCGACATCCTGACCATCCCGCTGGCCGACCGCCCCAACTGGTCGGAGGACGAGGTCCGGCAGGAGCTGGAGAACAACGCCCAGGGCATCCTCGGCTATGTGGTGCGCTGGATCGACCAGGGTGTGGGTTGCTCCAAGGTGCCGGACATCCATGACGTCGGGCTGATGGAAGACCGCGCCACCCTGCGCATCTCCAGCCAGCACATCGCCAACTGGCTGCACCACGGCATCTGCACCGAGGCCCAGGTGATGGATGTCATGAAGCGCATGGCGGCCGTCGTCGACAAGCAGAATGCCGGAGACCCGCTGTACAAGCCGATGGCCGGCAATTTCGACGGCAGCATCGCCTTCCAGGCGGCTTGCGATCTGGTGTTCAAGGGCCGCGTCCAGCCGAACGGCTATACCGAGCCGGTGCTGCATGCCCGCCGCCGTCAGGTGAAGGCGGCAGTCTGAGGGTGATTTGGCTGCGGGGGGCCCAGCTCCCCGCAGCATCTAACCTGCGTGCCCAATCTCCAGAACCCGCACCGCCACCTGCTTGGTGTAGGGACTGACGGCGAAATACTCGTAACGGACTGTGTTCTCCGCGACGAACTCCTGGAACGCCCGGTACTCGTCGTCGCGCCAGCTGCGGTTGCCGATATACTCGTCGAAGACGATGATCGTTCCCGGCTGCACCCGGTCCGCCAGCGCGGTCAGCACGGTGCGGGCCGACGCGTAGATGTCGCTGTCGACATTGACGAAGCGCACCGGCCCCGGATGGGCCGACAGGAATGGCGGCAGGCTGTCCTCGAACCAGCCGACATGCAGGCGGGCGTTGTCGCGCACCGGCGGCAGCTGGCTGCCGGTGGTCAGCACGCCGCGCGGAGAATTGACCCAGCCCTCCGGCAGCCCCTCGAACGAATCGAAGCCGTGGACCTGCTGGCCGGCCGCGTCGGCGATGTGGTCGAGCGAGGTGCCGCGCCGCACCCCGAACTCCAGCACCAGACCGGGCGTGGTGGCGCATGCGACCGCGTGACGCAGCAGCCGGCCGCTGTTGCCGAACAGCCTGAAGTCGGCGGAGAGCTTGGGCAGCAGCGCCTTGACCCCGTCCGGCAGCGGGCGGCGCTTCGGGTTGTCGCCGACCTCCGCCGCTTCCACGGCGTCGGCTTCTGCATCGCGGCCGAGCAGCCGCAGGGTGGCGGCGAGATAGCCCCAGTATTTGCCGGCGGCACCGCCGCAGCGGGTGGCGCGGTGCAGGCGGCGCAGGGCTTCGTCGGGGCCATGATGGTACAGAGCCTGGGCATGGCTGCCGAACCAGCCTGCGGCATGCTCGGGATCGTCGGCCAGCAGCGCGTTGAAATGGGCCAAAGCCTCCGCGTCGCGCCCGAGATAGGCGGCGGCGGTGGCGGCCTCGAAGCGGATGTCGGGGGAGAGGTCGCCGGTGGCCAGCGCCTCTCGCGTTACGGCGGTCGCGTCGGTGTAGCGGGCGTCGCGGCGCAACGCTCCGGCCAGCGCCGCAGTCAGGTCCGGGCGTCCGGGGGCGACGCGCAGCGCGCGTTCCAGCAAGGTGACGGCGGGGAAGGGGGCGTTGTCGGCCTGATGGGCCTTGGCGAGAAAGGCCAGCCGGTCGGCGTCCCCGGGGCTGTCGGCCAGCACCCGGCGCAGGCAGGCGATGGCGGCCGATGGACCACGATGGCCGAGATGGGCCAATCCCAGCAGATGGAGCCGCTCGATCCCGGAGGACGAGGGGGCGCCGCGAAGCAGGCGCATGGCGGGGCGGTAACGGCGCGCGTCGATCAGGGCGCGCGCCTCGTCCAGTATGGTATCAGCGGTCAAAATGACTCGTCGTCAGGGCAGCCTGCGGAAGGTCCAGACCGACGCCGGGGGCAGGTTCCGGGCGATCCAGGCATGGCGCCGCGGCTTCAGCCGCAGCCGCCGGATCAGTTCCGGATTGACCGGGGCGAAGGGACCATAGGTGAATTGCACGAAAACGCCGTCGGGCGCCAGCACGGAAAAGGCGCCGCGCACGATCCGCGCCTGCACCGACAGCGGCATGGCGATCAGCGGCAGGCCGGACACCACCGCGTCGCAGGTCTCCCAGCCATGGGCCCGGACGATGCGGTGGACCCTTGTGGCGTCGCCGCGCACCACCGTGGCGCTGGGGTGCAGCATCGACAGATGATCGGCGAAGGCGGGATCGAGTTCCACCATCAGCAGATTGTCCGGCGTGACGCCATGGACGAGCAGGGCCGAGGTGACCGGACCGGTGCCCGGCCCCAACTCCACCACACGCCGCGTGGGGCTGCACTGGGCGGCCTTCGCCATCGCGCGGCACAGTTCAGGTCCGCTTGGAGTTACCGACGCGACCTTCAATGGTGAGCGAATCCAGCGCTCGACAAAAAGTTTGCGTTCAGCAAGTGACATCGACCGACCTCCCAGCAGACGCCCGATCAAATCCTCGGCTCTGCATTAACCCCTTTCTACTGAGTTACGTTTCATTGCGCCAGCCGAATGGATTTTGAACGATCGTTTAACAAAACGATTAAATTTGTGTGTCTGTTTGTTAACAGTTCGCGAATAGGATTGTATGTGTACGGCGCTATGGCGGGCCGCCCCTTCGGCTGGGAACCATTCCGGGAACGGGGCGGGCCGCTTGCCGCGCCAGTGAAGCCGGGCCAACCGGCACCTTAAGCCCGTACGGGAGGAGCACAACCTTGAATAGATTGCTTCTGCGCCACAAGATTCCCGGCGCGGTGGTCGGGTCGGCGGTGCTGACGGCGGTGCTGCTTGGCAGCTTCGCCTATTCCGCGGCCACCGACCGTCTGCGCACCGCGGCACAGGACAAGCTGGTGGCGCTGGCGGATGCCCGCGCCGCCAGCGTCCAGTCCTATCTGGAAGGGTTGGAGGGCGACATCGTCCTCACCGCCAACACGCGCTCGATGCGGGACGCGGCGGTGGCGCTGGGCAATGGCTGGAGGATCGAGGGCGACCGCGGCGACCCCGGCACCCTCTTGCGCAAGCGCTATGTCGACGACAACCCCAACCCGCCGGCCGAGCGCTACAAGATGGAGAAGCCGGAAGGCAGCACCATGTACGACATGGCGCATCTCAGGCTCCATTCCTGGATGACCGACCTGATGCTGCGCCGCGGGCTGGCCGACGTCCTGCTGTTGTCGCAGGATGGAACCGTCCTCTACAGCGCCGCGAAGGGCGGCGACTTCGGCAAGCCGGCCGCCGACGGTCCGCTTGCCGCGCTGGCCGACTCGGTGAAGCGCGATCCCAAGCCCGACGAGGCCCGCGCCGCCGATTTCAGCGCCTATGCGCCGGCCGGCGGCGCTCCCTCGGCCTTCCTTGCAACGCCGGTGGCGCTGCGCCAGCCGGACGGCAGCGTGCAGATGCTGGCGACCCTGGTTTTCCGCATCGAGCCGGGCGGGCTCGACCGCATCATGCGCGCCACCGGCGGCATGGGAGACAGCGGCGACACCTTCCTGGTCGGCGAGGACGGCAAGCTGCGCAGCACGCCGCGGTTCGCGACGGGGCCGGCGGTGCTGAAGCCCTATGAGGGCGGCGCCATGGGCGTCATCAAAAGCGATCCCGACCACACCGGCGTGGTCGAGGCGGCCAATATCTCCGGCGACGGTCCCGCCCTGACCGCCTATCGCCCGATGACGCATAACGGCGTCCAATGGCTTGTGCTGGCGGAGGCCGGCGTCGACGAGATCCTGGCGCCGGTCAAGTCGATGCGCGACAACATGATCGGCGCCGGGGCCGCTCTGCTGCTGGTCATCTGCCTGGGCGGCATGCTGTTCGCCCGCGGCATCACCCGCCCGCTGTCGTCGATGTGCGACGCCATGCAGCGTCTGGCCCAGGGCGAGCGTGCGCTGGCCGTGCCGGCGCAGGACCGCCATGACGAGATTGGCCGGATGGCCGGGGCCATGCAGGTCTTCAAGGAGGCGCTGATCAAGGCCGACGACCTTCATGCCGAACAGGAGCGGGTCCGCGCGCTGCGCGAGGAACGCACCCGCCAGCTGGAGCGGGTGACCGACGGCTTCGATGCGCGGGTCGGCGGCATCGTCCGCGCGGTGGCCAGTGCCGCCGGCGGGCTGGAGGTGACGGCCAGATCGATGAGCGACGGCGCCGACCGCACTCTGCACGAGGCGACCAGCGTTGCCGCTGCGGCCGACCAGACGGCAAGCAATGTCGGGACGGTGGCGTCGGCGGCCAACCAGCTGCGTGCCTCCATCGGCGACATCGGCCGCCACATCGAGGAGTCGGGCCGGATCACGCAGGCCGCCATCGGCGCCGCCGCGCAGGCCGGCGAAACCATGCGCGCCGTGGTGGAGACCGCCGGCCGCATCGGCACCGTCGTTCAGCTGATCCACGACATCGCGGCGCAGACCAACCTGCTGGCGCTGAATGCCACCATCGAGGCGGCGCGGGCCGGGGAGGCGGGCAAGGGCTTCGCCGTCGTCGCCAACGAGGTCAAGCATCTGGCCGCGCAGACCGCCAAGGCCACCGACGAGATCGGCAACCAGATCGGCACCATGCAGTCGGTGACGGACGGCGCCGCGGCCTCCATCGGCCAGATCGCGACGGTGATCGAGGACATGGGCCGCATCTCCAGCATCGTCGCCGGTGCCATCGAGGAACAGGGCACCGCGACGATGGACATCGCCGCCAACGCCGAACAGGCGGCCAAGGCGACGCAATCGGTCACCGCGATCATCGACGGGGTGGCCCGGTCCGCCGACACGACCAAGACGGTTGCCGGTGAGGTGCTGGTCTCGTCGCAGGATCTGACCCGGCAGGCCGGGCATCTCAGGGCGGAGATCGAGCGCTTCCTGGCCGACATCAAGGCCGCGTAAGGGGGAGGCCCTGCCGGCGTCAGCGAAGCCGGCAGGGCCTGTTCTCCTTTTCTTCTCACTGTGCCGTTGACAGAGCCGCAACGGCCGGGGCACCGTTGCAGGGCCGGAAGGACCGGGAACCAGGGGACCAGACCAGGACATGCCGACGCTCGCACCCGATCACTCGGATCTGTTCGACGATACGGGCAAGCCGCCCCGGCTGCTGGAACTCGACGTCGCCAGGATCATGCGCAACCCGAGCATGCCGCGCCGCCACTTCGACCCGCAGGAGATGCAGGGGCTGGCCGACTCGATTGCGCATTACGGGCTGAAGCAGCCGGTGCTGGTGCAGGAGGTCGTGGGCGGCCACCGTTTGGTTGCCGGCGAACGGCGGCTGCGGGCGCACGAGATGCTGGGATTGGCGACCATCTATGCGCTGGTCACCTCCGGCAATCCGGACGAGCTGACGCTGGTGGAGAACGTGCAGCGCGTCGATCTGGACGCGCTGGAACTGGCGGAGGCGCTGGCGCGGCTGATCGACCGCTTCGGCTACACCCAGGAACAGCTGGGCCGCATCATCGGCAAGAGCCAGAGCAACGTCAGCCATACCCTGCGGCTGAATAGCCTGCCGGAGACCATCAAGCAGGAATATGCCGCCGCCCACCATGACGTGTCCCGCTCCACCCTGATCGAGATCGCCTGGATCAAGGATCTGGACGAGCAGATCGCGCTGTGGGAGCAGGTGAAGGCGGGCGACGGGACGGTGCAGGCGGCGCGCAGCCGCAAGGACGCCGCCAAGGAGCCGTCGCTGCGCACCATGTCCGCGGTCGGCCGCTTCCTCGACGCTCTGCGCCGCGCCACCGCCCGGCTGGGCGACCCGCGCGAGCACCGCGCCTATGTCGACGACATGCAGCGCCGTGAGCTGATCAGCCTGCGCCGGCGCATCGACCTGCTGCTGGGCGACGAGCCGGCGGTGGACTGAGGAGATGGATTGACGGGAAGCCGCGCTCAGTCGTTCAGGAACGGGTTGTAGAGCCGTTCTTCCCCGAAGGTCGACATCGGGCCGTGGCCGGGGATGAAGGCGATGTCGTCGCCGTAGGGGAAGAGCTTGTCGCGGATCGAGGCGATCAGGTCGCCGTGGTTGCCCTTGGGGAAGTCGGTGCGGCCGACGGAGCCCTGGAACAGCACGTCGCCGACGATGGCGAGATTCGACGGGCGGTGGACGAAAACGACATGGCCGGGCGTGTGGCCGGGGCAGTGGCGGACTTCCAGCGTCTGGTTGCCGACGGTCACCGTGTCGCCCTCCTCCAGCCAGCGGCCGGGCGTGAAGGACCGCACCGGCGGAAAGCCGAACATCTGGCTTTGCATCGGCATGCCGTCGATCCAGAACTGGTCGTCGCGGTGCGGCCCCTCGATGGGCAACGACAGCTTGTCGGCCAGATCGGCGACCGCGCCGGCATGGTCGATGTGGCCGTGGGTGACGAGAATTTTTTCCAGCGTCACGCCCTTCGCCTTCACGGTGGCCAGGATGCGGTCCAGGTCGCCGCCGGGATCGATGGCGGCCCCCGTCATCGTCTCGGGGCACCAGAGCACCGTGCAGTTCTGCTGGAACGGGGTGACCGGAACGATGGCGTACTGCATGGCCTGACCTTCGGTTCTGCGTGAAAATGGCGGAATGAGTTTATGGGCTGGACCTTAACGCGCCCGCGACGGCTGTCGCAAACCATTCGCGCGTCAAATCGATTCCGATTTTTTGCGATCCGATCTAAGGTCCGCTGGTTCCGGCCGGACGTTGCGCCTTTGGGTGGAATAGCGGACCGGTACGAAATGTTAACCACCGAAGCTATAGATCGGGGCGGACCACCCTGCCGCCGCCGCAATAATACGGATTCCGCCGGAATGCTGTCGCAGAAAGCCAAATACGCGTTGCGTGCCCTGATCATGCTGGCGGAGAAGGACAATGGCGATCTGATCCTGATCGCCGACATCGCGGAGCGCGAGAACATCCCGCGCAAGTTCCTGGAAGCGATCCTGGTCGAGTTGCGCAAGGAAGGCATCCTGTTCGCCAAGCGCGGCAAGAGCGGCGGTTACCGGCTTGCCCGCCCGGCCGCGCAGATCACTTTCGGTGAGGTCATCCGGCTGATCGACGGGCATCTGGCGCCGATCCCCTGCGCCAGCAAGGCGTCCTTCCGGCCGTGCGAGGACTGCATCGATACCGAGACCTGTTCTGTGCGCTGGCTGATGGTCCAGGTCCGCGACGCCACCGCCGCCGTTCTCGACAACCAGACGCTGGCCGACGCCCTGCGCCATCGCCAGTCCACCGGCAACATCGCCGCCAACTTCGACATCTGACGCTTTCCGTTCCGCAGGTTCCGGTCCGCCTGAAATCGCATTTGAGGCGACGGCCGGCCGCCCTTATGGTTGGGCAACTGCAGGATTGGGAGGAATGAGCATGTCCGACGAAAAGGTTGCCGTCATCACCGCCGGCGGCAGCGGCATGGGTGCGGCCTCGGCGCGCCGGCTGGCGGCCGACGGGTTCAAGGTCGCGATCCTGTCCTCCTCCGGCAAGGGCGAGGCGCTGGCGGCGGAGTTGGGCGGCATCGGGGTGACCGGGTCGAACCAGTCGAACGACGATCTGAAGCGGCTGGTCGATGCCGCGATGGAACGCTGGGGCCGCATCGACGTGCTGGTCAACAGCGCCGGCCACGGTCCGCGCGGCGCCCTGCTGGAGATCAGCGACGAGGACTGGCACCGCGGCATCGAGGTCTATTTCCTCAACGTCGTGCGGGCCGTCCGGCTGGTGGCGCCGATCATGGTGGCGCAGAAGGCCGGCTCCATCGTCAACATCTCCACCGCCTGGGCGTTCGAGCCGAGCGCCATGTTCCCGACTTCGGCCGTCGCGCGGGCCGGCCTGGCCGCCTACACCAAGATCTTCGCCGAGCAGTATGCGGCGGAGAATGTGCGGATGAACAACGTCCTTCCCGGCTGGATCGACAGCCTGCCCGCGACCGAGGAGCGCCGGCAGAGCGTGCCGATGCAGCGCTATGGCAGCAGCGAGGAGATCGCCGCCACGGTGGCCTTCCTGTCCTCGGCGGGCGCCGGCTACATCACCGGCCAGAACATCCGGGTCGACGGCGGGCTGACGCGGTCGGTGTGACCGGGGACCTGACCTGGGTCAGCGGAAATAAAAAAGGGCCGGCGAAGCGCCGGCCCTTTTTCTTCAGGAAAACCTGCCGCCAACTCAGTCGGCGAAGGGGTCCGTCATCAGGATGGTGTCGTCGCGTTCCGGGCTGGTCGACAGCAGGGCGACCGGGGCCTGGATCAGCTCTTCGATGTGGCGGACATACTTGACCGCCTGGGCCGGCAGCTCCGCCCAGGAGCGGGCGCCGCGGGTGGTGTCCTTCCAGCCTTCGAAGGTCTCGTAGATCGGCTCGACGCGGGCCTGGGAGCCGGCGTTCGACGGGTAATAGTCGAGTTCCTGGCCGTCCAGCCGGTAGCCGACGCAGACCTTGATCTCGTCGAAGCCGTCCAGCACGTCCAGCTTGGTCAGGGCGATGCCGTCGATGCCGCCGGTCTTGACCGCCTGGCGGACCATGACGGCGTCGAACCAGCCGCAGCGGCGCTTGCGCCCGGTGACCACGCCGAACTCCTTGCCCTTCTGGCCGATCAGCTCGCCGATGTCGTCCTTGAGCTCGGTCGGGAAGGGACCGGAGCCGACGCGGGTGGTGTAGGCCTTGCAGATGCCCAGCACATAGCCAACGGCGCGCGGGCCCATGCCGCTGCCGGCGGCGGCATTGCCGGCCACCGTGTTGGAGGAGGTGACGTAGGGGTAGGTGCCGTGGTCGATGTCCAGCATCGTGCCCTGTGCGCCTTCGAACAGGATGCGCTTGCCGGCGCGGCGCAGCTCGTCCAGTTGCTTCCAGACGACGGCGGCGTAGGGCAGGACCTGCGGGGCGATCTCGCGCAGCGGCTCCAGGATGTCGGCCGGGGTCATCTCCGGCGCGCCCAGCGCGCGGAACAGCGCGTTGTGGTGGGCGAGCAGGGCGTCGACCTTCTCGACCAGCACGGCGTCGTCGGTCAGGTCGCACAGGCGGATGGCGCGGCGGGCGACCTTGTCCTCATAGGCCGGGCCGATGCCGCGGCCGGTGGTGCCGATCTTGCCGGCGCCCTTGGCCTCCTCGCGCGCCTTGTCGAGCGCGCTGTGCACCGGCAGGATCAGCGGCACGTTCTCGGCGACGATCAGGTTTTCCGGGTTGACGGTGACGCCCTTTTCCTTGATCGCGTTGACTTCGCGGATGAAGGCCCAGGGGTCGAAGACGACGCCGTTGCCGATGACCGACAGCTTGCTCTGGCGCACCACGCCGGACGGCAGCAGGCTCAGCTTGTACTCGACGCCGTTGATCACCAGCGTGTGGCCGGCGTTGTGACCGCCCTGGAAGCGCACCACCACATCGGCCCGGCTGGACAGCCAGTCGACGATCTTGCCCTTGCCCTCGTCGCCCCACTGGGCGCCGACCACCGCAACGTTGGCCATCTCTCGTCTCCGCAAACTTCAAAAAGGAACCGCTCAGCCTCCCGATCCACCGCAGGGTACCATCCGCGCGGCGTGGGGGCCCGTTCACCCTGAACCCAACTCGCTTGAACCCAACTCGCTTGAACCCAAGTCGTTTGAACCCAGGGTCACACGGCCGGCTTGACGTCCCCGCCAACCAGCCAATGGCCGCAGTGGAGCCGTCTGGCTTCCGCGGCCGCATCGGCCACCGGGGCGAGCCCGGCGACCGTCACCCATCCGTCGGCCCGCAGCCTGCGCGCCGTTTCCCAGCCGCTGCCGTGCGGCACATAGACCCGGCCCGGCGCCTTGGCCGCCGGAACCGCGCGCAACAGCGTATCCATGTACAGCGTGAAGCCGGTCGCCGGCTCTCCGCGCCCATCGCCCTTGCCTTCGCCCTGCGCGCCGGCGCGGTAGCGCCCGCCCTGGCCCAGCTCGCCCGCGGCGCGGGAGAACAGGGTGAAGCTGAGGCCGGTCTGGTATTCGAAGCCGCGATGCTCCACCAGATCGATGGTCACCGTCAGGTCCGGCATCGCCGCGCGCAGCAGGGCCAGCGTGTCGGTCAGCCGGCGGCGGTCCTTTTCGGCCCCCTCCGGCAGCGGCAGGGCGGCCAGCGCCTGCATGGCGCGGTCGGCGGGGCCGGACGCGCTCATCAGCGTTTCCAGCAGCGAGGCGGCGGGACCGCCGACCGCCGCCACGGCGGCCGAGTCCTTGCGGTCGAGCGCTGCGCGCAGCTGCCGGATCTCGTCCTCGCCCAGCCCGAGGCCGGCGCAGATGCGCGACACCATGGTCGGCACGCAGAGATCGACCGAGAGGTGCGGCACGCCGATGGCGGTCAGCGCCTGGACGGCCAGCAGAACCACCTCGGCGTCCGCCTCGGCCTCCAGCGCGCCGATCAGCTCGACGCCGACCTGGGTGAACTGGCGTTCCGGGCGCAGCTGCGATCCCTTCACCCGCAGCACTTGGCCCGCGTAGCACAGGCGCAGCGGCCGGGCCTCGTTCTTCAGGCGGGTGGTGGCGATGCGGGCGATCTGCGGGGTGATGTCGGCGCGGACCGCCATCATCCGCTGCGAATGCGGGTCCATCAGCCGGAAGGTCTGCTTGGACATCGCGGCACCGGGGCCGGAGAGCAGGTTCTCTTCGAACTCGACCAGCGGCGGATCGACGCGGCGATAGCCCTGCGCGGCGAATTCCGCCAGCAGGCGTTCGACGGCGGCCGCCTCATGCGCCGCTTCGGACGGCAGCACGTCGTGCAGTCCGGCGGGAAGCAGGGCGGAGCTCAGTGCGTCGGCGGGCATGACCAGCGTGTCTCGTTGCAGGCAGGGAAAGGGATGCCGCGGCTGATGTCGGGCATACGGGGCGGGCTAATACCCGACCCCCGCGCCGCATGCAAACGGAAAAGCCCCGCACCGTGGCGGTATCTCCCCTGCGCGTGCGAATCCGCAGGCTTCGGCCGGACAAAGTGTCGCTGCCGGCGGAGGTCAGGGCAAGTGCGCAGGCGGGCGTGGGGACTCAGCCGGCGTCGGCCGGGCCTGCGTCTTCGTCCTCGGACGGCAGGGCGAGGTCGATGTCCGGCGCCATCGGCGTGACGACGGCGAAGCTGCTGCCGTCGTTCTTCGGACGCAGCACGGTCAGGGGGCTGCCCACCACCAGGAAATGGATGATCTCGGCGATGTTGGTGGCGTGGTCGCCGATGCGCTCCAGGTTTTTCGCCATGAACAGCAGATGCGTGCAGGGCGTGATGTTGCGCGGATCCTCCATCATGTAGGTGAGGACCTCGCGGAACAGGCTGGTGTAGAGGTCGTCCAACTCCTCGTCGCGTTCCCAGGCGGCGATGGCCTTGTCGACGTCGCGCTCGATGTAGGCGTCGAGCACCTCCTTCAGGATCGCCTCGACCAGCCGGCCCATGCGCGGGATGCCGGCGGCCGGCCGCACCACCGGCACCTGGGCCAGCGCCAGCGACCGCTTGGCGACGTTGGCGGCATAGTCGCCGATGCGCTCCAGATCGGCCGAGACCTTCAGGGCCGAGACGATCTCGCGCAGATCCTGGGCCATCGGCTGCCGCAGCGCCAGGAGCCGGACCGCCTCCGCGTCGATGTCGCGCTCGTAGGCATCGAGCCGCGCATCGGCCTGCATCACCTGGGAGGCCAGCCCGACGTCGCGGCGGGTCACCGCCTTCACCGCGGCTTCCACCTGGGCTTCGGCAACACCGCCCATCTGGGTGACGAGGTTGGACAGACGCTGCAATTCCTGCGCGAAGGAGCGGACGATGTGTTCGGTACCCATGTTCGGTCGCGACGCTCCAATGATGTCCGTCCCATCCGGCGGGACCCGAAAGGCCGCCACGCGCGGGAGGTGTATATTAGCCGGTGGTCATGACGACGGTGTGGCGGGAATATTTCACTTCCTTGACAATAGGATGTCGCCGGTGTGGCGGGAATTTACCGGCGGCATCGCTGTGACCTGGGGCCGCGGCGGCGTATTGGATTTGAAGTGCCCCGGTAACTTCGCTAAAGGGAACAGCAGCCATAGTGATGCCGTCCGTAGGGGGTACACCCCCCTGCACTGACCGGGAGGCCGTTTTTCCATGTCTGTCGTGTTCCAGATGCCCGTCCGCTCCGCCTTTGCCGGAACCCTGCTCCTGCTGGCCGCATCGCCACTGGCGCTCGCCGCGGATCCGGCCCCGGCCGCGGGCACCGCCACACCCACCGCATTGGTTGAGGATGTGTCGGACAGCGTCGAGGGCGTGCAACCGATGGATTACCTGGCGGCGGGCCGCACGGTCACGTTGAAGGCCGGGCAGACGCTGACGCTGAGCTATCTGGAATCCTGCATCAACGAGACGATCACCGGCGGTTCGGTGACGGTCGGCGCCCGCGAATCGGCGGTGCAGGGCGGCAGCATCGACCGCCACACGCTGCCCTGCGACGGCGGCAAGCTGCTGCTGGCCTCCAACGAGGCGGGCAAGGCGGGGGTGACCGTCTTCCGCAGCGCCCCCATCGCCCTGCCGGGCATGAAGGCGCCGCCGCCGAAGCCGGACCTGACCCTGTTCAAGACCCATCCGGTTCTGGTTCTGCCGGCTCCCGGCCCGGTCACAATCGACCGGCTCGACGTTCAGGGCACAGCACAGAGCACGGTCAATGTTCCCGGCACCACGCTGGACACCGCCAAGAGCGGCGCCGGGCTGGAGCCGGGCGGGCTCTATAAGATCTCCGCCGGGCAGAAGTCCTTCACCGTGAAGATCGACGAGAAGGCCGCTGCCGGCGGTGGTCCGGCGCTCGGCCGGCTGATCCGCTTCTGAGCGGCGGGCACGACCGTTGATCGGGATGAGGCTGCCCCGGCGCGTCCGGCTGGTCCTGCTCGGCGCGGTGGCGCCGGCGGTCGCATCGCTTCTGGTGCTGGCGGCCTCGTCCATGCTGCAGGGGCCGTCGATCGACAGCCTCTATTGGCTGCGGGAGCGGGTGCATGGTCCGCGTCCGGCCCCCGACCCGTCGCCGGTGGTGGTGGTCGGCATCGACGAGGAGACCTACCGCCGCCCGCCCTTCGCCGGCACGCCGCAGGCGCTGTGGGGGCCACGGCTCGGCACCGTCCTCGGCGCCATGCTGGATGGCGGGGCGGCGGCCATCGGCCTCGACCTTGTCCACCCGACCTCGGTCGAGACGCTGATCCCGGGCTTCGAGCGCGATTACCTGTTGACCCTGCGCCGCGGCGGCAAGGAGGGGCGGCTGGTGTTGGCCAAGGTGCAGCACCAGAGCGATCCGCTGATGCCCTACCGCGGCTATATGATCGCCGCCGGGGTGAACAATGTCCGCTCGGTCAATCTGGTCGAGGATGCCGACGGCGTGCTGCGCCGGGTGCCGCTGACGCTGTCCGTCGCCGGCCCCGACGGACAGCCGAAGGCCGAGCCCGGCATGGCGATGGAGGTCGCCTCACGCGCGCTGAAGGCGCCGCTGGAGCGTGGGGCCGACGGCTCCGTCACGCTGGCCGGCTACCGGGTGCCGGGCGGGGAGGGCAACCGGCTGCTGGTCAACCACGCCACCGCCGCCGGCGCCATCCCGACCTATTCGCTGGCCGACCTCCATGCCTGCGCCGAAGCCGGCAAGGCCGACTTCTTCGCCAAGCACTTTAAGGGCAAGGCGGTGATGGTCGGCACCGTGCTGGATGTCGAGGACCGCAAGCTGTCCTCCAACCGCTGGGTCACCAAGCCGGAGGGGGTGAATCTTCCCGAACGCTGCACCCTGCCGGTGATGAGCGAGCTGTTTGTCGCCGGCCGGACCCGCGACAGCATCCCCGGCGTCTACATCCACGCCGCCGCCATCTCCAACCTGATCGGGCACGACGCGCTGGAAGAAACCGGCCGGCCCGTCGCCGCGGCCCTGGTCCTGCTGCTGGCCGGACTGGCTGCCGTGGTGACGCTGGCGACCCGGCCGGCGGTGGCGGCACTCGGCCTGCTCCTGCTGCTGGCGGGGTGGGGCGGGGTGGCGGTGCAGGCGTTCCAGGGTGGGCTGGTGCTGCCCTACCTGCAGGCGGCGCTGGCGGCCCTGCTGGTCTTCCCGCTGGCGCTCGGCTTCCGCTTCGCCGTGCTCGACCGCGACCAGCGGCACATCCGCAACGCCTTCAAGCTCTACCTGCCCGGATCGCTGATCGACGACATGATCGCCTCGGGCCAGTCGCCCAGCCTGGGCGGCGAGGAGCGCGACCTGTCCATCCTGTTCTGCGACATCGCCGGCTTCACCAGGATGTCGGAGGGGATGGAGCCGGAAGCCCTCGTCGCCGTGCTGAACCGCTATTTCACGGTGATGACCGACATCATCGAGGCGCATGGCGGCTTCGTCGACAAATACATCGGCGACGCCGTGCTGGCGGTGTTCGGCGCTCCCTACGCCATCGACAACCATGCCCGCGCCGCTGTGTCGGCCGCCCTGGCGATGCGTCAGGCGATGGCGGACGACCCGACCCTGCTGGCGACGGCCAGCGGGCGCGGCTCCAACCGCACCGGCATCGCCACCGGCCCGGCGCTGATCGGCAACATCGGCTCGCCGCGCCGCTTCAACTATACGGTGATGGGCGACACGGTGAATCTGGCCTCCCGCCTGGAAGGCGCCAACAAATACTACAACACCGTTCTGATGGTCAGCGGCGAGACCGTGCGCCACCATGGCGACCCTGACGCCTTCCGCGCGCTCGACATCGTGCAGGTCGTCGGCCGCAGCGAACCGGTCGCGGTGTTCGAGCCGCTGTCCGACGCCCGCCGTGCCGATCCGGAGGATCGCGCCCAGCGCGCCGCCTACGCCGCCGCGCTCGATCACTGGCGCGCCGGCCGGTTCGAGGCCGCCGCCGCCGGTTTCCGCGCGCTCATGGCCGCCGACGGTGCTGCGCTGGCGATGCTGCACAAGGCGGAAAAGCGCATCGGACAGCCGGCCGCGCCCGATTGGGCCGGCGTGACCGCCCTCACCGACAAATAGATTTGCGACGACGAGCCGTGTTCCGAACCACCCCCTCCGCCATGTCGATGTCCATGTCCGCGCCCCGGCGCCTCGTCCGCCTGTCCGCCCTCCTGCTGGCGGGGATTGCGGGTCCATTGCCGGCGCTGGCCCAGGCGGTCCCGCCGGTGCTGCCGCCCTCGCTCGACCCCAACCGACTGGAGCAGCGCTTCGAAAGGCCGCCCGTGCCGCAATCCTCGCCGGAGATCGAGATGCCGGCGCCGGAGAAGGCGCCGCCACCGCGCGATGCCGAGCGCATCACCCTGACGCTGTCCGAGATCCGCATCGACGGCAACAGCGTCTATGACAGCGACGCCCTGTCCGCCCTATGGCGCGACAAGTTGGGCAAGCCGGTGACTCTGGCCGACCTCTATGCCATCCGCGACGCCATCACCGCGCGCTACCGCAACGACGGCTATGTGCTGTCCCAGGCGGTGGTGCCGGCCCAGCGCATCCGCGACGGCGTGGTCCGCCTGCAGGTGGTGGAAGGCTATGTCGACGAGGTGGTCGTCCAGGGCGAGGCAAAGGACCGGCTCGGCCTGCTGCGGCGGATGGGGGAGAAGATCAAGGCCTCCCGCCCGCTGCGCATGGCCGACATGGAGCGCTACGTCCTGCTGGCCGACGACCTGCCCGGCGTCGCGGTGAAGACGGTGCTGGAGGCGTCGCCCGACACCCCGGGCGCCTCGCGCCTGACCCTGGCGCTTGAGCGCACGCCCTTCAACGGCTTTCTTTCGCTGGACAACCGCGGCACCCGTTCCATCGGCCCGTTTCAGTTGACCGGCGTCGCCACTGTCGAGGATCAGCTCGGCCTGTTCGAGCGGACCACCGCCCAGGGCATCGTCACCCCGCAGATCCGCGAGCTGCGCTTCTTCGACGTCGGGCAACTGGTGCCGGTGGATGCCGAGGGCACGACGGTGGAATATGGCGTCCGCCGGTCGTGGTCGCAGCCCGGCGACAGCGTGCGGCCGCTCGACCTCTACAGCCTGACCACCTCCGGCCGCGTGGCGGTGTCGCATCCCTTCATCCGAAGCCGGGCGGAGACCCTGCGCGCCGGCCTCAGTGTCACCATCCGCGACAGCCGGACCGACGTGCTGGGCGCCAAGCTGTCGCAGGATCGGCTGCGCATTGCCGCCGCCAACGTCTCCTACGATTTCGCCGACGGCTTTGGCGGGTCGAACCTGCTGACGGCGGAGCTGTCCAAGGGTCTGGACATCCTGAACGCCACGGAATCCGGCAGCGCCAACCTGACCCGCAGCGGCGGGCGCAGCGATTTCCGCAAGCTGCTGCTGTCTGCCCAGCGCAGCCAGCCCCTGACCGACCAGCTGATCCTCGCCCTCTCCGGCGAGGCGCAATACAGCCCGGACCAGCTGCTGTCGTCGGAGGAATACGGGCTGGGCGGCAAGCAGTATGGCCGCGCCTTCGATCCCTCCGAAATCACCGGCGACAGCGGCTTCGCCGGCCGGGCGGAGCTGCAATACATCCTGCCGATCCAGGAGGACGGGCTGGATTACGCGGTCGCCTATGGCTTCGGCGATTATGGCGCGGTGTACAATTACGAGGGTGGAACGCGCCATGGCCGCCGGTCCCTCGCCTCGACCGGCATCGGCCTGCGCTTCGGGGTTTTCCAGCGCATCGATGCCAGCGTCGAACTGGCCAAGCCCTTCATCACGACGCCGATCAGCACGCAGGACCGCGCTCCGCGAGCCTTCTTCACGCTCTCGACCCGATTCTGAACCAAACCGGGCCGGTCCCCCTCCATGCGCGGCAGACGCCGCGTGGCCGGCCTTTCATGGCAAGCCCGCGGCGGCAAACGCCTGAGAAAGGAGTGTCGTCAGATCAGCTCGACCCGCTGAGCGACCGGCGCATCCTCCGACCCGACGGCCAGATAACGCACATCCTCGCCATCGGCGACGATGTCCAGGCCCGACTGGCGCAGGGTGGCGCGGTCGAAATAGACGGTGGCGCCATCTTCCCACGGCTCGATCAGGCCGGACTGGCTGTCCAGATTGTACCAGCGCACCGTGCCATAGGCCATCGTGGCCGGACCGGTGGGCTCGGCATGGCGCTCGCGCCGCTCGCGCTGCGGCTTCGGCGGACGGGCGAAGCTCTCGCCGCCATCCTCAGGCTGCGGGCCCTGTCCGGCGGCCTGGCCTGCCGGCTGAACCATCGGCTGGCCCATCGATTGGGATGCCGAAGCGGCGGCGCGCGGCGGGCGCTGGTTGCGGGCACGCGGGGCGGGCGGGGTTTCCGGCGGTGTGGCGGAGTGAATGGCGACGACCTGGGGTCCCTTGGCACCCTGGGCCAGATCGCAGACGACCGTCGTGCCCTCGACCGGGTTGGGCAGGGAGGCGGCGGCCAGGACCGAAGCGTGCAAGAAAGCCTCGCCGGAGCCATCGGCAAGGCGGACGAACCCAAAACCCTTTTCCGGCTTGAACCACTTTACCGTTGCGGTGACGTTCGTTGCGGTGACGTTCTTCAACTCTTCGCTCAAGACAGGTCCCTTTCACGTCCTGTAGCCGGGGGAGGGGCGGCCCTGACGCTGAACTGGGCGCGGCACCGCGGTATGACCAAGAATAAAGCCCCGGCGGCGGGCAGCTTATCATAAAATTCCAGAAAATGACCAGTCCGGTGATGACCTGTAACGCCACGGCGACTGTCGGCATCACTTGCCAATCGGCCGATGCGCGTAATACGCGAATCTGATTGGCGATATCGTGTCGGACCATAAGCTTCGGTTTCGCAATTAATGCCGGACCAGATTGCCACCAATTCGTAGCTGCTTGCCGCATTGCATAATACCGTTCTTGCAGAGCTCTCCTGTCCATCAGAGGTACTAAGGCCGTAAATAAAATTTTAACTAAAAAATTCGACTCATGCCTCCATCAGAACGGAGGAAATACTGATGACGACCACCGACCAGGCCGCTTTTTTCGTGTCCACCAAGGGCAATGACAGCTGGTCCGGGCGGCTCGCCGCTCCCAACGCCGCCGGCACCGACGGTCCCTTCGCCAGCCTCGAGAAGGCGCGGGACGCGATGCGGGCGGGCGATGTCGACACCACCTATGTCCGTGGCGGCACCTATCGCCTGGACAAGACCCTGACACTCGACTCCCACGACGACGGCCACAGCTTCCTCGCCTACGGGAACGAGACGCCGGTGCTGAGCGGCGGAGAGCGGGTGACCGGCTTCACCTATGAAGGCAAAGGTCTTTATTCCGCCAAGCTCGCGTCGGCCAACGGCCTGGATGTCAGCATCGGCGGCGTTCGCCAGCATGCGGCACAGACAGGCGACTTCGATCCCGCCGAGGCGGCCACCAGCGGCTGGCATGTGCTGAAGGCCAACTCGACCGGCGCCAGCAAGACCAGCTTCAACTTCTCGAACGGCGACATCCCGTCGGGCCTGAAGCCTCATGACGGTCTGGTCGTCCAGACATTCGATACGGAGCGGCTGAGGGACGACATCTCGCACGTGAAGTCGATCGACCAGTATCACCACACGGTGACGCTCGACGACGCGGCCTCCTACGCGCTGCGCACCGGCGGCACTTATCGGGTGATGAACGACGCCTCGCTGATCCGCGACGCCGGTGAATTCGGCTGGCGCGCCAGCGACGGCAAGCTGGTGGTGAAACCGGAACATGCCGCCAGCTTCCAGTCGGACGGCGTCGTCGTCGCCCGGCTCGGCACGCTGATCAAGTCAAGCAACGCCAGCAATGTCAGCATCGAAGGGCTGACCTTCTCCGACACCCGCTATGACGGCGCTGCGCTGTCGATGCAGGGCGGGCACGGCAATTCGGTCGGCGGCAATCATTTCGTCAATGTCGGGACCGCGGTCTCGCTCGACGGCACCGACAACAGCCGCATCGCCGGCAACCATATGGAGCAGCTCGGCGACACCGGCGTTTCGATGATCCATGCCGCCGATGGCAACCGCATCTACGCCAACACCATCAAGCATATCGGCCAGATCACCAAGGGCGGGGCCGGCATCGGTGCCGTCGGCAGCAGCAACAGCATGGTCAGCAACAACGACATCACCGACGCCCCGCGTTACGGCGTGTCGTTCAAGGAATGGGACGACGGCCAGCTGAACCGCAACAACACCATCCAGTTCAACAAGATCCACCATGTCGGACAGGAGACCGCCGATGGCGGCGGCATCGAGATGCTCGGCCGCTCGGCCAAGGACATGGGCTCGGTCATCCGCGGCAACGAAGTGATCGACACCGGTGGTCTCGCCACCGACGGCACGGGCAACTGGCTGACCGATCACAAGGGCTGGGGCATCTCGCTCGACGATCTGACCAGCGGCGTCATCGTGCGCGACAACTTCGTGAAGGGCTTCGCCTGGGCCGGCATCTATGTCCATGGCGGCGACAACAATCTGCTGGAGAACAATTTCGGCATCGCCAGCCGTCCGGAGGATGCCTTCATCCGCCTGGAGTGGGTGCCCAAGGCCGGCGACGAGGCACGCCCCCATGACAACATGGTGATCCACAACCTCGCCGCCGGCGATATGCCGATCGAACAGTATTGGAAGCTGCTCAGCCCGGGCCGGCTGACCATGGACGGTAACATCGCCGCCAACGGCCGTGTCTTCGGTCCGAACGACGCGGTCTTCAATCCGGGTTTCCGGGACAGCGCGCATGCCGACTACTCGCTGAAGGACAAGGCGCCTGTCCTGGCCCACGGCATTCATGACCTCAGCTGGTCGTCGATGGGAACCGACGGCTACCATGCCGACAGCAGCATGGCCCAGTTCTGGGACCACGCCGCCTACTGACGGGCGGAGGGCTGACGGGCAGGGGGCGCCGGGTGTTCCGGCGTCCCTCTTGGGCCTGCGGTCAAAAAAACGTCATGGGGATGCAGAAAGTTCTTGCGCGGTTGGGTCGTGCCCGCATATAAGACGCCTCCCGACGCGAACGACGCTGGCGCCGCCGAAGCGGCAGCGACCGGCACGCGATAGGGAAGCCCGACAAACCGGCGCTTGACAGTCGAACCCCAGCGGTTCGGCGAAGCAACGGTTTCTGCATCGGGCGGGTTCATTGACAAGTTAATACCGTGTTGTGAGAAGGGATGCGCAGGCGGCGGCAGTTGGTAGCCGTTGCGGCCTTGGGGTGTTGGTTTCCTGTTG
>Ga0206116_1000113_pt1 | contig 121338 bp, 123 predicted proteins | sample 3A1Ametagenome_FD_178000 | JGI IMG/M metagenome (GOLD analysis project Ga0206116, IMG submission 178000) | Enriched microbial communities from leaf-cutter ant dump, University of Wisconsin, Madison, United States - 3A1A | ecosystem: Environmental > Terrestrial > Nest > Insects nest > Nest dump...
ATCTGGCATATTGGCGGAAACGGAAAGGCCGCTCCGGCGTAACCCCAGGAGACCGCGGGCACCCCGGCCCAAGCGACGGAGGCTTAATCGACAAAGTCGAATCGGCGCACGTCGCCCCTTTCCCGCCCGCCACAGAATAGCCCTACGGTTGGTGCGGTGCAACGGATTTGTTGCGGTGCAACATAAGCTGAACGGGTTATCCCCCGTTGGATCAGATGGTTTCCGTCCGGTCGAGGAAGCGCGCGAGAAGGGTGTGGGCCGCCGCCGCCGGGATGGTGGTGCCGGCGGTCACCTCCGCCTCGAGTCGCGCCAGATCTGCCCGTACCGCCGGATGGGCGCGGAAGCGGTCTAGCAGCGTTTCGCGGATCTCGCTCCACAGCCAGGCGCGGGCCTGCTCCGCCCGCCGGGTGTCGCGGGCGCCGTTGGCCACGGTCAGAGTCCTGTGCTCGCCGATGGTGTCCCAGATCGTGTCGATGCCGATCTTCTTGACGGCGGAGCAGCTGAGCACCGGCACGCGCCAGTCGCCATGGCGCAGCAGGGTCAGCGCATGACGGTAGTCGGCGACGGTGTGGCGGGCGGTGGCGGCGAGGTCGCCGTCGGCCTTGTTGACGACCACGAGGTCGGCCAGCTCGACGATGCCCTTCTTGATGCCCTGCAGCTCGTCGCCGCCGGCCGGTAGCAGCAGCAGCATGAACAGGTCCACCATGTCGGCGACCGCGGTCTCCGACTGGCCGACGCCGACCGTTTCCACCACGATCACGTCGAAGCCGGCGGCCTCGCAGACCAGCATCGCCTCGCGGGTGCGGCGCGCCACGCCGCCCAGAGTCGCACCGGCGGGGGAGGGGCGGATGAAGGCGGCGGGGTCGCGCGACAGGTCGACCATCCGGGTCTTGTCGCCCAGGATCGAGCCGCCGGTGCGTTGCGACGACGGATCGACGGCCAGCACCGCGACCTTGTGCCCCAGCCCGATGACATGCAGCCCGAACGCCTCGATGAAGGTCGATTTGCCCACCCCCGGCACGCCGGAGATGCCGAGTCGCACCGAATTGCCGGTATAAGGCAGCAGCGCCGCCAGCAGCGCCTCGGCGGTGGCGCGATGGTCGGCACGCGTCGATTCGATCAGCGTGATCGCGCGGGCCAGCGCCCGCCGGTCCCCCGACCGGACGGCCCCCGCGAGTTGGTCGGCGAGGCGGGCAGCGTCTTGCGGGGCGGTGTCGGTCATGAGATCGGCGCGTCGGTCAGTGCGAGGAGAGCGGTACCCTACCCGTGGAGGGGGCCGGGATAAAGTCCTTGGCGGGGTGGCGGGTTGTCCCAAGGCGGGAGGGGGCGGCCGTGCCAATCTTGCCCGCACGTCCTGCACCCAGGGGATCACGCCCGCCTCACGTCCGCACCGCCGGCGACTCCACCGCCTCCAAATTCAGTGCGGCGGCGAGCAGGGCGCGGGTGTACTCCTCGCGCGGCTCCTCGAAGATGCGCTGGGTCGGCCCCTGCTCGACCACCTTGCCGTCCTTCATCACCATGACGTGGCTGGACAGCGCCCGCACCACCCGCAGGTCGTGACTGATGAACAGGTAGGCGAGGTTGTGGCGGGCCTGGATGTCGCGCAGCAGATCGACGATCTGCGCCTGCACCGACATGTCGAGCGCCGAGGTCGGCTCGTCCAGCACGACGAATTTCGGCTTCAGCACCAGGGCGCGGGCGATGGCGATGCGCTGGCGCTGGCCACCGGAGAACTCGTGCGGGTAACGGTTGCGCGCCTCGGGCGGCAGGCCGACCTCCTCCAGCGCGCGGGCGACCATCGCCTCACGTTCCTTGGCATCGCCGATGCCGTGGATGCCCAGCCCCTCGCCGATGATCTGGCCGACCGACAGGCGGGGCGACAGGCTGCCGTAGGGGTCCTGGAAGACGATCTGCATCTCGCGGCGCAAGCCCCGCAGGCGCTTCGGCTGCCAGCCCTGGATGTCGGTGCCGTCGAAGCGGATGGCGCCCTGGCTGGCATGCAGCCGCAGGAGGGCAAGGCCCAGCGTGGTCTTCCCCGAACCCGATTCGCCGACGACGCCGACGGTGTGGCCGCGGCGGACCGCGACATCGACGCCGTCCACCGCCTTGATGTGGCCGACGGTGCGGCGCAGCAGGCCCTTCTTGATCGGGAAATGGACCTTCAGCCGGTCGGCGGCCATCACCTCCGCCGCGTCGTCGGGCGGCGACAGCGGGTTGCCGCGCGGCTCGGCCGACAGCAGCTTCTTCGTGTAGGCGTGGCGCGGGCGGATGAACAGGTCGTCGACCTTGGCCTGCTCGACGATCTCGCCCTGGTTCATCACGCAGACGCGGTCCGCCATCTTGCGCACCACGCCGAGATCGTGGGTGATCAGCAGCAGCGCCATGCCGAAGCGGCTTTGCAGATCCTTCAGCAGCGCCAGGATCTGCGCCTGGATGGTGACGTCGAGCGCGGTGGTCGGCTCGTCGGCGATCAGCAGGTCGGGCTCGTTGGCGAGCGCCATGGCGATCATCACGCGCTGGCGCTGGCCGCCCGACAGCTCGTGCGGGTAGGCGGTCAGCCGCTTTTCCGGGTCGGGCAGGCCGACGAGGCGCAGCAGCTCCAGCGTGCGGGCGCGGGCGGCGCTGCTGGACAGGCGCTTGTGCAGGAACAGGGTCTCGTTGATCTGCCGCTCGATGCTGTGCAGCGGGTTCAGCGAGGTCATCGGTTCCTGGAAGATCATGGCGATGCGGTTGCCGCGCACCTGCCGCAGGGTCTTCTCCTCCGCACCCAGCAGTTCGGTGTCGCGGAAGCGGATCGAGCCGGCCGGGTGGTGCGCCATCGGGTAGGGCAGAAGCTGCAGGATCGACAGCGCCGTCACCGACTTGCCGGATCCCGATTCGCCGACCAGCGCCAGCGTCTCGCCCTTCTGGATGTCGAAGGACACGCCCTTGACGGCCTGGGTCGCGCCGGCGCCGGAGCGGAAATCGACGCGCAGGCCCCGCACGGACAGCAGGTCGGGGTTGGGGGGCATCAGGCTCATGTCGGGCTCTTGAGGGTCGTCATCGTCACTCGGCCGCCTCCTTGCGCGCCGCCGTCGTTGCGGCGGCCTCGCCGGGCAGCGCGGTGGACATCTGGGCGATGGTCTTGCGCGGGTCGAAGGCGTCGCGCACCGCCTCGCCGATGAAGATCAGCAGGCTCAGCATGATCGCCAGCACGAAGAAGGCGGTCAGGCCGAGCCAGGGCGCCTGGAGGTTGGCCTTGCCCTGGGCCAGCAGCTCGCCCAGCGACGGCGAGCCGGGCGGCAGGCCGAAGCCGAGGAAGTCCAGCGCGGTGAGCGTGGTGATCGAGCCGTTGAGGATGAAGGGCATGAAGGTCAGCGTCGCCACCATGGCGTTGGGCAGCACATGGCGCACCATGATGGTGACGTCGCCGGCGCCCAGCGCCTTGGCGGCGCGCACGTAATCGAGGTTGCGCGCCCGCAGGAACTCCGCCCGCACCACATGGACCAGCGAGGTCCAGGAGAACAGCAGCAGCAGGCCCAGCAGCCACCAGAAGGTCGGCGTCACCACGCTGGCCAGGATGATCAGCAGGAACAGGGTGGGCAAACCCTGCCAGATCTCGATGAAACGCTGGAACAAGAGGTCGGTCAGCCCGCCGAAATAGCCCTGGACCGCGCCGGCCGCCACGCCGATGACCGAGGAGAAGGCGGTCAGCACCAGACCGAACAGCACCGAGATGCGGAAGCCGTAGATCAGCCGCGCCACCACGTCGCGTCCCTGGTCGTCGGTGCCGAGCCAGTTGTCTGCGGACGGCGGGGCCGGGGCCGGGACCGGCAGGTTGTAGTTGATGGTGCGGTAGCTGTAGGGGATCGGCGGCCAGACCATCCAGCCCTTGGAATTGATCAGGTCGCGGACATAGGGGTCGCGGTAGTCGGTCTCGGTCTCGAACTCGCCGCCGAAGGTCGTCTCCGGGTAGGTGTGGAAGACCGGCCAGTAATAGTGGTTCTCGTACTCGATCAGCAGCGGCTTGTCGTTGGCGATGAACTCCGCCCCCAGCGAGACGACGAACAGCACCAGGAAGATCCAGAAGGACCAGAAGCCGCGGCGGTTCGCCTTGAAATTGGCCAGCCGGCGCCGGGTCAGCGGAGTCATCACACCCTCCGCGAGTCGAAGTCGATGCGGGGATCGACCATCACATAGGTGATGTCGCCGACCAGATTCATGATCAACCCCAGCAGCGTGAAGAAATAGAGCGTGCCGAACATCACCGGATAGTCGCGGTTGATCGCCGCCTCGAATCCCAGCAGCCCCAGACCGTCGAGCGAGAAGATCACCTCGATCAGCATGGCGCCGGTGAACAGGATGCCGATGAAGGCGCCGGGGAAACCGGCGATGACGATCAGCATGGCGTTGCGGAAGACATGGCCGTACAGCACGCGGTTCTCGGTCAGGCCCTTGGCCCGCGCGGTGATGACATACTGCTTGCCGATCTCCTCCATGAAGGAGTTCTTGGTCAGCATGGTCAGGCCGGCGAAGCCGCCGATCACCATCGAGACCACCGGCAGCGCCATGTGCCAGAAGTAATCCAGCACCTGTTTGTACCAGGGCAGGCTGCCCCAATTGTCCGAGACCAGCCCGCGCAGGGGAAACCAGTCGAGATAGCGCCCGCCGGCGAACACCACGATCAGCAGCACCGCGAACAGGAAGCTGGGGATGGCGTAGCCGACGATGACGACGCCGGACGTCCAGACGTCGAAGGGCTGGCCGTCGCGCACCGCCTTGGCGATGCCCAAGGGGATGGAGACCAGATAGACGATCAGCGTCGTCCAGATGCCGAGCGAGATCGACACCGGCATCTTTTCCAGCACCAGATCGACCACCCGGCGGTCGCGGAAGTAGCTGGTGCCGAAATCGAACACGATGTAGTTCGACATCATGTGGATGAAGCGTTCGTGCAGCGGCTTGTCGAAGCCGAATTCCTTCTCCAGCTGCTTGATGAAGGCGGGGTCCAGCCCCTGGGCGCCGCGATACTTGCCGCCGCTGTCGCCGCCGGTCTGGTTCTGGCGCTGGGCGGCGTTGGCGTCGCCGCCGGCACTGCCGCCGATGCGCGACGTCGCCTCGACCGCCGTGCCCTGGACGCGGGCGATCATCTGCTCGATCGGGCCGCCGGGGGCGATCTGCACGATCAGGAAATTGATCACCATGATCCCGAACAGGGTGGGGATGATCAGCAACAGGCGGCGGATGATGTAGGCCAGCATCGCGGGTGTCCCGACCCTCCCCAATCCTCAAGGAAACGACAGCTTAGACCAGACCACAGGTCAGGGTCCCGTACGGCGCGGGCTGTTGGCGAGCTTCGCGTTCTTGTCCGCGTCGATCCACCAGCTGTCCGGGAAGCCCAGGCCGTACTTTGGGGCAACCGCGGGATGGGAGAAACGGTTCCAATAGGCCACGCGGTACACCGTGTCGTGCCAGTGCGGGATGACGTACCAGTTCCACAGCAGCACACGGTCCAGCGCCCGGGTGGCGGCGATCAGCGACGGGCGGTCGGGGGCGGCGATCAGCGTCTCCACCAGCTTGTCGATGGCCGGGTTCTTGATGCCGATCGAGTTGCGGCTGCCCGGCTGGTCGGCGCGCGAGGATTCCCAGTAGTCGCGCTGCTCGTTGCCGGGCGACAACGACTGCGGGAACCGCTCGATGATCATATCGTAATCGAAATTATCGGTGCGGTTCTGGTACTGCGCGCTGTCGACCACGCGGATCTGCGCCTCGATGCCGGCGCGCTCCAGATTGCGGACGAAGGGCTGGACGATGCGTTCCATGTCGGCCTGGACCAGCAGGAACTCGAAGCGGAAGGGCTGGCCCTGGGCATTCACCAGCTTGCCGTTCTTCAACTCCCAGCCGGCGTCCTTCAGCAGGCCCAGCGCGGTGCGCAGGTTGCCGCGGATGTTGCCGCTGGCGTCGGTCTTCGGCGGCTCGTAGGGCTTGGTGAAGACCTCGTCCGGGATCTGGCCGCGGAACGGCTCCAGCAGCTTCAGCTCCTCGGGCGACGGCAGGCCGGTGGAAGCCAGTTCGGTGTTGGCGAAATAGCTCTTGGTGCGCTGGTACAGGCCGTAGGACAGGTTGGCCCGCGTCCATTCATAGTCGAACAGGTAGTTCAGCGCCTCGCGCACGCGGCGGTCCTGGAAGATCGGGCGGCGGATGTTGAAGACGAAGGCCTGCATGCCTTGCGGGTCCTCGTGCTTGATCTCCTCCTTGACGATCTGGCCGTTCTGCACCGCCGGGACGTTGTAGCCGGTGGTCCAGTTCTTCGACGAGTTCTCCAGCCGGAAATCATAGGCGCCGGCCTTGAACGCCTCGAAGGCGACGTCGAGGTCGCGGTAATAGTCGTAGCGGATGCGGTCGAAATTGTAGCGGCCGCGGTTGATCGGCAGATCCTTCGCCCACCAGTCCTTGACCCGCTCATAGGTGATGGCGCGGCCGGCCTGCATGTCCACCACCTTGTAGGGACCGCTGCCGATCAGCGGATCGAGGGTCGTGGTGGCGAAATCGCGGTTGGCGAAGGCATGCTTGGGCAGCACCGGCAGCTGGCCCATGATCACCGGAAGCTCGGGATTGTTGCCATCCCGGAACGAGAATTTGACCGTCCGCTCGCCGGTCTTCTCCGCCTTCGTCACGTCGGCGTAATAGGTACGGTAGAGCGGGTGGCCCTTTTCCCGGAGCGTGTCGAAGCTCCAGATCACGTCGTCCGCCGTGACCGGCTGGCCGTCGTGGAAGCGGGCCTCCGGCCGCAGGGTGAAGGCGACCCAGGTGCGGTCCGGCGCGACCTCGATGCTTTCGGCCAGCAGGCCGTATTCTGTGATCGCCTCGTCGCCGTTGCTGGTGGTCAGGGTCTGGAACACCAGCCCGGCCCCGGCGGCGGCCTGCCCACGCAAAATGAAGGGGTTCAGGTTGTCGAAGCCGCCGAAGGCCATCAGCTTGACCTCGCCGCCCTTCGGGGCATCGGGGTTGGCATAGTCGAGATGCTGGAAGTCAGGCCCGTATTTCGGCTTGCCGTGCAGGGCCAGGGCGTGGCTGCCCTGGGGCTTGCCCTGGTCCTGCGCCGCGGCCGGGGAGGCCGGCAGGAGCGCTGCCGCCATCATCACCGCTGCCGCCGCCATACCGGTGCCCAGCCACCGCATCCGACCCGTCATGCCCGATCCCCTCCCTTGCCTGTTTTCCTGAAAACCGTTCAGCTTGATGGAGTTAGCCTCGCAATGGGGCGTCATCAAGGCTGTGCCGCCTTACCGGCCGGATCGACCCACCAGGTCGCCGGGAAATTGGTGCTGCGATAGTCCTGATCGTATTTCGGCCAGACCGCGGGATGGGCCAGCCACGCCTTGTGGGCGATCCAGCTTTCCGGGTTGTGCCATTGCGGCACCATGTAGAAGCCCCACAACAGCACGCGGTCGAGCGCGCGGGTGGCGGCCTGCACCGAGTCGAGATCCTTGGCGGTCAGCGCCTTCTCGATCAGCGCGTCGGCCACCGGGTCATGAATGCCGGAATAGTTGGCCGATCCCTTGAGCCCGGCGGCGGCCGAGCCGAAATAGCCGCGCAGCTCGGTGCCCGGCGGGGTGAAGAAGGCGAGGTTGACGATGATCGAGTCGAAATCGAACTCGTCCAGCCGCGCCTGATACTGGGCGGTGTCGACCAGACGCAGGGACGCGTCGATGCCGACGCGGCGCAGGCTCTCGACATAGGGCTGGATGACGCGGGTCAGCGCGCCGGTGCCGTCGAGGAACTCGATGGACATCGCCTCGCCGGTCTTGCCGTTGGTCAGCTTGCCGTTGCGGACCTCCCAGCCGGCTTCCTTGAACAGGCGGGTCGCCTCGCGCACCTGGGCGCGGTTGTTGCCGCTGCCGTCGGTGGTCGGCAGGGTGAAGGGCTGGGTCAGCAACCGCTCGGACAGCTGCGCCTTGAAGGGTTCCAGCAGGGCCAGCTCCGCCGGGCCGGGCGGACCCTTGGCCCCGAAGTCGGAATTGGGAAAGTTGCTGAGCGTCCGCTTGTACTGGCCGTACAGGATGTTCTTCTGGATCCAGTCGAAATCGAACAGCAGGGCCAGCGCCTCGCGCACGCGCGGGTCGGCGAACTTGTCGCGCCGGGTGTTCAGGCGGAAGCCCTGGGCGCCCAGCGGCAGTTCGCTCGGCACCTCCAGCGTCTTGACCCGGCCGTCCTTCACGGCCGGGAAATCGTAGCCGGTGGTCCAGCGCTGTGCCCGGTACTCCCCGCGGAAATCGTAGGCGCCGGCCTTGAACGCCTCGAACATCACGTCGTCGTCGCGGTAGAAATCGTCCTTCACGATGTCGAAATTGTAGAAGCCGCGGGCGGTCGGCAGATCCTTCGCCCACCAGTCGGCGACCCGCTCGTAGGTGATGGAGCGGCCGGCATCGACCGTCTTGATCCGGTAGGGGCCGCTGCCCAGCACCGGCTCCAGCGTCGTCTTGGAGATGTCGCGCCCCTGCGCCGTCCACCAATGCTTGGGCTGCGGCGAGAAGGTGGTGGCGAAGTCGATGATCGGCTTGATCTCCCCGGTGCCGGTCAGGGTGATCTTGAAGCGGCGGTCGTCCAGCGCCTCCACCTTGGCGGTGCGGTCGAGGAAGGACTTGATGAAGGGCGCGCCATGGGCCTGGATCGCATCCCAGGTGAAGACCACGTCGGCGCTGGTGATCGGCGTGCCGTCATGCCAGCGGGCACCCTGGCGCAGCGTGAAGACCGCCCAGCCGTAATCGTCCGGCACCTCGACGCTTTCCGCCATGTGGGCGTAGGCGGCGTCCAGCTCCCAGCCGGACCCGACCATCAGCGTGTCGGAGATCAGCCCCAGCGTGCGCGGCCGCACCCCGCGCAGGATCAGCGTGTTCAGGCTGTCGTAGGTGCCCGGCTGCGATTCGGCCAGCCCGATGGAGCCGCCCTTCGGCGCGTCGGGATTGACGTGGGGGAAATGGGCGAAGCCGGGCTGGAACTGGGGCTCGCCGAACTGCTTCAGCGCGGTGACGGTCCGGGTGGCCGCCTGCGCGGGCGTGAGGATCGCCGCTGTCGACAGCGTCAGGATCGTGGCGGCAATGGCGAGAAGGCGGCGCATCGGCGGTCCTGTGTGGGGAGCGGACGTTCTGGTTAGATTGCCACGCCCGCGCCCCGGTCAAGCGCAATTCCGGTTCTCAAGTCAGTTGCTTCGCGCCGTGCGCCAATGGTCGGCCATGCGGTCCATCAACTGGCGATAGCGGCGGTCGGTCCGCATCAGCCTGCGCACCGACTTTCCGTTGCGCGGGTCCGCCAGCATCCAGGCTTCCGCCGCCGCCTGATGCTCCGGATGGATCGACAACAGATAGATCGCCGCCTGTTCCGGGAACGCAATGACCGTCTCCCGCATCCCTTCCAGGATGGCGCCGACATAGAGCGGCAGAACCTTGCGGAAATCCTCCGGCCCGCCGTCGGCCTTGCCCTCGGCGAGGTCGGGAGAGGCGCCGCCGTCGGCCATCAGCGCACTGCGTTCCGCCGCCGGCAGGGCGAAGAAGGCGTCGAGCCCCAGCAGCAGGTCGCAGACGGTCTTCTTGCGCACCATCCAGTTCGACCCGCCCGATACCCGCGCCGCCAACCCCTCCAGAAAGGGCCGCAGCTTTTCAGGGGACGTTTCGAAAACGGAACGGGCGGGAGGGGTGATGGCGGTCATGGCGCTTCCCTCAACCGGCCAGTGCCGCCATGGCGTCGCGGTGGGTCTGCGGATCGCCGGCGGCGATCACCCGGCCGGTGGAGTTGGCGTCGAGCGGCTTGCCCTCCCAGTCCGTCATCAGCCCGCCGGCCCCGGTCACCACCGGCACCAGGGCCGCGAAATCGTACAGCTTCAGCCCCGACTCGACGACGAGGTCGTAATAGCCCGATGCCAGCAGGCCGTAGCTGTAGCAGTCGCCGCCGTAGGACGCCGTTTTCACCCTGGCGGCGACGCGGCGGTAGGCCTCGTAGTCGCTGCCGGGGAACAGGTCGGGCGACGTGGTGCCGAACATGGCGGCAGGCAGGCCGCCGGGGCAGGGGCGCACGCGCACCGGCTGGCCGTTGTGGGTGGTCGGGCGGCCTTCGACGCCGATCCAGCGGTCGCCGACGATGGGCTGGTCGATGATGCCCAGCACCGGGCGGCCATGGTGCAGCAGGGCGATCAGCGTGCCGAAGATCGGCCGGCCGGTGATGAAGGACTTGGTGCCGTCGATGGGGTCGATCACCCACACCCATTCGGCGTCCAGGTTCTTGGTGCCGTGCTCCTCGCCATAGATGCCGTCGTCGGGGCGCTGGCTTTCGATGATGGTGCGGATGACATGCTCCGCCTCGCGGTCGGCGATGGTGACCGGCGAGGCGTCGGCCTTGTCGTCGATGGCGACCGGAGTGCGGAAATAGCGGCGGACCACGCTGCCGCTGGAGTCGGCCAACCGCTGGGCGAGCGCCACCATCGGGGCGGGGCAGGGTTCGGTCATGGTCGCTCCTTGAGACTTTTGTCGATAGGGTTGCCGCATCCTAACGGCGCCCGCCCGCCCCGGAAACCCGAAAGCGCCCCGGCTCTGATTGCGGGGAGGCCCCGATTTCCGCCGGGCAGCCCATCCGCCGGGAGGGCTTTGCGCCCGGCGCGGCTTGTGGCAGCCTCGACAGGCCATGACGAACCGACCCAACATCTACGCCGCCGCGCCCGTCAACCGCGCCTCCCTCCGCCGCAAGGACGAGGATTGGCTGACGGAAGCCTGGCTCGCCCCCGCCTCCCGCGTCCTGCCGATCTGGCAGACCAAAAGCTTCGTCGCCGGTCCGGAGGATGCGCCCCGCGCCGTCCTGCTGCCGGCGGAGGGGCTGGACGCGGTGCCGATCTTTCTCGGCTTGATGGACGGCACGCCGGTCTTCACCGTCGACCTGTCGATGGTCGAGGATCCGGACGCGCTGCCGGCCTTGCGGGGCCATGGCCGGTTCGAGGATCTGCGCGTCACCGGCCCGCTGATGCCGGAAGGAGAGGCGGCGCTGTGCGCCTACGCCCGCGGCATGGTGTGGTGGAACGCCCGCCACCGCTTCTGCGGCGTCTGCGGCTCTCCGGCTGCGACGGCGGAGGGCGGGCATGTGCGGATTTGCACCAATCCCGGCTGCGCCACCCACCATTTCCCGCGCACCGACCCGGCGGTGATCATGCTGGTCCATGACGGCGGCGACCGGGCGGTGCTGGGCCGGCAAAGCCGGTTCCCACCCGGCATGCATTCGGTGCTGGCCGGCTTCCTGGAGCCGGGGGAAAGCCTGGAGGACACCGTCGCCCGCGAGGTGTTCGAGGAGGTCGGGCTGACGGTGACGGACATCCAATACCGCTCGTCGCAGCCCTGGCCCTTCCCGTCCTCGCTGATGCTGGGATTCACCGCGCGGGCCACCAGCTTCGATATCGACACCGGCAACGACGAACTGGAAAGCGCCCGCTGGTTCGACCGCGATTTCCTGCGCAGCCACACCCCGGACGAGACTTTCCGCCTCGCCCGGCCCGACTCGATCGCCCACCGCCTGATCCGGGAATGGATGGCGGAGGGGTGAGGGATCAGTGGATGAACGGCTTCACGGCGATGCCGATCTGAAAGGCAAGGACGAAGCCGAGCTTCCACTTCATCGGGGTCATGTCGGACGGCATCGTTCCGACATCGCCATCCCGTTTGCCGAAGGCGTTGCGGGAAAGCGTCAGTCCTCGCCGACGCGCTGGCTTTCCTGATAGCGGAAGGGGTTGGCCGGATAAACGCCCAGGATCTTCACCTCACGGGCGAAGAAATCCAGTTCCTCCAGCGCGAGACGCAGCGGGCGCTCGTCGGGATGGCCTTCGACATCGGCGTAGAACTGGGTCTGGGTGAAGTGACCGCCGACCATGTAGCTTTCCAGCTTGGTCATGTTGATGCCGTTGGTGGCGAAGCCGCCCAGCGCCTTGTAGAGCGCCGCCGGCACGCTGCGGACGCGGAAGACGAAGGTGGTGATCGTCTTGCAGGAGCCCAGCGCCGGCAGCTTCGGCTCGCGCGCCAGGATCAGGAAGCGGGTGGTGTTGTGGGTGGCGTCCTCGATCCCGCTCTTCAGGATGTCGAGGCCGTAGATCTCGGCGGCCAGCGAGGAGGCGATGGCGGCATGGCGCGGGTCGTTCATCGCCGCGATCTCTTTCGCGGCGCCGGCCGTGTCGGCATGGTTGATCGCCTGCAGGCCCAGGCCGCGGATGGCGGTCTGGCATTGCGACAGCGCCTGGATGTGGCTGCGCACGGTCTGGATGCTGTCCAGCGTGGCGCCCTTCGGCGCCAGAAGCTGGTGGTTCACCCGCTGGAAATGCTCGCCGATGATGTGGAGGCCGCCTTCGGGCAGCAGATAGTGGTTGTCGGCGACACGGCCGGCGATGGAGTTCTCCACCGGAATCATCGCCAGCGAGGCCCGCCCGTCGCGCACGGCGGAGAAGGCGTCCTCGAAGGTGGCGCAGGGCATCGTCGTCATGGTCGGCCGCGCGTTGCGGCAGGCCAGATCGGAATAGGCGCCGGGGAAGCCCTGGAAGGCGATGATGTTGGACGTGCCCATGAGCGTTGTTCTCCCGGCGGACCTTGTAAGAGGCTGATATATAAGGTTTCAGCCGGCCTTGCGGCCGGAGAGGAGGGCGCAGGCGCGCTCCAGGTCGGCGGGAGTATCGACACCCAGCGGAACCGCGTCAACGACCGCCGCGTCGATGCGCATGCCGTTGGAGAGCGCGCGCAGCTGCTCCAGCCGCTCGCGCTGCTCCAGCACCGAGGGCGGCAGCGAGACGAACCGCTCCAGCGCCGCCCGGCGGTAGGCGTAGAGGCCGATGTGGTGATAGAGCGGCCCGTCGCCGGTCGGCGCGGTGGCGCGGGTGAAATAGAGCGCGCGGCCCTGGCGGGAGCCTGCCGGCAGCTCCAGCACCGCCTTCACCACGTTGGGGTTGGTCCGCTCCTCCTCCCGCGTGATCTCGGCGACCAGCGTGGCGATGTCGACTTCCGGGTCGGCCAGCGGGGCGAAGGCGGCGCGCACGCTCTCCGGCTCGATGGTCGGCAGGTCGCCCTGCACATTCACCACCGCATCGTGCCGCCCTTCCGGGTCGATCAGCTGCAGCGCCTCGAAGATGCGGTCGGAGCCCGAGGGATGGTCGGGGCGCGTCAGCACCGCGGTGCCGCCGGCCGCCTCGACCGCGCGGGCGATCTCCGGCTCGGCGCAGGCGACCACCACCGGGCCGATCTCCGCCTCCATGGCGCGGCGCAGCACATGGACGATCATCGGCGCGCCGAGGATGTCGGCCAGCGGCTTGCCGGGCAGCCGGACGGAGGCCATGCGCGCCGGGATCACCACGACCGGGTTGGTGGGGCGGCCACCGAGGGAATTGGTGGAAAGGCTGGCGGAGGCGTTGGTCGGCATGGCGCGGAAACTCCGGTGGGAAGGTCCGGTGGAGCGGGGAATCGGAACGCTTGGATTCGTGACGCTTATCTGCCGCGGGTGAACCACGGACGCCGGGGCGGCGTCAAGGGCCGGTGTCAAGATGAGGCACGGGGGCCGCAGAGCCGGCATTTCCGCTGTTTTGCGATGCAGCGTAATGCGCAAGCAAATTAAGTGGTTGGTGACTGCGACAAATTTGTATGCGACCTTTTTTCGCGGTCCGCCGGGCTATGAGAAGCTTCGGACCGCGGGCTATGGTAGCCGCGGCGCGTTCAGCCGCGGGCGGGAGAAACGCCGAGTGTACTGAAATTAGGGAACAAAGGGGCTCATCAATGAGCATGGAGTGGAACAAGGTTTTCGGCGCCGTGCTGCTGGCCGGGCTGATCGCGATGCTGGCCGGATTCGCGTCCAAGGTGCTGGTTCATTCGAAGCCGCTCGAAAAGAGCGTCTATGTCGTCGCGACGCCCGAGGGGGCCAGCGCGCCCGCCGACAAGGGTGCCGCTCCCACCGGTCCGGCGCCGATCGCGCCGCTGCTCGCCGCCGCCAGTCCGGAGGCCGGCCAGAAGGTCGCCAAGGCCTGCGCCGCCTGCCACAGCTTCGACAAGGGCGGTGCCGCCAAGGTCGGCCCGAACCTGTTCGGAATCGTCGGCGGGCCGAAGGGGCATATGCAGGGCTTCGCCTACTCCGACGCGCTGGTCAAGACCGGGGGGACTTGGACCTATGACGAGCTGAACAAGTTCCTCTACGACCCGAAGGCCTACGCCCCGGGCACCAAGATGACCTTCGCCGGCCTGAAGAAGGATGACGACCGCGCGGCCGTCGTCGCCTACCTGCGCTCGCTGGCCGACAGCCCGCAGCCGCTGCCCCAGTAACGCTGAGAGTAACGCTCAGGGTAAAAGGTACCGGGCGCCGCCGCGGCCGGAAGAAAAAAGCCCCGCTCTCGCAAGAGGGCGGGGCCTTTTGTTTGTCCGGAGTAGAACCTGGAGGGCGTGCCTACCGGCGCAGGCCGCGGGCGATCTCCAGATAGTCGGGGTCGTTTTCCGGCGTCAGCCAGCCGTGGCGGATCAGGAAATCGGCCACCACGAGGGTCACGTTGAACTTCCAGTCGCCGGTGCCGCGCACCGACTCCGCCACCTTGTCGAGCGGCCAGAGGTCGAAGCTCTCCACCTCGCCGTCGGTGTTGACGGGGGTCAGGCCGGGCGGAAGCTCCAGATCGTAGACGAACAGCCGGTCGCGCTTCAGCCCGGCCGGCGTTTCCATGCTGTAGCTGATGGCGCCGACCGGCACGGCGCGCCGCGCGGTCGCGGCGTCGAGTCCGGCCTCCTCCGCCGCCTCCTTCTCCAGATTCTCCGCCAGGGTCAGGCCGATGGGCTGGCCGCCGGCGATCAGGTTGTCGAGCTGGCCCGGCGCCACCTCGCGGTCGCTGGCGCGCCGGCCGACCCACAGCAGAAGGCCGCCGGCCTCATCGCGGACAAAGCCGTTGACGTGCAGCCCATAGGCCTCGATCCCGAAGGCGCCGACGGCGGCGCGGTCGAGCCGGGCCAGCGGTTCCGCCCCCCAGCGCGGCAGGATCGGGTAATATTCGCCGCGCAGCGCCTTGACCGTCCCCTGTTCCACCAGATAGGCGGCGGCATGGTCGAGCAGGGTGGAGCGCGCCTCGAAATCCCGGATTTCGGGCGCGATGGTCAGCCGGTCGGCGGTGACGACGAATCCGGGATCGACCTCGGGCAGCGCCTCGGCCAGGGCATGGCGCACCCAGCCCACGGTGTGGCCGTCCAGTTCGAACGGGCGGAAGCCGGACAGGTCGTGCGCGTTGCACGCGCGGATATGATCGAGGAAGCTCATGCCGTCCATCTAAGCGGGGGCGGAGGACCGGCGCAACCGCTCATCCAGGGCATGGACCAGGGCAGCGGGCCAGAGCATTGGGCCAGGGCAGTGGGCCAGGGCAGTGCGCACCCTCGTATTTTTGGACATCTTGCGTGTCCCTGGTTGCCATCGTACACAGGTCGGGTCACGAAATGACCGTCGGCGGCATTGCGCCGGCCGGTCGCTCAAGCGAAAGGCGGGGCGTGGTGGCTGACCGGTCGGTTGAGGGCACTGCGGCAGGCGAGGCGGAGATGCCGTTCGGCTCCCTGTCGGTCTTGGTGGTCGAAGACGAATCCTTCACCCGCATGGTGCTGGCGAAGATGCTCGGCACGCTGGGCGTCAAGGCGGTCCATCAGGCGGCCGACGGCGAGTCGGGACTGGCGGTGGTCGCCGCCCATGCGCCCGATCTGGTGCTGTGCGATGTCGAGATGCAGCCGATGGACGGATTCGGTTTCGTCCGCGCGCTGCGTACCAGCGGCGAGTCGCGCCACAGCAGCCTGCCGGTCGTGTTCATGAGCGGCCGGGTCGACGACGACCGCAAAGCCCAGGCGCGCGACAGCGGCGCCCATGCGGTGCTGGCCAAGCCCGTCACCCCTGCCAGCCTGCGCGAGGCGCTGAGCATCGGGGTGAAGGCCTGGCAGCCGGCCTGAGGGGCCATGCCGGGGGGGCCGACCGGCGGAACGGTTGTCGACATTGTCCGAAAGTCCGGTTTACCGCCGGAGATTGCTGCCGCCACTGGCGGCAAGCGGGGGGCGCAGACCTGCCCTTAAAATTTCCCAGCCCGTGGCAAGCGTGCCAAGCCGTTGAAATAATTCGGTAATCCAGCGGTAACCCTCCACCGTGCCGCGTTGGCGCCCCATCCTCACCCAATTTCCGCCTTGTTGATGGGCACGATTGGGACGCAACATGATCTCAAAGAAGTGTTGGGGGAGGTGTTGCGAGGCCGTGGCCGACACTGCGGCAGACCGCAAGTCTCTCAACCGGATATTGTTAAGGTTTGGAGTTCAGTATCGACGGTAAATCCCTGCGCCGTGCTTGGTCGAGGCGGCGCGTCTGCTTGAGGAGGCCGATGGCGTGACAAGGAGCGCCCGATGGAACCCGTATGGGTCGCATCGCACTGGGCAGTTCTTCCCGATCGGACGGGCAACGACGATTGCCGCCGGTTCCACGCCGTCACCTTCCGACACCGTCACACGGTCTTCGCCGAACCTTCCGACCCATGCGCTGCCGATACGCGCCTGGGTTGAGCAGGTGCGCTCGCCGCACCCACACCGGCCGCAGGACCTAGGTCCTATGGCTGAGGCCAGCTTCACCGCGGGCTTTCCGGCTATGGAGCCTGAGTGCCTGGAAAGCTCCAGGTGGAGCATTACATTCAAAAATGACTCGTTCGGGGGTCGCCGCGTCACGAGACGGACCTCTCCCGGCCTTCACAGGACCGTTCCTTACACCAGACCGCTGGCTTCTATCGCTGAGCGGGGAGGCTGCGGACCCTGCGCGGTCCGCGTCTTCCCTGGAGTGCCCCTTGGATCGCGGCATGCGCCGCGCCCTGCCGCCGCAGCCACCGGCGGCCCCCCGGCGCATCGGACCAGATAAGACGGAGCGACGAATGTTCCCGGCCGACGAACTGTTCACGCGCTATACGCAGAATTACGAGACCCGCCGCGAAACCGAGATGTCCCTGATGGACTATCTCCAGCTGTGCCGCGACGACCCGATGTCCTACGCCTCGGCCGCCGAACGCATCCTGGCCGCCATCGGCGAACCGGAGGTGGTCGACACGGCCCGCGACCCGCGGCTGGGCCGCATCTTCATGAACCGGACCATCAAGGTCTATCCCGCCTTCTCCGAGTTCTACGGCATGGAAGAGACGATCGAACGGATCGTCGGCTTCTTCCGGCACGCCGCGCAGGGCTTGGAAGAGCGCAAGCAGATCCTCTACCTGCTGGGCCCGGTCGGCGGCGGCAAGTCGTCGCTGGCGGAGCGGCTGAAGTCGCTGGTGGAGAAATGCCCGATCTATGTCCTGAAGGCCGGCAAGGAGATCAGCCCGATCTTCGAAAGCCCGCTCGGCCTGTTCAACCCGGACGAGATCGGCGACGAGCTGGAGGAGCGCTTCGGCATCCCCAAGCGCCGTCTGACCGGGCTGATGAGCCCGTGGGCGGTCAAGCGGCTCGACGAGTTCGGCGGCGACATCACCCGCTTCAGGGTGGTGAAGCTGCACCCCAGCAAGCTGCGCCAGATCGGCGTGACCAAGACCGAGCCGGGCGACGAGAACAACCAGGACATCTCGTCGCTGGTCGGCAAGGTCGACATCCGCAAGCTGGAGATTTACAGCCAGAACGATCCCGACGCCTACAGCTTCTCCGGCGGCCTGAACCGGGCGACCCAGGGCATGCTCGAATTCGTCGAGATGTTCAAGGCGCCGATCAAGATGCTGCACCCGCTGCTGACCGCGACGCAGGAGGGCAACTATGTCGGGTCGGAAAACATCGGCGCCATCCCCTTCCAGGGCGTGATCCTGGCCCACTCCAACGAGGCGGAGTGGCAGACTTTCAAGAACAACAAGAACAACGAAGCCTTCATCGACCGCATCTGCGTGATCAAGGTTCCCTACTGCCTGCGGGTGGCGGAGGAGCAGAAGATCTACGACAAGCTGGTCCGCGGTTCCGATCTGGCGACCGCCCCCTGCGCGCCGTCGACGCTGGAGATGCTGGCCCGCTTCTCGGTGCTGTCGCGCTTGCGCGAGCATCCGAACAGCAGCTTCTACAGCAAGATGCGGGTCTATGACGGCGAGAGCGTCAAGGAGACCGATCCCAAGGCCAAGTCGATGCAGGAGTACAAGGACCAGGCCGGCGTCGACGAGGGCATGGGCGGCATCTCCACCCGCTTCGCCTTCAAGGTTCTGGCATCGACCTTCAACTACGACTCGACCGAGATCTCGGCCGATCCGGTGCATCTGATGTATGTGCTGGAACAGGCGATCCGGCGCGAACAGTTCCCTGAGGAGACGGAGAAGAAGTACGTCGAGTTCATCAAGGCCGAACTCGCCCCGCGCTACGCCGAGTTCATCGGCAACGAGATCCAGAAGGCCTATCTGGAATCCTACTCCGACTACGGGCAGAACCTGTTCGACCGCTATGTCGACTATGCCGATGCCTGGATCGAGGATCAGGACTTCAAGGATCCCGACACCGGCCAGCTGATGAACCGCGAGCTGCTGAACCAGGAGCTGACCAAGATCGAGAAGCCGGCGGGCATCGCCAACCCGAAGGACTTCCGCAACGAGGTGGTGAAGTTCGCGCTCCGCGCCCGGGCGGCGAATGCCGGCCGCAACCCGTCCTGGACCTCTTACGAGAAGATCCGCGAGGTGATCGAGAAGCGGATGTTCAGCCAGGTCGAGGATCTGCTGCCGGTGATCAGCTTCGGCTCGAAGAAGGACGGCGAGACCGAGAAGAAGCACACCGAGTTCGTCTCGCGCATGATGACCCGCGGCTACACCGAGCGGCAGGTCCGCCGGCTGGTCGAGTGGTACATGCGGGTGAAGCAGGCGGGCTGACGGACAGGTCGGGCGCTTAATTGCCGCGGGGCGGGGCGTTGCAACGTCCCGCGGCAACCCCACTGTCATAGAATGCTGTCAGAGTGTGAAGGCCGCGTGACGAAACGGGTGGGAGGGCCAGCCCCTTGATGAACATCATCGACCGTCGCCTGAACCCGCAGGGCAAGAGCCTGGCGAACCGCCAGCGTTTCCTGCGCCGTGCCAAGGAACAGGTTGTCAAGGCGGTCCGCGACGCCTCCGGAAAACGGGGCATCCAGGATATCGAGAACGGCGAGAAGGTGACCATCGCCGCCGGCGGGGTGCGGGAGCCGTCCTTCCATCGCGCCTCACAGGGTGGCGTGCGCGATTACGTGGTTCCCGGCAACAAGGAGTATGTGGAAGGCGACACCATCCAGCGCCCGGACGGTGGCGGTGGCGGGCGCGGCAGCGAGGGCAGTGCCGACGGCGAGGGCGAGGACGAGTTCCGCTTCGTCCTGTCGCGCGACGAGTTCCTCGACATCTTCCTGGAGGATCTGGAGCTTCCTGATCTGGTGAAGCAGAAGGTCAAGCAGTCGGAATCGCACACGCTGACGCGGGCCGGCTATTCGGTGTCGGGCTCGCCCGCCAACCTCAACCTCGTCCGCACCATGCGGAACAGCCTGTCGCGCCGCATCGCGCTGAAACGCCCGAAGCGCGACGAGATCCGCGAGATGGAGGAGCTTCTCCGCGAGGCGGAGGAATCGGGCGAGGATGCCGAGCAGATCCAGGCTTTGCGCGAGCAGCTGGAACGCATCGTCCTGCGCTCCAAGCGCATCCCCTTCATCGACCCGATCGATGTCCGCTACAACCGGTTCGAGACGGTGCCGAAGCCGATCGCCCAGGCGGTGATGTTCTGCCTGATGGACGTGTCCGGCTCGATGACCGAGCACATGAAGGATCTGGCCAAGCGCTTCTTCATGCTGCTCTACCTGTTCCTGAAGCGGCGCTACCGGTCGGTCGACATCGTCTTCATCCGCCACACCCACGAGGCCAAGGAGGTGGACGAGGAGACCTTCTTCTATTCCACCGAGACCGGCGGCACCGTGGTGTCGACGGCGCTGGAGGAGATGCAGAAGGTGGTGCAGGAGCGCTACCCGCACAATGAATGGAACATCTACGCCGCCCAGGCGTCGGACGGCGACAACATGTCGTCGGACAACGTCAAGTCGGCGACCCTGCTGCGCGATGTCATCCTGCCGATGTGCCAGTATTTCGCCTACATCGAGGTGGCGGCGGAACACAATATGGGCCTGTCGGCGCTGGGCCGCGAGACCGAGCTGTGGCGCACCTACAAGCAGGTGCAGAGCCCGGAGCGCCCGCTGGCGATGCGCCGCGTCCGCTCCCGCCGGGAGATCTTCCCGGTCTTCCGCGAGCTGTTCGCCCGCGAGAAGGCGGGAGCGTAAGGGGCATGGGGATAAACCCCGCCCCCATCGGGGGCGGTAGGGGGAGACCGAGAATGACCGCTGTGATCACCAGACCCGAGGCGCTGCTCTATGACGGCGTCGAATGGGATTACGACAAGATCAAGCGCGTCTACGACGCCATCGAGCACATTGCGCTGAAGGAGATGGGCCTCGACGTCTATCCCAACCAGATCGAGGTCATCACCGCCGAGCAGATGCTCGACGCCTATTCGTCCATCGGCATGCCGCTGATGTACAAGCACTGGTCCTTCGGCAAGCATTTCGCCCGTGACGAGATGATGTACCGCAAGGGCTATCGCGGCCTGGCCTACGAGATCGTCATCAATTCCAGCCCCTGCATCAGCTACATCATGGAAGAGAACACCATGACGATGCAGACGCTGGTCATTGCCCACGCCGCCTTCGGTCACAACCACTTCTTCAAGAACAACCAGCTGTTCCAGCAATGGACCGATGCCCAGGGCATCCTGGACTATCTGGAATTCGCCAAGACCTACATCGCCCATTGCGAGGAGCGCTACGGCCATGCCGCGGTGGAGCGGGTGCTGGACGCCGCCCATGCGCTGATGAGCCAGGGCGTCCACAAATATCCGAAGAAGCGCTCGGACCTGCGGACCGAGCAGCGGCGCGAGCGCGAGCGGCAGGAATACCAGGACCAGACCTTCAACGATTTGTGGCGCACGGTGCCCAAGACCGCCGCCGGCCCGCGCCCGGCCAAGTCGGTGTCGGAGCGCAAGAAGCTGCTCGGGCTGCCGGAAGAGAACATCCTCTATTTCCTGGAGAAGAAGGCGCCGAGGCTGGAGCATTGGCAGCGCGAGCTGCTGCGCATCGTCCGCCACATCTCGCAGTATTTCTACCCGCAGAAACAGACCAAGGTGATGAACGAGGGCTGCGCCACCTACGTCCATTACCAGATCATGAGCCGCCTGCACGAGACCGGCCAGATCAGCGAAGGCGCCTTCCTGGAGTTCCTGCACTCGCACACGTCGGTCGTGTTCCAGCCGGAGTTCGACGACAAGCGTTTCTCCGGCCTGAACCCCTATGCGCTGGGCTTCGCGATGATGCAGGACATCGCCCGCATCGCCGAAAAGCCGACCGACGAGGACCGTCAGTGGTTCCCCGACCTCGCCGGTCGTGGCGACGGCATGGCGGCGGTGCGCGAGGCCTGGGCCAATTTCCGCGACGAAAGCTTCGTGCTGCAATATCTCAGCCCGCACCTGATGCGGAAGCTGAAGCTGTTCAGCGTGCGCGACGACGCCGAAGACCCCTATCTGCTGGTCGATCACATCCACAACGAGCGCGGATACCGCGACATCCGCAAGAAGCTGGCCCGCCAGTACGACCTGGGCTATCTGGAGCCGGACATCCAGATCGTCGACGTCGACCTTGCCGGCGACCGCAAGCTGATCCTCCAGCACCGCGTCACAAACGGCGTGCTGCTGGACGAGAGCGACGCCAAGGCTGTGCTGCGTCACATCGCCAATCTGTGGGGCTACGAGGTGCAGTTGATCGAGGTGTCGGCGATTTCCGAGGCGATCCTGAAGGAGCATGCGGTCACCGCGCCCAGCGGGATCGGCGTGGGCTGATGCCTTGCCCTCTCCCCGGCCTTCGCACCGACGGCCGGGGAGAGGGCAGGTCTCTGCCCCGGCGGACGCGACCTTTGCGTCCGGCTCCGCTACACTTCCGGCCGATGGAGCGGCGGGAGGGGGCGATGGCGGACGATCTGCTGGGTGGAGAGGGGCCGGTCGGGCTGGTGAAGGCGCGGCACGGCTTGATGATGTACCGGCGGACCGACAGCGTCGTCGGCCGGTCGCTCGGCTACTACGGTGAATATTTCGAGCAGGAGGTCGCACTGTTCCGCCAGTGCGTCCGACCCGGTGACCGGGTGATCGACGTCGGCGCCAACATCGGCGCCCACACGGTGGCATTGGCGCGGCTGGTCGGCCCCGCCGGCCGGGTGCTGGCGCTGGAGCCGGTCGATGCCAACCACCGGCTGCTTTGCGGAAATCTTGCGCTGAACGGGATGGATTGGGCCGACGGCCTGCTGGCGGCTGCCGGGGCGGCCGACGGCATGCTGCATCTCGCCGCGGTGGCGATGGACCAGGACGGCAATTACGGGGCGCTGTCGCTCGATGCGCTGGCGGGGGACCGGCCGGTGCCGGTGCACCGGCTCGACGGGCCGGTCAGCGACAGGCTTGCCGGGGCCGGCCGCATCCGCCTGATCAAGATCGACGTCGAGGGCATGGAGGCCGAGGTTCTGGAAGGTGCGCGCAGCCTGATCGGTCGGGACCGCCCGGTCCTGTATGTGGAAAACGACCGCCCCGACAAGTCGAACGCGCTGATCCGCCTGCTCGGTGAGTTGGGCTATGCCTGCTACTGGTATCTGCCGGCCTTCCACAATCCCGCCAACTTCGCCGGCCGGTCGGAGCCGATCTTCGGCTATGGCCTGGTCGATAATGGAGCCGAGATCCATGGGCTGGGCATGGGGATCAATCTGTTCTGCCTGCCGGCGGAGGCGGGCGCGCGGATCAACGGCATGCTGCAAGTCGCCGATCCGGACGAACATCCGCTGGTGCGCGGCCACAATGCACGTTTTCTTGGCGGTTGAGGGGGCCGTGCGGACAAGGGCATCCGCGATCAGCGCTCCGGCTCGGGCCTGATGCCGGCCTCCTTCATCGCGTGGATCAGGTCCAGCATCACGGTGCTGATGTCGGGAAAGGACAGGGCCACCGCGCGGCGGTCGAGGTCGAGGCGGACCACATGGGCGATCTGCCGGCCGCCGACGCGGTGGGCGGCCTTGTCGGGACGGCCTGCTTCCGGACCGGCTGGCTCCGGAATTTCCGGGCAATGCAGCTCCAGCCGCAGCTTGCCGCCGACGGCATGGGAGAACTCCTCGGGCGGCAGATCGACCAGCAGGCCGCGGGTCGACCAGTTGATCGTGGTGCAGCGCCGTCCCTCCGCCTCCACCGCCAGAACCGGGTCCATGTAGCGGATGGCGCGGCGGCGCTCGATCCCGTTCGGCGGCTTGGCGTTGACATCGTGCTGGTCGAGCCTGCGTTTGGCCGCCTGCTTGGTGCGGTCGTCCACCCCGTCCTTGCTGGTCATCAGCGTCGCCTGCACGCGCCGTTCGACTCCGTGGCGGAATTCGTCGTCGGCACCGAACCGCAGGGCCTTGGCGAAATGGTCCTTGGCCAGGGTCAGCAGCGCGTTGCGCCCCTTTTCGTCGCCGCGATGACCGCAGCGCTCGGCCTGTATCAGCAGAGAATCGACGCTGCGCTGATAGGCGCCGCGCTGGATGACGCGGGTCAGTTCGCGGAACTCTGCGGCGCGCAGGCTGGGGAATTCACGGGTCTTCAGCAGCCCGGCCAACCCCTCCGCAAGCGAGTCGACATGTGTGGGTTCCCCGGCTTCCGCTTCCCGGCGCAGTGTCCGTATCGCCTCCTCCGCCTTGCGAAGCAGCTGGTCTTCCAGTTTACGGCGCTGGTCGGCGTCCATTACAGGCATGGCGCGGCCCTCCACAGGGGCGGTACGGCCAGGATAACCCACGTCGCGACCGTGCGTCAGCCGCCAGTTGTGGTTAACGGCGGACTTGCGGGACGTCCCAGTAGGAGCGGACCCGATTTCCCTTTGCCTTGTGAGTGCCTTCTTATCTGTGGTGACAAACCGGTCGGGTAGCGGGAGTGGGTTGGTGATGGGGAAGGACAAGAGCAACGACATGCCAGGGGCGGATATGGGATTGGAACTGCTGTCCGCCGCCCTGACCGGCCTGCTGGAGGAGGAAAGCGCAAGTCAGGCGCCGGCCAGGACCGCCCTCGTCGCCTTCATCCGCGGCCATGGAGCCGATGCGGAGCCGGTGCGCACGCTGGTGCTGGGGCGGAAGCGGGGGCGCGACGCCACCGATCCGGCCGGGCGGCGTGCCCTGGTCTACAGCCTGACCAAGACGATTCTCGCCGCTGCGGTTCTGCGGCTGGTCGCGCGTGGCGTGGTCGAGCTGGACGGGCCGGCGGAGCGCTGGCTGCCGGAGCTGGCCGGGCGGGCGGGATCGGTCAGCGTGGCGCAGATCCTCACCCACCGCGCGGGGCTGCCCGATTATGGCGGCCGAGCCGATTACCATGCCGCGGTCGCCGCCGGTGCCGGGCCCTGGAGCGGCGACGAGTATCTGGCCCGCTGCGGCGTTGCCGGGGGGGAGGGACCGCCGGTCGGCAGCTTCGCCTATTCCAACATCGGCTATCTGCTGATCGGACGGCTGCTGGAGCGGGCCGGCGGCGCCCCGCTGGCGGAGGTGCTGGAGCGCGAGGTCTTCGCGCCGCTCGGCCTGACCAGTGCCGCGCTGCTGCGTGACCGCGCCGACCTCGACGGCCTGTTCTTCGGGCCGAGCCCGGCCTTCGGCGGGGCTGCGGTGGCGGAGGCCTATCATCCCGGCTGGGTGTCGCATGGGGTGGTGGCGATGACGGCGGCGGACGCCTGCCGCTTCATCCATGGTTTGACCGAGGAGTATCTGCCGGGCCTGCTGCTGCGGCGGATGCGGGATGGGCTGCCGGTCGGCGGGCCGATGGGCGGCCGTCCCTGGGTCGAGCCGTCCTATGGGCTGGGAATGATGGTGGAGCTGGACCCGGCGGCCGGTCCCTATTGGGGCCACACCGGCGGCGGTCCGGGGGTGACGCCGGCGGCCTACCACACGCCGGGGCCGGTCCCAGTCTCCGTCGCCGTCTTTCTGGATGGCGAGGACGGAAACCTTGCCGAGTGGATGGCGGTGGAGGTGCTGCACCGGCTGCGCCGCAGTCGATAAGGCAGTGCGCCTCTACATCTCCTGCCTGCGCGGGCCCTGCGTGCTCATGACCTGCTTGTTCATGGCCTGCTTGTTCATGGTTGCTGCGATCCCATCTCCTCTTCAGGGGACAATTCCCCGCTTCCCGGCGTAGGCTTGGGGGGAAGACGGTGCCGGGCGAAACCGGCAACCGGGAACAAGACCTGAGGGGGAGGAACCGCGCGATGGGAGATGCCGCCCGCAAGCTGCCCGACTATCCATGGCTTGCTTCGTACCCGCCGACGGTGGACTGGGCCATGCCGATCCCGGTCCGGCCGCTGACCGACCTGCTGGAGGAGGCGGTCGCCCGCCATGGCGACAAGCCCTGCCTGAATTTCCTGGGCAAGCGCACCAGCTACCGTGAGTTGGGCCGGCTGGTCGACCGCGCCGCCCGCGGCTTCCAGGCGCTCGGGGTGGGGAAGGGGACGCGGGTCGGGCTGTTCCTGCCGAACACGCCCTATTACGTCATCGCCTTCTTCGCCATCCTGAAGGCCGGCGGCACGGTGGTGAACTTCAACCCGCTCTATGCCGAACGCGAACTGGTCCACCAGATCGGCGACAGCGACATTGAGCTGATGGTCACGCTGGACCTGAAGCTGCTCTACGGCAAGATGGCGCGGATGCTGGCCGAGACCGGGCTGAAGCGGCTGGTGATCTGCCGCATGGCCGACATCCTGCCCTTCCCGAAGAACTGGCTGTTTCCCATCGCCAAGAAGGCGGAAATCGCGGCGATCCCGCGCGACGACCGCCACATCCCCTTTGCCAAGCTGATCGCCAACGATGGCCGGCCCAACCCGGTCGCCCTCGATGCGCGCGAGGACGTGGCGGTGCTGCAATACACCGGCGGCACCACCGGCGTGCCGAAGGGCGCGATGCTGACCCACGCCAACCTCTACGCCAACACCATCCAGTGCGCGACCTGGTACGCGGCGAAGGAGCGCAAGCCGGGGGAGGGTGTTGCGGAAGACGGGCAGGAGCGCATGCTGGGCGTGCTGCCGCTGTTCCATGTCTTCGCCATGACCGCGGTGATGAATTTCGGCCTGCATCTGGGGGCTGAGATCATCCTGCTGCCGCGCTTCGAGCTGGAGCAGGTGATGCGCACCCTGCAGAAGGAGCGGATCACCCTGTTCCCGGCGGTGCCTACCATCTACACGGCGATCAACCATCACAAGCACCTGAAGGACCACGACCTTTCCTCCATCCGCTTCTGCATGTCGGGCGGGGCGCCCCTGCCGCTGGAGGTGAAGGAGGCGTTCGAGCGCACGACCGGCTGCACGCTGGTCGAGGGCTACGGCCTGTCGGAATGCTCGCCCGTCGCCACGGTGAACCCGGCGGTGCTGCACAGCGACAAAAGGGGTTCCATCGGCCTGCCGCTGCCCGGCACGATCGTCGAGATCGTCAGCCTGGAGGAGCCGCGCCGCGTCCTGCCCCCCGGCGAGAAGGGCGAGGTCTGCATCCGCGGGCCGCAGGTGATGAAGGGCTACTGGCGCCGCCCGGCCGAAACGGCGCAGACGCTGGTCGACGGCCGGCTGCATACCGGCGATGTCGGGGTGATGGACGAGGACGGCTACACCACCATCGTCGACCGCATCAAGGACATGATCCTGTGCAGCGGCTTCAACGTCTATCCCCGCAATGTCGAGGAGGCGATCTATCTGCACCCCGCCGTCGCCGAATGCGTGGTGGCAGGCGTGCCGGACGAGTATCGCGGCCAGACGGTCAAGGCTTATGTCCGGCTGGACGACGGCCAGAACCTGACTGCCGAGGCGCTGATCGCCTTCCTGAAGGACAAGCTGTCGCCCATCGAGATGCCGAAAGTCGTGGAATTCCGCCAGGAGCTGCCCAAGACCATGATCGGAAAACTGTCCCGCAAGGCCCTGCTGGACGAGGAGCAGGGCGGGCGCAACGCGGCAAAGGATGGCACCGCATGAGCGCGGTTGATCGTAAGGCGGTGCGTGTCCGCATCCAGGGCAAGGTGCAGGGGGTGTGGTATCGCGGCTGGACCGTCGACCGGGCCGGCACGCTCGGCCTGACCGGCTGGGTGCGCAACCGCAACGACGGCACGGTGGAGGCCCTGTTCGCCGGCCCCGCCGACGCCGTCGACCGCATGCTGGAGGATTGCCGCCGCGGCCCGCCCTCGGCGATCGTCCGCGACGTGGTGTCGGAGCCGGAGCAGGATCCGGGCATGGCCGGGTTCGAGCAGCGGCCGACGGAGTGAGCGACGGTGGAAGCCCGGCGTTAGCCTTCCGCTAACCATGACGGCGGCATGCTGGCGGTGGACGCGGGCTTTGGGCCTTGTGGTTGAGGGGCGACGGCCGGGATGACCGCCAGCAAATCGGATGTGGCCGGGATGAAGGCCATGCTCACCGGTGTCTTCGCCAAGGCGGCGAAGGCGAAGGACAAGGCCGGCCGCAAGCCGGGGGCCGCCCCGGTTCCGAAATCCTCCACTGTGCCGGGGCAGGACCCCGCCGTCCGCCTCAGTCTGGGACCGGCGGCGGTGGAGGATGCGTCGGCACGCCCGTTCCAAGCTCCGGTGGACGATGATGGCCTTGCCGACCGGCTGGACCCCGCCATCCGGGCGCTGGCGCGCGATCTGGGGCGGCTGCTGACCGCCTTCGGGATGGACGGGAGCGAGGCCGCCGCGGCGGAGGCGGCGCTGGCCGCCCGCTTCGGCGATGCCGAGCAACGGGCCGCGGTCGCGGCGCTGGATGGTCCGGCGGGCGCGTTGCGGCCCCTGGCGGACGGTGTCCGTCAGGATGTGGCGGTCGAGCTGAGCGGGATCGGCCTTGCCCTGTCCGATGGAAAGGCGTGCGTGCGGCTGGACGGTGCGGACCTTGTGCTGGCGCGGGTGCCGGCGGAAGAGAAGGGGGAGGGGCTGGCCGCCATGCTCGGCGCCCTCCGCTCCGCCATCCGGCCGGGCAAGGGGCTGACGGTCGAGACCGACCGGGTCGCCATCGACGATCTGGGCTGGGTGATGCAGAGGCTGACCACGGCGATGACCGCGCCGCCGCAAGGTCTGGAAGGCACGGTGACGTTGTCACCCTCGGGTGCGCCCGCCGATGGCGGAGCCCTGGACCTGTCGCTGACGCTTTCCGGCCAGCTGGAAGAGGCGACGCCCACCGTACCGACCGAACGCAGGCCGGCAAAGGAGATGGCGGCGGGCGAGGTGAAGGAGCGTGGGTTCGATGTCCGGATTTGATGTGCGGTCCCTGGCGGTCCTCTGCCTGTGCGGGCTGGTGCTGCCCGGCGCCGCCCCGGCGCTGGCCGGGGCGCTGGAGCGGACGGAGCCCGGCCATCAGGCGCCGCCGCAGCCGGGGGGAAACCTGCCCATCGCACCGCCCATCGTGCAGTATGCGCTGCCGTCGCAATGGATGACGATCCGTTCCAAGGAGGACTGGCGCAAGGCCGGCACCTTCGAGAAGGAACTGAGCAAGGATTGCGCCGCCTTGCGCTTCGGTGAGATCGAGCCGATGCGCTTCCGCGCCTATTACAATGGCGAGGTGCTGGGCGTCGCCTTCGGCCATGGGCTGAACCTGCGCGACCCGGGCAAGAAGGCCGACCGCAGGAAGATCTATCTGTTCCGCAACGGCGATTCGACCAACTGCACGGTGCAGTCGATGGACAACAAGGACCCGCGCGTGAACCCCGCCGGCAACCAGGCCGCCACCCCGGCCGCCGGCGGGTTCAAGAAGTATTAGGTTTCCGACCCGCCCCGCATCTCCCCGCCGAACACCTCCGGCCAGGCCGCGATCAGGGCCGAGTCCACATCCTCCATCGTCACCAGCTGGCCCAGCGCCACGATGGAGGTGACGCCATGCTCGGCGATGCCGCAGGGGACGATGCCGCCGAAATGGGACAGGTCCGGCTCGACGTTCAGGGCGATGCCGTGGAAGCTGACCCAGCGGCGAACCCGCACGCCGATGGCGGCGATCTTGTCCTCCTGCCCCTTCAGCCCGCCATAGGGCTGCTTGTCGACCCAGATGCCGACGCGCCCCTCCCGCCGCTCGCCCTTGATGTTGAAGGAGGCGAGCGTGCGGATGATCCACTCCTCCAGGTCACGGACGAAGCCGCGGATGTCGGCGCCGCGCGCCTTCAGGTCCAGCATGACGTAGGCAACGCGCTGCCCCGGCCCGTGATAGGTGTACTGGCCGCCGCGGCCGCTGCGGTAGACGGGGAAGCGGTCGGTCTCCAGCAGATCCTCGTCGCGTGCGCTGGTGCCGGCGGTGTAGAGCGGCGGATGTTCCAGCAGCCAGACCAGTTCGGATGCCGTGCCGGCGCGGATCGCCTCGACGCGCGCCTCCATCTCGGCGATGGCGTCGGGGTAGGGCACGGGCTCGTCGGAGATGCGCCACTCGATCGGCTGCCGGGCGGCGGGGGTGTCGGGCTGGCTGGCGGAAAGGCTGGCGGGCGGGCTGGTCAGGGAGGTCATTCGATGGGGTCTCTGATGGCATCGGCGGACCGGCCGGAGGGCCGTTCCGAATTTTTCTTCGCAGAAGATGATTGTAGCGCTTGATCGACCGTCGGGAAGCTGATATCTACCCGCTCCACCCGATGAGGCGCGCAAGCGAGCGTCGGGGACTACCAGCCTGATGCGGTCGTGGCGGAATTGGTAGACGCGCAGCGTTGAGGTCGCTGTGGGGCAACCCGTGGAAGTTCGAGTCTTCTCGACCGCACCACTCCCAAGTAGTTGGGAACTAACGAAAGGCCCGCAGGTCATTGACCGAGCGGGCTTTTTCGTGCCACAAACCATCACACAAAACGTCACACAGTGGGGCGGTGGATGGCTGGCAAGAAGAGCGGAACGGGGATTCCCAACGTCATCTGGAAGGGGAACCGTCTGCACTACAAGCGACGCTGGCCGACGGATGTCAGGCGACTCCATCCCGAGATGAAGGAGTTTTGGGAGGAAGCTCTCGGGACATCCGATCTCAAGGTCGCGCTCTCAAAGGCATCTGAGCTAAACCTGCGTTTCGATGCCCAAGCGGAGCGGCTGCGTGGCCCCTCCCCCGTCGAGCAGGCGAAGCAGCGGCTACGGCAACGCTCGTTCAATGAGCGTGACCGATTCAAGTATGGGGTCGAGAGCGTTCTCGGACCGGAATTGAGGGTGCCGGCGGAACTGCTGGATGGCGGGGCGTTCCTGCTCAGTAATCCATCTGACTATCGGATCCGTCCCAATGAGGCGCGTTCGATTGAGCGCGTGGTGGAAAGGTTCGGCATGCTGGCCAAGGACCTCGCCATCCCCGTGCCAGAAGGCGCGAAGGCCAATCGGGTGCAGGAATTCGAGGCCTGGAAAGCCAAGTGCATTGCTGATGCTAAGCAACTCGTAGAGCTACTGAGAGCTGTCGAGATTGAGCCTGAGTCGCTTGGTGTTGAACTGCCCGAGAAGCTGACAGAGAAGAAGAAGTCGTTCACATTGCTTCAAGTCGCTGAAAAATGGGGAGCGGCGAATTCGGCGCCTCAGCAGCATATCGACCAATACAAATATGCGTGTAAGCTGTTCACAGACCTTTATGGCTCAAAGGACGTTGACTCTGTGACAGCTCTCCAGATCAGCGAATTTAGAGAAAAGTTAGTTGACATGCCGAATTCAACTCGGAAGGAAATTCGAAGCGCTGATATGGCGACTGCTATTGAGAGAGGACGAGAGCTGAATCTACCAAAGATTAGCCCAACTACCGTTAACAAGCATATGTCGGCGGTGAAGACAATAATAAAATGGGGTTGGGAGCATGGTTACGTAGAGAATAACGTCGGAGAGCGCATCCGTGTAAAGCGGTCACGGGTTAAGCAGGCGCGAAGGGACTTCAAAAGAGATGAGCTGCAGGCACTAATTTCCAAGATTTCTGAAGTTCTGTTGCCAAACTCTGATGACTTCTGGATTCCAATTGTGGCGCTTCTACATGGTGCGCGACGGGAGGAGGTGTGTCAGCTTGAGAAGGCGGATATCCAAGATGTCGATGGCATATGGTGTATGAACATTCGCGTTCTCTCGGACTCGGACGATGAGGATGTTGAAGAGAAGTCGCTGAAAAATGCGAATAGTAGGCGTCTGATGCCAATCCACGATTGCGCGCTTCGCATGGGATTCGTTGCTTATGCGCACTCGTCAAAGTCAAGTCGCGTATTTTCTTCCCTGTCCCAGGATAGTCGTGGGGACTTCGGTGGAGCCTATGGAAAGAGGTTTGCCAGAATTCTGCGCGAGAAGGTAAAAATTTCTGACAGGAAGGTGGTATTCCATTCTCTTCGGCACTCGTTTATTACGGCGTGCCGAAATGCTGATATGCCAGAGACCATGGAGCACACACTCTCTGGTCATTCTGGTTCGAGTGTTGTTCATGACGGCTATGGCTCAAAGCAAGAAGTGCCCAATCGTAAGCGGTGGCTCGACAAGGTTGACTTTGCGGTTCCCGCTCTGTCCGAACTGGTCGAAGTGATGGAGAAAGCCCGGAAGTCGAGCGCGGCGTGAGTAGTGCAAGATGTCAGAACCTCACCGCGTTGGTTGCCTTTTTCGCGAAGATGGGAGCGTGATGCCGATAACCGGGCTGGATTGCTCCAACCAAGCAACGGGCTTACAATCGCTCCATGATGAAATCTCGGCGCAAGGGGGCGCCTACACCCCCTACCGACAGTCGGCAAGAGTCAGAGGCCGAAGCAGCGACCGCTATTTTCACTGGCTCCTTTGAGGAGTCCATCGCACGAGGTCGCGAGGACGTTCGTGCTGGCCGTGTGTACAGCTCTGAGGCTGTTGCGCGCTGGCGTGCCAATTGGGGCACATCATTGGACAAGGATCGCCCCGATGCGGAGTGGCATTCATCGCCCCGATAAAAAGAAAACTGCTTTGTAAGCGAATGACTGAGGGGGTGTGTAAGCTCGAGGATTTATTCGCTCTTTGCGATCCTCTTTCGGTGGTGCTTGAGGGTGGTCATATTGCCTGTTATGATAGGTGTCATGGCTAGATGCACCGCACCAAAAGAGGGCCACCGCTCAGCGAGCGCAGCAGCGGCCTGCCCTGCATGTCGTGGCCGTTATGGCCGTTCCAGTGGCTACAGCAGCTACGGGTCGTACTCACCTCCGTCTCAGTCCTTCTCAGGAAGCGGCGGATCCAGCAGCGGCGGGTCAAGCGGCAGCAGCCGGTCCGGCGGTAGTGCAAAGCCAAGATGGTCCCCGGCTGGTTCAACGGTGGTGTACAGCCCCGCTGAGGTGCGGGCGCTCACGCCAATTCGGGAAAGCGTCGAGAAGCAGGCATCCCTTGATCGTCGGGACGTCTTTCTCTGCCATGCTTGGGATGACCGGCAGGGGGCTGCCAAGGAACTGCACGATCTGCTTGAGGCGCGCGGCGTGAAGGTCTGGTTCAGCGAGAAGGATGTGGGGCTCGGCGTGCCGCTGCTCCGCGCCATTGACAAGGGTTTGGCGAACTCGCGGATCGGGCTCGTGCTTGTGACTCCTGAGCTGCTGCGTCGCCTTCCAAACGAAGGTATTGCCGACAAGGAGCTTTCATCGCTCCTCGCCGGTGAACGTCTCATACCCATCGTGCATGGCACGACGTATGAAGCGCTCCGGGAGGTTAGCCCTTTGCTAGCCTCGCGTACGGGCCTGAGTACTGGGGAAGACTCGATGGCAGTCGTCGCAACCAAACTTGCCGAGTTGGTAGCTATTTAAAGGCGTGCGCTATCCACATCGAAAAGTTGGCTTAAACGAAAAGGGCGCCCCGTAGATGGAAGCGCCCTTTCTCGCGTTACGGAGTTCGTGTGATGCGGTGCCTTGTCGTTGTTTGCTGAGGTCGCTGGATGCGGAGTGACCGCGACTCCCAACTGTTCCGGGCGACGGGGGTAGTTAGATCATCGGTACCTATTCATGCTTTCCTCAATACCGAGTCGCACACCGCGCAGGGCGTTGAGCGCAGCGATCTCCTGCGCCTCCGCGTTGCCCGCCAGATAGGTGTCCCAGTCCATTTGTGTGAGAAGATTTGGAAGGGTATCGGCCGCAAACCTCCGCGCGCGCTTCCGCTGATCTGGGCTGCAGCCTGGAATCTCTTCCATCGCAACTTGCTCAGCGTCATCAATCAGCACGGCGAAGAACGCCTCTCGGGTCTCGTAGATGGTGGTTGCCTCAGTCACGACTGATACCTCGCTCGCATAGGCATGCTGCGGATGTCAGCGGTGATATCTGCCGCTTCGCGTGCCTGTCTCAGCAGTACGTGAATCAGTTCCTCCATCGCGTCTACGTTTCCAGCGTAGTCGCCCCAAGGGTTCATACTGAGATGACGTCGCGTAACAATCTCAAGGTTCTTGTTGAACGCCTTTCGATGCGCACGGGAGTTGAATATATCATAGTCGTCTTCACTTTCGGCTTTGAACTCCATGATAAAATCGTAGAATTCTGCCTTGGTGGTTTGATCTGAAATTTCGAGATCGTATTTGCTAGTTGTCATTTTTCTCTTGCTTCTTGGCTGTTCGGCATTCTCGACGTTGAGTAGGATGCCGGGATGCCACTTTGTTAATTCGCGCCGATATCGGGCAATGCTCCGACCTTCTCGGCGGCCATTGCTTCACGCTTGACGGTGTAGAGCCACAGCCTGCCGCCGGATGCGGTGCGCTCTGGCGTCGAGTAGGTGTTGTGTTGAATCAGCGCGGCTTTCTTCAGAAGCTCAGCCCCACCCTTGGGTGGTAGTGTCGCGCCGATGAGGGCTGGGTACAGGTGGATACCGTCCGTCAGTTCGCGCACCTTGGCAGGGATGCGAGCGGCGGTCTGTGCCAGGATATCGAACTCGATTGCGGACACTTCAGCTGCACGGACTCGTTTCCGTGCAGCGTCATAGCCGGCAATGACGTATAGCTCACCGTCATCAAGATCCCAGTAGTCGAGGGACTCATCAAGTGCCGCCTTGGTCACTTCTGCCAAGTCGTCAAATGACGTAGCTTCGTGGATTTCGATATGTTGGACTATGCGCCAGCCAACCAAGTGGGAACCCTGCCCAAACACGACGATCCCTTTAGCGGGTAGGCACGCGACTTTTGTTACCGCGTGCTTTGCTGTATAGTTACTATCAAACGCCATCTCGTCGCAGAGAATTTCTGCTTTGAAGGGCGACAGTGAAAGATTGAAGATGGACAAGTCTGATCACTCATTCGGTTAGATCAACCGCAACGTTCTGCGGGACAATGACAGGACGAGCGATGGCGATGTACGCCATTTCCGCTAGTGCCTTTGTGAAGATGTTCTTGAGGCTTCCGGCAAAGTCTCGGAATGTGACCTTGCCGCCATCGAGCATCTTGTCAAAAAGGTCACCCCAGGCGTCCCCAATGCTGTCAAAGGCACGGTAGAACGCCCCCTCGACCGTCTTGGTTTGCTTCGCGAGATCCTGAGCGGCGCGACCGAACGCTTCATTGAGTTCAGGCGTCATCCGCCCGCTTTCGGCTAGGGTCCGGTAGGTACTGTTCAGTTTTTCCAGGCCCAGGCGGAGGCGGGTGTCGCCGTCGCCGTAGCGCTCGAGGATGGATTGCCCTTCCTGCGCAGCCTTGGCGTACTCGCGAGAGGCTTCCACAGCTTCCAGCTTCAATCGGATTTCTTCGCGGGTGGATGCAAGGTCCTTATCCTTGGCGTCCAGTCCTAGCGCGCGAAGCTGCCGCTCTACCTCGATCTCGCGGGAGACCTTAGCGTATGCGTCGGCCCCTTCCAGGGTGGCGTTTGCTAGGCGCTTGGTTTCCTCGGTCTCGATTCCCAGGTCCTTGGAGCGCTTCAACGCCTGCAGCTTTAGCGTCTCGGCCTCAATGGCGCGGAACCCCGCTTGCAGTTCCTTGAGGCTCACCCCTGCCCGCTGAGCGAGGTCTTCCAACGTGGTGGGAACGATCTTCGCCTGCTTGGCGAAGTTGGTGAGGAAGTCAACCGTCCGTTCCAGCGCCTTGGTGTCCAGTACGGTCATGTCGCCCATGGATAGGGCTTCCGTCGCGACCTTGGCGTTTGCCAGTTCCATCCGCAGAGCGGAGTACGCTACCTCCGTGCGCCAGACTGCCTTTTCCTCGACAGTCAAGGCATTGGTGGATTTGTTGGCGCGCTCAATTGCTGCGTCTCGGGTTTGGGTTATAGCGTCCAGCGCGGCTTTATAGTCCTCACCAGAGATGAACGGCTTGGACTGGTTCAGCTTCTTAAGAGAGTCCTGATATTCCTCGTTCGCCTTGAATACCGGATCGTTGGCTTTGCGGAGGTCAGCGGCGCCACGCTTGGCGGTGTCGACTCGTTGCTGCCAAGCGCGCTCGTCGGCTGAGATGGCCTGTTCGCCCGTCTCGACGGCGGAACGGAGCATGTCCGTTTGGATGCCGTCCAGTTCCTTCACCAGTTCGGCGCGTTGGTTCTGGAGACCCTTGCGCATCCAGCCAAAGGGGTTGCGGGCAATCTGCGAATCAAGGGTGTTGATTTGGCTCTGCAGGTCAGTCGCGCGTTCCTGCGGCTTGGGACCTGCAAGGAAGTTGTTAGCGGCTTGAAGCGCCTTTTCTGGAAGCTGCAAAAAGAACTTGTACAAGTCACTCAAATGCAGCTTGTCGTCGAGGTTGATCAGAAGCTGATCCCACTGATTCGAGATTCCAGCGTTGATCTGTTCCACCGTGCGCGGGATCGTCGCGAAGTCGGCATTCACCTGCGCCGTCATGTTCCGGAGCGCCTTCAACACGATGTCGGTGGTAACCGTGCCTTCCGACGCGAGGCCTTTCAGTTCGCCCGTTGTTACGCCCATCATCGTCGCAATCTCGCGCGTGAGTGCGGGCATGTTCTCTGCGAGGCTGCGGTATTCGTCGCCCTGAAGCCGTCCGCTCGCGAGGGCCTGCGATAGCTGTGTCAGTGATGCAGCGGCTTCCTGCGCCGTCTGTCCCGACACCTTGCCCAGCTTGAGGAAGGTTTCCGTCAATCCGGACACATCGGCATTGGCAAGGCCGATGTCCTTCCCGACACCTGCGAAGCGCGCCATTGCGGTGCCCACGTCGCCTACGGAAGTGCCCAGCCGGTTCGCGATGGCGACGGTTTCGGCATAAAGTACTTTGGCCTGCGCCATGCTTCCCGTTGCGGCGTTCAGCTTCCCGACAAGGAGGTTCATAGAGTCCACCGGCTTCGCCATCGCCGCGCCCGCTGTAATGGCCGCTGCGCCGATTGCGGCGAAGCCTAGGGCGACCCCACCCACAACACCGATAGCCGCACCAGCGCCCAATGCAGCGGCTCTGAGGCCAGTGGAGATGGTTCCGATATTCCGTGCTGCGCTTCCTGCGGCAGGAGAGAGGGCAGAGAGGGTGGAAACGACGGAGCCGAAGCCACGATTGAGCGTAGGCAGGAGACCGTTGGTCCGCGCGAGTTCGCTGTTCAGTGCGCCCATCTCACGCGCGAAGGTGCCGTGCGCGCGGGCGGTTTCGAGGCTGCGCGTGCCGGTGTTGCGAAGCGTGGTCGTGTAGGCGTCGAGCGCTGAGCGAGCACGGCCGATCATCTGGGCGTTGCCGTCCCCTTGCCGGTCGATTCGCTGAATCATGGAATCGGTGCGACTGAGGGCGGCTTGGTACCGGCGTTCCTGCGCGACAAGCTGATTGTAGGCGTCGACGGCTGTGGTACGGCCAGTAGGGGAAGTGGGGGTGGTGGAGGAAGTGCCGGGCCGGGAGTTGGAACCGCCGGGTGCGTTTGAAGCGGCCCTGATGGCGGAGAGCGACTTCGCGACTTTGGCGGTCTCGGTGGCGAGTTTCCCAAGCGCCGCTTGGGTATCCTTGACGAAGGAATCAACGTCCTTCTTCGCGCCTGTAAAATCTACGGCTGCGGTAAGCTGAATATCTGACATTGGAACAAAAAGGCCTTGGGAAATCTGTTCGTCTGAAATGGCGTCGCGGCGTGTCGGAGGTTCAGCGGCGCTTAAAGTACTTTAAGGGGAGAGTGCCCCCGTCCTTCGTTGGACGGGGGTGGTACAGTCGCCGCGCCCCAGCTGGAGGTTCAGCATCGCGGTGGCTGTGGAACACTGGGACAGAGACGGGGTGCGTTCTGTCTTGAGGAGGGGAATCAGACCGGGTCGGGGATCGGATCGCCGAAGGTCCAGCCGTCGTTGCGTAGGGCGTTGTATTCCGCCTGGGAGAGGGCCTCGAAGCGCTGGGCGTATTCCTTGGCCTGTGTGGCTTCGGCTTCTTCCTGGGCCTTCTCAGCGTCGCTGAGCGGGACTGCGACAGGGTTCCATCCGGCTTCGCGGAACAGCCGATACCATGCGTCGGGGACGTTCTCGGGGAAGGTCCGATTGACGATGTCCGCGCCCATCTGAGCGGCGGCGTAGAGATCGGAGGGACAGAGTGCCGACATTACGCGGCCTCCTTCACGTCGGCGTTCGTCGGCGTGTAGTGCTGACTGGTCTTGATCCGATTGAGGCGGAACGTCGCGGTTGTTGTGGCGATGGAGCACGGCGCCACAAAGGAGTGGCTGGGGAGCTGGGTGCGCTCCTTGATCGCGTGCATTACCGCGCTGCGCCAAGCGCCTTGATGGGCTAGTGTCGGCGCGCCGAGTTCAAGGTCGAGAATTAGCTCAGCGTTCTTGGTAACTTCGTTACCCTCGGCAATCAGCGTGAACAGCCGGGTAATGGTGGTGTCGATTTCTTCCGACAGAATGCTCAGCTGCCGGAAAGCGGCTTGGATAGTGTTGGAAGCTTCGCGGTGCTGTGCGTCTGCAAGAGCCTGTTCGAGCTTGGTGACGTTCTGGCGTGCGGCTTCGACGGTCAGAGAGGCGTAATCGCGCTTGGCGATGGCGTCGCGTTCAACGGTGCCGGCTTCCTTGAGACGCTGTTCCGTCTCAGCAGTGGGAGCCATGAGGTTGTCCGCAATGGCGTCCTTTAGATCGTTCACAGCGGCTGCGTGGAAATCTTCCGCGGTGGCAGCTTCGGCGATGGATGATTGCAGAATGAGGGTGGCGCGGTTCAGTGCGTCCTGTGCAGCCTGCACGGGGGTAATTTCGTTCATTGCTTCGTTATGTCTGGCATCAGATGGACGCACGTGCGTCCAACAGGGATTGGAAGTGGCTGAGCGGTGCGGCGATGTAGATTTCGCTGCTACCTTCGAACCAAAAAATGAAAGGCTCTTGTGAGGTGCTGAGCGCCTGATGCTTGATCTTGCTGGACCGGAAGCGGCGACGGCTTTCGTATGGAGCCTTGTTTGGGAGTGATGCTTGGTAAACGGGTGTTATTGTTTCGAGGGTGTCGGGCTCTTGACGCGCGGCGACGGGATGAGGTTTGCGAGAAGTGCCGCTTCGATCTGCGAGCGGTGGAGGTAGCGCTCTCCCCCTTGGCCACGTCCGCGACGGACGATTTCGCCAGGGAAGGCGCCGCGACGGATGGCGCGGTACATGGTGCGGATGCTGATACCAAGGACGCAGGCAACGGTAGGGACAGGGATGAACCCATCCTCTGCGAAGGGCAGTTGATCTAGAGCGGACTGAAAAGAAGGCATGCTGTAGGATCCAAAAAGGGGCGGGGAACGGAGTTCACCCGCCCGCGCAATGTGCTGAATTGAGGAGATGGCGACGTGTCTAATCATCGTCAACTGCCATTATTATAGGACAAATTGTCCGTTAATGCAAGTGGAATGCCTGTATTTCTGTTGCTTCGCTTCCTTGTCTGTGCATGCCCGTGCTATAATAGTTCATTGAATGGGGTTGGATTGATTAACCTAGTCATTGTTTCCTTGCTTCGTCTGTGTGAGTGGTGTCAAAGAAAAACGCGCCTGAGCTATTTTGCTCGGCGCGTTTTTCTTTTCTATGATGCACTTACTCGCGGATTTGCGGGTGCGGGTAGTCAGGGTGCCTTGAGTTGTGGTGATCTAGAACAGTTAATTTGTAAGACGGATCGTCAACTACGTTCTTGTAGGTCGTGCGTGTTACGGCGCGGCGGACTGTTGCTTCTGGCAGAAGGTATTCTCTGACGATTTCGTCAATGGTCCAGCGCGACACTTCGTAGACGTAGCGCAAGAAGCGCACTTGTCCCTCTGTGAAGCGATGCCGCGGGTTGTTCACACCGCTGTATTGTCCGTTGGCGTAGCGGCGCTCCCGGTTTATTCCTGTAGTCTCCCACGCGAGGTTTGTAAGAAAGTTGTTCTCACGGTTACCGTCGAGGTGGGAGGCCTCCTTGCCGCCTTTCGGTGCGCCGTGCCAAGCGAAGAGCATCCAATAGGCGACCTGCTCTGTGCGGCGGAGCTGCTTGTTGTTCGGTCCGCGGTAGTCAAGGGTGAGGTCGAGTATCTGCCGGTGATCGCCCTTCTTGGGGTTCTTGCTCCGCGATCTCATAGGCTTGTGGTTGCCTGAGTTCTTATACTGGTAGATGTTGCCCCACCGGTCGGCGCAATACCTGCTGAATGGATATTCGAGCCTTGCAAACGGGGGCTGGCTTTGAACGTTACCGGCAGATGTATATGTGCCAGTGGATGAAGTTGATAACATGGTTCCTTGCTATGATTCTGAGGTTGTTTCCAAAAAAGGTCTCAGAAATGGAGGGCTGTTCGTCAATTGAGCCATCATGTGACTCCGGAAAGGAAGTGCGGTCAGCCTGATTACTGAGTACTAAGTAATGAGGTGGAGCGGTGGCTTTGATGGCGTCTAAGCGAGATGCTTCTTGAAGGGGCTGATCTAATAGCGTAACAAGTGCTGGTTATTTAAAGCGTAACCCACGATGATGTATTTTTAAAAGCTAGATTTTATAAGGCGCGGAGTAGGGGGCGCTTTTATCTCCCCTCATCCACTCTGATGAGGAGGAGGTGCCGGGCGTTGGTTCGAAATTGCCCGGCACCTGCGCTTAAAGTACTTTAAGCCGGTTGGAGGGCGCCGTTGCGGAGCGTGGGCATAGGGATGGTATCGGCCACACTGCCGGTGCGCGGCAGAAGGATCGGCAATAGATCGCGGATGATTGCGGCAAGGGTGCGGCCTTCCGGTGTGTCCTGATTCAAGGCGGGATGGCTGTAGTGAAGGACAAGCAAGCGCTCGAGTGCTGTGTCCAGGCCGGTCAGTTCATGTGCCTGAGCGGTGACTGAATCCATCCGGTCGAGGAAGTCGATACCTGCTGAAACGGAGTTGTCATGCTCCAGCGCCATCAGCTGAGCATAGACGGACATTCCAAGCGAGTGGGCGAGAGCTTCGGCTGGGGCTGTGTTGTCTTGAGTGACAGCGCAAGCGTAGGCATTGACAGCAGCGGTCTGTGCCATGTATTGGATTCCTGAGTATGTGCGTCTAATCGTTATGACCGGTCGAGGTTGCCGCCTCGACTGGTCACTTCATAGGGCAAATGCCCTATGGGCTAACTCGATAGGGCAAATGCCCTATGGGTGTCAATTGGCATTTTTCAGAACTGTCATATAAAATTCGCCGCGCATTTGTGCGGCTGTGCGCGCTTGCGCTGCACGAATCCGGTGGAATAGGATCTTCTGCAACCAAGAACCAACCGGTGAAACGGGCAGTCTGATGGAACAAGCGCGCGCAAGGCGGATTCTGCGTCTGATGGGGTGGGGGCCGACGGAAGCGGCGCGCCGGTACAACGTGGTTGCGCGGACTAAGCTCAAGGCTCAGGACATCAACCAACAGGTCAATGGCAAGAAGCGTGGCGTCTCGGATGGGTTCGCGGTCTTCCTGCGGATGGCGGTCCATGTGGCGCGGCTAGAGCGGCGCCATCGGCCTGAGGCATGCGGACATAAGACTGGGCAGTGACGTGGCGTCGGCCTGGGGATCGTACTCTTGTCGCATGACAGCAAAATCAGTCGCTTGGCTATCGTACTCTTGTCGCGCTGGGTGCTGTTCGTACCTTTAGCACGCCCTCGCGCGCCGCTGGCTACTACTCCGTTCAATAGAAAGAGCCTTGAAGCCGCTTCTTGATCAGCGGCTTGCGCCTGAATGTGCCAAAGGTACGACTGCCGCCCGGCGCGACAAGAGTACGGTAGGAAAGCATCGGTTGCCAGTTCGGCACCCAGTTGCCGGCATGTGGCGCAAGGCGGTTGCTTGTGCTTTCCCCATCAACTTAGCGGCGTGTGTCGCCCTGAGGTTGCGCTTGACTGCCGCCGCTAAACTACTCCTAAATCGCGCAACAAGAAGCGCTGGGAGAGGTTAATGCGTGGTTTGATTGTTACCGCTGCTCTGGCAGCCGCTCTCGTCGGCGGCTCTGCCATGGCCGCGAATAGAGACCCGAATTCCTCCATCCTCGTCTGCAAGGATGTGCAGACAGCATCCACGATCCACAAGGTATCAGTGGAGGATGTGAAGGCATCGATGAACATGGCGAGCAACGCCATGGACGATAATCGATGCTTCGAATACAAGGGCGCGGCCCGATGGAAGCTGATCGAAGAAAACCACACTTACGGCTACGGGAAAATCACTTACGATCTCGATACAAAGAAGCCAAAGATCGGTTACGTTCCGTGGTTCGTGGTCTACTCGATGGGTCTCAGCTCAATGTGAGCCAATAAGGGGGAGGGATTACTCCCTCGCCCCTTAAAGTACTTTATCCGATCACCTGAGCCACCGCGCCAACGTGATTGGGATACTTGGCACCGACAGGCCCAGATTCTCCAGCTCGGCCGGATCGCGGTCACCGTAGACGCGGGCCACGTTCATGAAATTGAACCGTGTCTTCTGGTCCGCCATGGCGGTGTCAGGAAAATTTCCTGCCACCCACCTTCCGAACCGAGCATCAGGGTTCGGCCTCTCGATCCCACACTCCGGATCGGCCGTCAGTTCCTTCGCGGTCAGCAGCAGCTTCCCGATACGAATGACGGACTCGACCGTGCGCTTCATCTCGATCCGAATCTCGGAAGCGATGGCGACGCGACGCGACGCGATAGGTGCCGCGGTGGACATCAGGTCGCCGGCACTGACCGACACCGCCAGATCGACGGTCGCCTGTGTCGCGGCCTTGATGGTGCCGGTCGGCATATCGTGGTTTCCTTATGGATTGACTGTGTCTGTCTTGAGGAGGGGAATGCTCCTTCTTGAGGAAGGGAATGCTCCGTCTTGAGGGAGGGAATTGACGAAGCTGGCGGTGTCTGGGGCGGGTTGAAGTACTTTAAGCCCTTGGAATTTCGCGAATCATGGTGGTGGTCATGCGCGGTGTATGGGTCCGTACTCTGGTAGCGCACCGGGGGACATTAGTACGGATGTTTGAAAGGGCGGAGCGAGGAATTCCATCCGTACTATTGTCCCCCGGTGCCCTACCAGAGTACCGAAACCCGTGAGGAGCTTTGGGTTGTGCCTGAATAGGCGCGCTTCTCAGCGTCTGGCGCTACCAGAGTACGGACAGTTGCCAGACGATCAGTGCTACCAGAGTACAGAAATGGTCTCAACCCACTGCCACAGCTTCCGTACTCTGGTAGCGAGATGATAGGCCTCTACCAAAGTACGGAACGGGCGGCGTCTCCCTCATTGGTCTTCGGGATTCCCGGAAACGGCAACCTGTCCCGTCTTGGTTACATCGGTTGCCTGTGCGCGCTCCTGCGCCATCTGGCTGGCGGAAATGTGGACTACTGTCCACGCCGTGGCCGGTAGCATCAGCCATCCCATGTCGCTCTAACGCGCTGTGGCTCGCAAAGGAGTGGGACGCGGTCTGGGCTACTCTGGGTTCAACCCAGACAAACCTATCCACGCCAACGAACATCCGTAAGGCCTATCGTAAGGTCCAACGCGCAGTCGAGGCGCCAGCCACGCAGGCTTCGTCGTTCACCAATGATGACGCAGTGTATGCGCTGAAGCTGGCGGCGGTGGCGGAGCGCGGGCGCAGGTTAAGAAGAAGCGGAGAGCAAGGCTCGAAATCAAACTCTCCGCTTCCCACACCTGACGATGGGGAACGTCGCGTAAGCGGCGCCTCTCATCGCCACTATTCTAAGAAGCTGTGCGGCGACTGTCTAGATTATCCTTCCGGCGTTACCTCACAATCTAGGCAGCACCTGTTGCGGTTTCTGAATGCACCCCTACCCCCAGCCTTGGGAACCCTTGAAGGAGGGGGGGGCTTTCCGAAGATGTGGAGAAACTTTAGCTAAAGCTTTGCAGGGCTTTGCGGATTCGGCCGTTTCCGGACACAGAGCTTTGCGCGAATTTGCGGTAAAGGGGGCTGAACAACGCGGAAACGTTGGCTTTCTGGGCTTTGCAAAGCTTTTGGAACGGCTTTGCGGGGCTTTGGTCCCTTAGGTACGGAAAGGGATCTCTTCGTACTTAACCGATCCATCCCGTCTCACTGGGGCTTGGGCTAGAGAGACGTCTCACGGCCAAGGCCGTGCTCGCTCATGTGAGTCTCACAAGAATGGTATTGATGCTATGAGACGCCTCAGCTACAACGTCTTAGATATCAGTGAGACAGCGAATGAGGTTGGAGCATGTTGATCGGTTACGCGCGCACCAGCACGGCGGAGCAAGAGGCAGGGCTTGAGGCTCAGCACCGCGATCTTTCGGCCGTGGGAGTGGAGAAGCTGTTCAGCGAGCAAGTGTCGTCGGTTGATGCGGCAAAGCGCGCCCAGCTGGAGGCAGCTTTAGATTACCTGCGCGAAGGCGACTGTTTGGTAGTTACGCGCCTGGATCGGCTCGCGCGGTCAGTCGCACACCTGCTGACGCTGGTTGAGCGAATCGAGGGAAAGGGCGCTGGGTTGCGCATCCTCAACATGGGAGTCGATACCAGCACGCCCACAGGCAAGCTCATGCTGACGATGCTCGGTGGCGTGGCTGAGTTCGAGCGGGCGATCATGCTGGAACGCCAGCGCGAAGGCATCGCGAAAGCCAAGGCCGAAGGGAAGTACAAGGGGCGGAAGCCGACAGCGCAGGCTCATGGCGGCAATGTGCGGGAACTGAAAGCTGCTGGGAGATCTGTCCCCGAGATTGTTGAGGAAACTGGTGTATCGCGTGCAAGCGTCTACCGGCTGCTACGCAGCGATAGATAACAACCTGAACCTGTATGGCATGCTACTTTTGGCCGTTTTTATCGCGCTGTCCCTTGGCATGACTGTTGCCTCCTGTACTAGTCCAGCCACGGTTAGCGCATGAGATGAACTGTCAAGTTTGTTTCCTGACTCCTCCCAAGGCTGGGTCGGGGATCAGAAGCTGCCCATGGGAGAATTTCATAGTATCGATGGTGGGTAATTGAGGGCGCTTTAAGAAAAAATCTGCGGACTCCGCAGTAAATAGCTCCGGACTCCGTCCGGAGTCCACCATGACTCCATAGTAAAGTCCTAGGAGTCCGACTGCAATCACGCAAATAAGTCTTGGTGAGATTTAAGTGATGCGGCGGCATCATCTTCCTTGCGCTCGGAATTGGCGTCGCTGGATGGTATATGCTGGGCATCACGTGCAATGGTCCAAGTCCTATCATTGAGTCTAAGCTCTCCAGCCGCTTTAAGGCGGCTTAGCTGAGGCGACATACTGGTACGCGGTACATCGACCGCAAATCGGTCTCTGATCCAGGCCGTAATATCCCCACTCTCACCCCCCTCTGGGTGTTCTGTCAGAACCAACTTTATCATGTCTTTGATAGTAAGGCTGGTAAGGGGGGTAGATTTAGTCTCACTAGGTAGCAGATCATCAGCTTCAACAGGCTGCTGCAAGGCGCTTTCTAATTGAGAGGGGCTATCATTCTCATAGCCTTGAATTGCGGCTTCTGCGACAGCCAGTTGACGCAATTCAGCTTCTAGAGCTGCGATTGAAGCCATAATCTCAGTGCGTCGTGTCGCGATAAAGTCTCTGAGTTTGTTGCTCATGGCCGAGGCAGATCTCCAGTAGCATAGCAGGTGTTGCACCTTACGACGTGCAGATTGATCTGTCCACAGATGTCAATGGTTTTCCGCAGGCGGCAGCTTGCGCCTGTGGAAAAGAAGTTGAGGCGCGCAACGTTGAAGCGTTGACATCGCCGTGCCATTCGGTATGTTGGTGGTAGGCAACCGTCGCTCTTCTTGAGTGTCGCCGTCCATCCTCAAGCCCCCCGAAGCCCTGAAAGCGGCGGGGCGCAAGGGGCGCTCCGAGAGCTGGGCATTTCGCCCAGCACCCGTGAGGAGGACATAGACATGAGAGTAGTTTGCACTTGGCCGAAAGCGGTGTCGGTTTCTTCCTACATCCGCTTCCGAAAAGGCAGGTTGGAGCATGTTCGCTCCCACTGCCGGTCCTATCCCAACCGCTGATCCCGGACGGATAGGTAGCTGAAACTAGGCGACGGTTGCCCCCTAATCCCCGCTATTGAATCATACCATGTGGTCTATGTCCAGTATCTCTAAGGGGCTGGGCTTTTTCCGAGTCGCAGAAGATTGGGCGCCGTGCATGCGCAAGAGGGGCGTTGCTATCGAGTATCTGGGCTCAGAGATGGCGGAATATCATCACACAAATCTGCCCTCTGATCCTCACACACGTGTGCTCGCATAAGCGCAAGGTACCGAGCTATCTATTTGATATAAAAGGACAATTGAAGGTTCTTGGTGGAGAAGTCGAAAATCGAGTCTTCTCGACCGCACCACTCTCCCATGCAGATGGGACCATCCCGGGGATACGGGAAAGACGAAAGGCCCGCAGGTCGCAAGACCGAGCGGGCTTTTTCGTGTCCGGGCCTTGCCCGGTGCTAGCCGGCCAGCGCGTGCAGCAGCCTGGACGCTCCGCCGGCGGCGCGACGGACATCCTCGAACAGCACCATCATCTCGTAGATCGCCAGGAAGGCGCCGCTGTAGAACCAGGGGCGCCAGCGTTCCTCCATCCAGGCGACCAGCCGGTGGACGCCGCCCATCGGCAGCAGCCGGGCGACCGCGACGGCGCTGAGGATGCCCAGCAGCGCACCGCCGGTGACGTCGCCGGGGTAATGCAGGCCGAGATAGACACGCGGCAGCGAGATCACCAGCGCCGCCCACAGGCAGGCCAGCAATCCCCATGGACGGGAGGCGCGGACGAAGGTGGCGGCCAGCGCGAAACCCAGGGCGGCGTTGTCGCTGGGGAAGGAGCTCCAGTTCTTCAACGCCTCGCGGCTCTGGCCGATGGGCGGGACGAAGGGCAGGCCGGCGTCGTGCAGCGGTCTGGGCCGGGCCGGCATCACCGCCTGGATCAGGATGGACGCCGCCACCGCCAGCACCACGGCGGCGAGCGCGTCCACCACCAGCCGGCGGGCGGCGGGCGTCTCCTCCCGGCGGAACCACAGCCACCACAGCGCGGCGCTGAACAGCCCGAGCTTGACCAGATAGATGTTGGCGACCCCGCGCACCGCCATGTCCAAGGCCGCGCTGTGCCCGGCGAACTGGTTCAGCCAGAGCAGCAACGTCTGGTCGAGGCGATGCAGCGACTCCACACGGCGTCTCCTCTTGCAGACGGCAGGCGCCAAGTGTTGCGATTTTATGACAAGGACGGTCAATGGAGCATCGGAAGGCTCCATCCGGGGCGGGGGCGGAGGCTTCGGGGTGCCCCTCCCGCCATCGCGTTCCACTGTCATGGAACGCAGACCCAGGGTTGCGGTCTGACAAGTCTTTCGTGAATTTCTGAAGTATTTAATAACAGAACTGACAACATGAAGAAAATGACATCATTGAAATGATGCCGGCAGAGAATAATCGGCCATACCTTCGTCTGCCTCGCTCTTGCCGCCTATCGAAAGGGGTAATATCCTGTGCTGCGAAAGCCGGAGTGAGTGGCATCGTGCCAAGCCATTCCGGATGTGGATCGCATTGGGGGATTTGATGGCGACTGTCGTGATGATGAAGCACCCGCAGACAGGGCTTACCAAGAAGGGGCTGGTCGGGTTCAGCTGGACCACGCTGTTCTTCGGCGGTTTCCCCGCCTTGTTCCGCGGCGACTGGGGAATGGGGCTTCTCCTGACGCTGCTCGCCTTCTTCACCGGTAATATTTCCAGCATCATCGCCGCGTTTCTCTACAACAAGAGCTACACGTCCAAGCTGATCGAGAAGGGCTACGTCTTCGCCGATACCGAGGCCCTGAACAGCCTGGCCCGCACCAAGCTCGGCGTCGATACGGGCGCTGCGGTGCCGAACCCGACCTGATCGCCCCTGACCGATCGGTCTCGGGGCGGAAAAGACGAAGGGCGGTGCACGGCGCGGCACCGCCCTTGGTCTTTTCCGCCCTTGGTTTTTTCAGCGGAACTCGATGTAGCGGTCCAGCGTGGCGCGGCGCAGCGCGCGGACGATGTGGGGGACCGTACCGCTGGCGACGATGTGGCCGCCGGCCTCCCGGCAGCGGTTGGCCAGGATGAACATCATCCCGATGGCGGCGGAATCGATGAAGGTGACGAAACGCAGGTCGATCCGGACCACCGGGTTGGCTGCGAAATCCCAGTCGCGCAGCATGTCGTGGAAGCGGTTGCCATCCTCATAGGTGCAGCGGCCGGACAACAGGATGCCGTCGCAACCGTCGACAGTGGTGAAGGCATACTCCATCGGCCCGTCCGGTCCCTCTCCCCGTGATCCGGCGCCTGCGATGCGCCGCGCGCCCATGGGAGCATGAAGGGTTGCGGCGGTGCAAGGGTATGGTGGCAAAAGCGGCGGAACCGGCCGGGCCGGGCCGATGCGGGCTGGACAAATGGAGGCGGCGCCTCTATGTCGGGGTCGCTTCCGCCGACACCGGTCCCGCTCCCGTGCAGCGGGTCTCCCGGACCGGCTGGAAGGCTTTCCACAACCCGCAAACCCTGAACGCCGTCGGCCACCGTCCGATGTCGCGGAGCCGCCCGCCGTTTCCTTGCCGCCACTCAAGGCCTGGTATTCGGGGATTGCATCGTCGAAGGGAGGGTGCCGGCATGCACACCGATCCCCATGCACCGGTTCCGCGGATGGACAGCGCCGCCAACCCCCATGGCCATGCGCACGGCCAGGAGCTTGAGGACGAACGCCCCTACGGCGTCGAGCCGGAGTTCGTGGAGGAGATCGCCGGCCTGCTGCGCGCCCGCGAGCGCGATGCCGTGCTGGCGCGGCTGGACGGGCTGCATGCCGCCGACATCGCCGACCTGATCGAACAGGCGGAGCCGGCCGAGCGCGCCGACCTGATCGACCTGCTCCCCACCGAGCTGGACGGCGAAGTGCTGTCCTACCTGAACCCGGACCTGCGCGAATCGCTGATCGGGCGGTTCGAGCCGCAGGAGCTGGCGGACGCCGTCGCCGACCTCGACACCGACGACGCGGTGGAACTGATCGAGGATCTGGACGCGGAGACGCGGGCGCAGATCCTGGCGAAGCTGCCCGACGCCGAACGCGCCCTGGTCCAGGAGAACCTGACCTACGACGAGGACAGCGCCGGCCGCATGATGCAGCGCGAGTTGGTCGCGGTGCCGGAATTCTGGACGGTCGGCAAGACCATCGACTTCGTCCGGGCGGCGACCGACACGCTGCCGGAGGATTTCTACGACATCTTCATCGTCGACCCGATGCACCGGGTGGTCGGGGCCGTGCCGCTGTCGCGCCTGCTGCGCCAGCGCCGGGCCGTGCGCATCGCCGATCTGGTGACCGGCGAGGTCGACGCCATCCCCGCCACCATGGAGCGGGAGGAGGTGGCGAACCTGTTCCGGCAATACGCCCTGGTCTCCGCACCCGTTGTAGATGCCGCCGGCCGGCTGATCGGCGTCATCACCGTCGACGACGTCGTCCGTATCATCGACGAGGAGGCGGACGACGACCTGCGCAAGCTGAGCGGGTCGGGCGACAGCGGCGTGTTCAGCGGCATCGGCGACATCGCCCGCAGCCGGGTCGGCTGGCTGACCATCAACCTCGGCACCGCCTTCCTGGCGTCGGGCGTCATCTCGCTGTTCGAGGGCACCATCGAGCAGATCGTGGCGCTGGCGGTTCTGATGCCCATCGTCGCCTCGATGGGCGGCAATGCCGGCACCCAGACGCTGGCCGTCGTCGTCCGCGCGCTCGCGACTCACGACCTGTCGTCGGCCAACGCGATGCGCGTGGTGGGGAAGGAGCTGCTGGTTGGGCTGATCAACGGCGGCATCTTCGCCGTGCTGGTCGGGCTGATCGCGCTGGTCTGGTACGGCCCGCTGATCGGCGTCGTCATCGGACTCGCCATGATCATCAATCTGGTGGTGGCCGGCCTGAGCGGAGCGCTGATCCCGCTGGGGCTGGAAAAGCTGGGAGTCGACCCGGCAGTGTCGAGTGCGGTGTTCCTGACGACGGTGACGGACGTCGTCGGCTTCCTGGCGTTCCTCGGACTGGCGTCGGTGTTTTTGCTGTAGGGGAGAGTCTCCCCCGCGATTGCGGGGGAGGGCCATACGGGCTTAGGGCCTCAGCCCAGGCCCTTCTGCCCCATCTCCAGGAACTTCTCGCGGCGCTTGGCGCGCAGGGTGACGCCGTCCAGCCCGTCCAGCTCGCCCAGCGACTCCTCGATGCAGTCGCCCAGCTTCCTGATCGTCTCGGCCGGGTCGCGGTGGGCGCCGCCGATGGGCTCGCTCACCACATGGTCGATGACGCCCAGCTCCTTCAGGTCCTGGCTGATCAGGCGCAGCGCGATGGCCGCCTCGCCCGCCATGTCGGAGCTGCGCCACAGGATCGACGCGCAGCCTTCCGGCGAGATCACCGAATAGATCGCGTGTTCCAGCATCAGCACGCGGTCGGCGGTGGCAATCGCGATGGCGCCGCCCGAGCCGCCCTCGCCGATGACCGAGGCGACCATCGGCACGTTCAGCCGCAGGCAGCGCTCGATGCTCTTGGCGATGGCCTCGGCCTGGCCGCGCTCCTCCGCTTGGACGCCGGGGAAGGCGCCGGCGGTGTCGACCAGCGAGACGACCGGCAGCTTGAAGCGGTCGGCCAGATCCATCAGGCGCTGGGCCTTGCGGTAGCCTTCGGGCTTCGCCATGCCGAAATTGTGGCGGACGCGGGTTTCGGTGTCGTTGCCCTTTTCCTGGCCGATCACCACCACGGACCGGCCGCGGAAGCGACCCAAACCGCCGATGACCGCACGGTCCTCGGCGAAATGGCGGTCGCCGGCCAGCGGCGTGAAGTCCTCGATCAGGCCATGCACATAGTCCAGGCAGTGCGGCCGGTTGGGGTGGCGGGCCACCTGTACCTTCTGCGCGGGCGTGAGCTTGGCGTAGGTCTGCCGCAGGAGCTTGTCGACCTTGGCCTGCAGCTTGGCGACCTCGTCGGCGATGTTGATGTCGCCGGCGTTGGTCAGGTGCCGCAACTCCTCGATCTTGCCTTCAAGCTCGGCGATGGGCTTTTCGAATTCCAGGAAGGTCTGCATGCCGGACACAGGTGGTTGGCGAGGCGCACGAAAAATCGGGCGCTTGGTAGCACGCCCGGCGCGCCTGCGCCACAGCGGAAAGGTGCGGGACGGCCTGGGAAGGGTTCCGCGACGAACCCACAGGGTTTATCCTCATCCGCCGGGAAATTCCAAGCCTAATCGTTGTCCCGGTTGATCGAGGCGATTCCATCCGATGCGTTCGTTCAAGGACCATTTCTCCGGCCATGCCGGCGATTACCGCGCCTTCCGCCCGACCTATCCGCCCGGACTGGCCGCCGCCCTGGCCGATGCGGCACCGGCGCGCGGGCTGGCCTGGGATGTCGGATGCGGCAACGGGCAGTTCTCGGTGGCGCTGGCCGGCCATTTCGCGGCGGTTCAGGCCACCGACGCCAGCGCGGAGCAGATCGCGCAAGGCCAAGCGCATGATCGCGTCCGCTATGCCGTCGCCCCGGCGGAGCAAAGCGGTCTGCCCGACGGCTGCTGCGACCTGATCGTCGCGGCGCAGGCGGCGCACTGGTTCGACCTGGGGCGCTTCTATGCCGAGGTCCGGCGGGTGGCGAAGCCGGGGGCGGCGGTGGCGCTGGTCTGCTACGGCCGGCAGTGGCTGGACGATCCCGTGCTGGACCCGGTGGTGGAGCGTTTCCACAACGGCACGCTGGGGCCTTACTGGCCGGCCGACCGCTGGAAGGTGATCGAGGGCTATCGCGGCATGGATTTCCCGTTTCCGCAACTGCCGGTGCCGCCGCTGGCGATGGAGGCGGTTTGGCCGCTGCCGCGGCTGCTCGGCTACATGAACACCTGGTCGGGGGTGAAGGCGGCGACCAGGGCGCTGGGCAGCAACCCGCTGGAGGAGTTCGCCGAGGAGATCGCGCCGCTGTGGGGCGACCCGGAGACGGAGCGGCGTATCCGCTGGCCGCTGACGGTCCGGCTGGGGCGGGTGGGGTAGGGGGCGTAGCGCCCCCCCCTGCATTTTCCCTTTACGCCCCCTCCGCCACCACGCGCTCATAGGCCGGCAGGGTCAGGAAGTCGGTGAAGTCTTCCCGCGCCACCAGATCGCGGAACAGGGACGCGGCGTCGGCGTAGCGGCTTCCAGTATAGGCTTCGGCGCCGACGCGGGCCTTCCAGGCCGACAGCTCCTCGGCGATGACGCGGTCGACAAGCTCCAGCGTCACAACCCGGCCGTCGTCCAGCGCGGTGCCGGTGTGGACCCACTGCCAGACCTGGGTCCGGCTGATCTCCGCCGTGGCGGCATCCTCCATCAGGTTGAACAGCGGGACGCAGCCCTGGCCGCGCAGCCACGCCTCGATATAACCGATGCCAACCGCCACATTGTTGCGCAGCCCCGCCTCGGTCTTCGGCCCGGCGGGCACCGCCAGCAGGTCGGCGGCGGTGACGGTCACGTCGGTGCGCTTGCGGGCGATCTGGTTCGGTGTCGGCATGTAGACGTCGAACACCTCGCGCGCCACCGGGACCAGTCCGGGATGGGCGACCCAGGTGCCGTCATGGCCGTTGGACGCCTCGCGCTCCTTGTCGGCACGCACGCGGGAGAAGGCGACCTCGTTGGCCTCGGGGTTGTCCTTCACCGGGATGAAGGCGGCCATGCCGCCGATGGCGGGCGCGTTGCGGCGGTGGCAGGTCTTGACGGCCAGCTGGCTGTAGGCGGACAGGAAGGGGGTGGCCATCGTCACCTCCGCCCGGTCGGGCATGACGGCGGCGGGGTCCTTACGGAACTTCTTGATGAAGCTGAAGATATAGTCCCAGCGGCCGCAGTTCAGGCCGGCGGAATGCTCGCGCAGCTCATAGAGGATCTCGTCCATCTCGAAGGCGGCGAGGATGGTCTCGATCAGCACCGTCGCCTTGATCGAGCCGTGCGGCAGGTGGAGATATTCCTCCGCCACCAGGAAGACCTCTCGCCACAGCCGCGCCTCGAAATGGCTTTCCAGCTTGGGCAGGTAGAAGTAAGGACCGCTGCCGCGCGCCAGCAGTTCCTTGGCGTTGTGAAAGACGTGCAGGCCGAAATCGAACAGCGCGCCGGACATCGGCTCGCCGTCCATCAGCACATGGCGCTCCTCCAGATGCCAGCCGCGGGGGCGGATTTTCAGCACCGCGGTCTTGTCGCCGAGGCGGTATTTCTTCCCGCTGGCGGGATCCTCGTGGGTGATGGTCCGGCGCACCGCGTCGCGGATGTTGATCTGCCCCTCGACCAGGTTGGTCCAGGTCGGGCAGGTGGCATCCTCGTAATCGGCCATGAAGAGTTTGGCGCCGCTGTTCAGCGCGTTGATGACCATCTTGCGGTCGACCGGGCCGGTGATCTCCACCCGGCGGTCGAGCAGGTCGACGGGCAGCGGGGCGATGGTCCAGTCGGCGTCGCGGATCGCACGGGTTTCCGGCAGGAAGTCGGGCTTGTGACCCTGGTCGAGCAGGGCCTGCCGCTTGGTCCGCACATCCAGCAGCCGCAGCCGTTCGCCGCCGAAGCGCCCCTCCAGCTCCGCCAGGAAGGCCATCGCCTCCGGCGTCAGGATCTCCTCGAAGCCCGGCTTGATCGGACCATGAATCTCAAGGCCGGACATGCTGGTGGCCATCGTGCTGCTCCCCATCCCGTATCGTGGCGAACCGCTCTGCCGGCGGTTGGGCAACTGGTATAACACGGGAAACGAGCAGCCCGGGGACGGCCTATGGTCGCAGTTGGGCGGGCAGGATCAGCCCGTGCTTCTTCAGCATGCCGCGCAGCTGGTGATAGCCGAGCCCGAGAGCCTCGGCGGTCTGGCGCTGGTTGAAGCGGTTGCGCTCCAGCGCGTCGCGCAGGATCGACGCCTCGAAGGCGCGGACCTGATCGAGGATGCCGCCGTCGAAGGCAGGGATGGGAGCGGGTGCCTGCGTTGTGGAAGGCGCTGCCTCGACGCGTGCCACCTCCGGACGCGCGGTCGGGGCGGCGGCCGGACGCCAGGGGGACTCGAAGGGATCGAGGACAATGTGGTCGAGCGGCTCGTCGGGGTCGGCGGCGGCGACGGAGCGCTCCACCGCGTTGCGCAGCTCGCGCACGTTGCCGGGCCAGTCATGGCCGCGCAGCCGGTCGAGCGCCGCGTCGGTGAAGCCGGGAAACAGCGGGCGTTGCAGCTCCCGCACCATGCCATGCGCGAAATGCTCGGCCAGCGGCGGGATGTCGTCTGGGCGGGCGCGCAGCGGCGGCAGGGTCACCACGTCGAAGGCCAACCGGTCCAGCAGGTCGGCGCGGAAACGGCCGGCAGCGGCCAGCGCCGGCAGGTCGGCATTGGTGGCGCCGACCACCCGGACATCGACGGTGGCGGTGCGGCCGCCGACCCGCTCGATCTCGCCATACTCGACGGCGCGCAGAAGTTTTTCCTGAACGGCGGGGGAGGCGGTGGCGATCTCGTCCAGGAACAGGGTGCCGCCATCGGCCTGCTCGATCCGGCCGATCTGCCGGCGGGTGGCGCCGGTGAAGGCCCCGGCCTCATGCCCGAACAGCTCCGAATCCAGCAGCGACTCAGGCAGGGCTGCGCAATTCACCTTGACGAAGGGACGGTCCCACCGCTGCGACAGGTAGTGCAGGCGGGCAGCGATCAGTTCCTTTCCGGTCCCGCGCTCCCCGATTACCAGCACCGGCCGTTCCAGCGGCGCCACCCGCGACACATGGGCCAGCGCCGCCAGGAAGGCCGGCGATTCGCCAAGAAGGGAGGGCGGATTGGCCGGCATCGCGGATTTCGCCATTGGTTCGCTGATTTGGCGATTATATCGCTTGAATGACGATGCGGCAATCCATGGGGCTGGATGGTCTGGATCGCCGGAGCTCCAGGCGTTTCAACAGGTTGGGCTGGTTCGTGCCCGATTGGCACGGCGGTTGCGATAGCTCTGGCATGGCAAGGAGGTCATCCATGAGCGACTTCAGCGATTTCCGCCGCCGCTACGGCGGTGACCGCTTCAACACCACGCAGGCCCGCCCGCTGGCGCGCCGCGTGCGCAACTATCTCGCCACCCGGCCGGCCGAAAGCTGGCTGTTCTTCTTCGCCGGCATCATCGCCGGCGCCATCCTCGGCTGATTGACGGGACACGTATCATGAGCATCTTTTCGCGCCTGACCGACATCGTGCAGTCGAACCTCAACTCCCTGCTCGACCGCGCCGAGGAGCCGGAGAAGCTGATCCGCCTGATCATCCAGGAAATGGAAGACACGCTGGTCGAGGTGCGCTCCTCCACCGTCAAGATCATCGCGGAGAAGAAGGAGATCGAACGCCGGGTCGCCGATCTCCGCCGCGAGCGCGACGAGTGGGACCGCAAGGCCGAGGTGGCGCTGACCGCCGGCCGTGAGGATCTCGCCAAGGGCGCGCTGATGGCCAAGTCGAAGGTCGCCGAGCAGGCCGACACGCTGACCGAGCAGCTGGTGCAGGTCGAGGCGGCACTGACCAAGGCCAACGAGGACATCGGCCGCCTGCAGGCCAAGCTGACCGACGCCAAGGCCCGCGAGAAGGCGCTGGTCGCCCGCACCCAGACCGCGGCCAACCGCGTCAAGGTGCGCGGCGCCCTGCATGACGAGCGCATCAACGAGGCGCTGTCTCGCTTCGAGCAGGTGGAGCGCAACCTGGATGAGCTGGAGGGCCGCGTCGAGTCCTACGACATCGGCCGCACCAAGAGCCTGACCGAGGAGATCGCCGAGCTTGAGGCGAGCCAGAAGGTCGAAGAGGATCTGGCCGCGCTGAAGGCCCGTGTCGCCGCCCGCCGCAACGGCTGACGGCGGATCGGACCCGGCTGCCGGGGTGGGGCTTTGAGGCCCCACCCCCTCCCCTCACGACAATAAGCTCTTACGACAATAAGAAGGTCCGACGACCATGGGGTTCCTGGGTTTCGTCCTTGCGGTGCTGTTCCTGGTGGTGGTGGCGCCGGTCTGGATCGTCTTCCACTACATCACCAAATGGCGCTCGCAGCGCGGGCTGTCGGCGCAGGACGAACGGCTTCTGGCCGAACTGTGGGAAATCTCCAACCGGCTGGAGACCCGTGTCCATGCGCTGGAACGCGTGCTGGACGCCGAGGCGCCGAACTGGCGCAACAAGCTGTGACGGTGGCTTTCGGGCTGTAACGCGCCTTTTCAGGCTGTGTCATTCAATTCTTGGGAGGAGTCATGGACCGCGCGTCCCCCTACGACTCGCCGAATCCGCACCGGCTCTACCGCGATCCGCAGCGCGGGGTGCTCGGCGGGGTGTGCACGGGCATCGCCGATTACTTCGGGATGCAGCCGGGCGTCGTCCGGCTGGCGATGCTGGTCGCCCTGTTCTTCTTTTCGGTGCCGCTGGTGATCGCCTATGTCATCGCGCTGATGGTGCTGCCGGTCCGTCCGCCGCAGCTGTACCGCGATGCCGAGGAAGAGGCGTTCTGGCGCACGGTGTCGACCAAGCCCGACCGCACGCTCGCCGGCCTGACCCAGCGCTTCCGCGACATGGAGAAGCGGATCGTCGGAATGGAAGCCTACGTCGCCTCGAAGGAATTCGAGCTGAACCGCGCGATCCGCGATCTGGATCGCTGATTGTCTTGGAATGAGCCGGTCCGCCGATCCCCGACCGGGGTCGGGGGGCCGGTGACGTCAGCGCCGTTGGCGGCGTCGGTCGCGGACGCGGATCGGAATCGGTTTGGGCGTCGGCATCGTGGCGATCAGACCGGCCAACGCCGCAGCCGTCGCCACCGCACCACCCAGCAGAACGAGATCCATCATAGGCCCTCCACCATCGAGATCCCCGCGTTCACCCACATGGTGAAGCAGATGGTTACAACATGGTAGCGAAAAGAGTGACTGACAACATCTCCGACCATTGCGGTCGCCCCTAGGTCACACCGCCAGGGGACACCCGAAGCCGCGTCCAGGCCTTGATCCAAATCACGGACTGGGCCGTTATTGGTCGAAAGCACAGAGCGTCGCCTTTTCCAGATGGGAAGGGGCAGGCCCTTTGTCGAATCCCCGGCCTTTGACGGAGCCCCGCCCCCATGTCCGAAAGCAGCCTTCAACACAGCGCCTCCCGCCGGCGCAAATCCCTGCTCCGCGGCGCCCTGATGCTGAACGGGGCGTCGGTGGTGGTGACGGCGCTGCTGTTCGTCCTGCTGCTGTCGCTGGTGGCGGCGCCGATGGGGCTGAACGCGCCCGGTGCGCGGATGGCGCTGTGGGCGCGTCTGGCGCTGTGGCCGGCGCTGCTGCTGTTCGGCATGGTCATCGGCGTGATGGCGATGCGTGGCCGCAGCCAGGCCTTCAACCCGATCGAGGATCCCGAATCGCGCGGCCAGCGCGTCTGCCAGCGGGTGCTGGCCAACAGCGTGGAGCAGTCCGCCATCTTCGTTCCGGCGCTGGCCGCCCTGGTCGCCACCCTGCCGCAGCCCTCGCTGGGAGCGGCGGTGGTGGCGACCGGGCTGTTCGTGCTGGGGCGGCTGCTGTTCTGGGCGGGATATCTGGTGCATCCCTTCGCGCGGGCACCGGGCATGGCGATGACGCTGACCGTCAATCTGATCGTGCTGGGCTGGGCCGTTCTGCTGCAACTGGGCGGGATGCAGCCCGGCTGACGGGCTTGTCCGCGGCCCTCTTTTCGGTTGGTGGAGCGCTGGCCGGAGCTGCGGTCTTCGCCAGATGCAGCCAGCGGTCATAGGCCTCCACACTGACCGGCGCCCGGTGCTTCCGCCCGATGCGGACGATCTCCGGCAGGGCCAGCAGCACTTTCAAATCGGTCAGGCGCGGGCCGTTGCGCAAATTCTTCCAGCTGTTGCCGGCCCAGGTACGCGCCAGCCGCCACGCCATCAGCGACGACGGGCAGCGCGCCACCTCGCGGATCAGGTCGTTGCGGTGGTTGTAGAAGCGCTCCATCCCCGGCTTGCGGCCCTTCTCGCTCTTGTCGTGGTAGACCATCACGTCGGGCAATGCCACGACGCGGTAGCCGGCGCCGACCAGCCGCAGGCAGCGGTCCTTCTCCTCGCCCTGGCGGTAGAGTTCGGGCATGTAGAGGCCGACCTGCTCCACGGCGCTGCGCCGCAGCAGATGGCCGCAGCCGACATACCAGGGGACGTCGAACGGAGCGGCGCCCTTGGGGAAATAGACCAGCCCGTCGCGCGTCTCGATGTTGCAGGCGACGGCGGCGACCTCCGGATTCCGCTCCAGATAGGCGACGCAGCGGGCCAGCCCGTCGGGATCCTCGAACCAGCTGTCGTCGTCGACCGACAGGATGCAGTCGCCGGTGGTGTTCACGAAACCGAAGTTGCGGGCCAGGATCAGCCCGCCATTGTGCGGCTGGCGGACGTAGCGGACGGTGGGGAACTCCGCCCGCATCATGGCGCCGGTGCCGTCGCTGGAGCCGTCGTCGATGACGATGATCTCCATCGGCGGGGTGGTCTGGTTCATCAGCCGGGTCAGCGCGATGCGCAGTTCCGGCCCGCGGTTGTAGGTGGCGATGACGGCGCTGACGCTCAGCGTCATGACGGCCTCCTTCCGACGTAATTGGGCGGTGCCACCACCGGGCGAAGCGGGTCGTCGTCGAGGATGCCCCAGGCGCGGAGCGCGCGGGTCAGCCCGATCCACAGCAGGATCGGCAGCAGCGAGAAGAAGCCGAACTTCACGATGGTGATGTTGCCGTCGCGGAACCATTGCAGGCACAGCGGCAGGAAGGCGCAATAGAACAGAACGGCATAGCGGTTGCGGAAACCGCTGGTCCAGAACCAGCGATGCATCCGGCCGAGGATCAGGCCGACCACCACCATGGTGACGATCATGCCGATCCAGCCGGCGCTCATCCAGCCGTCGCCGGGCAGCGAGGTGGTCAGGTTGTAGAAGACGCCGTAGTCGTTCAGGTCCACCCACTTCACCGGCGCGCCCACCGGCTTGCCCGGCCACAGCAGGCGGGGGATCGGTTCGGTGAACAGCTGCAGATACTGGGTGAACCAAGTGTAGGTCGCCGACTGTTTCGGCACCACCCACAGGATGTAGGCGAGGAAGTCGAAGTTGGCGAGATCCTGGCCGGCCAGCGCGTCGAGCGTCCGGCCGCTGCCGCTGCCGCCGTTGAATTTCAGCAGGACGGAGACCGGGGCATCGCCGGCCAGCACGTCGCGGAAGGCGTCGCGATTGTTGCCCAGCACGGTGAACAGGCCCATCACCGGTATGGCCGCCAGCACATGCCACAGCCGGAACCACTTGGTGCGGCTGCGGTACAGCATCAGCAGCACCAGCCCGAGGATGCCCATGATGATGGCCCAGCGGCCCCAGCCGAGATAGGCGCGGTAGGCGACGAAGCCGGCGAAGGGGATGAAGGACAGCGGGTGGAAGCGGCAGACCCAGATCAGCCCCAGCGTCAGCGGCAGGCCCATCGAATGGGCTTCCGCGATGTAGCCGGTGGTGTTGGTGTAGATCGGCTGGCCGGTCAGCGGGTCGCGCTCCATCTGCACGTCGCCGGTGCCGTCGAAGCTGGCGCCGCCCTGGCGCTGGACCGCCGAATAGATGGCGAGCGGACCCAGCAGCGCCGCGGTGGTCAGGAAGGCGACGATGTCGACGCGGTCGAAGGTGAAGGTCGGCGCCGGCTCGCCGTTCGGCGTCCAGTCGGGCCGGACCAGTCCCGCCCAGATGCAGGCGGCGGCGAAGGCGATCAACGCCACCGAACTGACCACCAGCGTCATGACGAACTGCTGCTCGCTCGGCCAGAACCCCATGAACAGCCAGACATCGTCGAAATGCTGGGTGTGGACGAGGACCGGCCGCATGACGAAGACCAGGGTGTGGAAGATCAGGTACAGCGTCATCGGATGGAACATCGACGCGCTGCCGGAGCTGAGGTACACCGCGGTCACCAGCACCAGCACCAGGACCTGCGCGATCAGCGCCATTTCGATCATCGGCAAACCGTCCCCGGTTGTAGGCTCCGCCTGGACAGACGGGCGATCCGCAGGCAAACGGGTACGACCGGCCGGTCAGGCTAGGATGAAAAGCCAGCCTATACGTCCCGTCCCGGTCGGGCAGGTGTGCAGAGGGCGTGGCCCCTTCGCACCCGCACACCCCCTTCGCGCTTTTGCCGGTGCCGTTGGCCTGGGTCAGTCTCCCCCCTTCGGCGGCATCTGCCGCTGTCTTGGAGGAGGTTCTCCCATGTTCCGTTCCCAAACTCGTCTTCGGAGTGGAGCGGCCCAAATCCTGCCTCGGGTTCTGCTGACGTCCGCGTTTCTGCTGACTGCCGCCGGATGGGGGCCGGCGGTGGCGGCACAGACCAGTTCTACAGAAACGACCTTCTACGTCTCGCCCACCGGCAACGACCGCTGGTCGGGGCGCTTGTCCCAACCGTCGCCGGACGGGCGCGACGGTCCGTTCGCCACGCCGGCCCGTGCGCTGGCCGCCGCCAAGGGAAGCGGCCCGGCGACCGTTCGGCTGCATGGCGGCACCTATCGCCTGACGGCACCGTTGGTGGTCGATGCGTCGCTGCCGGGGCTGCGGCTGGCCGCGGTGGACGGCGAGCAGCCTGTGCTGTCGGGTGGCGAGGCGGTCGGCGGCGCCCAGACGGCCAACGGCGTGCTGTCGGCGCCGCTGGCGCGCGATCCGGCGCTGGACGTGTCCATCGGCGGGCAGCGCCTGGACGCGGCGCGCAGCGGCGATTACACGCCCGGCGATCCGCGCAGCGGCTGGTTCCCGGCCAAGGCGGTGCAGTCCGATCCCAAGAGCCAGGGGAGCAAGCGGCAGATGCGGCTGCCTCCCGGCCTGCTGAAGGCCGGCTGGGCCGGACCGGGGGTGCGGGCGCAGGCGCTGGACCGCGAACGGCTGTCCGACGATTTGCTGGGGGTGGTGTCGGCCGATCCCGGCGGGCTGCTGAGCTTCGACGGCGACGGGCAGTATCCGTACCGCGACGGCTCGACCGTGCGGCTGCTCGGCCATCCCGATTTCCTGACGCGGCCGGGCGAGTTCGCCTGGGACGCAAAAGCGAAGCGCCTGCTGGTCAAGCCGCCGACCGGACTGAACGCCGCAGGCGCGGATCTGGTGGTGGCGCGGCAACCGGTGCTGCTGCGGCTGGACAATGCCCGCAACGTGTCGGTCGAGGGGCTGACCTTCGCCGACGTCCCTTGGGACGGCAACGCGGTGGTGGTGAAGGGCGGCAGCGGGTCGCGGGTCGCCGGCAACCGCTTCGCCCTGGTCGGCACGGCGGTGATGCTGGACGGCGCCGGTCGCACCGAGGTGTCGGGCAACCGGATGGAGCATCTCGGCAAGTCCGGCGTCGTGCTGGCGCCCGGCAGCAGCGACAACCGCATCCTCGCCAACCGAATCAGCGACATCGGCGAGGTGCGCTTCTTCAGCGGCGGGGTGATGGGGGCCGGCATCCGCAACACGCTGATCGCCCACAACGACATCCGGCGGTCGGCCCGCTACGGCATCTCGATCAAGAACTGGAACCCGCAGACGGTGAACAGCGACAACACCATCGAGTTCAACCGCATCCGCGACACTTCGCGCCAGACCGCCGACGCCGGCGCCATCGAGATGTTGGGCCGCAGCGGCAACGACACCCGCAGCTTCGTCCGCTTCAACGACATCCGCGACACCGGCGGGCTCGCCACCGACGCGCAGGGGCGCTGGCTGGCCCGCTACAAGGGCTTCGGCATCTATCTGGACGACATGACCAGCGGCGTGACGGTGCAGGGCAACCTGCTGGAGAACACCGGCATGGCGGCGATCTTCCTGCATGGCGGCGACAACAACCGGGTGGCCGACAACATCACGGTGATGAACGACGGCAAGGACCGCTTCCTGCGGCTGGAATGGGTGCCCAGCGCCGGACAGGCCGGACGGATGCACGGCAATGTCGCCGACGGCAATGTGGTGGCCGGCCCGTCGCCGAAGGAGCAGCTCGTCAACAGCCTGTCGGGCGGCGAGTACCGCATCGACAACACCCGGCTGGAGAGCGCGGCACCCGTTGCGGAGGCGGCCGGGGCCGCCAACGCCGCCAGGGCGGCGGCCCCACCGGCGGGCGGTCGTCTGCTGGACCGTCTGCTGGCGATGAAGGAACTGCCGCTGGACCGCGTCGGGCCGGAGGGGATGCGGTAGGGGGCAAGAAACCGGAGCGAGCCTCACTCGGCCCTCATCCCCGCGAAGGCGGGGATCCAGGCTTCCGGCTCAAGTGATTGCAATGACTGGATTCCCGCCTTCGCGGGGATGACGGTCGAATGGGCGAAGGGGTTGGCTTCGGTGGACGGGAGACCTTCGGAGCCGACAAACACCGGAAAAGAAAAAAGCGCCCTCCCCGGTGGGGAAGGGCGCTTTTTTCCGTGCTTTGCAACGATCCCTTAAACGGTCGCCGGACGGGCCAGCGCCGGGGGGATGTCGGTCGGTTCCATCACCGGGACGGCCACCGTCGGGGTCTTCCAGGTCAGGCTGTCGAAGGCGCCGCAATGGCCGCACAGGCCACCCCAATTGTGGCTGACCGCCCCGCAGGAGCCGCAGGTCCACACCGGATCCTCCGGCGCGCCGGCGGCCTTGGCCAGCCACTCCTTCGCCGCCTCCTCGTCATGGCGCTCGCCGCGGTCCAACTCGGCCATCAGCCGGTAGGTGCGGCGGGTCGGGCCGATCTCCATGGCGCGGTTCAGGTGCTGGCGCGCCTCGCCCCACAGCTGGGCCTCGATGGCGGCCTGGGCGACGGCAAGGTGGGACTCGGCCGAATCGGGGGCCTGACGCACCAGCTTCTGGAACAGGCGGACACGTGTCAGCGCGTCGTAGCTGGAGACGATGGTCCGGTAGATGTCGGCCAGTTCCGGGTGCGGCGCGTGGCGCCACGCCCGCTCGACCACCTTGGCGGCCGGCTTCAGCCGGTCGTCGGCGACCTGGAGACGGGCCAGACGCACAGCGGCGGGGGCGAAGCCCGGCATCATGTCGTGCGCCGCCTGGGCGTGCGACAGGGCGGCGTCGGCACGGCCGCGGCGCTCCGCCTCGAAGCTGCGCTCCAGCAGCAGGACGGCGCGGTGGCGGCGGCCCTCCTCGGTCGGGATGGCCCCGCTCTGGATCGCCTGTTGCAGGGTGCCCTCGGCGGCAGCCCAGTCGCCGGCCTGCGCCTCCAGGTCATAGAGCGTGCTGAGCAGCCAGGGCGTGTTGGGCTGGAGCCCGCGCGCCTTGCGGGCGAGGTTCAGCGCCTCCACCCGGTCGCCCGACTTGATCGCCTGGGTCAGCAGCCCGCGCATGCCGAGGAAGGCGGTTTCCGGCCGCTCCAGCATCGCTTCGAAATACTGGCGGGCGGCGCGCTCGTCGCCCTGAAGCTGGGCGGCCTGGGCCGACAGCAGCATGGTCAGCGGCGGCTCGTTCAGCAGGCCGTCGGCCTTGCGCGCCATCTTGCGCGCGGTCGGCGCGTCGCCGGCTGCGATGGCGACCATGCCCTGGGTCAGGGCGCGGTAGCCGCGCTCGCGGCGGCGGGCCCGGCTGTGGCGGCGGATGCGCTGCGGCGTGCGGATGACGCCGCGCAGCAGGCGGTAGCCCAGCGCCGCGATGCCCAGCGCCGCCAGCGTGACCAGCAAAGCGACCCAGAAGGGCGCCTCGACGGCATAGCCCAGCCAATGGACGCTGACGGTGCCGGGACGGTCGGCGAGCCAGATCGCGGCGGCGATGACCACCGCGACCTTCAGAAGGAACCAGAGGGCGCGGATCATTGGGCCGTCCCCTTCCCGCCGGCGGCGGTGGTCATCAGGGCGATGGCGCGGTCGTTCAGCTGGCGCGCGGCCTGGTCGGCGGCCACGCGCGCCTTGGCGTCGGCCAGCCACGGCGCGGCGGTCTGGGCGGCCGGACCCTGGAGGGCCGACAGCTCCTCCACCGCCTTGGCGAGATTGCCGGCGGAGAGGGCGGCCTCGGCACGGGCGACGACGGCGTCGGCGGTGGTGCCGACAACCCCGCCGCCCTCACGGCGCACGGTGACCAGGGTGGACAGCTTGCCGACCGCCGAGTCGATCCAGCTGTTGCCTTCGCCGCGGATGTCGGCGCGGACGATCTCGCCGGCCAGCGGCTGGAAACGGTCGGTCAACTGGGCGCGGGTCGGGATGCCCTTGGCGGCATAGGGTGCCACGGCGTCGAGCGGCTGGGTCACGCCGGCATCGGCGATGTTGAGCGCGCGGACCGCCTGGAGGTCCTGCTGGAACGGCTGCCCGCCCGACAGCGAGGCGCGCAGCTGACCGGCGGCCAGCACCAGGGCCTGGGCGGCGGTGGCGGCGTCCTGCCGCTCGCTGACGGCCTGGTTGACGCTGGTGACCTGCTGCTTCAGCGCATCGACCTCGCCACGCAGCTCCTGCGCGGCCTGGGCGTTGCCGGAGGCGGCGGTGACCTTCTGCTCCAGGGCGGCGAGGCGGTCGGCCAGAGCCTTCTGCGCATCGGCGGCGCCGGTGTCGGGGGTGGCGGCCGGGCGCTTCTCCAGCGCGTCGATCCGCTGGGTCAGCGCGGAGACATCGATGCTTGCGCTGCCGTTGCCGTTGCCGTTGCCGGCGGCGGCCGGACGCTGCTCCAGCTTGCCGACGCGGTCGGCCAGCTGCTGGATCTGCGAGCGCAGCGCCGGATCGGCAGAGGGGGGCGCGCCGCCGGAGGCGGCGGGCGGCGGGGCCGCTGGCCAGCCGGGCAGGGCCGGACCCCACCAGGGTTCGGACAGCGCGGCGGCGCCGACCAGCAGGGCCACGACCGACAGGGCGGTGGCGAAACCGCCGCCGGAGCGCGGCTCCTCGATGTAGGACGGGGTCGGGGCGATGGTCGGGCGCACCGGCTCGGCATCGGCGCTGCGGCTGTAGCCTGCGCTGCCGGTGGTGCCGGAGGGTGTCCAGCCGGTGGTCGAGCCGGTGGTCTTCGCCTTGTCCGGCTTGATGGTGTCCGACTTGGTGGCGTCGGCCTTCGCGTCCTCGGCCTTCTCCGCGCCGGTCTTCGGCAGGTCGCCCAGGCTGTCGGTCGCGCCGACCGGTGTGGCCGGCGGGATCAGGGCGTCGGCGGATTGCAGCTCGGTCACCGCACCGGCGGTCGCGGCGGGGGCCGGGGTGTCGGCGCCGGAGACAGTGCCGGGAATGGTGTCGGCCGGGGAGGCGGCCGGGATCGGCTCCACCGCCGGAACCGCGTCGATGGCGGTGGCGGGCGGGATGATGACGGCGGCCGCGGAGGCATCCGTCGGCCGGTCCTCGCTGGGGGTCGCCGCGTCCAGGTCGGCGTCGTCCAGCTTGATGCGGTGCTTGGCGGCGGCGGCGCGCAGGTCGGCGTGGCGCGCCAGCGGGATGGCGCCGCGCTTTTTCCAGCCTTGGACCGTCGTCACCGGGGTGTCCAGCTTGTGGGCCATCGGGCGGATGCCGCCGAAACGTTCGACGATGCGGTCGACCGCCGCATTGCCGGTGCTGGCGCCGTCGCCGTCACGGTCGGTGCCGGGGCGTTCGGAGCCTGGACGAGAGGTCATGGGCTGTACCTTCGGTTCGCTGTTGTTCGTTGTAACGTCACAGCCCCCTGACCGGTCCCCCTCGTCCCCCGTACGGCTTACCAGACCATCCGGAAGCACCGGAGGCGTAAGCCGTACGGCCGGACCGCGCCGGGATTACCCGGCGACCGGCAACAGATCGAGCAGGGAGTCCTGCTCCGGCCGGGCCGCCACCCGTACGCTTCGCCACGGCATCTCTCCCTGTCCGCCGTACGCACGGGCAGCCTCCGCGACCGCGGGGCTGAGGCAGAACGCATCGACCGTACGACAACAGTCGACCAGCCCCGCCTCGGCCAGCAGCCTAACAAAGGATGTTGCGGTACGGGGAGAGAAAAACAACACGCCGTCGAGTGCGGACGTACGCAAAAATGTCGCGGTATCCTCCGAGAGGGTTAGCGCGGGTACGGCGTCGTACATCACGCTGCGCCGCAGCGTGAACCCGTCCGCCGCCAGCAGGCCGGCAAGGTCGCCCGCCACCTTGCTCCCCGCCACATGCAGGAGCGCTCCGGCGGTCGGATCGCGCATCGCCCGCACCCGCTCGGCCAGCGCGTACACGTCGCCCGAGGCGCTGTCCACATCCGCGAAGCCGGCCGCCTTGGCCGCCCGCGCCGTGGCGTCTCCGACGGCCTGCACCGGACGGTCACGCCGGCTCGTACGTTTGGCGTATGCGCGTACGCCGTTTGCGCTGGTGAACAGCAGCGCTTGTACGTCCGAAAGGTCGGGTTCCGGTCCGTCGAGCCAGACCATCGACAGCATCGGCTCCACCGCCGTCGCGTGGCCGAGGGCTTCCAGCCGGCGGACCAGCGGCTCGGCATCCTCGGCCGGGCGGGTCACCAGCAAGCGCGTACGGGGGTGGGGGGAGGACGGGGCGGTCTGCTTTTCCGTCATGCGGAAAACCTGGCCGGGTCAGGGATCAGTGGGGGGCGGCAGCGAAGAAATCTGGCGGCAGCTGCGCCCGGATCTCGGTGCCGGCATCGCTGCCGAGCGACTCGGCCTCGTCCGGGCGGCCGCGGCGCTCGGTCCGGAAGATGATGCTTCCGTCATGCGACAGCACCTTGGCGCGCAGATGCAGCCCGTCGCCGTCCAGCATCGCCAGCGCCGCGATGGGGGTGCGGCAGGAGCCGTCGAGGGCGGCCAGCAGAGCGCGCTCCGCCGTGACACGGACCATGGTCTCGGCACAGTTCAGCGGAGCCAGCAGGGCACGGGTGGCATCGTCGTCGCTGCGGATCTCGATGCCGATGGCGCCTTGGGCCACCGCCGGCAGCATGGTTTCCGGTTCCAGCACCGCGGTGATGCGGTCGGTCAGACCGAGGCGGCGCAGGCCGGCCAGCGCCAGCAGGGTGGCGTCGACCTCTCCGGCGTCCAGCTTGGACAGGCGGGTCTGCACGTTGCCGCGCAGCGGAAAGATCCTCAGGTCGGGGCGCAGTTCCAGAACCTGGGCCTGACGGCGCAGGCCGGCGGTGCCGACCACCGCGCCCGGCGGCAGATCGGCGATACCGCCGCCGGTGCGGGAGAAGAAGGCGTCGCGCGGATCCTCGCGCGGCAGCAGCGTGGCGATCTCCAGCCCGTCGGGAAGCTGGGTCGGCACGTCCTTCATCGAATGGACGGCAAGGTCGGCGCGGCCGTCGAACAGCGCCTCCTCCAGCTCCTTGGTGAACAGGCCCTTGCCGCCCGCTTCGGCCAGGGTGCGGTCGAGGATGCGGTCGCCGGTGGTCTTGAAGACGACGATCTCGATGGCGCCGGGCGCGGCGAGATGCGGATGGGCGGCGATCAGGCGGTCGCGGGTTTCATGGGCCTGCGCCAGCGCCAGCGGGCTGCCGCGCGTCCCGATACGGAGCGGGTGGGTCGTCATAGGGCGTGTTCTAGGGGATCCGCGCAGCTTTGCAAGGATTCGTCGGCCCTCCATACGTAAGATTGAGGCGGATCAAATTTCATGCGCGTGGGTGGGTGCCGGGCCCCCCGCAACTCCATCCTGTACCCGGACCGCCAAGGCGGCTAATTTGGCCCCATGATCGTTCTTGGAATTGAAACGAGCTGCGACGAGACTGCCGCCGCAATCGTCACCGACGCGCGCGAAATCCGCGCCGACGTCGTGCTGTCGCAGCTGGACGACCATACGCCCTATGGCGGCGTCGTCCCGGAAATCGCCGCCCGCGCGCATCTTGAGCATCTGGACGGGCTGATCCGCCGCGCCATGGGCGAGGCCGGGATCGGCTTCGCCGACCTCGACGCGGTGGCGGCCACCGGTGGGCCGGGGCTGATCGGCGGCGTCATCGTCGGCGTGATGACCGCCAAGGCGATCGCCGCGGCGCGCGGGTTGCCCTTCGTCGCGGTGAACCATTTGGAAGGCCACGCGCTGACCGCGCGGCTGACCGACAATGTCGCCTTTCCCTACCTGCTGCTGCTGGTCTCGGGCGGCCATTGTCAGCTGCTTGCGGTGGAGGGCGTTGGGCGCTACCGCCGGCTCGGCACCACCATCGACGACGCGGTGGGCGAGGCGTTTGACAAGACCGCCAAGCTGCTTGGGCTGGGCTATCCCGGCGGACCGCTGGTGGAGAAGGCGGCGGCGCGGGCCACCGACCCGGCGCGCTTCGAGCTGCCGCGGCCGATGCTGGGGCGTCCGGGCTGCGATTTCTCCTTCTCCGGGCTGAAGACCGCGGTGCGGCGTCATGTGGAGGAATTGGGCGTCCTGTCGGGCGGCGTCCTGTCGGACACAGATCGTGACGACCTTGCCGCCGCTTTCCAGGCGACGGTGGCGGAGGTGCTGGCCGACCGTTGCGCCCGCGCCATCCGCCGCTTCAAGGAGGACCATCCGCAGGGCGGCGCCCTGGTGGTGGCCGGCGGCGTGGCGGCCAACAAGGCGATCCGCAGCCGCCTGTCGATCCTGGCGGAGAAGCAGGGCATGCCGTTCGTCGCCCCGCCGCTGCGTCTGTGCACCGACAATGCGGCGATGATCGCCTGGGCCGGGATCGAGCGCTTCCGCATGGGCGAGAGCGACCCGCTGAACTTCGCCCCCCGTCCGCGCTGGCCGCTGGACCCGAACGCGGCGCCGGTGATCGGACGCGCAGGCGTGGGTGCGGGTGTGAAGGCGTGATGGGTGCGCGCTTATCCTTCCTTTTTCTCCGCGTAGGTGACCTGCCATGAGTGCCCTGCCCAGTTCCCCCTTCAACCGCATCGGTGTCGTCGGTGGCGGCGCCTGGGGTACGGCACTGGCGCTTGCGGCGTTGCGGGCCGGGCGCGAGACGCTGCTGTGGGCGCGCGAGCCGGCGGTGGTGGAGGCGATGAGCATCCGCCGCGAGAACCGCGACTATCTTCCCGGCGTGCCGCTGCCCGATGCGCTTCGGGTCACCGGCGAGCTGGCCGATCTCGGTGGCTGCGACGCGGTGCTGCTGGTGTCGCCGGCCCAGCATGCGCGCAGCGTCACCGCGCGGATGGCGCCGCTGCTGAAGCCGGGGGCGCCGGTCGTCGTCTGCGCCAAGGGGATCGAGCTGGACAGCCACGCGCTGATGAGCGAGGCGGTTGCGGCGTCGCTGCCGGCCGGCAATCCGGTGGCGATCCTGTCCGGTCCGACTTTCGCGGCGGAGGTGGCGCGCGGGCTGCCGACGGCGGTGACACTGGCCTGTGCCGACCAGGATCTGGGCACGGCGCTGGTCGCGGCGCTGGGCAGCCGCACCTTCCGGCCCTACCGCTCGGACGATGTCGTCGGCTCGCAGATTGGCGGGGCGGTGAAGAATGTGCTGGCCATCGCCTGCGGCGTGGTCGAGGGGCGGCGGCTCGGCGACAATGCGCGGGCTGCGCTGATCACCCGCGGGCTGGCGGAAATCACCCGGCTCGCGCTGGCGCTCGGCGGCCGGGCGGAGACGCTGATGGGGCTGTCGGGGCTGGGCGACCTGACGCTGACCTGCTCCAGCCTGCAGTCGCGCAACATGTCGCTGGGGGCGGCGCTCGGCGAAGGCAAGGCGCTGGCCGAGATCCTGGCGGTGCGCCGGTCGGTGGCGGAGGGCGTCTATACCGCCGCCGCGGTGGTCGGGCTGGCGGCGAAGCTGGGCGTCGACATGCCGATCTGTGCCGCCGTCGACGCCATCCTGAACCGCGGCGCCGGGCTGGACGAGACCATCGACGGGTTGCTGTCGCGGCCCTTCCGCGGGGAAGGCGTTTAAGGGACGGACAGATCTGCGGTCGTCACGGTCGCGTACTGTACCGCGACGCACCCGGCCGGTCGGGTGCCGCCAGGGGAGAACGGGGAATGACGGCACGGCAACGGTTCGCGCGTTGGTCCACACGTTGGTCCACGCGTTGCTCCACAAGGATGATTGTCCCGGTGACTCTGCTGGCGCTGGCCGCTGCGGGGTCGGGTGCGGGATCCGCCACGGCCGGGGAGCTTCGGGCAACCGTCAGCAACGTCAAGCCCAACCAGGGCAAGGTGATGGTCGCGCTGTTCGACAGCGCAGAGGCGCAGAAGGCGAAGGCGCCGCGCGCCGGCTATTTCGCCGTGGCTCTGGGGACTGAAGTGCAGGTGGTGTTCCCCGACCTGCCGGCCGGGCGCTACGGGCTGATCGCCTTCCAGGATCTCGACAACAATGGGGAGATGGCCACCGGCCTGTTCGGCATCCCGGCCGAGCCGCACGGCTTCAGCCGGTCCGCCCGCGGCAGCTTCGGTCCGCCGAGCTTCGACGATTATGCCGTGGCGGTCGGGGCCTCCGGTGTCGCGACGACGGAGATCCGGCTGGTCGAGTGACGGCGGCGTCCTCATACCTGCGCCATCAGGAACAGCCACTTGGCCGGTATCAGGGCGCCCCCGCTGGAATGTTCGGGATAGGCAGTCTCCAGCCGTCGGCGGTAGGCGGCGAGGAAGCCGTCGAGTTCGGGGCCGGCGAGCCGGTCCATCACCGGAACCAGCGCCGACTGGTGCAGCCATTGCAGAAGCGGCACATCGCCGTCGAGCGCGTGGAAATACTCGGTCTCCCACAGGTCGATCACGGCACCCTGAGGAGCCAGACAGTCATAATAGTCCTGGGCGTCGTAGCTGGGGCGTTCCGTCGGCTCCGCTGCGGGCCAGACATCCCGCAGCCGGTCCGACCAGGGGCCGTCGGCAGCGGTTTCCAGCAACAGGCGGTGGGCGGTCTGGGTCTGCGGGCGCGGCAGGGCGACGGCAAGGACGCCGCCGGGGCTAAGCGATTGCAGCAGGTCGGGGAACAGCCGGTCATGACCGCCCACATGCTGGAGCCCGCCAGCGGAAATGATGAGGTCCGTCGGCCAGTGCGGGCGCCATGCGCAGAGATCGGCCTGCCGGTAGCGCACGCGCGACGGCGTGTCGGCGGCCCAGCGCAGCATCGCCGGGGAGTGGTCGACCGCCAGAACATCGGCCTGGGGCCAGCGCGCCGCCAGCAGCCGGGACAGCTGTCCGGCTCCGCAGCAGAGATCGATGACGGTGTGCGGAGTCCGGGATAAGGGAAGCGCCGCCGTCAAATCCATGATGGGACGGCGGCGCAGGACATCGATGGTCGCGAAGGCGTTGGGAGTTGCCGTTGTTGCCCATGTCATGGAACATGTCATGTGGCACCCGCTTCGTTGGGCGCATGCCCCCCGGGTGGGTCACCCGGCCTTCGCGTTACCGGCCGCTTGGCGCGACGGTCAATGGGCGGAGCCCAGACGGTCGAAATAGCGGCCGATCGACGCGAAGATGAAGAGCACGCAGCCGAGGAAAACGATCAGGCCGCCGGCCGCGAAGGCTTCGTCCGCCGCGCGCGAGGAGGCGAGCAGCCCGACGAAAGCCATGATGCCGGCGAGGATGGGGTTGATCCAGAAGGAGAAGGCTTTCACGTCGCGGAGTCCTTTCAGAACAAGGCGTTGGCAGTGGAGTTGGCGGTGGGGAAGCGCCCGCCTCCCGCCCCGCCGGGCTGCCCGCGAACGCTTCGGCTTTGAAGGAATTCTGCGGGACGATTCCCGCGGAATCAATGCGACACAAACGACTTGTGCGCTGTAACGGCTACAGCACCGGGGTCCGCATTGCATTGCGGTATGTCAAGGGCGAAGGCGGTTCCGGCGGCGTCGCTTTCCACCAGCCGCAGCTCCCCGCCATGGGCGCGCAGCACCTCCCGGGCGATGGCGAGGCCGAGGCCCACTCCGCCGGCCCGCGCCGATCCGGCGAAGGGCTGGAACAGGTTCTCCCGTGCCCGCGGCGCAAGCCCGGGGCCGTTGTCCGCGACGGTCAGGGTCAGCCGGTTTGCCGGTCCGGCCTGGATGGAGATGCGCACCCGGTCGGCGCCGGCCTGCACCGCGTTGCGGCCGAGATTGACCAGGGCACGGCCAAGCTGGGCGGCATCGACCTGCGCCAGCGTGCCGGCGGGGACCTCGTCGACCCAGTCCGCCTCCACCCGGCCGCCGTCGGGCCGGGCGGTGGCGAGAACCTCGGCCCCGACCTCCTCCACCAGCCGGTGCAGGTCTGTCGGGGCGGGAGAGAGCGGCAGGACACCGTCGCGGGTGAAGGACAGGGTCTGGCTGCACAGCTCCACCGCCCGGTCGAGCGAGGCGACCAGCCTCGGCGTCACCCGCCGCACCTCCGGATCGGCGCTCTCGGTCAGCCGTTCCGACAGGAGGGAGGCGGTGGACAGGATGCCGCGCAGGTCGTGGTTGATCTTGGCCACCGCCGTGCCCAGCGTGGCGAGCCGCTCGCGTTGGCGCAGGGCGGCGCGCACCGTGCCCTGCATGGCGGCCAGTTCGCGCTCCGCCACGCCGATCTCGTCGGCGCGGGTGCCGGGCACCAGCGGCGGGGCGCCGTCGGGGTCGCGGCGGAAGGCGACGACCTCGGCGGTCAGGCGGCGCATCGGCCGCACCAGCAGGGCATGCAGCGTGACATAGACCAGGATCGCCGCGATCAGCGAAATGGCGACCGACACCGCCAGGATGCGGCGGGAGAAGTCGAGCATGGCGTCGATCAGCGGCCGCTCGTCCATCGTCACCTCGACGCGCTGGGCCGGGTCGTTGGGCGACCGGTCGATCACCCGGATCACCCGGTTGCTCTGCGGCCCGAAAGCGCCCTCCAGGGCGAGCCACAAAGCGTTGCCGGCATCGACGAACTGCATGCCCATGCCGGTGCCGCGCAAATCGTATACCGCATCGGCCTGCGGTGGCATCGGGCGCGACAGCATGTAGACGCGGGCGCCGGGCTGGATCAGGTCGATCACGTGGGTGCCGGTGTAGGCCAGCAGCTTGGCCTGCAATTCCTTCGTCACCATCAGGTCGGGGGCCGCTTCCACCGACAAGGCGGCGATGTGGGCGGCGGCCAGCCGCTCCTCCAGGTAGCTCATCCGGAAGCGCGCGATGGAGGGGGCGTAGATCAGCACCTCCGCCAGCAGCACGAACAGGATGGTGAGCAGCAGAAGCTTGGCCGACAGGCTGGTCGCGACGGTGGGGCGGGGCATGGTGGCTCGCAATGTGCCGGATATGCCGGCGGCAGGACGCGTGACCTTACGCGCAGGACAGTCATCCACTACACTAAGCGACCGTCAACGGCTCGGATGTCGGAAGGCGGTGGGACCGAGGGACATGCGATGCGGAGCTTTCTGAAATACGAATCGGTGGTCGCCATGGAGCGCAATGCGGCGCTGACCGCGGTGGCCGACGCGCTGGGGGCGGCCGGCGGCTGGATCGTCGACCACACGCTCTTCTCCGACATCATGGCGACCGTCCGTTTCGCGCTGCCGGGCGACCGGACCGGACTGTTCGAAACCGCGCTGGCCGATGCCGGCCTGACGGTTGAACCGGCGGCGGGGACTGCCGGTGCGGAGGAGGTGAACGGGGCGATCACCCTGACCTTCACGCAGGGGACCGGCGATCTGCGCCGGGAGGTTCCCGCTTTTTCCTGACGCCTCCATTCCGCACAGCGCAAACTTGTCCTCTGGCGTTACCGCTTTGGCATTGGTAAGACAGGCGCCATGAGCGACCTTGCCCGTCACATCGACACTCTGTCGCGCGCCAACGTGCTGTGCCTTGGCGACGTGATGCTTGACCGTTTCGTCTATGGCTCGGTGGACCGGGTGTCGCCGGAGGCGCCGATTCCCGTCCTGCGCGTTGACCGCGAAGTGCCCAAGCTGGGCGGCGCCGGCAATGTCGCGGCCAATCTGGTGGCGCTGGAGGCGGACTGCCGCTTCGTCTCGGTGGTCGGACGCGACGGCGTCGGCACCGACCTGCTGGCCCTGCTGCGCCGCGAGGGCGTCAGCGACGGCGCCATCGTGATGGAGGACGGGCGGCAGACCACGGTGAAGACCCGCTTCATCGCCGGCCAGCAGCAGCTTCTGCGCACCGACATCGAGACCGTGGTGCCGATCACCGTGACCGACCGCGTGCTGGAGCGGGTGCGCGACCTGCTGCCCGAGGTGGGCGGCGTCATCCTGTCCGATTACGGCAAGGGCGTGCTGACCGACGAGCTGGTGGTGGCGGTGATCGCCGCCGCGCGGCAGGCCGGGCGCACCGTGGTGGTCGATCCGAAGGGGCGCGACTACCGCCGCTATCGCGGCGCCGACATCGTCACGCCGAACCGCAAGGAGCTGATGGAGGCCACCGGCCTGCCGGCGCGCACCGACGAGGAGGTGATCGCCGCCGCCCGCCACCTGATCGCCACCTGCGGCATCGGCGCCGTCGTCGCCACCCGCAGCGAGCAGGGCATGTCGGTGGTGACGGCCGAGGATGCGGTGCATCTGCCGGCCGAGGCGCGCGAGGTGTTCGACGTGTCGGGTGCCGGCGACACGGTGGTGGCGACGCTGACCGCCGCGCTGTCGGTGGGGATCGATCTGGTCGATTCGGCGCGGCTCGCCAATCTGGCGGCCGGCATCGTGGTGGGCAAGGTGGGCACGGCGGTGGTCCGCTCGGCCGAGCTGCTCTCCAGCCTGCACGAGCAGCAATGGCGCCATGGCGAGGAAAAGGTGCTGACCCGCGACGCCGCGGCGGAAAGGGCGGAGCGCTGGCGGCTGCGCGGCAAGCGGGTGGGCTTCACCAACGGCTGCTTCGACCTGCTGCACCCCGGCCATATCGCGCTGCTGAAGCAGGCCCGCGCCGCCTGTGACGTGCTTGTGGTCGGGCTGAACAGCGATGCGTCGGTGAAGCGGCTGAAGGGCGAAAGCCGGCCGGTTCAGAACGAGACGGCGCGCGCCACGGTTCTGGCGTCGCTGGGCTGCGTCGATCTGGTGGTGATCTTCGGCGAGGACACGCCGGAGACGCTGATCCACGCCCTGCGCCCCGACGTGCTGGTCAAGGGGGCCGACTACACCATCGCGACGGTGGTGGGGGCGGATTTCGTCCAGAGCTATGGCGGAAAAGTGGTGCTGGCCGAGCTGGTCCAGGGACAGAGCACGACCAACACCATCAAGCGCATGAAGGGCTGAGGGGGAAACCGCGGCTGGCGGTCGGTCCCCCAACGGCCCTTTCGTCCACTTACATCTTCTTCTGGACGTTGTCGGCGCCACGCTCGATGGCGCGGCCGCCGGCCTGCACGTCCTGGCCGGCGCCCTCGACGGTGTTGCAGGCGGCCAGGGTGGTGCCCAGCAGGGTGCCCAGGACGGCGAGCAGGGCGAACTTCTTGATGGTGGTCATGGCGGTGGTCTCCGTTGCGGTGGCGCTGTGATGCCGATTTGAACGCAAGCGGAGCCGTGAAGGTTTCCGGAATCGGAAGTAGAGGGGCCTTGCGCAAAAGGGGTGCCCTTCGGCTTCGCCGTTCCCGGTTCCGGCCGCAACCCTGCCTCCAGAGACGAAGTGTCCCGTTGCCACGGGGCGTGAGCGCGGGCATAAATCGCCCCGCGGATGATCCCGCGCGCCCTCCCCGCTGGATGGGACGGCTTTTGGCAACGAGCAAGAATGGCGAAAGGAAAGCCTCTCATGGCTGAAAGCACTTTTGACGTCGTTGTGATCGGCGGCGGCCCCGGCGGGTATGTCTGCGCGATCCGCGCGGCGCAGCTCGGCTTCAAGGTCGCCTGCGTCGAGAAGCGGGGGACGCTGGGCGGCACCTGCCTGAACGTCGGCTGCATCCCGTCCAAGGCTCTGCTGGCGGCGTCGGAGAAGTTCGAGGAAGCGGCCCACGGCCTCGCCAAGTTCGGCATCAAGGTCGGCGGCGTCGAACTCGACCTGCCGGGCATGCAGGCCCACAAGGACAAGGTCGTCAAGGACAACGTCACCGGCATCGAGTTCCTGTTCAAGAAGAACAAGATCGTCTGGCTGAAGGGCGCCGGCAAGATCACCGCCGCCAACACGGTCGAGGTCGAGGGCGTCGGCGCCATCACCGCGTCGAAGGCGATCGTCATCGCCACCGGGTCGGACGTGACCCCGCTGCCGGGCATCGCCATCGACGAGAAGCGCGTGGTGTCCTCCACCGGCGCCCTGTCGCTGCCGGAGGTGCCGAAGCATCTGGTCGTCATCGGCGGCGGCGTGATCGGGCTGGAGCTGGGCTCGGTCTGGGGCCGGCTGGGCGCCAAGGTGACGGTGGTCGAGTATCTCGACCGCGTGCTGCCGACCATGGACAACGAGCTGTCCAAGCAGGCCCAGCGCATCTTCGCCAAGCAGGGCATGGATTTCAAGCTGAGCACCAAGGTGACCGGCGCGTCCGTGACCGAGGCCGGCGTGAGCCTGACGGTCGAGCCCGCCGCCGGCGGTGCCGCGCAGACCATCGAGGCCGACACCGTGCTGGTCGCCATCGGCCGCCGCCCCTACACCGAAGGCCTCGGCCTTGAGGCGGTAGGCGTCGAGATGGAGCGCGGCCGTGTCAAGATCGACGGCCATTTCCAGACCAACGTGCCGGGCATCTACGCCATCGGCGACGTGGTCGAAGGCCCGATGCTGGCCCACAAGGCCGAGGAGGAGGGCGTCGCGCTCGCCGAGCAGCTGGCCGGCCAGAAGAGCCACGTCAACCACGACCTGGTTCCCGGCGTCGTCTACACCTGGCCGGAAGTCGCCGCCGTCGGCAAGACCGAGGAGCAGCTGAAGGCCGCGGGCGTCGCCTACAAGGCCGGCAAGTTCCCGTTCACCGCCAACGGCCGTGCGCGCGCCGGCGGCAACACCGACGGCTTCGTGAAGATCCTGTCGGACGCCGCCACCGATCAGGTGCTGGGCGTCCACATGATCGGCCCGAACGTGTCGGAGATGATCGGCGAGCTGGTGCTGGCCATGGAGTTCAGCGCATCGGCCGAAGACGTCGCTCGCACCTGCCACGCCCACCCGACTTTGTCGGAAGCGGTCAAGGAAGCGGCGCTGGCGGTGGATGGGCGTCCGCTGCACATCTGATCCTCGGCATGTAAGAACCGTGGGCCGCAAGGTCCACGACGACGAAAGGCTCCCCCGCAGTTTGGCGTGGGAGCCTTTTTCGTTACGGAGGTGCGCCCGGCGGTCAGGCGGCGCGGATCGTCGACAGGAAACCGTTCACCGCGGTGCGCAGGCGGCCGGCGTCGTTGGCGAGCTGGCCCGACACCGACAGGACGTTCTCGGCGGAATGGCCGGCCTCGACGGCGGCGCTGCGGACGTCGGCGATGGTCCTCGTCACCTCCTGGGTGCCGCTGGCCGCCTGCTGGACGTTGCGGGCGATCTCGGCGGTGGCGGAGCCCTGTTCCTCCACCGCGGCGGCGATCGCGGTGGAGATCTCGTCGATCTGGGCGATGATGCCGCCGATGCCCTTGATGGCGCCGGCGGTCTCGCCGGTGACCCGCTGCATGCCGGTGACGTGGCCGGAGATCTCCTCGGTCGCCTTGGCGGTCTGGCTGGCGAGGCTCTTCACCTCCTGGGCGACCACGGCGAAGCCCTTGCCGGCTTCTCCGGCGCGGGCGGCCTCGATGGTCGCGTTCAGCGCCAGCAAATTGGTCTGGCTGGCGATGTCCTGGATCAGCTGCACCACCGTGCCGATCTTCTCCGCCGCCTCGGTCAGGCTCAGAACCTGGCCGTTGGCCTGCTGGGCCGCCTCCACCGCCTCGCGGGCGATCTGGGCGGAGCGGTTGACACGCTGACCGATCTCCTGGATCGAGGCCGACAGCTCCTCCGTGGCGCTGGCGACGGTCTGCACGTTGCTGCTGGCATCCTGGGAGGCGTTTGCCACCACGCCGGCCTGCTGGCTGGTCTGGGTCGCGGTGGCGGTCATCGTCTGGGCGGTTCCGGTCATCGACTGCGCGGCGCGGTCAACGCCGTCCACCACGTTCATCACCTGGGCTTCCAGGCTGTCGGCCAGCTGCAGCATCGCCTTGCGGCGCTCGGCATCGGCCTTCGCCTGATCCTCGGCCCGCTGATCGATCATCCGCTTCAGGTCGGCCAGCATCTTGCGCAGGGCGTCGGCCAGCGCGCCGACCTCGTCGGACTGCCGGATGTCCAGCGCCTGGTCGAAGCGGCCGGCGGCGATGCCCTCAGCGAAGGCGACGCTGGCCCGGATCGGCCGGGCGACGCCGCCGGCGACCACCCACATCACCGCGACGGCACCGAGCGCGACCAGCGCGCCGACGGCGACCTGCCACAGGATGTTGGAGTTGGCCCGCTCCCCCAGCTCTGTGGACAGCGCCATGCCGTCGGCCAGCACGATGTCCTTCGGCACCTGGACCAGCACGGCCCACGGCTTCTCGGTGTTGCCGAGCGTGATGGGGGCGAAGCTGCGCAGCATGTTGGTGGAGGCTTCGACGTCGACATGCGGCTTGCCCGACCGGACGTTCGCAAGGTCCGCCTGCCAGGAGGCGTCGAAGGTGGAGATCGACTGGCCGATCAGGTCGGGCCGGGCGCTGTGGGCGACGATCAGACCCATGTTGCTGATGATGACCACCTGGCTGCGGCCGTTGAACACCGCGGCGCTGACCTTTGTCGACAGCTGCTGGACGAAGTCGAGGTTGAAGTCGGCGCCGGCCACGCCGCGGAACTTGCCGCCGATGACCACCGGAACCGACAGGGTCGCCAGAAACACCTGCTTGCCCTGCACGATGTAGGGCAGGGGGTCGAGCACGCTTTCGCGCCCGCTCTCCTGCGGGCCGATGTACCAGCCGCCCTTCATCACGCCGTTGGGGTGACGGTCGCGGCTGTCGTACTCGACCAGCGGCTGCATGGCGATGCGGCCGTTCTGGTCGCGGTTCCAATAGGGGATGAAGCGGCCGGTGGTGTCGGTGCCCATCTCGCGGCGGCCGCGAAACTCCTCGTCCCGGCCATCGAGGGCGTCGGGCTCCCAGGCCGAATAGGTGCCGTTGAACAGCGGATTGCGCTTCAGCACCGACAGCAGCACGCCGTTGAAGGCCTCGCGCCGCCGGTCCGGCGGGACATGGCCGGGCGCCCCGTCGTCGGCGAGGCTGGCGAAGCTGCTCGCCATCGTCCGCGCGGCGTTCAGCGCGGTGTCGAACTCCGACCGCAGCAGTCCAGCCTGGGTGGCCGCCAGATTTTGCAGAGACTCCGTCGTCTTGCTTTCGAGGATCCGTTCGACGTTCCCGGTGACGAAGTCGTTGCTTGAGCGCGTCGACAGGACGGCAAAGCCGACGAGCACGGCGACGGTGCCTGCCAAGCAGAAGCCCGACAGCATCGCAATCTTCGATTGGATGGATTTCGTCTGCATAAAGTCTTCCCCCGTCTTCGCCGTATGGATAGGGAAAACTGTCGATCTTCAAAATTAATGACAGATTAACGAGAATTAAGGGGTCAAATCTGGTCTTTTGTCCTTAAGTATTATCTCCGAGTTATTCTCTTGGATAATTTCAAGAGTTGGAGAAAGGGGTTTGAAGGTCTTGGGGGGTAATTTTATATCAATCAGGGGATCTTTTCATGGGCGTCGGGATCCAGCTGATTTTCCCAGGGCAGTGGGCGTCGCCATAAGCGTGAAAATGAATACCCCAATGTGCACAGACGCTTAGAGGCGGTGTGCGTCAGCCCTTGCGCGCCCGCGGATGGGCGTTGCGGTACACGTTCATCAGCTGCTCGTTCTCGACATCGGTGTAGCGCTGGGTCGTGGAGAGCGACGCGTGGCCGAGCAGATCCTGGATGGCGCGCAGGTCGCCGCCGTCCGCCAAAAGATGGGTCGCGAAACTATGCCGCAGGGCATGCGGGGTGGCGCTGTCCGGCATGCCCATCAGCGCGCGCAGCTTCTGCATCTGGTGCTGGGCGACGCTGGCGTTCAGCCGGCCGCCGCGGGTGCCGACGAACAGGGGGCCGTCGGGTGCAAGCGTGAAGGGGCAGGACTCGACATAGGCGCGCACCGCGTCCGTCACCGCCGGCAGGACCGGGATCATGCGGTCCTTGCGGCCCTTGCCGGTGACACGCAGCGTGTCGCCCAGCGGGGCGTCCTTGCGCGCCAGCCCCAGGGCTTCGGAGATGCGCAGGCCGCAGCCATAGAGCAGGGTGAACAGGGCGCGGTCGCGCTTGCCGATCCAGGGCTCCTCGCGGTCGCGCTCGGCCTCCTCCAGCAGGCGGTCGGCGTCGATCTCGGTCAGCGGGCGCGGGGCGGGGCGCTTGACCTTCGGGGTCGCCAGCGTGGCGACGGCGGGGTTGTGCAGGCGGCCGCTGCGGTCCAGCCAGCGGAACAGGTTGCGCACCGCCGCCAGCTTGCGTGCCCGGCTGGCTCCGACCAGCCCGTCCATCGCCAGCCTGGACATCCAGGCGCGGAAATCCGCCGCCTTCAGGTCGCCCAGATCGTTGAGGGAGGGTGGGGAGCCGCCGCGGAATTCGGTGAGGAAGCGCAGGAACTCGCCCACATCGGCGCTGTAGGCCGACAGGGTGTGGCGGGAGACCGCCTTCTCGCTCTCCATCCAGCGCCGCCAGTGGGCCAGCACATCCTGGACATCGGGCTTGGCGGAGAGCCCCAAGCTTGGAGCACTGGGGACAGGGTCTGTCACGCCGGCAGCTCCAGCCAGCCGCGGATCACCCGCTCGATCACGCGGGCGAGGAAGCCGACCAGTTCGGTGCCCTGGCCGCTGTGGAAGGTGTCGGGTTCGCGGCTGCCGAAGGCGAGCAGGCCGTCGGGCGTCTCGCTGGAGACCTGGATGCGGATCAGCGCCTCCGAGCGGACGAGGCCGGCGCCGGGGCCATAGATCTCGGGATCGCCCTGGATGTCGGTGTTCAGCACCACGTCGGCGCGGCCCAGCCGGTCGGCGATGGCGCCCGGCTCCACCACCCGCACGCCGGAGCGGTGGACATGGGGAATGTCGCTGCCGTTGGATTCGATGACCAGGCAGGCGACGTCGAGGTCGAGCAGGACCGCGAGATCGGTGGTGATGGTCTGGATCAGCTGCTCGAAGCTCTGGGCGTCGAGCAGGAAAAGGACCGCAGCGTGGATGCGGTTCTGGCTGTTCAGGTTGGCCCGGCTGGTGCCGATCAGCTCGCGCTGCTGGTCCTTGAGGGTGCGGACCTCGGCGCGCAGCCGGTCGACCATGAAGGCCTGGAGGTCCACCACCCCACGCCCGCGGTCGAGCGATGGCGGGGTCAGGTGATGGACCAGATCGGCGTTCTGGGCCAGGAAGTCCGGGTGCTTCCGCAGATAGGCGCGCACATCCTCCGAAGAGAGCGTCGACGCCTGATGCGGGGGGTGGCCCGGTTCGCGGCCCCTGTCGGCCATGATCGCTCCGGCCCGCCTTACAGGATCGACTGGCCGGTCTTCTTCCAGTCCTCGACGAACTGGGAGAGACCCTTGTCGGTCAGCGGGTGGTTGAACAGCTGCTTCAGCACCGACGCCGGGGCGGTCACGACATGGGCGCCCAGGCGGGCGGCCTTGACGATGTGCATCGGGTTGCGGATCGAGGCGACCAGCACCTCGGTCTTGAAGGCGTCGTAATTGTTATAGATCTCGCAGATGTCCTTGATGATGCCCATGCCGTCCTGGCCGATGTCGTCCAGGCGGCCGACGAAGGGCGACACGAAGCTGGCGCCGGCCTTGGCCGCCAGGATCGCCTGGGCGGGGGAGAAGCACAGCGTGACGTTGACCATCGTGCCTTCGGACGAGATGATCTTGCAGACCTTCAGGCCGGCCGGGGTGAGGGGCACCTTCACCGCGACGCGGTGGGAGATCTTGGCGATCTTGTGGGCTTCGGCGAGCATGGTCTCGAAGTCGGTGGACGCCACCTCGGCGCTGACCGGACCGTTGACGACGTCGCAAATCTCGGCCACGAGGTCGAGGAATTGACGGCCGGACTTGGCGATCAGGGAGGGGTTGGTGGTAACACCGTCCAGCAGACCGGTATCGGCCAGATCGCGGATCTCGGCGATGTCGGCGGTGTCGACGAAGAACTTCATGACGAAGGGTCCATGCTTGCTGATGTTGACCGGAACCGGCCGCGCCGGAAAGCTGACCGACGCGCCGTCCCGCCCGGTGCCCGGGACATGAGGCCACTCTAGCCGATGCGTTCGACTTCCGCCAGTTCCGCCCCGGGCTTTCAGGGGGATCTTCTTGGGGACACGCCCGAAACGGGGCAGCCCGAAGGCGATTCCGCGACAAATTCCGCAGATTTTCCGGCGAAGCCGCAGACCGGCGGGCCGGACCGCCGCGTCGCCGTGCTGCTGCCGCTGCCCTTGCGCGAGGCCTACGACTACCGCGTGCCCGACGGGCTGGAGCTGGTTCCCGGCGATTTCGTCGAGGTGCCGCTGGGCCCGCGCCGGCTGATCGGCGTGGTCTGGGGACCCGGCGCCGGGACGGTTGACTCCGGCCGGCTGAAGGCGGTGGTGCGCCGGTTCGACGTGCCGCCGATGACCGAGGTCGGCCGCCGCTTCGTCGAATGGGTCGCCGCCTACACCATGACGCCGCCGGGTTTCGTCCTGCGCATGGCGGTCAGCGTGCCGTCGGCGCTGGAGCCGCCCAGGCCGATGCTGGCCTATCTGCGCAAGCCGGATGCGGAACCGCCGCCCGGCTTCAAGATGACCGACCCGCGCAGGCGCATCCTGGCGCTGCTGGCGGATGGCCCGCCGCGCACGCCGGCGGAACTGGCGGAGGAGGCCGGCTGCGGCGTCACCGTGGTGCGCGGGCTGGCGGAGGCCGGGCTGCTCGACCCGGTGATGCTGCAGCCGACCCGGCTCGGCCGGCCCGACTGGCGCCGGCCCGGACCCACCCTGTCGGCGAACCAGCGGGGGGCGGCCGACGATCTGCGCGAGCGGGTGATGGCGGGACGCTATTCCACCGTCCTGCTCGACGGCGTCACCGGCTCGGGCAAGACGGAGGTCTATTACGAGGCGATCTCGGCGGCACTGGAACAGGGCCGCCAGGCACTGGTTCTGCTGCCGGAGATCGCGCTGTCGGCCCAGTGGCTCGACCGCTTCGCCCGCCGCTTCGGCGCGCCGCCGGCGGAATGGCATTCGGAACTGACCGGGGCGCAGCGCCGCGACACCTGGCGCGCGGTGTCGAAGGGCGAGGTGCCGGTGGTGGTGGGCGCGCGCTCGGCGCTGTTCCTGCCCTATCCCGACCTGGGCGTCATCATCGTCGACGAGGAGCACGACTCCGCCTACAAGCAGGAGGAGGGAGCGATCTACCATGCTCGCGACATGGCGGTCGCTCGGGCGCATCTGGGGGGCTTGCCCATCGTGCTGGTCTCCGCCACGCCGTCGCTGGAGACCAAGGTCAACGCCGACAGCCACCGCTATGCCCGGATCGAGCTGCCGGCCCGCCATGGCGGCGCCGTGCTGCCCGATGTGGAGCTGGTCGATCTGCGGCGCGACCGCCCGCCCGCCCGGCACTGGCTGGCACCCAGCCTGCGCAAGGCGCTGACCGACACGCTGGCCGGCGGCGAACAGGCGATGCTGTTCCTGAACCGCCGCGGCTATGCCCCGCTGACCCTGTGCCGCGCCTGCGGCCACCGCATGCAGTGCCCGAACTGCACGGCGTGGCTGGTCGAGCACCGGCTCGCCCGCAAGCTGCAGTGCCACCATTGCGGCCTGCAGCAGCCCTTGCCCCATGCCTGCCCGGAATGCGGCGAGGAAGGCACCATGGCCGCCTGCGGTCCCGGCGTGGAGCGTATCGCCGAGGAGGTGGCGGAGCTGTTCCCCGACGCCCGCGCCGCCATCATGGCGTCCGACACGCTGCACGGCCCGCGTGCCATCCAGGAGATGGTCGAGAGCATCGGCCGGCACGAGCTGGACATCATCATCGGCACCCAGGTGATGGCGAAGGGCCACCATTTCCCGATGCTGACGCTGGTGGGGGTGGTCGATGCCGATCTCGGGCTGAACGGCGGCGATTTGCGGGCGGCGGAGCGCACCTACCAGCTGCTGCATCAGGTGGCCGGGCGCGCCGGGCGCGGCGAGCGGCCGGGACGGGTGATGCTGCAGACCTTCATGCCCGAACATCCGGTGATGCAGGCGCTGGCCGCCGGCGACCGCGACGGCTTCTATCAGCTGGAGGCCGAGATGCGGCTGGAGGCCGGCATGCCGCCCTTCGGCCGGCTGGCGGCGCTGATCGTGTCGGGCGAGGACCCGACGCTGGTGGAGCGGGTGGCGATGGAGCTGGGCCGCGCGGCGCCGCGCAGCGACACCGTCCATATATTGGGGCCGGCCCCGGCGCCGCTGGCGCTGCTGCGCGGGCGGCACCGCCGCCGCCTGCTGATGAAGGCGCCGCGCAGCACCCAGGTGCAGCCGCTGATCGCCGAGTGGTTGGGCAGGGTCGAGATTCCGCCGGCCATCCGCGTGCAGATCGATGTCGATCCCTACAGCTTCCTTTAGCTGCGGTTAAGGCGATCGGGCCAAGCTGCGGCGAATCGACACGATGCGGTCGCGCGGGCGATCCGGCATGGCACCTGTGACGTTTGGTCCATTGCACAGCGCGGGGCACGGTATTACCACGGCAGGGATGGTTCCGAATCGAAACATCCCTGCCGGGATGAACCCCGCGGAGCCAAGCGTCACAGGGACAGGGTCTGGCTGATGGTCGGCATGCTCTCCAAGCTTCGTCTGCGCGTTCAGCGGCAAACCCTGCTGACCGTGCTGCCGGTTCTTCTGCTGCTGGTGGTCATCGCGTTCGCCGCCGGTGCTCCGGCCCGCACCCGCGGCACCGACGCCGAGGCGCTGACGATGATCGACCGTGCCCAGCAGCTGCTGGAGCGGATCGGTCCGGACGCGGCGGCCGAAGCGTTTGCCGGTCATGATAGCGCTTTCACCGACCGCGACCTCTACCCGATGCTGCTGGACGACAAGGGGGTGATGGTCGCCCATGGCTGGACCGCGACGCTGAACGGGTCGAACCTGAACGAGCTGCACGACATCGAGGGCAAGCCCTTCATCCGCGAGGCGCTGGACGGGGTGGCGCGCGACGGGCGGACCGACGTCACCTATCGATGGATCGATCCGCTGACGGGGCAGGTCGCGCGCAAGACGATGCACGCCCGCCGCCTGGTGCTGAACGGCAAGCCATACATGCTGGCGGTCGGCGTCTATCGCTGAACTGTTTGTGAAACCGGTGCGGCGGGTTGCCGCACGTCACTTTTTTACATGGTGAAATTTCGGGACGGCCGCCGGTCCCGGGCTGAATCGGGTCAGAGGACCCGAGGGCGGCGCGGACGCCAGATCGACAGGCAGTCCGCGGCGCTGTCGCCGGCGCCGATGCCGTACCAGCCCGACCGGTCGTGGAAGGACAGGCTGTAGCGCCCCTTGGCGTCGCGCTCGAAGCGGAAGACGGGGCGGTCCACCTCGGGCAGAAGCACCAGAAGCCGGTCGTGATCGCGTCCCGACTCGCGCAGCACGCCGACCCAATGACCGTCCCGGATCTTCGGTTCGGCCACGGCGGCGAAGGCGTCCATATCGTCCGGAGTGAAGCGGGCGCGGCAGAACTGGATGACGGTCGCCCCGCGCTCATCCCCACGGGAACCGGCGCCGGCGGCGGTGTCCGCATCGGCAGTCGCAGCGGTGTCGGTCGTCGGCAGGATGGTCATCGCGGATAAGGTCCCTGGTCGCCTGGATCGGCTGCGGCGGGGCAAAATGACGGGAAACCAAGGTCGGATCGCCCACCCGCGCGGTTCCGGCCGACCGTGGATCAGATTGGTTAACCTTGAATTAAACAGGCAATAGGGCCACATCGAAGTCACAGCCGGTATGACCAGTCGAGAGCGACTCGAGTCATTGGCGAACGCAGTTGCGACCAATGATTCCGCAGTTGCTCAAAACGCCGCAGCCAAATTGTCCAGACCCCGTTGCGTGGGCGCGATTCCTGTGATATTGGACCGCTCGCTTTCGCGGCCGGGGTGTTTGTGCCTCGGGTTGACACCCTATAAGGCCGCCGAATTCACCGTCTACCGAACTCAATTCGAGGGATCAGGTGGCATCCGAAGGAACAGGCGTATCCGAACTCGCCGCGCGTTACTCCACCGCGCTGTTCGAGCTTGCGGACGAAAACCAGGCGTTGGACACGGTCGCGAGCGATCTGACCACGCTGAAGCAGATCCTGGCCGAGAGCGCTGACCTCCGTCGCCTCGTCCGCAGCCCCGTCATCAGCCGGGCCGATCAGGGCAGGGCCATGGCCGCCGTCATGGACGGCGCCGGCCTGTCGGACCTGACCAAGCGCTTCATCGGGCTGGTGGCGGCCAACCGCCGCCTGTTCGCGATCGACGGGATGATCGAAGGCTTCCTGGCCGAACTGGCCCGGCGCCGCGGCGAGGTCACGGCGCAGGTCACCTCGGCCCAGCCGCTGAGCGATGCCCAGCGCAATGCCGTCATCGACGCGCTCAAGGCGTCCATCGGTTCCAAGGTGTTGGTGAACACCTCCGTCGATCCGGAGCTGATCGGCGGCATGATCGTTAAGTTCGGCTCGCGCATGGTCGATACCTCGGTGCGAACGAAGCTGAACAAATTGCAACTCGCCATGAAGGCCTCAGGGGGATCAGTCTGATGGATATCCGCGCCGCAGAAATCTCTGCGATCCTCAAGCAGCAGATCGCGAATTTCGGGACCGAGGCGGATGTCGCCGAGGTTGGTCAGGTCCTGTCGGTGGGTGACGGCGTCGCCCGCGTGCACGGCCTGGACAACGTCCGCGCCGGCGAAATGGTCGAGTTCCCGGGTGGCCTGCAGGGCATGGCGCTGAACCTCGAGACCGACAATGTCGGTATCGTGATCTTCGGCGACGACCGCGGCATCAAGGAAGGCGACACCGTCAAGCGCACCGGCACCATCGTCGACGTTCCGGTCGGCCGTGGCCTGCTGGGCCGCGTCGTGGACGGCCTGGGCAACCCGATCGACGGCAAGGGCCCGCTGGTCGACGTGACCCGCACCCGCGTGGAAGTGAAGGCCCCCGGCATCATCCCGCGCAAGTCGGTGCACGAGCCGATGCAGACCGGCCTGAAGGCCGTCGACAGCCTGGTTCCGATCGGGCGCGGCCAGCGCGAGCTGATCATCGGTGACCGTCAGACCGGCAAGACCGCCGTCGTCATCGACACCTTCCTGAACCAGAAGCCGATCAACCAGGGCGACGACGAGAGCAAGAAGCTCTACTGCATCTACGTCGCCGTCGGCCAGAAGCGCTCCACCGTCGCCCAGATCGTCAAGACCCTGGAAGACGCCGGCGCCATGGAATACTCCATCGTCGTCGCCGCCACCGCGTCGGAGCCGGCTCCGCTGCAGTTCCTGGCGCCGTACACCGGCTGCACGATGGGCGAGTATTTCCGCGACAACGGCATGCACGCCCTGATCGTGTACGACGATCTGTCCAAGCAGGCCGTCGCCTACCGCCAGATGTCGCTGCTGCTCCGCCGTCCGCCGGGCCGCGAAGCCTACCCGGGCGACGTGTTCTACCTCCACAGCCGCCTGCTGGAGCGCGCCGCCAAGATGGGCGACGCCCATGGCAACGGCTCGCTGACCGCCCTGCCGGTCATCGAAACCCAGGCCGGCGACGTGTCCGCCTACATCCCGACCAACGTGATCTCGATCACCGACGGTCAGATCTTCCTGGAAACCGGCCTGTTCTACAAGGGCATCCGCCCCGCCATCAACGTCGGTCTGTCGGTGAGCCGCGTCGGCTCCGCCGCCCAGATCAAGGCGATGAAGCAGGTCGCCGGCACCATCAAGATGGAACTCGCGCAGTACCGCGAGATGGCCGCCTTCGCCCAGTTCGCCTCGGACCTCGACGCCTCGACCCAGCGCCTGCTGGCCCGTGGCGCCCGTCTGACCGAGCTGCTGAAGCAGGGCCAGTTCCAGCCGCTGCCCGTCGAAGAGCAGGTCGTGTCGATCTTCGCCGGCGTGAAGGGCTACCTGGACGCCATCAAGGTCGAGGACGTGAACCGCTTCGAGGCCAAGTTCCTGTCGGAAATCCGCGCCAAGGGCGCCGATATCCTGGCGGCGATCCGCACCGACAAGCAGATCACCTCGGCGACCGAAGAGAAGCTGAAGGCTTTCCTCGACGGCTTCGCCAAGGTCTTCGCCTGACCGACCGCGCGCGGGGGCGGGAAACTGCCCCCCACCGTCTTGAAGAGACGGTCACGGAACGACCTCGAGCGGAATTGAAGGGCCGGCATGCCTAACCTCAAGGACCTAAAGAACCGGATCGCGAGCGTCCAGTCGACGCGCAAGATCACCTCGGCCATGAAGATGGTTGCGGCTTCCAAGCTGCGCCGCGCCCAGGAGCAGGCGGAAGCCAGCGGTCCCTACGCGGAGCGTATGGGCCGGATGCTGTCGTCCCTGGCCGCCAACGTGCAGGACAGCGGCAACGGGCCGAAGCTGATGACCGGGACGGGCGCCGACAAGGTGCATCTGCTGGTCGTCATCAGCTCCGACCGCGGCCTGTGCGGCGCCTTCAACGGCTCCATCGTCCGCGAGGCCAAGCGCCAGATCACCCGCCTGCAGGGCGAGGGCAAGACCGTCAAGGTGCTGACCGTCGGCCGCAAGGGCCGCGACCAGCTGCGCCGCGAGTTCGCCTCGCTGATCGTCGAGAGCTACGAGGATGTCGGCCGCCGCCGGCTCGGCTTCAGCGATGCCGACATGGTGGCGACGAAGGTGCTGGCGATGTTCGACGCCGGCGAGTTCGACGTCTGCTCGGTCATCTTCAACAAGTTCAAGTCGGCGATCTCCCAGATCGTCACGGTTCAGCAGCTCATCCCCTTCGCCGTCCCCGGCGAGGCGGTCGCGGCCACCGACGAGGTGAAGCCGCTCTATGAGTTCGAGCCGGACGAGGAGCAGATCCTCGCCGAACTGCTGCCGCGCAACCTGTCCATCCAGATCTACCGCGCCCTCCTGGAGAGCGCCGCGTCCGAGCAGGGCGCCCGGATGACCGCGATGGACAACGCGACGCGCAACGCCGGCGACATGATCAACAAGCTGACGATCACCTACAACCGGACGCGCCAGGCCTACATCACCAAGGAGCTGATCGAGATCATCTCCGGTGCCGAAGCCCTGTAACGGCAGCATCCGACACGTAGGGCCCAGCCCATTTGCGCCGGCGACGGCATACCGACACTTACCGAGTTCCTAGGGAGCTTTACTCCATGGCCACCACCAATTCTGTCGGCAAGATCACGCAGGTCACGGGCGCCGTCGTGGACGTGCAGTTCAACGGCGACCTGCCGGCGATCCTGAACGCCCTGCACACCCAGAACGACGGCAAGACCCTCGTTCTGGAAGTGGCGCAGCACCTGGGTGAGAGCACGGTCCGCACCATCGCCATGGACAGCACCGACGGTCTGGTGCGCGGCGCCGAGGTGACCGACACCGGCGCGCCCATCGCCGTGCCGGTCGGCCCGGAGACGCTGGGCCGCATCATCAACGTCATCGGCGAGCCGATCGACGAGCGCGGCGCGGTCAACGCCGCCCGCTCGCTGCCGATCCACCGCCAGGCCCCGGACTTCGTCGACCAGTCGACGGACGCCGAAGTGCTGATCACCGGCATCAAGGTCATCGACCTGCTGGCCCCCTACGCCAAGGGCGGCAAGATCGGCCTGTTCGGCGGCGCCGGCGTCGGCAAGACCGTGACGATCATGGAACTGATCAACAACGTCGCCAAGGCGCACGGCGGTGTGTCGGTGTTCGCCGGCGTGGGTGAGCGTACCCGCGAGGGCAACGACCTCTACCACGAGATGATCGAGTCGGGCGTCATCAAGCTCGACGGCCCGGGCTCCAAGGTGGCCCTGGTGTACGGCCAGATGAACGAGCCGCCGGGCGCCCGCGCCCGCGTCGCGCTGAGCGGCCTGACGCTCGCGGAATATTTCCGCGACGAGGAAGGCCAGGACGTGCTGTTCTTCGTGGACAACATCTTCCGCTTCACGCAGGCCGGTTCGGAAGTGTCGGCTCTGCTGGGCCGCATCCCGTCGGCGGTGGGCTACCAGCCGACGCTGGGCACCGACATGGGCGCCCTGCAGGAGCGCATCACCTCGACTAAGAAGGGCTCGATCACCTCGGTGCAGGCCATTTACGTGCCCGCCGACGATCTGACCGACCCGGCCCCGGCCGCCTCCTTCGCCCACCTGGACGCCACCACGGTGCTGTCCCGTTCGATCGCCGAAATGGCCATTTTCCCGGCCGTGGACCCGCTCGACTCGACCAGCCGCATCCTCGACCCGCGCGTCGTCGGTGACGAGCACTACTCGGTCGCCCGTTCGGTGCAGAAGGTTCTGCAGACCTACAAGTCGCTGCAGGACATCATCGCCATCCTGGGCATGGACGAGCTGTCGGAAGAGGACAAGCTGGTCGTGGCCCGCGCCCGCAAGATCCAGCGCTTCCTGTCGCAGCCCTTCCACGTCGCCGAGGTGTTCACCGGCACCCCGGGCGTGCTGGTCCCGCTCGAGGAGACTATCAAGGGCTTCAAGGGCATCGTGAACGGCGACTACGATCACCTGCCGGAGGCCGCCTTCTACATGGTCGGCACCATCGACGAGGCGATCGCCAAGGCCAAGAAGCTGGCCGCCGCCTGATCCCCATCCGGGATCGCGGCATTCCGACCCGGCCCCATCGGCCTTGTGAAGAGGCGTGAGACGGCCGGGCGGAAATCGACATCAGCACACCCCCTCCCCCCGTCAGCGGGGGAGGGGGTTCCTATGAAGAGGCACCAGGAAACCCATGGCCGATAAAGTCGAATTCGAGCTGGTCTCGCCGGAAAAGCTGCTGAAGTCGCAGCCCGTGGACATGGTCGTGGTGCCGGGTTCGGAAGGCGACTTCGGCGTGCTCGCCGGTCATTCGCCGATGATCTCGACCGTGCGTCCGGGTGTCATCGACGTCTATGAGGGCGACCGCATCGTCGACCGCGTCTTCGTCGCCGGCGGCTTCGCCGAGGTTACCGAGGCCCGCTGCACCGTTCTGGCCGAGGAAGCGGTTGCGCTGACCGACCTGGACCGCGCCGCGGTCGAGAAGCAGATCAAGGACCTGTCCGAGGATCTGGACGACAGCAAGTCCGACGCCGAGCGCGCCGCCGCCGAGTCCAAGCTGGCCGTCGCGCGTGCCAAGCTGGACGCGCTGAGCCAGGGCGCCGCTCACTGAGCGGCAGCGGCCGTCGGTCCGGTCTGCCTGGGCAAACGGCATATATCCCTTCGGTCGAACGGGCGGCTTGGGCATCCAGGCCGCCCGTTTGCGTTGCGACTTGGTTGCATCGCGGTGAAGACCCATTACATTCGAAGGCCTGAACCGTGAACCCTGCCGCACCCGGCAAACGGGCGGGGACACGGGGACCAGAGAACCCTTTCCCGATATGACCCGGCCGCGGACGATGCGGCCCAGAACGAGGCGGTAGAGCGGAACATGGCGCGTGCGCATTGGCGGATCGACGAGCTTCCCTGGAACCGTTTCGATGCCGGGAAGATCGATCCCGATCTGGTTCCTTTGATCAAGGCGGCGGCCCTTGTGGAATTCAACGCCGACGACTACACCGCCTATCTGTGCAACGTCTTCAAGGACGATCCGGAGTTCCAGGAAACCGCTCGCGGCTGGGCGGTGGAGGAGGTTCAGCATGGCGAGGCGCTGGGCCGCTGGGCCGAACTGGTCGATCCGACCTTCGACTTCCGGGCGGCCGTCGAACGCTTCCGCGCCGGCTACCGCGTGCCGATCGACCTCGACGCCTCGGTCCGCGGTTCGCGCACCGGCGAGATGATCGCCCGCTGCATGGTGGAGACCGGAACCAGCTCCTACTACGCCGCCATCGGCGATTCGACCGACGAGCCGGTGCTGAAGGAGATCTGCCGCAACATCGCCGCCGACGAATTGCGCCACTACAAGATCTTCTACACCTACGCCAAGAAGTATCTGGACCGCGAAGGGCTGAACAAGTTCCAGCGGCTGAAGGTGGCGCTGTCGCGCATCGGCGAGTCCGAGGACGACGAGCTGGCCTACGCCTATTATGCGGCCAACGCGCCGGCCGACGCCGTTTACGAGCACAAGCTCTACAATGCCGCCTACAAGCGCCGGGCCTTCGGCCGCTATCGCCGCAAGCATGTCGACCGCGCCATCGCCATGCTGTTCAAGGCCTGCGGATTGAAGCCGCACACCCGCCTTTGCAGCGTGGCGTCCCGCGGAGCCTGGTGGTTCATCGACCGTCAGGCGCGGAAGCTGGCGGCACAGGCCGTTTGACTCTGGCAGAACTGCCGGGCGGCCGCCTGGCCATGGTTCTTTGCCGGGAGGATGATACTTTCTGTCGCTTTTCTGGAAGTTGACATAAGAAACCAATTGCGGTTGCGACAGAATATCACCCGTTTCAGATGATGGCGATGTGATGAGGCCGAAGACATTCAGCTGGTGTCTTGTGGTCAGGTCGATATGCTCGATTGAGCAGTTACGACTGCGCGGGGTGGATTTTGTTGCCGTCATAGGCATTATCCACTTGGCGTATCCAACTTACAGGTGATCTCCTTTTAGGCAGGTTCCAAGATCCAGGCGCGCGGGCTTTGCGTAACGGTGGCTATGAGCTTGTCCGTTCGCATGCCGATGGGTGGTCGCCGCCGATGATCCGTTTCCACGTTCCAGCCTTCCTCCTGCTTCTGGCGGGTGCAGCCGCTCTGCCGGTGGCCGCGTCCGGCACCGGGGATTCGGGAGAACCGGTCGCCGCAGTGTTCGCGCCCGGCACGACGCTTGCCGAAGCGATGGACCATGTGCTGGCGGCCGGCGGTGTTCCGCTGCGTGGCGGCCCCTTCGCAAACATCGTCGTCGCAAGGTCGGACGACCCGGACTTCGCCGTCTCCCTGCAACTGCATGGCGCTTGGCTGCTGCTCGACCCGATTCTCGCCGGATGCGCGGACCTGCGCCGTCTGCCGTCATGACCCTGAGGTCTTCCATGAACAATCTCGATCGACTGCGCTCCGCCAGTGAACGGGCGATGCTCGCCTATCTGTGGAGCTATGTGCCGATCCTGGCCGCATTCTCCTGGTCGATGGGCCGCGGCTGGGTCGTTCCGGTGCTGGCGCTGCTGGTCGCGGCCGGCGCCACGCTCGGCCGGGTCTCCGGCAACGGCGCCTCGCGACGCAGCCTGTCGGCAGTCGCGCTGATGCTGCAGAGTGCGCTGGTCGTCGCGGTGGGGCAGGGCCAGCCCTGGCAGGTTGATCTGCATTTCCTGTTCTTCGCCAATCTGGCGGCGCTGATCGCCTTCATCGACGTCGGCGCGCTGGTGATGGCGACGCTGGCCGTGGCCGCGCATCATCTGGTCCTGAACTTCGCCCTGCCCTATGCCCTGCTGCCGGAGGGCGGGAACCTGTTGCGGGTGATCTACCACGCGGTCGCGGTGCTGATCGAGGTGGCGGTCCTGGTCACGGTGGCCTGGAAAGGGCAGGGGCTGTTGAACAGGCTGGAGGCGACGCTGGACACCGCCGAAGAGGCCCGCCGCCGCGCCGAACTGCTGGCTGCCGAACAGCGGGCGTCGGAAGACCGGGCAGGCGAGGAGCGCCGGCGCGCCCTGAGCGAGGTGGCCGGCAAGCTCCAGGCGGTGATCGGCGCCTCTGCGGGACAGATCCTTACCGCATCCGATGCGCTGAGCGGCGATTCCCAGGCCGTCGCCTCCACCATCGGCAGCACGCGTGTCCAGCTGGCGGACGCCCTGCGCTCCATCGGCGGGGCGGTGGAGCGGGTGCATGACATGACGCTGGCGGCGGATCAACTTGCCGGATCGACCGGCATCATCCGCGGGCAGCTCGACCGCGCCACCGGCATCGTCTCCACCGCCAGCCGGCAGGCGGAGGCGACGCGGACCATCGTGTCGTTGCTGGAAAACACCGCCGCCCAGGTGGAAGACATCACCCGCCTGATCGGTGACATCGCCGGCCAGACCAATCTGCTGGCGTTGAATGCAACCATCGAAGCGGCGCGGGCGGGGGAAGCCGGCAAGGGATTCGCCGTCGTGGCGGGGGAGGTCAAGCAGCTGGCGAGCCAGACCGCGCGGGCGACCGACGACATCGCCCGGCAGGTGGCGGACATCCAGGCCTCGTCCAGGCGAACCGCCAAGGCTATCGGGGAGATCGTCGACACCATCGGCAGCATGAACGAGGTGACGCTCGGCATCGCCGGCGCCGTCGAGCAGCAGGGCATCGCCGCCCAATCGATCATCGGCCAGATCCAGACCTCGGCGCAGGAAGCCCGCGGTCTGGCGGCCACGGTCGAGGGGGTGCGCGCGGTGGCCGACGGCTCCGGCTCCGCGGCCGAGGCGATGGAGCGGCGCCTCGATGTGGTGCGCCGCAGTGCAGCCCAGCTTCAGAGCGAGGTGGCGTCGCTTGCCACCTCGATCCGGGCGGCGTGAAAGAGCCGGAACCGGTTGGGACGGGGCTGGCGGCCGTCGGCGGACTGCGCTACGCCTTTCGCTCCAATCATCACCACTCAAACGGGGTTCCGGAGACATGAAGCTCTATTACAAGCCGGGCGCCTGCTCGCTGTCGCCGCACATCGTCCTGCGCGAAGCCGGGCTTCCCTTCGAACTGGTCAAGGTCGATCTGGCGGCAAAGACGCTGCCCGACGGCAGCGATTTCCGCGCGGTGAACCCGAAGGGGCAGGTGCCGACCCTGACGCTCGACGAGGGTGTCGATGGGGGCGGCATCCTGACCGAGGGTGCGGTGATCGTGCAGTACATCGCCGACAAGGCGCCGGCCAGCGGCCTGATCCCGGCGGCAGGCACGATGGAACGCTACCGCGTGCAGGAGCTGCTGAACTTCATCGGATCGGAGCTGCACAAGGGCGTCGTCCCGCTGTTCCCGATGTTGAACGAGGTGGTGTCCGACATCCACCGTCAGTTCGCGGCCAAGGTGCTGAGCGGCAAGCTGGCCGTGCTGGACCAGCAGCTTGCGGGCAGAGCCTATCTGACCGGCGACAGCTTCACCGTTGCCGACGCCTATGCCTACACGGTGCTGAGCTGGCTGCCGCGCATCAAATTCGACCTGTCGCCGTTCCCGAACCTTACGGCCTTCGCCGAACGTGTCGCCGCCCGTCCGGCGGTGCAGGCGGCCCACGCCGCCGAAGCCCAGGGCTGACGGCAGCGCCTCTGAACGGAAAAGGGCCCCGTCTCGGCGAGACGGGGCCCTTTTTCCTGGTGACGATTCGCGGTCAGGCGGCGCTGGGCTTGCGCCGCATCGGGGTGTTGCCGCCGGGGGTGCCGGCCGAACGCGGCGTCTGCTTGCCGCCGTTGCCGCCATGGCTGTTGCCGTGCGACACGGCGTGGGGAGCCGGGCGGCGGTCGTGGCGGTTCTGGTCGTTGCGGGCGGCGTCCGGACGCGGGGCGCCAGCCGGCTTGCCGGGCTTCTGCGGCGCCTTGCCGGGCTGCTGGGCGGCCTTGGGAGCGGCCTTCGGCGCGGCGTTGGACGGACGGGCCTGCTGCTGGTTGCGGTTGTTCTGGTTGCGGTTGCTGCCCGGCGCCTTGGGGCGGGGCGGCGGCTTGGACGAGGCGTGGATCTGCGCCACATCCACCGCGTGGTAGGGATGGGTGGTGTCGGCCGGGATCGGCTGGCGGATCGTCTTCTCGATGTCCTTCAGATAACCGACCTCTTCATGGTCGCAGAAGGACACCGCGCTGCCGTCGGTGCCGGCGCGCGCGGTCCGGCCGATGCGGTGGACGTAGCTTTCCGGCTCGTTCGGCAGGTCGAAGTTGATGACGTGGCTGATGCCGTCGATGTCGATGCCGCGCGCGGCGATGTCGGTCGCCACCAGCGCCCGCAGCTCGCCGTTGCGGAAGCTCTCCAGCGCGCGGACGCGGGCCGACTGCGACTTGTCGCCATGGATGGCGTCGGCGGTGATGCCGGCCTTCTTCAGATGGTCGGCGATGCGGTCGGCGCCATGCTTGGTGCGGGCGAAGACGATGGTGCGGGCCATCGCCGAATCTTCGAGCAGATCGGCCAGCAGGCGGCGCTTGTCGGCGCGGTCGACGAACAGGACGCGCTGGTTGATGCGCTCCACCGTGGTCGACTGCGGCGTCACCTCGATGCGCTCGGCATCGGTCAGGATGCTGTTGGCCAGCTCAACCACGGCCTCGGGCATGGTGGCGGAGAACAGCAGGGTCTGCCGTTCCTTCGGCAGCACCGCGACCACCTTCCGCACGTCGCGGATGAAGCCCATGTCGAGCATGCGGTCGGCCTCGTCGAGGACGAAGAACTCGATGGTGCCGAGGTTGACGTGGTTCTGCGCCATCAGGTCGAGCAGGCGGCCCGGGGTGGCGATCAGCACCTCGACGCCGCGGGCGATGGCGGCGACCTGCGGGCTCTGGCCGACGCCGCCATGGATGACGGTGCGGCGGATCGGCAGGTGGCGGCCGTAGGTGGTGAAGCTGTCGCCGATCTGGAGCGCCAGCTCGCGCGTCGGGGTCAGGATCAGAACGCGGGGCGACTTGGCGGCCACGCGCTTCTTGTTCTGGAACAGCCGCTGCAGGATCGGCAGCGTGAAGGCGGCGGTCTTGCCGGTGCCGGTCTGGGCGAGGCCCAGCACGTCGCGGCCGGCCAGCAGCAGCGGAATGGCGCCGGCCTGGATCGGCGTGGCCGTGGAGTAGCCTTCCTCGGCGACGGCGCGCAGAAGAGGCTCGATCAGGCCGAGGCCGGAAAATTCGGTCATGGAAGCGATGGTCCTGGTCACCAGAATGGGGGCCGCGCCAGGAGGGAGCGGCCGGGCTTGCGCGCTCCGCGGCGGGTTGGCGCGGAGCCGTCGGGCGGCGGGCGATCAGGTGCCTGCGCGGGTTTGCGCGGCGCCGGGCGCCGTCCGACCCCGGACAGATAGGGCCGGTGGCTTGATTTGGCAAGCAAACTCGGCGCGCGGCAGGGGTGCGCCGCGCCGGTTCTGCCGAACAGGCGGAGGCTTGGCGGGAAGAACAGGGGCGCGGACCGGTTCCGCTGTCTTGCGGCATACGGTCGCGCCCCGTGCCCTGGTGCCGAGGCTTACGGCTTCTTGATCACGCCGCAGGCGATGCGGTCGCCGGAATTGCCGGCCGGCTGGCTGAGGTAATCGTCGGGCTGGGCGTGGACGACGATCGAGGTGCCACCCTGCTTGAACAGGCCGTCGGCGCCGTCCGTCAGGGTGACCATATGGGTGATCGCCTCGAACCCGGCCTTGCCGGCCTCGTTGGCCCAGATGTTGGGCAGCTCGCCGTAATGCATGTGTTCGGCCTCCAGCCCGTGCTTGGCGCCCTGGGCGGCGAAATGGCCGCCGGCGGCCTTGAAATCGGGTGTGCAGGCGCCGTTTTCGTGGATGTGGATGCCGTGCCAGCCCGGCGCCAGCCCTTCCAGCTGGCCATGCACCAGGATGCCGTGCGGGAATTTGGTGAAGGTGATGGTGCCCAGCGGCTTGCCCTGCGCGTCGGCGACGGCGGCCTGGGCAGCGGGAGCGGGGGCCGGGGCGGTGGCGGACTGTTGGGCCAGTGCCGGAGCGGCGGCGAGCGACAGGCCGGCGAACAGCAGGGCCGGGGTCAGGGACAGGGTGCGGGGCATTCTGGTGGGTCCTCCGTCTTGAGTGTTGGTCTGTTGGCCGGCGCGTCTGGACGGCCGGCGGTGTGACGACTTCACGCCGCTGCGAAACCGCTCTGGGATTGCGAACGGTTTTCAGTATGATGGGGGCATCGGCAAGCAAAGACCAGGGTTGGGGTTATGACGTCGCGTCTGGAAGCGTTGTGCATGGAAAAGGGCCTGAAGATGACCGGCCAGCGTCGCGTCATTTCGCAGGTGTTGTCGGAGGCGGACGACCATCCGGACGTGGAGGAGGTGCATCGCCGTGCCGTGCAGATCGACCCGCGCATCTCCATCGCCACCGTCTACCGCACCATGCGGCTGCTGGAGGACGCGCAGGTGATCGAGCGCGTCGATCTGGGGGATGGCCGCGCCCGCTATGAAGAGGCGACGGCGGACCACCACCATCACCTGATCGACACCCGCACCGGCAGGATCATCGAATTCGCCAGCCCGGAACTGGAAGCGATGAAGGAACGGATCGCCCGCGAGCTTGGCTACAAGATCGTCGGCCACCGGCTTGAAATCTACGGCGTGCCGCTGGACGACGCGGCCGACGGCGCCCGGGATGAGGAGGAGCGTCCATGACCGATCCCCGTTTCCCTGAGGCCGACCAGCCCATCGCCGAGGCCATTGCCTGCCGCGACGCGGTGCAGCGCTGCTATTCCGGCCTGTGCCGCTGCGGGCAGCCGGAGCGCTATGCGCTGGAGGCGGCGGTGACCGTCTACCGTTACCACCATCCGGAGATCCCGCCGGCCCAGGCCGAGACCATCGTCAGCCATTGGGTGGCGGGGCCGGTCCGGCATTGAGGGTCCTGGCGGCAGAATGGTCGCCGACAAGTGGGAATATGAAAATAGTCCTTGATTGCCGCTGCATAAAATCCTAAAAACAAACCTGTCAAGGCGACGGGTCCGCCCCCGGACCTTGCGCCTGACAGCACCAAAGCTCCCCCCTCGCTTCGGTCCGAAAAGGGCCGGCCGGACACTCCCGAAGTCCGGCCGGCCCTTTTTGTTTTCGCGTTTCGCCCGCGGCCGGCGCTGCGTCCCGCACGCACCTCCGACAACCGGATGGCGGAACGTTCCCCCCGCCATGCTCCCCGCGGGATCCGCAGGAACGCGAAAGGAAACCATCCCTATGTCGACCAGCATCGCCCAGGCGTTCGTCAAGCAGTTCGAGCGCGAGGTCCACGAGGCTTACCAGCGCATGGGCTCCAAGCTGCGCAACACGGTGCGCGGCAAGAACAATGTGCAGGGCGCCTCCACCGTCTTCCAGAAGGTCGGCAAGGGTGCCGCCGCCACCAAGTCGCGTCACGGCGCGGTTCCGGTGATGAATCTGGACCACACGCCGGTGGAGTGCGCGCTGTACGACTTTTATGCCGGCGACTGGGTCGACCGGCTGGATGAGCTGAAGACCAACATCGACGAGCGCCAGATCATCGCCAATGCCGGCGCCTATGCGCTGGGTCGCAAGACCGATGAGCTGCTGATCGCCGAGCTGAACAGGTCCGTCAACTATGCCGGCAGCGCCACCGACGGGCTGACCAAGTCCAAGATCCTGGCGGCCTTCGAGATGATGGGCGAAGCCGACGTGCCGGACGACGGCCAGCGCTATGCCGTCGTCGGCTGGAAGCAGTGGAGCCAGCTGCTGAGCATCGAGGAGTTTGCCAGTTCCGATTATGTCGGCTCCGACGAGCTGCCCTGGCGCGGCACCCAGGCCAAGCGCTGGCTCGGCACGCTGTGGATGCCGCATTCCGGCCTGACGCTGAACGGAAACGTCCGGCTCTGCCACTGAAAGCCGATGACATTGAATTTGCTTGGTTTTTCAGCCGTTTTGCGGCGGTTTGCAAAGGCTGCAGATTGGACGCCAGTGAGGCTATGGACAATCGGCTCTCCAGTGAAGAGCGTAGGCATCTATCTTTAATCGCCGTTCGTGTAGACTGTCTGTAGTTATCGCGTTAGGGTTCCGACCTCTTTTGTCAGGGGCATTCATTATGCAGGAACCAGAGCGAGAATTTTCCGCCGCATCGGCCTACGTTGAGCGAGACATTCCAATCGCGAACCTTAAGCTTGATGAGTTGAACTTTCGCACTGACGAGGTTGACGGTCAGCGTGCGGCGATCAAAGCCATGATCCAAGAGCAAGGTTTGGGTCTGGTCAGGTTAGCTGAGCACTTCTTGATGCATGGCCTTATGCCAGGTGAGCGACTGCTGGTGATTCCTGATGAGAAAGGTGAGTCAGAATCTTTCGTAGTCATGGAGGGTAATCGTCGTACCACCATGATGAAAATACTTGAGCAGCCGGACTTAGCTGCCGAAACAAATATACACGCTCGGATAGTTGAGCTTGCACGTCAATTTTCTGGTCGCCCCTTGAGAACGCTACCTTGCGTCATTCTTCCACAGCGTCGAGCAGCTCTTGTATGGGTTGAGGTAAAACACAGCACGGGCATGGGTGGCGCAGGCGTTGAGAAGTGGAGCGCTCCCGCGACGGCTCGTTTCAGTGAATATCTTCGTGGCCGGGTTTCTCGCTGGCGGGCAACGTTGCGGTTTCTTAGGGAGCGCGGGATTGACGTTGCTGAGATCGCAGATGGAATCCGCCCTAAGACATCTGCCGTTTCTCGTGTTCTGAACGCGGGTGCAATAAAGCAGGAACTTGGTATTATATATTCGCACGATGGAAATATTGAATTCGAAAATGGTGATATCGATGCTGGTGCGAGGCTTTTGAACTCCTTGATGGAAGCAATGGCTTCTCCAAAATTCAGCACCAACAATGTTCACTCAACTGATGACCGAGTTGCTTATATTCGTCGTTTCTCGGCGCTTTCGGTGAAAAATCGGCCCACCAATGTTGACGCGGAGGCAGGTGCGTCGACAGACGGGAACTCCCAGGAGTTCTTCGAGAGCGAATCAGCTGGAATTGAGGATGGGACAGGCTCTCAGCAAGAGGGTCCTAATGTCGGGGGTGACCCCGCAGAGGAGGCTCGGCGGGAGACGGGAGCGGCTACTGAACCTAACGGGGCCAACGAAGCGAATGGCAGTGCATTCTCTGACGATGGGGAACCCGGCGCCGGAAGCAGCGCCAGTGAGGGGCCTGGTCCTGAAGAGGCAGCCTCGGCAGCAAGTGCTTCTCCTGAGGAGGACACCGACCACGGCTCGACACAGAGCGAGACCCCTGACCAAGCCGCGGGCGATCCGGCAGGAGAACAAAGTAGGGGGGAGGCGCCAGTCGATCAGGGTGGTGGTGAGCCTTCGGTCGGTGGCAATGAGGGAGGCTCAGACACTGCCTCTGGAGAGCGACGCGACGGCAGCGCGGGCTTGCACAGGCATCCTCGCCAACGGACGACGCTTGCGTCTACGCGGCGTGGAGAAGAGCTGAAAATTGCGGACCATCGGATTAACCAGCTCTATCACGAGGTTCGCAAGTTAAAGGTCGAGCAGCATACGGCAGTTGCGGCGGTTTTGATCCGAGTGTTCCTTGAGCTATCGTGTGAGTACTACCTTTCGCGGGAGGGTGTTCCTGTTCCTGATCAAATAATCCGTCGGAACCAAAACAGGCCCACTAATTGGCATACATTTGGGGTTCGGTTCCGTGAGAAAATTGAAGCTGCTATCAACCATGCTGGTTCTACAGGCGACGCTCAAAGGTTTTCTGAAATTCGGCGTGGTTTGGGTAGCCAAGACCATCTTCACTCGCCTGAAAACCTGCATGACTATGTGCATGGTTTGAAGACCATCCCATCCACAAGGGATCTGATTATCATTTGGGATCGGTACCATCCGCTCTTTGCCCACATGTTCTCGTGAGGCAGCTGTTGGATCGGGGATGTCCATGTGCCTCGGTTACATGGTACAGCTCCTGCTGTAACGTCTGATCGGGGCCGGGATGTCCTTTAACACGCCACTACGCTATCCAGGGGGCAAAGGCCGCCTAACCCAATACATGGGGCATGTCATTGAGCTGAATGGCTTAACAGATGGCCATTATGTTGAACCATATGCAGGTGGCGCAGGTATTGCGGTATCACTTCTATTCCTTGAGTACATCCGCAAGATTCATCTGAACGATGTGAATCCATCTGTATATTCTTTCTGGGCTTCGGTGCTTGATCACACTGAGGAAATGTGCCGCCTTATCCATGACACGCCAGTAACTATCGAAGAATGGCAACGTCAACGCGAAGTGCAAAAGAGAAGAGACGAGGCGAATACTCTAGAGCTGGGTTTTTCTACCTTCTTTCTTAATAGAACGAACAGGTCTGGTATAATTTCTGGCGGGGTCATTGGGGGCATATATCAGACCGGCGACTGGAAGATTTATGCGCGCTTCAATAAGGAAGACTTAATAAAACGAATCAAAAAGATCGCAACCTTTAAATCTAGAATTTCTCTTACGAAAATGGACGCGTCCCTGTTCATTAGGGGGTATCTTCCGGAAATACCGGAGAAATCTTTAGTGTATCTAGATCCGCCTTACTATGTGAAGGGTCAGGGTTTGTATGACAACCACTACTGTCATGAAGATCATGATGAGATCGCGTATCTAGTTCGTCACTCCATAAAGCAGCATTGGATTGTTTCTTATGATAATCATGATGAGATCAGGAAGCTCTATGCTGAGTTTAGACAAGAGGAGTTCGGTCTCCATTACTCAGCTAATAATCGCTTCACAGGTAAAGAGGTAATGATATTTCAGGACGGATTGAAGACGCCTGATATGGTCGAGCCGAGCCGCTCCCGCGCAGTGTAGCACGTGTCCCGCACTCTTCATTCAGCGCGCCAAGGCCACTACGTTTCGATCCCCTGGCTCGGCACCCGACCGAGCCAGCTTTCCAAACGCCCCCAGCGCCAGCTTCCTCGTCCGGGCCTGATAGTCGCGCAGGCTGGTCTCTGACCGGCCTGAATGCCCGGAGATCGAGGACACCTCGGCGTCGGTGCAGCCGGCCTCGTAGAGCCGCGTGATCGCCGTGCCGCGCAGGTCGTGCCAGTGCAGGTCCACATCCGCGCCCAGGACCGCGTCGCGCAGCTTGCGCCACTGGTAATCGACGTTGCCCGGCTCCAACGCCCGATAGCCCCGCTCGCCGTCCCAGGGCAGCAGCGCGCCGCCGCAGTCGGGCAGGGCGAGCAACTCGTCCATCAGCTCCTGAAGCGGGGGCAGGGCGAACACCGGGATCCAGACCTGGGCGCCCGTCGTCTTCCGCGTCTTCGTCGGGATGATGTGCAGCCAGCCGTCGCGGTACTGGTCGCGCTGGATGCTGCACATGTCCCGCTGGCGCACCGCAGTCAGGAGGGCGAACCGCATCGCCCGCGCCAGATGGGGCGGGGCGGCGGCCAGGAGGGCGGCCTCCTGCTCGGCGGTCAGGATGATGTCCTTGCGGGTGCCGTGGCTGGTCAGGCGCTTGATGCGGGATGCGTGGTTCACATCGACCATGCCGCGGTCGTAGGCGAACTGGAGCATCAGCGACATGAGCCCGGTGATCTTGTCGGCCTTTGCCGGTGTGGCGGCCAACTCATCGCGCCAGCGGTAGAAGTCCTCCCGCACGCGCCGACGGCTGAGGTCGGTCAGGGTCTGGAACTCGAACCGGTCGATGATCTCGCCGATCATGCGGTCGCGGTCCTGGCGCGTCTTCGGCACCAGGGCGAGGTATTCGGGGCTCTGCTGGTAGGCGTGGCCAATGACCTTCCAGGCCGACTCGGGCTTCTTGGCTTTCGCGCGGCGCGGCCGGCCGGCGCGGCGTGCTCGGCGGAGGCTGGCCTCGAACTCGGCGGTGCCCGGCTCTCCCTCCAGCTTCTGGTTGGTCGCACGGTCGTAGTGGTAGACGCGGACGGTGCCGTCAGCGAGCGTGCGCCTGACGCTGTTTATGCCTTTTGGCTTCGTGGGCTTCGCGCCGCCGGTCATAGTCGTCGTCCTCCGCTTCCTGCATCTTCGACGCGAAGGGACCGGAGTCAACAGCCCGGTCGATTGCAACCCGATCCCAGGTGATCCGGCCTTCCCGGGCGCCGCGTCGGACGCCCGGTGGCCAGATGCCGGCGTTCACCTCCTCGTCGAAGGTGGTCGTCGACACCCCGAGGTAGGCGGCAGCCTGCTCGCGGCTGAGGAAGCGCGGCCAGAAGGGCAGGGCGGCCATGTCGTCGAGTCGCGCGACCATGCTGGTATCGATCCTCCGGGTGGGTGTCGTGCCGGTTTCCAGAGCCGGCAGGGGACGAGGTGGGTAGTGTCAACCGGCGTCGACCGGCGGCGAGAGTGCCTGCCCGACGACCCGGCCGATGATCATGGCGTGCTCGGTGGTCATATGGCCGTCGTGCCCGATGCCCAGCCCGACGAAGCCGACCCAGCCGAGCCGGTGGTACCGGACGAAGTGATGGATCGGCGCATCCTCCAGCAGGGTGTGGAGAGCGAGCGTGCCGTTCAGGAGCCGCACGGCCACCTGCTCGCCCTTCCGGTAGCTGGGCGGCGTCATGTCGATCAGCTGGCCCTGGACGATGGCATAGCCCTCGCGCTGGCCCACCAGCCCGGCCGGCGGTGCGGCGGCGATCTTCGGCGCGTCCCTGGTCGATCCCTCAACGCGGAGCCGGTACTCGTTCGGGGCCTTCTGGTGCGGCCCCTTACGGCGCCAGAGCAGCTTGCGGTCGACCAGGGCGTTCACGACGGTGCTGATGGTGGAGTAGCGGACACCGCTGCCGGTGGCGACGTCCGACAGGGCAATCGGCATCCACGACTCGGCCGACAGCCGGGGCTCCAAGTAGCCCCAGACCAGCCGGGCCTTCTCCGGCAGGTCCACCGGTAGGCCGGGCGGACGACCGCGACGAGGCGCGTCGTTGGCGGCCTGGGCGATTTCGCCGGTCAGGAGACCGCGCCGGTAGGCCATGAAGACCTCGATCACCTCCTTGCGGACCTGGGCGGCTTGAGGGGTCCGGGACAGCATGCAGATGACCAGCACCTGACCCTCGTTGAGCCAGTATTCCTTGCCGGGCCGGCCGCCCTTTGCAGAGGTTTCTCGGCGCCGCTGAGAAACCTCCCCATGAAGTCTCATCTCGTTGAGGTTAGCGGCGATCAAAGTCCGCACCGAGTGCGGATTGCTCATTCCCAGTCGCTCGGCGACTCGGAGATCCCGGATACGCGGCTCATCACAAGGAAGGCCACATATATCGGCTACAGCAAGGGCTTGGACTGCCATGGCGTTGCCTATCTGGTGTGGATATGATAGACGATTTAGCACACTAAAGTGCGATAGTGTATTTTAGATACACGAGGGAAATTCCATATGCAAGGCGTTGTTGCCGCCCAAGCTAATAAGCTCTACACACCTCTTCCTATGGTCACTGGGCGGCAGATTAGGGCAGCATTGGGCTTGCTGGATTGGACGTTGCATGAGCTCGCCGAGCAATCAGGCGTGCCGTGGCACACCGTGCGTCGCATGACCAAGGCAACAGACATTCCTACTCAGAGCGCCCAAAAGGTTGCTGCAGTCGAAGCTGCACTGGTCGCCGCGGGCGTCGAATTCATCGAGGACGATGGCGTGAAGTTGCGTCGGCCATCGGCGCAATAAGCGGGTCTGGAACAACCGCCCCGATATCCCATGCGCCTGATGCATCGCATTCCATTCGGTTTTAAGTGCGACACGGTATGCCTAGGATGACAGGTCAATTGACGTGTCGAACTTATTTGTCGTACAAGGCGGAGCAAGCCCGCAGTGAATGCGCGCATCAACAACCCTGTCCGGCATACCACAATGGACCAAGCTCTGGTGGACGAGTTCGAAGCCCTGCTGGCAAGCGAGGGTGTTCGAGACGTTTCGCATTGGACGCTGCCCAACGACGACGTTCCCTTCAACGAGGACGACGCACTCGTCGAATTCGGCCTTTGCTTGGACAGTGCCTTTGAAGCCAGTTCGACCGCGATCGACAGCATCGGTGCCGCTAAGAAGTGATTCCGGCGCTGAATGAAAGTGACGATCTCACAGTTTCCGCAGATGAAACGGATGATCTGAAGCGCGCCGCTCGCCGGTGCGTCTATTTCGTTGCCGCTTTCAACGCTTACAACGCCAAGCTCCGAAACGTGGGCTTGAACAGCGCTGTGATGAACAAGGTTCTGCTCGGAAACTGCATCGAAAGTTACTTTCTTGATATCAGGCGACTGAAAACATTTCACGGGATGGAGCGGGCAGATCGCTTCAAGATCGCTGGCTACTCGCTGAAATGGCTCAGTAAGATCAAGCCGATTCAGGTTGGTCCGCTCGAAGCAGTACCGCCTGCCGCCAAAAGGCGCGGGCTGCTGATTAATGCCGACTTCGCACTGATCTGTGCCATGTCGATTGCTAAGGTCGATTACGCCAAAGTCGATCAGCGCATTCGTAACGGCTTGCTCTACACCGCCCATTACCGAGACATTGAGGGCGGAAACATGGCACTTCAGATGCTGACCTTGGCGCAGGCTTACCCACGCATTCCACAAGTTACCTAAAGGCCGTTTGGAAGCTTGAGCGTCGGCTCTCTCTTGGAACCTGCCCGCCATCCGGCCGGCGGGTTTCTGCATTTCGGCCTGCCCAAACAAAAAGCGCCTCCCCGGTTGACCGGCGGGCTCAATGCCCAACCGCAGGGAGACGCTATGCCGACGTGGTGTTTTCAGTCCAGAGCTTTCTAAATCCAATCCGGTATGGATTATGGCTCCTGCAGGCCCACAACGGTATGGACGGTGTCGAGGTCTTCCTCAGCCACGGTGAACTCGCGTGCCTCCGGCTGATACTCCCGCAGGACCACGCCATCCGACGACCGCCGGACGAACTCCTTGATCAGTATGGCTTGGTTGCGCTTCACGACGATGACACCGGCGCCACTGGCCGGGGGCTTGTAAGGGTTGATGTGGAGGATCTGAGCCGGCCGGAAACGGGGCATCATCGATTCGCCGACGACATACATACCGTACGGATCGCGGGCGTTCTTCAGGTAGTCCGGCTTCTTCACCCAGTCGATGGGGCCGTCCTCCAGAAACATCTCTTGGTCGACACCGCCACGCGCGGCAGCTCGTACAGGCATGTTTTCGTGGGGATTATTGGGGACGACCAGGGCTTGATGCTGCATAGCGGCTGCGTTCCGCAGGGCGCTTCCAGCGTTCTTGAGCTCCGATCCCGGTAAAGGGGGCTCTAAGAGGTCCAGCCCTAAGAGCACCGTGGGCTCGACGCCCAGCGGCTTCGCGAGTTTCACGGCCCAGTCGACGGTCATCTTCCGCTGACCGGCTTCCAGCTTGTTGATCTGCGGCTGCGAGGTCCCGGCCAGTTCTGCCAGCTTCTCTTGGCTCAACCCGGCGGCCTGCCGCAATTCGCGCAATGTGCTCATGCTTGAACGATACCGTCCTGGTATTAGAAAGTCCACATCGGTTTGCACATTACGCTTGCCGGTATATTCTGAATTGGTGTAATCCAATTCGTTATGACGCTGGACCAATGGTTAGCCCTCGCTCGGCACACGGAAACGTCCTTCGCGGCCCTCATCGGTTCGACCCAGGCAGCGGTCAACCGGTACCGGCGCGGCAAGCGCATCCCTCAGCCTGACGTGATGGCCAGGATCGTGAAGGAGACCGGAGGTCTCGTCACGCCGAACGACTTCTACGGCTGCACCCTGGAAGTCAAAGCCCTCGAACCGAAGAGCGCCGCTCCGCAGCCGCGATAGCGCGCTCACAGCCTGGACGGAGACCTGTCGATGGTGGTTCCGATCAACGCGCCGAAGGGCGCGAACGCCCGCGCTTTGCCCATTCTTCCGCTGATCGGCAACGCGGTTGCGCTGGCCCTGCTGTGGGCGGGGCTTCTGGGTTTCAGCCTGATCATCGGCGGGTGAGCCATGAAAGGCCGCCCTCTCATCAAGCTGCTGACGGCCGAGTTGGCCCGGCACGGCATCGCCGATTACCGGCTGGGGCGGGCCAAAAAGCACCCCCGCCTGTGCTTCGTGGCGAACGGGCGTAGGCACTCCTTCACCTTCTCCGCGAACGGCTGGGATGGCCCGGTCCGCCTCGTCTACCTCGCCAAGCTGCGCGCCACGCTGCACCGCGCCGGCTGCTCCCCTCTCCCCACCGATTGAAAGCCTTCCCCATGGCCGTGATCCTCGGCATCGACCCCGGCTTGTCCGGTGCCCTGACCTATCTCGACGGACCCTCGATCCGGGTCTACGACCTGCCGGTGCTCCAGCTCGCCCGCGGCGGCAAGGCCAAGCGTGAGCCCGACTTCATCGAACTGGCCCGTGTCATCCAGGGCGAGCTGCGCCCCGACGTCGCGGTCGTCGAGCAGGTGGGCGCCATGCCCGGTCAGGGCGTCAGCTCCATGTTCGCCTTCGGCAAGACCTTCGGCGGCATCCTCGGCGCGCTGGCCGCTTTCAACATCCGCACCGAGATGGTGCCGCCGCAGACCTGGAAGCGCTGGCACCGCATCAAGGCGGACAGCGGCAAGGACGCTTCCCGCGCCATCGCCAAAAACCTCTTCCCCACCCAGGCCGGCCTCTTCGCCCGCGTGAAGGACGATGGCCGCGCCGAGTCGGCGCTGATCGCGTGGTGGGGCCTCCACCAGAACTTCACCAACCCCTGACCCTGAAGGGCTCCCTCATGAGCAACCGCGTGACCCTGGAACAATTCCTGGCGATGCCGCACGGCGAACGTGCCGCGCTGCCGGTGGACCAGCTCCACCTCCTGCAGGAGGATGTCGGCACTCTCGACAACCGCCTGAAGGCCGCCAAGGCGGCGCTGGAAGCTGCCCTGCTGGTGCGCTTCGGCGAGCGCGCCACCGCCCAGCGCCGCGTCCTCGGCAAGGACAGCGGCAAGGTGACCATGGAAGTCGGCGACTTCATCGTCGCCGCCGACCTGCCGAAGAAGCCGAAGTGGGACCAGGACAAGCTGGTCGACATCGAGGCCCAGCTGCTCGACATGGGCGAGCCGGTCGCCGATTACCTGACCGTCGAGCGAAAGGTCAGCGAACGCGCCTACACCAGCTGGCCGGCCAGCCTGCGCACGCTGTTCGAACCGGCCCGCACGCTGGAGTTCGGCAAGCCCACCTTCAAGATCGAACCGGCGAAGGCCGGCGGGCTGGCCGCCTGATGGCCCAGGAACTCCGCATCACCCTGAAGGCGACCATCCCCGTCGAGGACGGCGACGCCTTCGCCCTGGCCGAGCAGGTCGCCGACACCAAGGCCAAGCTGAAGGAGCTGACCGACCACATCGTCGGCGTCGGCGGCGAAGCGATCATCACCTCCAAGCTGGTCTCGCCCCGCAAGCGCGAAGACGCCGCCGACGAGCCGGGCGAACCCGCTCCCACCGGCGCCGAGCCGGGGGAGGGCTGATCCGATGGCCCTGACCAAGGACGAATGGCTGGCGGCCTGTGCCGCCCGCTTTCAGGCCCGGCAGGCGGCCACCTCGGACGACGCCTGGAAGCTCGCTCCCGCCTGCTTCGACAACGCCGTGAAGGTCTTCGGGACGGAGGAGGGGGCGCTTGCCTCCTCTCCGGAAGACGCGGCCGACGAGGAAATCTCGTGCTGGGGGGGCAGCTGACCATGGCCTTCAAGATCACCACCGCAACCGAGCGGATGGAGCGGCCGCGCGGCAAGAAGGGCGTCATCGTCGGGCCGTCGGGCATCGGCAAGACGTCGCTCCTCTGGACGCTCGACCCGGCCACCACGCTGTTCGTCAACCTCGAGGCCGGCGACCTGTCGGTGCAGGGCTGGGCGGGCGACTCCGTCGAAGGTCGGACCTGGGATGAATGCCGGAACCTCGCTTGCCTGATCGGCGGGCCGAACCCGGCGCTGCGCCCGGACCAGCCCTATTCCCAGGCCCACTATGACTTCTGCGTTTCGGAGTCCGGCGGCATCGACCTGACGAAGTACAAGACGCTGTTCGTCGACTCCATCACCGTGGCGTCGCGCCTGTGCTTCCAGTGGGCCAAGGGCCAGCCCCAGGCCTTCACCGAGAAGGGAAAGCCCGACACCCGAGGCGCCTATGGCCTCCTCGGTCAGGAAGTCATCGGCTGGCTGACGCAGTGGCAGCACACGCCGGGGCTCAACGTCTGGCTGGTCGGCATCCTCGATAAGAAGGTCGACGACTACAAGGTGCCCTACTGGTCGATGCAGATCGAGGGCAGCAAGGCCGGCTTGGAGATCCCCGGCATCGTCGACCAGCTGATTTCCATGGTCGAGATGCGGCCGCTCGACGGCCCGCCGTACCGCGCCTTCGTCTGCCACACCATGAACGAGTGGGGCTATCCGGCGAAGGATCGCTCCGGCCGGCTCGACCTGATCGAAGAGCCTCACCTCGGCAAGCTCATGGCGAAGATCGACGGCCCGGTGCAGCCCGCCACCGAGCGCCTGACGCACACCATCCCCACCGACACCCCCACCGCACCCTGAAGGAGTTCGAGCGATGCTCGATTTCAACGACGCCGAGCCGCAACGCTCCGGCGACCTGATCCCGCCCTGCTACGCCAAGCTGAAAGGCATCATCCGCCCCGGCGGCGTCGACGGCTATGCGCCCGGCGACCAGGGCCTGTTGAAGGCCAGCAACAGCAGTGACGCCATGATGCTCGACTTCGAGTTCACCGTCATGGTGGGCCCGCACAACGGTCGTAAGCTGTTCTCCAACATGACCGTGTCCGGCGGCAGCGTCGACGAGAAGGGCGTCTCCAAGGGCTGGAAGATGACCAAGTCCACCATGCGCGCCATGGTGGAGTCGGCGCTGGGCATCCGCCCCGACGATATGAGCGCCGCCGCGGTGCAGAAGCGCCAGCTCCCCAATTTCGCGGCGTTCAGCGGCATCGAGTTCGCCGCCCTGATCGAGGTGGAGAAGGGCAAGGAGAAGGCGGACAAGTCCGGGTTCTACGACGACAAGAACGTCATCAAGACCGTGATCACGCCCGACCGGCCGGAGTGGCAGGCCATCATGAACGGCCAGGACGTGCCGCTCCCGACGAAGGCCGGCGGCGCGACGGGTGGTGCGCAGGGTGCCGGTAAGCCCGCCTGGGGCGGTGGCGCCGCGACCGCAAGCCCGCCCGCCCAGGCGAAGCCCGCCGCCGGTCCGGCCTGGGGTGGCAACGGCGGCGCCCAGCCCGCCGCCCAGCAGCAGCCGGCCAAGGCCGCCGGCCCGGCTTGGCTGAACGGCTGATCCCGTGACCGACGACGAGTTCCAGGCACACGCAACCCGGGAAGCGGCGAAGGCGATTGGCGAATGGCTCGAGGCAACCCTCCAACTCGACCGTCAGCTCCGGACGCTCCGGCTCTTCGAGCTGGAGGCCATCGCGGCAGCGGCGATCAGCCGCTTCGTGGTGGTGGCGTCGGAGGAGGCCGCAAAGGGCAACACGACCCCGGTCGACTCGCTGCTCTACGGCGGATGACGGCACCGCAGGCCTGCGCCGTCTGCGGGTTCCAGGATCGGGGGTTCAGTTTCGTGGACCCCCTTCGTCCCGCCGCGCCGACGCGCCGCTTCTGCAGCATGCATCACCTGAAATTCTGGTCGTCCACCTCTAGGAGGAACGACGGCATGGTCGACATGACCAAGATGGAAAAGCAGGCCATCAAGGACGCCCGGCGGCCGTTCGCCGAGGCACTGACCGAGCTGGGCCTGATGGAGCCCTTCTTCAACCGCTCGGCCGAGGACATCGACCGGCTGATCACCGCCGCCGTCACCGGCTTCAAGAAGTCGATGGACCGGCAGTCGCCGCTGACCGACGACGAGGTGCCCTTCTGATGGGCGCCGCGCTGATCGACCTCAACAGCGGCTCGGGCTTTGTCCCCGGTCAGGACCCGGCGCCGCCCTCGCTGAACGACCTGATCGACGCGGGCCTGCGCCGGCGGGCGGAGGCGGAGACCCGGCGGACATACCTGGGCGGCTCCCGCCTGGGGGTGGAGTGCCTCCGGGCGCTCCAGTTCGAATACACCGGAACCCCGGTCGATCCCGGCCGGGAGTTCTCGGCGCAAATCCTGCGAGTCTTCGAGCGCGGGCACCGCTTCGAGGACATGATCGCCGGCTGGCTTCGGCTGGCCGGGCTGGACCTGCGGACGGGCTATCCCGACGGACGGCAGTTCGGCTTCAAGACGGCCGGCGGGCGCATCGCCGGGCATATCGACGGCGTCATCGTCGGCATGCTGGACGGCTCGCCGTGCCCCATCGCCACGCCCGCCCTGTGGGAGAACAAGGCCCTCAACAACAAGAGCTGGCAGGACACCCGCAAGAAGGGCGTGGCGATTTCCAAGCCCGTCTACGCCGGCCAGATCGCGACCTATCAGGCCTACATGGAGCTGACCGAGGCTCCCGCGATCTTCACCGCAATCAACTCCGACACGATGGAAATCCTCGTCGAGGAGGTTCCCTTCGATCCGGCGCTTGCGCAGCGCATGACCGACCGTGGCGTCCAGGTGCTGGAAGCCACCGACGCCAACGAGCTGCTGCCGCGCAACGCCCTCTCCCGAGACCATTTTGGGTGCCGCTTCTGCAGCTGGCAGGACCGGTGCTGGAGGCTCCCCGCATGACCTCTTTTCCGCTCCCTCCCGGCTTCGCGCTGGACGACATCGTCGCCTTGACCCTCATCGCCGCCGAAATGGCGCGTGTTCGCACCGCGGAGCAGCGCCCCGCCGACGGTGATGCCGTCTACACCGACGGCGACTTGGCCGCTGCCGGTGGCGTCTACCTGCTCAATGCCGGCGCTTCCGATCTGGTGCGGGCCGACTATCCGCCGGGCAAGCCCTGCGACCTCTGGCCCTGGGCCAACGACTGGTGGAAGCCCAAGAACCCCATGCGTGACGCGGTGCGTGGCTGCGCACTGGGCGCCTTCGAAATCTCTCGCCGTCTCCGTGCCGGCGAGACGGTGGAGGGCTGATCACATGAGCCGCGCCCAGCCCACCCTCTGGGACGATCAGCGGACCACGCTGCCCGAAGCCATCGACATGACGGCGCAGAGCCTCCAGGCCTATGGTCCCCAGCACGATCATTGGGCCATCGCCTACAGCGGCGGCAAAGACAGCTCGGCGACGCTGACTGTCATCATGCACCTGATCGAGACCGGCCGGGTGATACCCCCGAAGTCCCTGACCGTCTGCTACGCCGACACACGGATGGAACTGATCCCGCTGGCCCATGCCGCCCAGCAGATGATGGCGCGGCTCCGCGCTCAGGGGATCGATGTCCGCATCGCCGTCGCGCCGATGGACCTGCGTCTGCTGGTCTACATGCTCGGCCGGGGAGTTCCACCACCCTCGAACTCCTTCCGCTGGTGTACGCGCCAGATCAAGGTCGAACCGATGCAGGCGGTGCTGGCCGAGATGCTGTTCAGCACCCCCGGCACCATCCTGATGCTGACCGGGGTTCGCATCGGAGAGTCTGCGGTGCGTGATGCCCGGATCGCTCTCTCCTGCGGCAAGGACGGCGCCGAGTGCGGCCAGGGCTGGTATCAGGAGGTGCTGCCCGAAGCCGCCGGCATCCGGGGCCGGATTGCCACCCTCGCGCCGATTCTGCATTGGCGCGTGTGTCAGGTCTGGGACTGGTTGATGTTCGAGGCCCCGGCGCTGGGTTGGCCGACCACGGACATCGCCGTTGCCTACGGCGGGGACGAGGCGGCCGAGATCAACGCGCGCACCGGCTGCACTGGCTGCCCCCTGGCGAGCCGGGACGTCGCCCTGGAGACGGTGCTCAAGAACCCTGCCTGGGCCTACCTCGCGCCGCTCTCTGGCCTGAAACCCCTGTTCCGTGATCTGCGGCTCCCGCAGTGGCGCCTGCGCAAGCCTGGGGTGGATGCCGAGGGCAAGGTCGCCGCCGGTAAGAACAAGCAGCGCATGGGGCCGATCACGCTGGACGGCCGGCGGATGGGGCTGGAGCGGGTGCTGGGTATCCAGGCCCGATGCAATGAAGCCGCCGCCAATCTGGGCCGGCCGCTCGTCGATCTGATCAACCCGGAGGAAGAAGCCCGCATCCACGAGCTGATCGCCGCCGAGACGTGGCCACAGGGCTGGGATGGCGACGAGCCGACCGGCGATGTGCCTCTCGATCTGGTCTATCGCGACGGGCTGGTCCAGCCCCTGCTGGTGAGGTGAGGCATGGCGCTCACCCTCTGGCCCTTCGGCGACCTGACCCCGCTGCGCTATCGCGTGATCCTGGCTGATCCCGCCTGGGCGTTCGCCCTGCGCACCCCGAAGGGCGAGGGGAAGTCGCCGCAGGCCCACTACCGGTGTTTGCCGCTCGACGACATCCAGGCACTGCCGGTGTCGCAGTTGGCCGCCCCGGACTGCGCCTGCATCATGTGGGCGACGGCGCCGATGCTGCCGCAGGCGATCATCACGCTCAAGGCCTGGGGCTTCACCTACAAGTCCGCCGGCACCTGGGCAAAGCAATCGCCGACCGGCGCCAACTGGGCATTCGGGACCGGCTACATCTACCGCACCGCCGCTGAATTCTGGCTGCTCGGCACCATCGGCCGACCGGCCCAACGCTCCCGCTCCATCCGCAACCTGATCGTCGCCCCGCGCCGCGAGCACAGCCGTAAACCCGACCAGATGCACACCGACATCGAGGCCATGTACGACGGCCCCTATGTCGAGCTGTTCGCACGGTCGCAGCGGCCGGGCTGGGAATGCTGGGGCAACGAAACTGACAAGTTTGAGGCCGTGGCATGACCGACCCCATCAAGACCCCGATGATCCACACCCGCCACTTCGGCCGGGAAATGCCGCTCATCTCCGTCTTGCTCGCCCTGGCCGCGCAGGAAGGCAACGACGGCGACGAGGGAAACGCCATGCAGATGGCGGCCGACGTGTTGACCAAGCTGACGGCGGAGAACGAGCGGCTGCTCATCATGGCTGACGAGCCCACCACCAAGCGCGTGTGGGATGGCATCCAGGCCATGGCCGGGCTCTTCACCGATCCTGACCACATGCCGACCGTGCTGGAATTCAAAGCCGCCTTCGACGCCGCGTTCGTGGTCGACGGCAAGCCCTACGACGTGGAGCGGATCAAGGCGGAATGGCAGGCCGACTATGCGGCCATGACGCTCGAGCGGGACCAGATGCGTGCGGTGCTGACCGGCCTCGCCGATCTGGTGCAGCACGAATGCGGGGTCGAGCCCTGCGCCGCATCCATGTCTCCGGCAGAGCATTACCTCGGGCTGGCCCGCAACCTTCTCCAGCCTAAGGAGCCGACCCATGGCTGACATCACCCCGTCCGCCCTGCAGGCCCAGGCCATCGCCGAGACCACGGCGTGGTTCAAAGGCGCTGACAAGAAGCAGCAGCAGGTGTTCCGCATCTTCGGCTATGCCGGTACCGGCAAGACGACAATCCTGAACCTTGCCATCAAGGAGCTGGGCCTCTCCGCCTTTTGCCCGGTCGGTGACGACATGAAGGAGGAGGCCGACACCGGCGGGCACAAGACCGGCCGGGGCGTGCTCTATGCCGCCTTCACCGGCAAGGCCGCCCTGGTCATGTCCCGCAAGGGCACGCCCGCCCAGACCATCCACAGCCTGATCTACCGCGTCTCCGAGCCCACCAAGGAGGAGATGGAGCGGGTGAAGAAGGAGATCGCCGACATCGAGGGCAAGCTGGGCGCGCTGGGCCCGGCCGAGCGGATGCTGATGGAGGCGCAGGCCTCCCAGCTGAAGCTCCGGCTGAAGGACATGCACAAGCCCGCCTTCATCCTCAACACAGAGTCGGCCGTCCGCGATGCCAGCCTGATCGTGCTGGACGAGGTGTCCATGGTCGGCGACGACATGGCCCGCGACCTGCTGTCCTTCGGCAAGCCCATCCTGGTCCTGGGCGATCCCGGCCAGCTCCCGCCCATCAAGGGGGAGGGCTACTTCGTCCAGGCCGAGCCGAACGTCATGCTGACCGAGATCCATCGGCAGGCCGGCGAGAGCGCAATCATCCGCCTCGCCACCATGGCTCGCCAGGGCCAGCCGATTCCCTACGGCCAGCACGACGATTTCGTGTGGAAGATGCGGCGCATGGAGGTGGGCCCGGAGCACATGCTCCGCGGTGGGCAGGTCATCTGCGGCAGGAACGCAACCCGCATGCAGCTGAACAACGCCATGCGGCAGGCGGCCGGCTTCTCCTCGATCTATCCGACCGGCGGCGGCGAGAAGATCATCTGCCTGAAGAACCGGAACGACCTGGGCGTCGTCAACGGGATGTTCCTGACCCTGACGGACATCGAGGACGTCAGCGACATCAGCTTCAGGGCCCGGGTGATGACCGAGGATGGCAAGCCGGTCGGCGCGCTGGACGAGGACGGCAAGCCCGAGAAGCAGATCCTCTACAAGGGCCACTTCGACGACCATGTCCGCGTCGACAAGGACCGGGACCAGCGGGACTACTTCGTCAAGCGCGGCCTGATGGAAACGTCCTGGGGCTGGGCCATCACCGGGCACAAGAGCCAGGGCAGCCAGTGGGAGAACATCGTCGTCGTCGACGATGGGCTGGGCCGCACCATGGAGGATCGCTCCCGCTGGCTCTACACCGCCATCACCCGCGCCGAGAAAGGCTTGGTGCTCCTTGGCTGACCTCCTCTCGGCACCGCCCACCGCAGCGGTGCCCTGGATCCTTGACCTGAACCCGGACGAGCCGCCGGCCCGGCCGTGGGTGCTCGACCTCAACCCCGATCCGGACGAGCGGCCGCGCCGGTCTGCCCGTGCGGAGCGGGACGAGATCGACGCCGCGTTGCGCGATCAGGTCGAAGCGCTGGTGACGAGCTTCCGCGGCCAGCCGAACAAGGCCCTGTCCACCGACAGCCAGCTGCGCTACGGCACCAAGGGCAGCCTGCATGTCTGCGTCGCCGGCAAGGAGAAGGGCCGGATCACCGACTTCGAGGCCGGCGGCGAGAAGGGCATGGGCCCTATCGACTTCATCATGGCCGAGCGGATGCTACCGATCGGTGAGGCCCTGCGCTGGGCAACCGACTGGCTCGGCCTGCAACCGCCACCACCGGTGCGGCCGGAGGTGGTGGACGAGGGCGAGCCGACCGACACCAGCGCCTGGGCCCGGCAGCAGTGGGGCGAAGCGACCAGCGCCGCCGGCACGGTGGCGGAGCGCTATCTGGTCGATCACCGCGGCATCACGCCGGCGGTGGTGGAGCGGTTGGTCGCGCTCGACCTGATCCGCTTCCATCCCGGACACCGTGCCAGCAGCAAGCCGGGCGCGCGGAGCTGGTCCGCCATCCTGTTTCCCATCTTCGACCAAGCCGGCGAACTGCAAGCCATCCAAGCGGTGCGGTTGAACCCCGTCACCGGACGGAAGATCACCGGCACCGCCAAGATCTCCAACGGCCCGCTGGGCGGCCATGGGCTGATGCTGCCCGGTGACGGCGACGTCATCCTGGCCGAGGGGCCGGAGAACGGCATCAGCGCGTGGCAGGAGACCGGCCGGCCTGTGCTGATCGCCTTCGGCGGCATCGTCAAGGTGCAGGACTGGCCGCCGGCCGGCGCCGTGGTCACGGTGCTGGCGGATGGCGACGCCGTCGGCTCTGCTGCCGCCAAGTCTCGGGCGAAGGCCTGCGACGCCATGGCCGACCGCGGCGTGACCGTGCTGCTGACCGACACGCCTGACGGCATGGACGCGAACAAGCTGCTGCTCGACCCGGCGGCCGGCGACCTGCTGGCGCTGATCAACCACCCTCTGCACTGGCGCGACCCGGTGCCGGAGGCTGAACCTGCTCCGACCGCCTGGCAGCCGGTAGACGGCGACCTGTCCGCGCGGATCGGTGCCCTGACCAAAGACACCAGGATGAACGATCCGGCCGCCATCACAGCGGTGCTGGCCGAGATCGCCGCCTCCCGCATGGACCCGATCCAGCAGGATGGATTGTTGGAGCGGGTGAAGCGCCAGACCGGCATGTCGCTCGACACGCTGAGAAAGGGCATGAGGGCCACCCGCAAGCAGGCGATCGCCAACCGGGAGGGCTTCGCCGACATCTGCAAGCGCTACGTCTATGTGAAGGCGACGGACTGTTTCTGGGATCGCGTGACCTGCGAGATGGTGACGCTCCAGTCGGTGCGGAATCATCACTGGCGCGACATGCCGGCCAGCGAGACCGGTCCCATCAGCCCGTTGGAGGTGATGCTGCAGGACCCGCACCATGGGTGCGACCGGGCCGACAGCGTGACGTTCCTCCCGCGCGGCCCCGGCATCATCGAGGCGCCCGGCGGGCTGCGGCAGCTGAACATGTGGACGCCGCCGGATATCGCGGCCATTGCCGGCGACGTCACGCCGCTGCTGGACCATCTCTGGTACCTCCTCGACCAGGACCCGGCGGCGGTCGAGTTCGTGCTCGACTATCTCGCCCACCTCGTCCAGTTCCCGGAAATCAAGATGCGCAAGTGCATCCTGATCATCGGCGTGCCGGGCATTGGCAAGTCGATCGTCTACGAGTGGATGATGAAGCTGCTCGGGCCCACCAACTGCACCCCGGTGGAGGAGAGCGACCTGCGCAGCCAGTTCAACGATTGGGCGGACGGTGTGCAGCTCATCGTCGTGCATGAGCTGATGGCCATGGAAAGCAAGGAGGTGATGAACCGGCTGAAGAACTACATCACCGACCCGACGATCCGGATCAACCGGAAGCAGATGGCGACCTATCGCTATGAGAACCGGGCCAACTTCCTGATGGCCAGCAACCACCGCGACGCGGCCCAGATCGAGAAGGGCGACCGGCGCTATTTCATCTGGCACAGCAAGGCCAAGCCCCGGCCATCGGCCTACTATGACGCCCTTGGCGCGTGGTTCGACAACGGCGGTGCCGAGGCGATGCTGCACTTCCTCGCGACCCGCCCGCTCGACCGCTTCAACCCGTTCTCGCCCGCGCCCCTCACCCAGGCGAAGGCCGAGATCATCGAGGAAAGCCGATCCGGGATGGACGGCTATCTACATGAGGCCTGGGAGACCGAGCGGGCGCCGTTCCAGCATGACCTCGTGACGGTGAACGACGTCATCGACTTCATGGCCAAGGACAAGAAGATCAGCCTGACCCACAAGAAGGTGTCGCTCTTCCTCCGGAGCATCGGCGCCGAGCTGCTGGGCAACAAGCGGCTGGAGGGCGGCCGACAACAGAAGGTCTGGGCCATCCGCAACCAGGAACTATGGATGGAGGCTTCGGAGCGCGCAATCGCGCTCGCCTACCGTTCCGCCTGGACCCTCCCTGACGAATGACCCGCCGCGCCTGTCCGCGCCGCCCTTCCGCGCTGCCCCGGTCACCATGCCGGGGCGGCGCTTCTGTTTTCAGCCTGTGACGGTTCATACAATGCGCCGGTTCGTGCGACGGAACTCGAAACGAACCGTAGCAGAAAAAACTATTACTTTTCAATGTGTTATATACATTTGCGACGGTTGCGACGGATAATATATGAATTATACACGCAGTGATGAAGATGATTGAGAGTATGGGGTGTATATACACACGTCATGTATAAATAGTTGGAGGGAACCGTAACAACGTCCGCAGGCGTCGCAGTTACGATAAAGCTTTGATGTGACTTCGAAATTACTGCGGACGTTAGTGTTACGGTTCGATTTTAACCATCGCATAACCCATTTCGTTTAACTTGGATGGTGCGAAATACCTCGTTCCCACGATATATTTCGGGCATGCACCGCCAGGAACCCAACGTCATGCAGCAGTCTGTCGAGACGCCGGCCCTTGAAGGCAAGCGCTGGCATGTCGCTGTCGTGAAGCCGCAGTTGCAGTATCGGGATATCGCTCGGAAGGCGCTGAAGGCGCGGGGGTACGACGTTCTGATGCCGATGTGCCGGGAGATGATCGTCAAGGACGGTAAGTCCCAGGCCGTCGAGCATCCGCTCTATGGTCGCTATGTGTTCGTCGGCGTCGAGCCCAGCCGGGACAGTTGGGATATCCGCTGGACACCCGGCATCCAGCACATGACCCTCGATGCACGCCGCCGCCCCATCGTCATCGGTGTCCCGGTGCTGGAGGCCATCGTCGCACGGATGCAGCAGGATGGCGGTACGGTGGACCTCTGCCCTAGGCCGGCTGCCGTGCCCACCGGTTCCGGATTTCAGGAAGGGCAAACCGTGCGCGTTACAGGTGGCCCGTTCGCTGGATGGGAAGCCCTATTCCAAGCGGATCAGGGCAAGCGTTGCCGGGTGCTGCTAAGCCTGTTCGGCAACCAGATGACCGCCATGGTTCCGGCCAAACAGCTGGTCGCCGCATGAGGCTTGACACCCCCAATCGGTAGGATTACACCGCTCGTACAGGTGGCCCCGATTTCCGGGTCCACTGCGGACGCCGTGGAGCAGTCCGCCTCCCACCCGCCCGGTCGCAACCGTGGCGGGTTTCGTCATTCTGGCTCGCCGAAAGGAGCCAATCCGGCCTGGACCGCAGCACAGGCGAGAGCCACAGTCCGGCTGATCGGGCGGTCTCCAGCCTCCCACATCTGCACGGCCCGCTTGGTCGCGCCCAGCGCATCGGCGGCCCCTTGCTGGGTCAGTTCCAAGGCATCGCGCCAGTGCTTGAATTCGGTCGGGGTCATGCTAACCTCTCGCTCCAGGAGGTGACGCGCTTCCGTCCATCTGGTAGGTGGAGCCGGTTTCCCGGCCCCACCCTTCGGCCTTAGTCCTTCTCCCTGGTATCCAGTTCAATCTCGGCTGCTACCTTGATCTTGAACCGGAATTTCGGGAAGAGGCCCTTCAGCCACTCCAGAATGTTCACTGCGCGTCACCTCCTTTCGGTTCGTCGTTCGGGACCATCCCGTCCGACAAGTTCAAGATAGGCGAACAGGGTTCGCCAGTCAATAGAAAAAGCGAACTCTGTGCGCTTTTCTTTGCCCGCCCGGCTCTCGTCGTGGCGGGTTCTGTCATTCCGGCCCCTCGAAATCGGCAATGCCTTGGCACAGAGCGGCAAGGGCCAGCCTGACAGTCTTCGGAATCTCCACCGGCCGGCCGTCGTCGCGTCGGGTGCCACGCTCGTACAACTCGACGGACGACTTGCTGATGTCGAGTACATCGGCCAAGCTCTGTTGGCTCAGCTTCAGGTGCTTGCGGGTGCGCTGGAAGTCTTGCGGGGTCATGGGATCAGCCTTACATTTGGGGGGACACGGGGCTGAGCGTCACCTCAGCCCCGCGCTCCCGCCCTTAGCCCCTCAGGATGTCAAGCACCAGCTTGATGATCCCGAGGATCAGGGCCAGGAGTTTGAGGAGGCGTTCCAAGCGCTGCATCCTCTTTCTCCCTGTCGGCGGGGGGAGGCCTGTCCTCCCCCTACCGCGCCGACAAGAGAAGAATAGCGTACTGAGTACGCTAACGCAAGCAGAAAAAGCGTACTGAGTGCGCTTTTCTTCGCCCGCCCGGTCTTTGCCGCGGCGGGTTTCGTCGTTTCGGGGATCACCGTACATGGAAAACCTGCCGATCCCCGATGTCGGGGAAACCATCGTTCGTCTTGCCGGCCTGTCTCCGGCTGCCCAGGTCGCCGCCGTCATCATGATCGGCTTGATCGGGCTGGCCTGGATCATCACCCGCCGGCCGCAACCCGGTCCCGGCAACGAGACGTTCCAACTCGTCATCAACGCCATGAACGAGCAAGCCAAAGCCACGAACGCCCTGGCTGAACAGGTCGAGCGCATCGTGGAACAGAATGCCGACATCATCGCCCGGCTGTCGGTCAAGACCATGGAACCGGCCTGACCATGGAGCGCAAGCCCCTCTCTCAGGCTATCGCCGAGACGGCCGACGTCTTCGAGCGGCAAGCCGTCGCCGAAGGGTACGCCGACGCCTCCCGCTTCGTCCGCCCCCTGATGCAGGGCCTGCCCGACGGGCGCATTGCCGTGGGTGCCATGGATGGATGGACGGCATTGGTTCCTGCGTCGGTGGAAGGCTGATCCATGGCCCCGCGGCTCCGCTCCCTGCGCTCGCCCCTATCCATCTTGGACACCCGCACCGGCAGGGCCCTGGCGCCCGTCGCATCGGAGCAGGACCGCAAGCGGCGCTACGACGAGACCCGCGGGTCGGCCCGTCAGCGTGGCTATGACCGTGACTGGGAGAATCTGCGGGATGCGGTGGTGATCGAACGGGGCTGCCGCTGCGAGGCGTGCGGCACCATCGTGGTGCTGCGCAAGCGGGAAGCCACTGCCACCACCCCCGTGGCTGAGGTGGACCACATCGAGGGCATCGCCGACAGGCCCGACCTGCGTCTGGAACGCTCGAACCTTCGGGTGCTGTGCAAGCCCTGCCACTCGGGGCGGACGGCCAGAGACCAGGGGTTCGCCCGCGGCTGACCCGCCGCCCCGACTGGCACACCCCTTGCAATCGGGGGTAGGGGGTGTCGAAAGTCGGGGAGGCGGCCGACCGGGGGACCGCGCCTCCCCCCATTCAGAGTTTTTTCCCCTCCGGATGAATTTGAGGTGCGCACTTTGCGGTGTGCATACCTTGATATGACGAAACGCAAAAACATTGATTGGGCAGCGATTGAGGCCGCTTTTCGGGCCGGAAAGCTGTCAAATCGCCAGATTGCAGAGCGTTTTGAGGTGTCGGAAAGCGCCATCCGGAGCCGCGCGAACAAGGAAAAATGGGTGCGCACTGCGCACGAAAGTGCGCACTTGCCGGTGCAGGAAATCCTCCCGCCCATCGACCGGATGGCGCGGCCGATGCACCCCGCTGAGCGCCGGGACCACGTCGAACACGCCCGCGAGATCGCCGGCCGGATGCTGGATGAGCTGGACACGGTCACGTCGCACGTCGGCGAGCTGGAGCAGCTGATCGAGGTCGAGACCGCCGACGACGAGAACAGCCGGCGCCGTGCCGCGATGATGAAGGCGATCTCCCTGCCGGCCCGGTCCATGACGCTGAAGACCATCGTGCAGGCTCTGGCGGTCGCGAAGGAGGTTGCCGGCGTCGGCATCGGCGGCGGCAAGAAGGA
>Ga0206116_1000114_pt1 | contig 120305 bp, 105 predicted proteins | sample 3A1Ametagenome_FD_178000 | JGI IMG/M metagenome (GOLD analysis project Ga0206116, IMG submission 178000) | Enriched microbial communities from leaf-cutter ant dump, University of Wisconsin, Madison, United States - 3A1A | ecosystem: Environmental > Terrestrial > Nest > Insects nest > Nest dump...
CAGCCACATATGGGATGAGGACGATAATGAATTCATAGATTTTTGTGGCTCCTGGGGGCCGCTGATCCTGGGGCATGCTCCGGATGAGGTGGTCAGGGCTATACAGGAGACAGTCGTCAACGGATCTTCCTTCGGAGCGCCGACAGCACTGGAGAATCAGCTGGCGGAGCTGATCATCGGCCATCATCCTTACCTTGAAATGATCCGTTTCGTGAGCTCCGGAACGGAAGCTGTTATGTCCGCACTGCGGCTGGCCAGAGGCGTGACAGGAAGAAGTAAGATTGTAAAATTTGAAGGTTGTTACCACGGACATGCAGATAGCCTGCTGGTCAAGGCCGGTTCAGGACTGGTGACTTTCGGTGAAAGCACTTCCGCGGGTGTACCTGAATCTTTTGTAGCGGAAACACTGGTATTGCCCCTGGATGATGAAGCGGCGGTTACCGGTCTTTTCGAAGCATACGGAAACGAGATCGCAGCGGTGATCATCGAACCGGTGCCGGCGAATAACGGGCTGTTGCTGCAGCGTAAGGAATATCTCCGGCACCTGCGGGATATCACGAAACAATACGGCAGTATGCTGATTTTTGATGAGGTGATCTCCGGTTTCCGGATCGGTTTCGGCGGAGCGGCAGCGTATTATCAGATTCAGCCGGATATCATGACTTTTGGCAAGATCATAGGAGGTGGTATGCCGGTAGGCGCTTATGGCGCAAGCCGGGAGATCATGGAGTATATCTCTCCGCTCGGGAGCGTATACCAGGCCGGAACACTTTCTGGTAACCCGGTAGCGATGGCGGCAGGTATCGCCCAGCTGAGCCAGTGTCTGAAAGAAAGCTTCTACGAATCACTGGCGGAAAAAACCTCCGGACTGGTGGAGGTGCTGAGAAAGTATGTTGCCGCGAATCATTATCCGGTGAAGATATTCAGCATCGGATCGATCTTCTGGATAGCTTTTACAGACCGTGAGCAGATCACCAGCGCAGAGCAGATAGATCCTGCTTCTATGCGTTATTTCAAGGAAATGCACGCTTATCTGCTCGAAAACGGTATTTACCTGGGACCTTCAGGCTACGAGGTGGGTTTTGTTTGTGCGGCACATACGGAAGAAGAGCTGGAACAGACCGCGGGAAAAATCTGCCGGGCTATTGACATCGCTTTGAAAACATCGTAGTTTCCGCTGATGCCGTCCAATAAGCTCATGCGTCGCCGATATCTGATATTCTACTTCCTGGTAGCTTATATGTTGTCGGTTTTTTTCTGGTGGTGGATCATGATGTTCCGGAAGGACAATGACCTTTACCGGGAGAAGATCCAGTTGCTGTATCACAGGTACCAGCAGGAGAACAGCGGTATGTTGCTGGAGGAGTACGACAAGCTGATGGAGGAGCGCAGGCTGCAGCAGTGGATGATCGTAGGAGAAGGCGCTACTTTCCTCATTCTCATGATCTTCGGTATATACCGGCTCAGAAAGGCAGTGGTAGAAGAAGTGGGTCTGGCTGGCAGACAGAAAAATTTCCTGTTGTCGATCACACATGAGCTCAAATCTCCGCTGGCCAGCGCCAGGCTGAACCTGCAAACGCTGAACAGGCGCACTTTGTCAGAAGAGCAGCAGAAATTGTTATTGCAGAATACAGAGCAGGACATTATCCGGCTCAATGAGCTGGTAGAAAAGATCCTCCTGGCGTCCAAGATGGACCATAAAAATATGCATATCAACAAGGAGGAAGTCAACTATTCTGAACTGGCGGAAACCTGTTCGGATGAGCTCCTGCAGCGCAATATGCAGGTGAAGCTGGATGTGGCGATAGAACCGAATATATGGGTCAACGGAGATGATGTCCTGTTGAAATCACTGATCATGAACCTGCTCGAAAATGCCGTGAAATATGCTCCGAAGGGTACTACTACCGGACTGCATTTAAACAAAGTGCAGGATATGGCTGTATTAGATATCATGGATGAAGGCAAACCGATCCCGGCGGAGGAACGGGAAAAGATATTTGAACGTTTTTACAGGATGGGCAATGAGGATACGCGGACTTCCACGGGCGTAGGATTGGGACTTTTTATCGTTCAGCAGGTGGCGCAGATGCATCACGGCAGCGTAAAGATCAAGGATCAGCCGGGCGGCGGAAAAATATTCAGTGTAGAAATTCCATATATTGGCGCTATATGAGCAGTTCAAATCGCATATTATTGGTCGAAGACGAAAAAAACATCCGGGATGTGGTCAAATTGAACCTCGAGCTGGAAGGTTATGAAGTGGTGGCAGTCGATAACGGACCGGAAGCTATCAGGAGAACGGAGGAAGAGGTATTTCACCTGATCGTGCTGGATGTCATGTTGCCGGATATGGACGGTTTTGAGATCTGTGAGACGATCCGGATCACGGATGATAATACCCCGATTCTCTTCCTGACGGCCAAGGATAGTTATGAAGATAAGATCAAAGGCCTGAAAAAGGGCGCGGATGATTACCTGACCAAACCTTTTAACCTGGAGGAATTTCTGCTCCGTGTCCGCAACCTGGTGAAGCGCAGCCTGAAAAGTACGGCGGAGGGTAAAGAAAGCCTGCAAACCTATACTTTCGGCGATAATGAGATCAATTTTGTGACCTTCCGGGCTAAAGGCATTCATGGAGAAGTGGACCTGACCAAAAAGGAAGTAGCGCTTCTGAAGCTGCTGATAGAGCGGAAGAATGAAGTGGTATCCAGGAACGAAATCCTGAAGATTGTCTGGGGCTATGATGTGTTTCCGTCGACCAGGACGATCGACAATTTCATCCTGAACTTCAGGAAGCACTTTGAAGAGGATCCGAAAAATCCCGTGCATTTTATTTCGATAAGAAGCGTCGGGTACAAGTTTATTGTGGAATAAGCGGGATAGGGATAGAGGGTAGGAGCCCGCGCCAGCGGAACCGGACCGATAGCCCGGCCATCCCCCGGAAAATATAAATAAAAGAACAGTTTACAGTGCGTACAGGCGTTTTATTGATCAACCTGGGAACTCCCAAAAGCCCTCAGAACGGGGACGTTTTTACTTATCTGAATGAATTCCTGACGGACGGAAGGGTGATCGATCTTCCCTGGTTGAAGCGGCAGCTGCTGGTTCGCGGGATCATTGTTCCGTTCAGGTATAAAAATTCTGCGAGAACGTACCGCGAGATCTGGCATCCGGAAAAAGGTTCGCCGCTGATGTATCACAGTATGGCATTGTTGCAGAAAGTACGGGCCAAATTACCGGACAGCTACGTGGTGGAGCTGGGCATGCGCTATGAACAACCTTCCATTGAGGAGGCTTTGCTGAAACTGAAAGCGCAAAAGGTCGGAGAAATTATTGTTCTGCCTTTGTATCCACAGTATGCTTCATCGTCGACAGGAACTGCCGTACAGCGTGTTTTTGAAGTAATTTCCCGGTGGACCAATATTCCCCGGGTACGGGTGGTGAATAGCTTTTGTACGGATGAGGGCTTTATAGATGCTTTTGTCGATAAGATCAGGAAACATGACTTGCAGGAATATGACCACGTACTGTTCAGCTACCACGGGTTACCGCTCAAACATATCTTTGACTCGGATGACAGTAAAAAGCACTGCAAACAGGGCGGGGCAGAGGGTTGTTGCGAGGTATTAAGTGCTGATAATCAGTTCTGTTACCGGGCACAATGTACCCAGACGACGAAAGCATTTGTCCGCAAGCTGAACCTTGAGCCGGGTGCTTATTCTATGTCTTTTCAGTCGAGATTAGGTAAGGAGGAGTGGGTCAAGCCCTACACCATTGAAATGATAGAGGAGCTGGCCCGTGCTGGCAAGAAAAAGGTATTGGTGGTCTGTCCGGCCTTTACTGCGGACTGCCTGGAAACGGTCTTTGAGATCAGTGTGGAGTACCAGGACGAGTTCGAAAAATTCGGAGGAGAAAAGCTGCAGCTGGTAGAAAGCCTGAATGATAGCGACCAGTGGGTGGATGCTGTGGTAGATCTGGTGAAGTAAAGGTAATGGTTTAATGCTATACGGAGACAGGCATCGGGAAAAATAAAAATCTCTACATCTTTCTTGCAATTGTTCCGATCACTGTCGGGTAATGATTATCGGCAAGTTATTGGAAAGTGTGCTTAACCGACCTATTCGAGAAAAAAGCAAACCATTTTAATAAGTGACTGACATACAGACCATATTCCAAACGGACAGTGAATAAGCCGACACTCATTGCCGACCCTTCTGTATTTTTTATTTTCCCCACCGCACATTTTTTTAATTCAATTTTACTGCCAAAATTCAAACAGTTTTTATATTGAAAAATGAGATAGTCAAAATATTAAATCTATCTTTGCGGACACATTTCAAAATGACATGAACAGAATTAAAGAAGTGTTGGAAGAAAAAGGAATAAAGCAGACTTGGTTGGCTGACCAACTAGGCAAAAGTTACAATATGGTAAACGGCTATGTGCAAAACCGACAGCAGCCAAGACTTGAAGTACTTTTTGAAATCGCGAAAATACTAGGCGTTAAACCACAAGATTTAATAAAAGAGAACAAATGACAAGCACCGCGCAAAGAGCAGAATTACAAGCCAAAATATGGAAAATAGCCAACGAGGTACGTGGCTCAGTGGATGGATGGGACTTTAAACAGTTTGTGTTAGGAACACTGTTCTATCGCTTCATAAGCGAGAACTTCACCAATTACATTGAAGGTGGTGATGATAGCATTGACTATGCGAAATTATCAGATGACGTAATAACGCCTGAAATAAAAGACGACGCCATTAAAACAAAAGGCTACTTCATTTATCCAAGTCAGCTATTTGTGAATGTTGCCAAAACAGCGAATACAAATCCTAATCTGAACACAGACTTAAAAGCCATTTTTGACGCGATCGAAAGTTCTGCAAACGGTTATCCGTCCGAACCGGATATTAAAGGCTTGTTTGCCGACTTTGACACCACAAGCACGCGATTGGGCAATACTGTTGAAAGTAAAAACAGTACGTTGGCGAAAGTCTTAAAAGGAATTGAAGAACTTGATTTTGGGAATTTTGAAGACAATCAAATTGACCTTTTTGGTGATGCCTATGAGTTTTTGATTTCCAATTATGCTGCCAACGCAGGAAAATCGGGCGGTGAGTTTTTTACGCCGCAACACGTATCAAAACTCATTGCACAATTGGCGATGCACAAACAAAATAGTGTCAATAAAATTTATGACCCGGCCTGTGGTTCGGGTTCTTTATTGTTACAAGCCAAAAAACATTTTGATAACCATATCATTGAAGAAGGCTTCTTTGGGCAGGAAGTGAACCACACCACGTACAACCTTGCCCGTATGAACATGTTTTTGCACAACATCAATTACGACAAGTTTAATATTGCCCTGGGCAACACGCTGATTGCCCCGCAATTTGGAGATGAAAAACCGTTTGATGCCATCGTGTCCAATCCACCTTACTCAATTAAATGGATTGGTGACGATGACCCAACGCTGATTAATGACGACCGTTTTGCTCCTGCGGGTGTATTGGCTCCAAAATCGAAAGCCGATTTTGCTTTTGTATTGCATGCACTCAGTTACTTATCGGGTAAAGGCAGGGCAGCCATTGTTTGCTTCCCGGGTATCTTTTACCGGGGCGGTGCAGAACAGAAAATCAGAAAGTATTTGGTGGACAACAACTTTGTAGAAACCATTATTTCTCTTGCTCCAAACCTATTCTACGGCACGTCCATAGCCGTTAATATACTGGTGCTATCCAAACACAAAACCGATAACAAAACCCAGTTTATCGACGCCACCGGAGAGGAATTTTTCAAAAAAGTAACGAATAATAATGTGCTGGAAGAAAAGCACATTGCCCGGATTATTGACATCTTCGACAAGAAAGAAGATGTGGCACACATAGCCGTATCTGTAGACAACAGTCAAATTGCTGAAAACGATTACAACCTATCTGTGAGTTCGTATATAGAAGCCCGGGACAATCGAGAGCAGGTGGATATAACTGATCTGAACAACAAGATCGCCAAAACGGTAGAGAAGATCAATACCCTGCGTGCCGAAATTGACGAGATTATTAAAATGGTTAATTGTTAATGATAAATGGTTAATGAGATGAAAGAGAATGTCGTTAAAAATAAAAGTTTTGGATTTGCGGTGCGAAGAGTGAAGTTATATCAATATTTGGGTGAGCAAAAGAAAGAGTTTGTTTTATCAAAGCAACTTTTACGTTCAGGAACGAGCGTTGGGGCAATGGTTCGTGAAGCAGAACATGCTGAGACTAAAAATGATTTCAAACATAAATTGGCAATTGCTCAAAAGGAAATTAACGAAGCAATTTATTGGTTAGAACTTTTAAAAGAAACTGATTATCTCACACAAGAACAATTTGAAAGCATAAATACCGATGCCGTTGAAATTATCAAGTTAATTACAGCTATTATTAAATCAACTAAAACCAACATTAACAATTGATAATTAACCATTAACAATTAAAAATGAGCGAAATAATTTTATACACGACAGAAGATGGTTTAACTAAAATCAATGTTAAACTCGACGATGAAACTGTTTGGCTGACCATAGACCAAATGGCTGAATTGTTTAATAAAAGTCGTTCAACAATCAACGAACATATTCTTAATATTTACAACGAAGCAGAACTTCTCGAAGCAGATACAATGAGAAAAATCGGAATTTCCGATTTTTCTACCAAACCCACCAATCACTACAATCTCGATGTCATCATTTCCGTAGGCTACCGGGTTAAATCTGTTCAAGGAACCCGCTTCCGCCAATGGGCCACAGGCCGGTTAAGAGAATACATCGTCAAAGGCTTTACAATGGATGATGAGCGCCTGAAAAACCTGGGGGGTGGTAATTATTGGAAAGAATTATTAGACCGTATCCGGGATATCCGTTCCAGCGAAAAGGTCATGTACCGGCAAGTGCTGGATTTATATGCCACCGCTACCGACTACGACCCCACAAGTGAAGAAAGTCTGACCTTTTTCAAAATTGTTCAAAACAAGCTCCACTATGCTGCTCACGGCAAAACAGCGAGCGAAGTGATTTACATGCGGGTGGATAGCGACAAACCTTTTGCGGGTTTAACGAACTTTAGAGGCGATGAACCCACAAAAGCCGAAGCGATGATTGCCAAAAACTATTTGGAAGAGAAGGAACTGAGAGTCCTCAACAATTTAGTAGCGGCCTATTTTGATTTGGCCGAACTGAATGCCATCGAAGAACGTGAAATGCGTATGGTGGACTATATACGTGAGCTCGACAATATTTTGGCATCTGCAGGGCGTAAAGTTTTGGATAATGCCGGCAGCATTTCGAATGCGCAGGCCAAAGAAAAAGCCTTGCAGGAATACAAAAAATACAAGGCCAAAACGCTCAGCTCAGTAGAAAAAGAATATTTAAAAACCATTGCTTCTTTGGAAAAACAAGCTAAAAAAGGAAGTAAAAAATGAGCTATTTGGATACATTACTACAAGGCGTGGAAGTGGAATGGAAGAAGTTGGGGGAGGTTTCAAATGTACTTCGTGGGCGGAGATTGACTAAAGACCAACTTTCTAAAGAAGAAAAATTTCCTGTTTTTCACGGTGGTTTAGAACCATTGGGTAATTATGGGCAAAGTAATAGACCTGCAAATACTGTAATGATAGTTAATGTTGGAGCTTCTGCTGGAACAGTTGGTTATAGTTCAGTTGATTTCTGGTCTTCTGATGGTTGTTATTGTATTGAGCATTCCGAGTTGTTGAACAATAAATTTCTATATTATTACTTACTAGGAGAACAGCATTTTTTAAAATCAAGGGTAAGAGTTGCTGGCATACCAACCTTGGATGCCTTTGTTATTGAAAGACTCCAAATCCCCATCCCTCCCCTCGAAGTCCAACAAAGGATAGTTGAAATATTAGATAAGTTCACAGAGCTTACAGCAGAGCTTACAGCAGAGCTTACAGCTCGTAAACAGCAGTATGCGTATTACAGAGAACAGTTTTTTGAATTTGATGACATAGAAATTAAGAGAGAGCCATTAGGCGTAATTGGAGAATTTCAAAGAGGAAAACGATTTGTAAAGGACGATATACTTACAGAAGGTGTATCCTGCATACACTATGGAGAGATGTACACCTATTATGGCACTTGGGCAAACAAAAGCAAGTCATTTCTAAGTGAAGAATTGGTAGAAAGAAAAAAGCTAAGGATAGCTGAAAATGGTGATGTGGTAATTGTAGCTGCCGGAGAAACCATTGAAGATATTGGAATGGGAACGGCATGGTTAGGCAATGAAGGTGTAGTAATCCACGATGCTTGCTTTTTTTACAGAAGCCCATTAAACCCTAAGTATGTTGCTTATTTTACACGTACTAAACAATTCCACGACCAAATAAAAAAGCATATTTCTTCGGGTAAAATCTCTGCTATTAATGCAAGAGGTTTAGAAAAGGTTTTAATCCCGGTTCCATCATCAGAAGAACAAGAACGTATTGTTACTATCCTCGATAAATTCGACATACTCACCACCTCAATTAGTGAAGGCTTGCCAAAAGAGATTGAGTTAAGGAAAAAGCAGTATGAGTATTACCGGGACTTATTACTAACGTTTCCTCAGAATACCATAGAATCATAAAATGGCACAGTCATTAATTGAAATAGCTCAAACACTTAAAGATGCTGATAAAAAAGTACAGTTAATCTATGCTTTCAATGGCTCTGGTAAAACACGGCTGTCCCGTGAATTTAAAGAGTTGATAGCTCCCAAAGAACCTGATACAGAGCAGCAAGAAGAAGCAGGTATTAAAATACTTTACTACAATGCATTCACCGAAGATTTGTTTTATTGGGATAATGATTTGGATGCTGACTCTGATAGGAAGCTAAAAATACAGCCAAACAGTTTTACAAATTGGGTACTTCGTGAGCAAGGTCAAGACAGAAATATTGTTGAGAATTTTCAGCAATTAACAAATGACAAATTAACTCCACAATTCAGTGAAGATTTCACTGAGGTACGCTTTTCGTTTGAGCGGGGAAATGAAAACGATACCGAATTTGTAAAAATCTCGAAAGGCGAAGAAAGTTGTTTTATCTGGAGTGTTTTTTTAGTCTAATGGAGCAGGTTGTAAGTGTGTTGAATATTGCAGAAAAAGAAATCCGTGAAACTGACCAATATGATAATCTGGATTATATTTTTATTGATGACCCTGTTAGTTCATTAGATGATACGCATCTTATCGAATTGGCTGTAAATATTGCTGAATTAATAAAGTCAAGCACTTCAGAATTAAAATTCATAATCACCACACATAACCCGTTATTTTATAATGTGCTTTTTAATGAATTTAATAGAGTGAAAAGCACGAAAAAAATGCGGTTAGAAAAATTAAACGATGGTACTTTTTCCATAGGTGAATTGGCAAGTGACTCTCCTTTTTCGTATCACTTATTTCTTTTATCGGAATTAGAAAAAGCTATACAACCGCCAAGCGATATTAAAAAATTTCATTTCAATTTTCTTCGTAACATATTAGAAAAGACATCCACTTTTCTCGGATACAATAAATGGGAAGACCTTTTGCCCCGGGAATCACGGGAAGCATATCATAAGCGAATAATAAATCTATCAAGTCATTCTAAACATAATGGTGATGAAATTTCGATTGTTGAAGAAAATGATAAGAGAGTATTGGGCTTTTTAGTAGGTGAGATAAAAAGGATGTACGGATTCAAATCAATTGTAAATAATAGCGAAACAGAACAGAATGTCACAGTATAAAACCATAGCAGAGTCAAACAATTTCATTGTACTGGATAACTACATCAAGGATTCAGTTGTGAATGAGCCGCCTGCGGTCTACCAAACAGAGTCGGCACTGGAGCATGAATTTATTCAAGACCTAATCTATCAAGGTTATGAAAACCCTTTAAACTTAAATACGCAAGAAGCTATGTTGGCGAATGTAAGAGTACAATTGCAGTCGCTAAACAATGTAACATTTACTGATGCTGAATGGATTCGTTTTGTAGAGGAATATTTAGATAAGCCAAGCGATAACCTGGTTGAAAAAACAAGAAAAATACATGATAATTATATTTACGATTTTGTTTTTGATGATGGGCATATTCAAAATATTTACTTAGTAGATAAAAGGAATATTGCACGGAATAAAGTGCAGGTCATCAAACAATTTGAACAAAAAGGCACACATGCCAATCGGTATGATGTTACCATATTAGTTAATGGATTGCCATTAGTGCAGGTAGAACTGAAAAAACGTGGGGTTGCTATTCGTGAGGCGTTTAATCAAGTGCATCGTTACTCAAAAGAAAGTTTCAATAGTAAAAACTCACTCTTTAAATACATACAGCTTTTTGTCATTTCCAATGGTACGGACAGCCGCTACTTTGCTAATACCGTTGAGCGAAATAAGAACAGCTTTGACTTTACCATGAACTGGGCAAAGGCTGACAATACATTAATCAAAGACCTGAAAGATTTTACGGCTACATTCTTTCAGAAACATACGCTGTTAAATGTATTGCTTACCTATTCTGTTTTTGACACAAGTGATACACTGCTTGTCATGCGACCTTATCAGATTGCCGCAACAGAACGAATGTTATGGAAAATAAAAAGTTCCTATGAAGCAAAGAAATGGTCAACAACAGACGGTGGTGGTTATGTTTGGCACACCACAGGTTCAGGCAAAACGCTTACCAGTTTCAAAGCAGCACGATTAGCAACTCAATTGGACTTTATTGATAAAGTATTCTTTGTAGTTGACCGTAAAGACCTGGACTTTCAAACGATGAAAGAATACCAGCGTTTCTCTCCTGATAGCGTAAACGGCTCTGATAGTACAGCAGGTTTAAAACGAAATATTGAAAAGGATGATAATAAAATCATCGTAACCACAATACAGAAACTAAATAACCTGATGAAAAGTGAGGGCGACTTAGCGATATATCAAAAACAAGTAGTTTTCATTTTTGATGAAGCACACCGTTCACAATTTGGAGAGGCACAAAAGAATCTGCAAAAAAAATTCAAGAACTTCTATCAATTCGGTTTTACCGGAACACCCATTTTTCCGCAAAATGCCTTAGGGGCGGATACAACAGCCAGCGTTTTTGGACGTGAATTACACTCATACGTAATTACTGATGCCATTAGAGATGAAAAAGTACTGAAATTCAAAGTTGATTATAATGATGTTCGACCACAGTTTAAGAACATAGAATCAGAACAAGATGAGAAGAAGTTAAATGCCGCAGAAAATAAAAAGGCTTTGCTTCATCCTTCTCGTATTAAAGAAATATCACAATATGTTTTACAGAATTTCAGGATAAAAACGCACCGGAACCAAGGAAGTAACAAGGGTTTTAATGCAATGTTTGCCGTAAGTAGTGTTGATGCAGCCAAATGTTATTATGAGGAACTAAACAACTTGCAAAAAGATAGTGATAAACCTCTAAGGATAGCGACAATCTTTTCTTTTGCAGCCAATGAGGAACAAAGTGCAATCGGTGAAATAGTGGATGAAAGTTTTGAGCCCTCTGCAATGGATATTAGTGCCAAAGAGTTTTTAACAAAAGCTATCAATGACTACAATGCCATGTTTAAAACGAGTTATGGCGTTGACAGCAATGAGTTTCAAAATTATTATCGTGACTTGGCAAAGCGGGTAAAAAATAAAGAAGTTGACCTGATTATTGTAGTCGGAATGTTTCTTACTGGTTTTGATGCTCCCACACTCAATACATTGTTTGTTGATAAAAATCTTCGTTATCATGGCTTGATTCAAGCCTTCTCACGAACAAATAGAATTTATGATGCAACAAAGACCTTTGGCAACATAGTAACATTTCGTGATTTAGAAAAAGCGACTATAGACGCAATCACGCTTTTCGGAGATAGCAATACTAAAAATGTGGTTCTTGAAAAGAGCTATAAAGAATATTTGGAAGGCTTCACGGACATGGTTACAGGTGAGGCACGTAGAGGTTATGTTGAAGTAGTGAAAGAGTTAAATGAGAAGTTCTCTAATCCAGACGAAATTGTAAAAGAGAAAGACAAAAAGGAATTTGCAAAACTATTCGGAGAATATTTGAGGGTAGAAAACATCCTCCAGAATTACGATGAGTTTACCCATGTAAAAGCACTTCAAGCAATAGACATCAATAATCCTGAGGCGATCGAAGAATTCAAAAAAGTCCATTTTGTGACTGATGAGGATATTGCCGCCATGCAAAAAATTGAATTGCTCAAAGAAAGGACAGTTCAGGACTATCGTTCAACTTATAATGATATTCGCGATTGGTTAAGACGTGAAAAAAGCGGTGCAGCATCAGAAGAATCTACCATCGAATGGGATGATGTAGTGTTTGAAGTTGACTTACTCAAATCGCAAGAGATAAACCTTGACTATATTCTCGAATTAGTTTTTGAACACAACAAAAAGACAAAAGACAAAGCTGCTTTAATTGAAGAAATACGCAGAGTTATTCGTGCCAGTATAGGACAAAGAGCAAAAGAGAGTTTGGTTGTTGATTTTATTAATGAAACAGACCTTGACATCATACAAGAAAAGGCAAATATTTTGGATTCATTTTATGTTTATGCAAGAAAAAAACTGAAAATTGAAGCTTCTGAATTAATTGCAGAAGAAAACTTAAATGAGGAAGAAGCAAAACGATACATAACAACTTCTTTAAAACGTGAATTTGCCAGTGAAAACGGAACAGAGCTTAACGCACTTTTACCTAAAATGAGTCCGTTAAATCCGCAGTATTTGACAAAAAAGCGAAGTGTTTTTCAAAGAATTTCTTCGTTTGTTGAGAAGTTTAAAAATATAGATAAGCAACTTTAAATAAAGTAAGGGGAAAATGGCAACGCTATTTGTAAACCGCACAAGTTGACACACAAACCAAAGTTTGCAAAAAAGCTTACAAAGCCGGCAAAAAAACAGAATATAAAAATGGTTTCCGATACACAACACGAACTAAAATTCCGCCAGCCACCAACAAGGGCTTGTCGAAATGACGGGGTAAACGCTAGAGTGCAAAACAAGCTTATTTATTTCTATTTCCCGTCCGAACACTAAGCCTCGAATCGATCATCATAATCAGGATTCCGGACCACTTTTGTAATTTTCTTCGTGCTGACTTCCGGGATATCTTCTATTTTTTTGATAGTACCCATTTTATCCGGACCCATCTGTATCAGCTTGTTGACCCAACTATTCTGGCTGCAGAAAATGAATGTTTTACTGTTGTCTCCTCCTGACGCAGGTGCATAAACGGTTGTCAGGATATTGACAGTATCACCGGTTGTCTGAGAGACGGCGATCAAATGAATGAAATAATCATCCGTCTTCCAATTGTAATTCGGCTCGCGACTGCTATAAAGGAGGGTGATCATATCTTCGTCTTTTAATGCAGTGTCATCTATATTGAACTTTGAGATATCCCAGTATTCATAGTGCGAACAGCCGGATAGTAGCTGTAAGAAGAATAAGAAGCCTGTCAGTTTCCTGAACATTTTCAGGAAGGTCGTTCTGCGTTGATAAAGGTGGATATCGCATTCTTTGCAGGAATCCTGCTCATTGCTCTTTCTGATATAGCTGTGATGCTCAGCGAAGGATTGACACCGGGATTTGCGGAGATCATCGAACCGTCACATACATACATGTTCTCGTAGCCGAATACCCGGTTGTCTCGGTCGATCACACCTTCTGAAGCATCTTTTCCCATGCAGGCGCCACCCAGGATGTGCGCGGTAGTTGGTATGCCGAGCAGGGTTTCCGTATTCAGTACCATCGGTTTGCCGTTGATGATGGCAGCTACCTCGTTGGCCAGCGCCCGTGCTTCGGGAATATCGGAGGTAGGCGCATTACCGGTATCGACTTTGCTCATCATTCCCAAAGGTGTTCTTTTGAACCGGAGCGTGCTGTCCAGTGTCTGCATAAACAGCAGGATAACAGTGCGTTTGGACCAGTCATCTACTGTAAATGCTTTGAAGTTGGTCACTGGATGTATGACCACGTCTTTGATCATATTGAACAGGCGGGTGAAGAAATTCCTCCCGGAAACCATCGGCGCCATAGCGATCCGCCAGAAACCGGAGCCTTCTGAGTATTTGACCGGCTCGACGTGGCTGTTTTCATCCGTATGGATAATGGAGCCTATCGCGACTCCTTCCGAAAAAGACTTATCTCTGTCAAAAGTCGTTACACCGATAAGGCTTTCCGAATTGGTCCGGATCCCATAACCGACTTTGTCGGAAAGCAGTGGGAGCGAGGTCGCTTTGAGCTTCAGCAACAGGTCTACCGTTCCCAATACACCGCCGGAAAAGATCACGGATTTCGCGCTAACCTTTCCTTTTTTCGGGAAAAAAGAAGCGGATTCCCTGAAATATATCTCGTAGCCGTTCTCACCTTTATTGCCCAGGGGCCGGACATCATATACCTGCGATTCTGCCAGGATCTCCGCACCGAGCTGCTGTGCAAGATAAAGGTAGTTTTTGTCCAGCGTATTTTTGGAATTGTAGCGGCAACCCAGCATACAACCGCCGCATTGGATACAGCCGGTCCGGTCCGGACCTTTACCGTCAAAGTACGGATCCGGTACGGTAACACCGGGTTGGCCGAAATACACGGCAACTTCAGTCGTATCAAAATGATCTTCCTTGCCGATCCGCCTGGCCAGTTCCTGCATCACCCTGTCACTTCTGCGGATAGAGGGATTTTTTTCTGCGCCGAGCATGCGCAGGGCAGTCCGGTAATGCGGTGCCAGTTCTGCTTCCCAATCGTTCAGGTGCGCCCAGGAACCCGTCTCGAAGAATGCTTTTTTAGGAACGGGAAGGGTATTGGCATACACTAGGGAACCGCCTCCGACACCGACACCGGAGAGAATGCCTACATGCTGGAAAAAGCTGATCTTGAACAGGCCTTTCATTTTCAGGGTCGGCACCCAAAGCCATTTGCGCAGGTTCCAGTTGGTCTCGGGAAAATCTGCTGCTGTGAACCATTTTCCTTTTTCAATGACCAGTACTTTGTAACCTTTTTCGGAAAGCCGGAGCGCAGAAACCGATCCTCCGAACCCGCTGCCGATGATGACAAAATCGTAAGTTGCCTGGCGAGTCTGACTCATAATGTTCTTTTCAGGTAATATTAAATTAATATACGCTGAAAGAAATAAAAAATACCTATGCATGCATAGGTATTGAAACTAAAGCCAGCTATTTAGTGCAGGTCTAAATAACGGGAATTGTGATGATGATTCAGGAAAGGTGTGAGCCGGAATTGATTGATCTGTTTGTCTGCAGGCCTACTCAATATTTAAATGGTTCAGCAAATTCTGTAAAGTTTCCAGGATATTACAGCCTTCATAGATCGTGATATCGGTACCGCTGATCTCTCCCTTGCCTGCCAGTATAACGATACACGATTCAGGTATGACTTCCAGCACTTTGGATACAAATTCCGGCCAGCTGTCGTTATCACTGCATAAAACTATGATCTGAGGATTCAGGGATTGCATTTCAGCCACCATTATATCCCAGTTATCCGGCTGGCTGCCTTCTTTTCCGGCGATACCGGCACAGGCCAGGAGATTGAATGCATAGGTTGCCCTTGCTTTTCTCATCGCAAGATGTCCGTATTCCCACAGAAAGGCTGCAGGGATTTGGCCTGTTTTGTCCTGATGCCGCTGCATTCTGATGCGCAGCAGCTCGAAGGGCTCTGAAAGCCTGAATGGTTTAAGTGTTGTAGGAAGTGCCGGTTCGCAAAACCTTTCTGTGAGATCACGGATATTGTCCGACAGGTTGGGGAACTGGTTGGCGCCCAGCAATACGACGCTGCGGGTGGCAACATCTTTTTGCAGTGCCTGTCTGTGCCTGAAGATGAAGAACTCGGGAATTGCTTTGCCCAGGAAAGCGGGTATATATCCTTTGTGTTTTTCAACAGACAAGAAGACATTCCAGGCCGGGCGTTTAAGATCAGACACCAGTTGTTCGATGTAATAGCTGCCTGCAGCCGGGTCGAGCTGCTTCTCGAGGTAACTTTCCTCAACCAGCAAGTGCTGGATATTCCTGGATATCCGGTGACTGAAAGCATTGCCCGCCAAGTGATCAAAAGGATGTAGCATGACCGCTTCAGCGCCGCCCAGTACAGCGCTGAGCGCTTCTGTTGTCAGGCGAAGAATATTGGTATGTTTATCCAGCTGACTGTGATACAGGGTGGAAGATTCTGCCAGTATTTCTATCTCTGCTCCGCCGTATTGCTCCGCCACCGCTTGTGTGAGCTGGCGAATGACCTTTATCTTAGCGATTTCGAAGAAGAAATTAGGACCTATGGCGGTTCTGATCAGGATCCTGCCTATATCGGCAGCCTGATAGCCTGCGCTGGTGATATGGTGCAGGTGTTCCTGCAGCGCAGCCGTGATGAAGGCGATTTCGTCGATGAAATGACCGCCGCTGTTTTTATAGATAGAGCCGTCAATGCTCAGGATACCCCAGCGGGCAGCACTTTCTTTCCGGATCTTTATCCAGGGTTCCAGTAAGCTGATATCATAGATGTCTGTTTCACCGGTATGAAGTTTCGCCAGCGGATCAATTCCTAAATGTGAGCCGGAAGAAGCTTTTTGTTGCCAGAAATCAATGTCCTGCTCTGTCCAGCGTATATCCTGGAAGGAGACAGGGGCTATATCCATATCAATACCTGCACATAAGGCCGCGGCATCGATAGCTGTATGCTGACCGATAAAGTGTATCTGTGTAGCTCCGCCGGCCAGGTTTTCAATAGCTGTTTGATTTGCACCCTGGCGGATATGTACCGGAGCTGTGATCTGCCATTGAAGGCTATCGCGGAAGAGATGTATAGGGTGCTGATCTTTTCCGGTATAGAAAGGTTGGACCTTCAGATTTTCCGGGGTAGACCAAACCAGTGTTTTGTCATAGTCTTTACCTTTCAGATCCTGGATGATCTTTTCTTTCCAGGTTTCCGGGGCAATTCCTTCAAAATCAGAAAATAGGTTTTGCTCAGACATACGACAAATATAGTGTTTTCGGGAGCTGTAAAATTACGGCGCTATCTTGGTAATGGTAATTTCAACTCGCTGGTTGAGCTTCCTGTTGGCTTCGGAATTGTTGTCTACAAGGTTTTGTGTTTTGCCATAACCTTTGTAGCTCAGCCGTTCAACGGGAACACCTTTGGACACCAGGTAATCCATGACACTTTTGGCCCGCTTGGTTGAAAGTTCGTTACAGAAAGCATCGTCACACAAGCCGTTGGTATGGCCGCCGATCTCGATGGAGATGTCTTTATTCCGCAACAAATAAACGGCAACTCGATCGAGGTCTGCATAAGATTTGGCCTGCAGGAAAGAGGCGTTGGCTACAAAGTAAACGTTTTTCAGTCCGACTTTTTCTCCAACCGCTTTTTTCATGGCTGCCAGTTCCTGGTCGATGTTTACAACCGGATCTTCGGTACCAGCTCTGGCCTGCAGGTTGTTCAGGCTGTCCAGTTCTCTTTTGAGTGTATTGATATCTTTGTACTGTTGATTCCTGAGCGCCTCAAGCTTTTTCCTTTCATTTTCGAGCTTTTCCTTTTCGAGGGCCAGTTGCTCTTTTTCGCGCTGCATTTGTGCGATGCTCATGGCAATCTGATCTTTCTCAGAAAGCAATTGTTCTTTATTCTGGTTGAGGCTCGCGGTTTCTTGTGAAGCCTGGTTTTTTTGCTGATTTAAAGCTTCTTTTTCCTGTTGAAGTTTCAGAATAGCAGCTTCCAGCTCTGCTTTTTGTTGATCCTGTACCGCTTTTTCAGAAGTCTTCTGAACCGGTTCAGGAGCACTGCTGACTACAGCCGGTGTATTTTCGACAGCCTTTTCAGGGATATATATCGGGGTGATATTATTCATTTTTGAATCTTCTTTTTTGGCTGGTACAGTAGCTGGTGCTGCAGGCTCAGGTTCCGGTTCATCAAAAGCCAGCATTTCACCGGGAACATCTTTTGCAGGCAGCCTGACAGGTTCCGGTACAGGTTGCGGGGCCTTATTTTGTTGCTCCCGGAGCTTCTTGAGCTTTTCTTCATAGGCATTCAGCGCCTTGTTGTTTTGCTGTGCGGAAGAAGTAGATGGCGTTGTAGCGGCAGTGCCGTTGACAGCCTCCGGTTTCTTATAGCTTTCCAGCTTTTTCTCATATTCACTCAAGGCATCAGCATTGCCGGAAGGTGTTGCAGTAGTTCTGGCCATGGCTGGTTGTTCTGCCGTCAGTCTGTCCAGTTGACGTTTCAGGTCGTTGATCTTCGTATCATAGGTGGGATCATAGGCGGGAGTCGTATAAAAATCCTGCCCGGTATTATTTTCCGGCGTATAGGTATAAAAATCATTATTGTTTTGCGGTGTATTGCTCTGCTCTAGTTGCTGGTATCTTTTCTGTAACGCCGTTAGTTCCGAATTCAGCTTGTCCTGTTGCACCTGCAGATTTTTCATTTCATCGTCTGCAGGAGGAGTGTTGGTATTGGCTGGCTGGGAAGTGCCGGCCTGGCTGAGTTGTTTTTTGAGTTCCTCTATGCGCAGATCCAGGTCGGATGCTTTGCTCTCCTGGTAAGGTTTTATTCTTGGAACATCGATCGGTGCCGCGCTCGTATAGAGGGAAGACGAAGATATATTGACGGCATCCGGCCGAAGCTCCTTGGGCAGCAGGATCCGGAAGAGGTCGTTATAGCCGTAACCCATCCTGTCACTGGAGTAGTAGGCATAATCCCCGGAAGCAGGTATGGTATAGTAGATATCTCTGCCTGGCGTGTTGATCTTTTCTCCGAGATTCACCGGGGTGCTCCAGTTTTTCCAGGAATTGTCGAGTCTTTTGCTCATGAACATGTCAAAATCGCCATATCCTGCATGGCCGTTGGAAGCGAAGTACAGAGTTTTGCCGTCTGCTGCAAGAAATACGCTGGCTTCTGCGCCGGCAGTATTCAGGTCTGCTCCCATATTCATCGGTTCCGACCAGTTACCGTCCGCATATCTGAAGCTGACATACAAGTCCATGTCTCCGTAGCTGTCTGAACGTTCTATAGCCATGACCATTACCTTTTCGTCCAGGCTGACATGATAGCATGCAAACTTATTCAGGTTATACATGTTATTGATGTTCAGTGGCTTTGGCTTAGACCAGGTGCCGTTGTTCTGCCGGTAGCTGACCGCTACGCCATTTCCTTCTGTCCGGTAGTCATACCGGTTGGCGAGGTACATGGTCTTTCCGTCCGGGCTGATCGCGCATACGAAGTTGTGTTCGTCCGTATTGAGCGGAGCGCCTATGTTTTTAGCGACCGACCATTGTCCGTTGGGCAGTTTCTCAGAGAAATAAATGTCATCTTTCTTTTCCGCTCCCAGGTTTTCCGGTGCGTTTTTCCGGGCGAAATATAAAGTCCGTCCATCGGGAGAGATGATCGGCAACATGTCCGGGTAGGGAGAATTGACGTTCCTTCCCAGGTTTTCCGGTGAAGTAATAGGTTGACTGAAAGCGATCGTATTGATCCTGGCAACGATTCTTTGCTTGTCCGGAGAAATGCCGATACAGTCTATCTGTGGCTGGGAACTGAATTTTTTATAGTTCAATTGCAATTTCAGTTTAGTCACTCTATAAGGTGTCAACGGAATTAAATGGTTGAACATATCGGCCCTGTCCGGATAAACAGGTCCCGGTTGGGGGTTATTATATACCTGGTATTCTTTTCCTTTCTCATCATACAGCCAGATCTTCTCTACTGAACCGGCCCGCAGATTCTCGCCAATAGCGATCTGTTGTACCTGGATGGCCTTTTCAAAACTGACGGTGATGCTGGCCGTTCCGGTACCGTTGGCCGGCGCCCATGCCACCAGGTTTTTCCCGTATTGAGGCAGTGCATTCGGAGGACCTAAAACCTGTTGCGCACTGAACTCTTTGGTGTTGTATTGTGAACTGAAATCAATCACTTTGGAGGCCCAGAATACCTGCTGAGCCTGTGATTGTCCATACGCCAGCAATATTACGAGCAGGAATAAGATGTTTTTCATCCCTTCAGAAATGTTTTGTTGTTCTTCTCACAAATTAAGCCAAAAAGCTTTTGGAAACGAAATTGTCTATATTCAACGTTCCGTCAGGATATTTCTTATAACAGGCACTTATACTCCTTCTTCCGGTACTGGTTCGTCCAGAACCGGCATCTCTACATTACGCATCAGGAAAAAAGCAATGATACTTCCGATCAGTCCTAAAACTGCAGTTAATCGCACACCCAGGTTATTATCTACGCTCTTTCCAAGGAGCAGCATGGTCGGGAAAAGCAGGCTGGTCAGGGAAATGCCGAGTTTCATGATAAAGAATTTAACCCCGAAAAATGTCGCAGAACGGTATTTGCCCGTCCTTTGTGCGTCTTCAGTCGCCATATCGGAAACCAGCGCCATAGGCAGGATCCCGAATATGGCCATTGGGAAAGTATTGAAGACGATAATGCCCAGACCTATCGCCCATATCGGTAGCTGGATGATACCGAGTGAAATGATGAAGACAAACAGCAGGATAAACAGGAAGAAGGCAATGAGCAGGAGTGTCTTGGTGTTGTATTTTTCCGTAAGCGGCATCACAAGCGGAAAAGAAATAAATGCGCTGACCGCCGCACCGACAATGACCAGTGTGGTGAATTCTTCATCCAGGCCTACCAGAACTGTTACATAGTAAGCGATACCTAATTGGATGAATTGTGTGGAGAACCAGTAAAACAGTTCGGTCCACATGTACCTCCTGAAGTTGTCGATCTTCAGTACATCCAGCATTTGTGCCCAGGGATTACCTGCTACCGGATCCGATTTGGAGCAGTATTTATCCTCGTTGACAAAGATGATCGGCAATGCCATGAGCAGGAGCGATAAAAGTGAAAAGGCCAGGATCAGGTACTGGAAGGCTGAAGCTCCGTCGATGTTAAAGAAAGAAGCCACAATACCTTTTAACGCAAAAACAGAGTTGGCGCAGATCATGCCCAGTCCCCAGGTAACGGCCAGAAGCGTGCTGATCAGTACCCGGTCATTCTGTGTGTGGCCCAATTCAGCGATCAGTCCGTTATAGGGTGTCACGTACACCGATAAAAATATATTGAAACCCAATATCCCAATGCTCAGCCAGGCTGCGTTGATGGCCGATTTGGCAGCTACAGGAGGAAAGAAGGACATGAGGGTACAGAGCACGATCGGGATAAAAGCGATGGCGAGAAAGGTTCTCCTTCTGCCGAATTTAAATGTTGAGCGGTCTGACAAAGGTCCCATAATGATATCAAAGACCGCACTGACTATAGTACCGATAAACATCAGCAGCCCAACCGTTGTAAAAGACAGAAAGATGAATTTGCGTTCCACATATTCGGGGAAGATCTCTCCGTCGGTGACCTCTGGCGGCATATAAAAATAGATGACCAGGAGCATCATACAGGAATTGGCCAGGTTCCAGCCGAACTGTCCCAAAGAATACAGGATCTTGATATGCAACGGGGCAACCTGAGGTGTATTTGTCATATAAAACTAATCAGCGACTTAAAGTCGAAGATATGGATATTTTCAGACAGCATATTATAAATGAAAATATGGATGAGTCATTTTCAGGCAACATTTACTCTTATAAGTTTGTAAATTATCGCGAGTATGTTTACCTTAATCTATTATTTTAGTAGATTACATAAACTGAAAAGCTATGTCATTAAGATTAGGCGATATCGCCCCAAATTTCCAGGCGGAAACGACCAGTGGACCGGTCGATTTCCATGAGTTTATCGGCAACAACTGGGTTGTGCTGTTTTCTCACCCGGCAGATTATACGCCCGTATGTACGACCGAATTAGGGTACACTGCCAAGCTGAAAGGTGAGTTTGACAAAAGAGGAGTGAAAGTAATTGCGATCAGCGTAGACCCGCTGGATTCCCATCATGGATGGGTCAAGGATATTGAGGAAACGCAGCATACAGTCATGAATTTCCCTATTATCGCCGATCCGGACAAAAAGGTGGCAGAACTATACGATATGATCCACCCGAATGCCAGCGAAAAATTCACCGTCCGTTCCGTATTCATTATCGGACCGGATAAAAAGATCAAGCTGACCCTTACTTATCCTGCTTCAACAGGAAGAAACTTCAACGAGATCCTGAGAGTGATCGATTCTTTACAGTTGACGGCCAACTACAGCGTAGCTACCCCGGCCAATTGGGAAGACGGACAGGATGTAGTGATCGCGCCGGCGATCAGTGATGCGGATGCGGATGTAAAATTCCCTAAAGGTTATAACAAGATCAAACCTTACCTGAGACTGACACCTCAGCCTAATAAATAGGACCGGAAAAAATCCTTTATATAAGCGGGTCTTTCTTTTTGGGGAAGGCCCGTTTTTATTTTAAAATTTCTTGTTGCTTTTACAAAATATGTCTATACAACAATATATAGATGAAGATATCTTTTGAGAGCGTATAAACGCTTCGTTATTGTTCAATGTACTCCGGCCATTAGCATATGTTAACAGTTTTGACACACCATTCCATCTGTAGTCTGAGTATATTTGATATGTAAATTTTAGGGGTAATGGCAAAGTTAGATTTTAGCACTAAAGTAATTGGTTTACATTCCTCATTGAAGCCTTTTGCACTCAAATTGACGAGAGATATGGATGATGCGGAAGACCTGGTTCAGGAGACCATGTTTCGCGCTTTTTCGAATGAAGACAAGTTTGAGAATGGCACAAAACTGAAAGCATGGTTGTATACGATCATGAAAAATATCTTCATTAACAATTACAGGAAAAAAGTTAAGAGAAATACGATTATCGATACAACGGATAATACCTACTATCTTGATTCCCATGCTCACGCCACGGTCAATGCCGGTGAGCTGTCCTTTGTCAATAAAGATATCCAGGACGCGATACTTGGCATCTCCAATGAGTTCAGGGTACCGTTCATGATGCATTACAGAGGTTATAAGTATCATGAAATCGCAGAAAAGCTGAATCTTCCCTTAGGCACGGTGAAGAGCAGGATATTTTTTGCCAGGAAGGCATTGAGAGAAAAGTTACGCCAATACGATAACAACTACTAGGATGATCGTTTGAACCTGGGATGAAACTGCATCATAGAGGTTCTCAGGTATTCCTGGTTGAGATGGGTATATATTTCTGTGGTGGTAATGGAAGTATGTCCCAGCATCATCTGAACCGCCCTCAGATCAGCACCGCCTTCGATCAGATGTGTGGCGAAAGAATGCCGGAAAATATGAGGACTGATATTTTTCTCTATTCCGGCTTCAATGGCCAGTTGTTTCAGGAAGGTAAAGACCATTACCCTTGTCAGTGGTTGTCCCCGGCGGTTGAGAAACAAAAAATCATCATATTGGGCATATTTGTGCCATTGTCCCCGGATATATTTTCGATAGATTTCAATGCTTTCCAGCGCTGACCTGCCGATCGGCACCAATCGCTCCTTATTTCCTTTTCCTATGACCCGGATAATTTCACTTTCATTATAAATATTGGAGATCTGCAGGTTGACCAGCTCACTCACCCTCAATCCGCAGCTGTAGAGCGTTTCTATCATGGCTTTATTCCGTACATGATCCGCCTTGCTCAGATCCAGGGCCTTTAGCAAAGCGTCGATCTCCTCCAGCGATAGCACTTCCGGTAGTTTGCGTTTAAGCTTGGGACCGTCGATCAGTTCTGTAGGTGCTGTTTCGATCAGCTTTTCAACGATCAGGTAATTGAAAAATGCCCTTAAGCCGGATAAGATCCTGGCCTGGCTGGAAGCGCTCATACCCATATCATACAATTCACCTAAAAGTTGTTCGATATGCCGGGGCTTTACATCAGCAGGCTGCAAACCGGGACAGGTTGTTTCCAGGAAATCTTTTAACAAGCGTATATCGTGCAGGTAGGCTTCTATGGAATGCATAGAGAGACCCTTCTCCGTCAAAAGATAAGCTTTGAAAAGCGGAAGGCAGAAATCCCAGGTCATACTGCAAAAATCGGTATATTCTTTTATTTCACCGAAAACAGTTGTCCGCAACGGAAAAGTTTTCCTGTCAGACCGCAATAAATGATCTTGGAGAAAAAAGCATTTGTATAGAATTATTAACAACTGCTATAGTTTATATAAATTTGCGCCAGTCTTATGAGTCAGATTAATATTACCTTCCCCGACGGTGCCGTAAGGTCATTTGAAAAGGGTGTCACTGCTTTGGATGTAGCCAAAGCGCTCAGTAATTCATTAGCGAAGAAAATCCTTTCCGCAAAAGTAAACGGCGAGGTTTGGGATGCCACGCGCCCGATAGAAAAAGACAGCACGTTACAATTGTTGACCTGGGACGATCAGGAAGGTAAATCTACATTCTGGCACTCTTCTGCGCACTTGCTGGCAGAAGCGCTGGAGTCTTTGTATGACGGGGTGAAATTCGGCATCGGCCCTCCGATAGAGACCGGGTTTTATTATGATGTAGACCTGGGCGGCAAGACCTTTTCATCCAATGATTTTGAGGCGCTGGAAAAGAAAATGCGCCAGTTGGCAGAGCAGAAAAGCGAATATATCCGCCAGGAAATTTCCAAGAAAGATGCTGTTGCCTATTTTGAAGAAAAAGGTGATCAATACAAGCTGGAGCTCCTGGAAGGTTTGCAGGATGGTCAGATCACATTCTACACCCAGGGTAATTTTACTGATTTGTGCCGGGGTCCGCATTTGCCGAATACAGGCTTCATTAAGGCGATCAAGCTGACAAAGGTTGCGGGTGCTTACTGGAGAGGAGACGAGACCCGTCCGCAGATGACGCGTATTTATGGAGTGACTTTCCCTAAGCAGGAAGACCTGGATAGCTATAACAAACTTATAGAAGAAGCGCTGCGCCGGGATCACAGGAAGTTAGGTAAGGAACTCGAGCTCTTTGCATTCTCTGACAGAGTAGGCATGGGGCTGCCGCTTTGGTTGCCTAACGGAACACTGGTAAGAGACAAGTTGGCGGATTTCCTGAAGAATGAGCAGCTGAAGAGAGGTTATAAGCCGGTAGTAACACCTCATATCGGTAAAAAAGACCTGTATGTCACTTCCGGTCACTATGAGAAGTACGGTAAAGATTCTTTCCAGCCGATCCTTACCCCGGAAGAGAACGAGGAATTTTACCTCAAACCGATGAATTGTCCGCATCACTGCGAGATATACAGGTTTGTGCCTAAATCCTATAAAGAATTACCTTACAGAGTGGCTGAATTCGGAACTGTTTACCGGTATGAACAAAGCGGTGAGTTGCACGGTTTGACCCGGGTGAGAGGCTTTACACAGGATGATGCGCATATTTTCTGTACACCTGACCAGTTGAAAGGAGAGTTCAAAGATGTCATCTCCCTGATTCAGTATGTTTTCAAAAAGCTGGGCTTTGAGCAATTTACAGCACAAATATCGCTGAGAGATCCTGAGAACAAAGCCAAGTATATCGGCTCTGAAGAAAACTGGGTGAAAGCGGAGACGGCCATTATAGAGGCGACACAGGAAATGGGACTGGAAACGATAACTGAAACCGGTGAGGCAGCCTTCTACGGTCCTAAGCTGGATTTTATGGTGCGCGACGCCATCGGCCGTTCCTGGCAGTTAGGCACTATCCAGGTAGATTACAACCTGCCGGAAAGATTTGACCTGGAATATATCGGTCCGGACAACGAAAAGCACCGGCCGGTCATGATCCACAGAGCACCTTTCGGATCACTGGAACGCTTCATGGCGATCCTGATTGAGCATTGCGCCGGAAATTTCCCATTGTGGATCGCCCCTAAACAGGTCGCGATATTGCCGATCAGTGATAAGTTCCTGGAATATAGCGAAGAGATATTGACCCGGCTTCAGGCCATCGGTATCCGCGCGCATATGGATTCCCGGAGTGAAAAGATCGGAAGGAAGATCCGGGATGCGGAGGTGACAAAAGTACCGTATATGATTATAGTCGGAGAAAAGGAGGTGGAAAACCGGCTCCTTTCTGTCCGCAGGCATGGCAAAGGAGATCTCGGGCAGCAATCAATTGATGAATTCAGGAATATATTGCTTGAAGAAATCAATCAATAATTTATATTTTTGAGCAAAATTTGAAATAATTTGATACCAAAAAGAAGGTTAGGACCTCCAGTTAAAAAGGTCAACGAGCATAGGCTCAACCGCGAAATTACTGTTCCGCAGATCAGATTGGTAGGGGATGATATGGAGCCTACCGTTATGCCTACGTCCAGAGCCATTGCTATGGCAGAGGAACGTGAGCTGGACCTGGTAGAAATTTCACCGAAAGCAGATCCGCCGGTATGTAAGATCATGGATTATAAGAAGTTCCTCTACGAAAAAAAGAAGAAAGAAAAGGAGCTGAAGGCCAAAGCACATAAAACGGAAATCAAAGAGATCCGCTTTTCACCGAATACGGATGATCATGACCTGGACTTCAAGAAGAAGCATGCCATCAAATTCCTGCAGGAAGGTGCCAAGGTAAAGATCTATGTACAATTCAAGGGTAGAGCCATTATGTTCAAGGAGCGGGGAGAGCTTTTGTTGCTTCAGTTTGCACAGAGCCTGGAAGATTACGGAGCACTGGAAAGCATGCCGAACCTGGAAGGTAAAAGAATGATCGCTTTTATAGCGCCGAAAAAGAAATAGTAAACGATGACTTGCTCACATATTGTGAACAATTATTGTGAATAAAATATCCATATTAATTGGAAAATAGTTCAAATAACCTATCTTTGCAGTCTCAAAATTTAGGGTAGCGATGCCGAAGCAAAAAACAAATTCAAGCGCTAAGAAAAGATTCACGCTTACCGGTACAGGTAAAGTGAAAAGAGCAAAAGCGTATAAGCGCCATATTCTTACTAAGAAGAGCACAAAGCAAAAGAGACGTCTTGGTCTCTCTGCGATCGTTGGGTCAACTGAGATGAGCAACGTTAAAAAACTGCTCGTATTAAGTTAATAATAACCATCAGTAAAAATTTAACGTCATGCCTAGATCAGTCAACGCGGTAGCAGCGAAAGCAAGAAAAAAGAAAGTCCTCAAGCAGGCTAAAGGATATTTTGGTCGTCGTAAAAACGTTTGGACGGTAGCGAAGAACGCCGTAGAAAAAGGTTTAGTTTATGCTTATGAAGGCCGTAAATTAAAGAAAAGAGACTACAGAAGCATCTGGATTGTTCGTATCAATGCTGCGGTCAGAGAGCACGGTTTGAGCTATTCCGTATTCATCAATAAGCTGAATGAAGCAGGAATCGAGATCAACCGTAAAGCACTTGCAGATCTCGCATTGCACAATCCTGAAGCTTTCAAAGCAATAGTGGATAAAGTGAAATAAATCTTTTGCTTTAGCAAAATTTACTCTGGATAGGTTGCCTTTATAAAGCAACCTATTTTTATTTTTAGCCTATGAGATTCTGTTTATTGCTCATCGGATTAGTTTATTGTTGTGCGGTTCCGGCAGTGCCGCTGAAAGGTTTCAATACCAATGCCTTCTTATATGATTTCCCCGGTCAGCAGTTCAACCAGGCGTATGTAGATACCCTGAACCGGCTGCAACCGGATGTTCTGCGGTTCCCGGGCGGAACCATTGCCAATAAATATCATTTCTTCAAGCCGGGTTATGGACAAGGCTCTGCGCTGGACAAAAAAACGGCACAGAACTATATCGTGGAATTTGTACGTTTGATAAAATCACTCGACAAGCCACCTAAAGTGCTTTTTGTGGTCAATATGTTTGAGCATTTTCATAAGCCAAAGCAGACGGACTGGGAATTGATCGTAGAGAATCTGGCAGCGTTATTATACCTGAAAGAACAAGGTGTTGAAATCGCGGGAGTGGAGCTTGGTAATGAATTTTATATCTATCCGGTTATCCGCGGCTGGGATATAAAGTTGCCGGATAATATGCAGAAGAAGCTTGCGGACACAGATACGGATGAATGGTGGCCGGATACTTACAGGAAATATAATCGACTGGCCAGGTTATACCATGCTGCCATCAAAAAAATAGATCCGGCTATACCGACGGGCATTCCTATGGGCTCTTCTATGAATAAGAATCATACCCGCTGGAATGCTTTCGCCAAAAAGATGACCTTTTCGGATGCGTATATCCAGCATTGGTACGGCCAGTTGAGCAATGCAACAGGTGAACAGGAAGCGGTCGCCAACTTTGACCGGTTTACAGAAAGAGTAGCTGACAACATCAAAGAGTTGAAAGATAAATACCGCAAACAGGTCTGGATCACAGAATGGAATGCCATCGACTTTGGTTTCAACAACGACCGGAATATGATCTGGCGGCAGACACCGCTGCATGTGCGTTTGAATACAAGGATGCAGACGATGCTCGACACATTGAATACGGATATCACGATCTATCACAGGATCTCTTCCGGGAAGCAGGGAGACAGCTATAACCTGATCAATGTGGTTAACGGTATTCTGGAGGCAAATCCTACCTATGAACCTTTCACCAGGCCGCCGTTTGTTAACCGGTAGAAGCTGTCAGGCATTGAATTTGCGAATACAAACAAAGGTAAATAATAAAGCAGATGACAGATTTTAAGACCTGGTGGGATAAAGCTATGAGTTGGGCTGCATACAAAGAGCTTTTGCAGCATTTAATGGAAGAAGGTAAAACAACAGGAGATAATCAGGACCCGGAAATGATCGCTTATGCCCGGCTGAATATGCACCGGATGAAACGGGTCGAAAAGACTTTTAAGCTGGAAGTAGCTGTTCATGATGCCATTACTGCTGCGTCATTTAAGAAAATGCATTGGCTGGTCATCACTGAAGGCTGGTGCGGTGATGCTGCTCAATCTGTTCCTGCATTAGCTGAAATAGCCCGTTTATTTTCTGATAAGGTAGAGCTGAAAGTGATCCTGAGAGACGAAGATACGACGCTGATCGATCAGTTTCTGACGAACGGAGGAAGATCGATACCGATTTTGATCATATTGGACGAACACTTTCAATACCTTGGACACTGGGGACCAAGGCCATTGGAGGCGCAGACTTTATTCACCCGTTTAAAAGTGGAACAGGTTCCGTTTGAGCAGGTCGCAGAGCAGTTGCATACCTGGTATGCGCATGACAGGACTATTACCTTACAGGCAGAGCTCGCAGAGAAGATCAGCAGTTTCAGGTAGAGGCGTTGAGTCTTTGTTATTTTAGGCGTATGTGGGAATCGTCATCAGCGCCTGAGATTGCAGAGCAGGGAGCTGTCTGTCTGAACTGTCAGACAGCATTGGAGGGATCATATTGTCACTATTGCGGACAGAAGAAGATCGTTCATAATAGCCATGGCTTCTTCAGACAATCATTCATTTTCTCTGCGATTTCGTACATTTTGACACCCGATCTTCCTCTGATCATCCTTTTGTCAAATTCAGCCTGTTTGGCGTAGGGATGTTTTCATTATTGCTTATTGCAATTGTTGTCAATCTGTTCGTATCTATAAGCATGATGTAAAAACTGTCTGAAAAGTAAGTGCTTGCATATACTTTCCAGGCAGTTTCAGAAGATATCTGATTTTATTATGGTAAAGGTTGTCCCACCGGGATATCACATCTGTGTCCCGGCTGGCCATGTTCCGGGTTGAGCCTGACGTTACCATTAGTGCCGGAAGAGATCGCAGGGGCAGGGGCTGGTGCAGGTTGAGCCGGTCCGGCAGTGGGTATCAGTGCGGGTGCCGTTGCAGGGGCCTTCGCCGGCATAGTCTGTGGCTGGGATACGGATGTAACTGCCGGCGGAGTATTCAAAGGTGCGCCTACCGGGATATCGCACCGGTGTCCCGGCTGTCCGTGTTCCGGGTTAAGCTTTATTTCTGAGCCTGGATTTGTGTTGCTGATTCCGACAGATTGCACTGGTTGTGCAGGAACTTCGGAAACAGCCTGATCTGCCGAAGAAACCGGGAAGGCATTCGAATCAGAAAAGTAATCAATCTCTTCTGTCGCAGCCGTATCTGTACCGGTTGTCTGGGTAGAAGTTTCCTGTTCATTATTGCAGGCACTCAGTAATAGCATGAAGGATAAGGTGCCTGAAGTAAAGAATGATCTTTTCATAAGTATATTTTCAATCTACCGATGAAAATATGTAAAAGAAACCTGGTTTCCGATTTATTTAGAATTCTTAACCTACATCACTGGTATTCTTTAGCCCGGCCGGCTTTTTGAGATGCGTATTGGATTAGTTTTTGCAGAAAGATTGAAGAAGCTTTTTCCGATAGCTTTACAAATGAGTTAAGATGACGTTAACAACGGAATTTATTCATTTAAAGTCAACCTGAATAGGTTTCAAAAACGTATCTTTGCACAGCCATAAAAAAAACAGGCAATATGGACATTCCCCGAAGTTGGAACAATATTTTTTAAACTTCCTGTTGTGTGCTTATCCGCTCATAGCAGGAGCAATGAATAAGCATGCTGAATTGTCAATATCTCATATCTGTTAATATATATTCATGTCCTGCAACCGGTCATTCTGATCAGTTGCTAATGGCGTTGTATGCTCCCCCCAGGTGAATCTGAGCCGGTCCATAGTTGGCCGGATAGTTGGTAATGACATTTCTCAATTTTCACCTTTTTTACAATGACTATCAAGGACCGCAATTTACTCGTTCAGGAGCTGATCAATGCCGACAGGGCAATGGATATGATCCCTGAGCTCAGGAAAATGCCTTCAGTAGAAGTAGGAGAGATCCTCGACGAACTGGATGATACAGAGATCTTAAAAATACTGCCTTATTTTTCTGAAGAACAGCAGGGGCATATCCTATCTGAGTTCGATGTCAGGCGGCAGATCGAGCTCTTTGAAAAAAGCGATATCCGTTGGTTTGCAATAGCTTTTGAGAATATGTATTCAGAAAGCCGGGCGGATATGTACCAGCAGCTGAATAAGGAACAGCAGCTGGAACTTTTGCCATTCCTCCATAAGCCTATCCGCGAGGACGTTATCAAGTTGAGCGCATACGCCCCGGAAACGGCGGGCGGTATCATGAGTACCGATTTCGCAACGGTGCTGGCCAATATGACCTGTGAACAGGCAATTGCCAAAGTCCGCTGGGATTCTCCTTCCAAGAAGATGGTCTACTATATCTATGTAGTGGACGAAAATATGAAAATGATCGGGTTCATTACCCTGAAAGACTTGATCATGCGTTCACCGCAGACCAAGGTAAGCGAGTTTGTCAAAAGTGAGTTTGTCTTTGTACTGGTGGATGCAGACCGGGAAGAGGTGGCGAGCCAGATTGAGAAATATGACCTCGTGGCTATTCCTGTTCTGAACAAGAGCGCTCAGCTGGTAGGTATTGTGACGCATGACGAAGCGATCGAAGTTATCCGGGCCGAACAGGCGGAAGATATGGAGCGTTTCATGGGTATCGTTCCGGGTTCAGAGTCGCTGGAGTATACGGAGACCTCTACCTGGCAGCATTTCTCCAGGAGGGTGATCTGGCTGTCCGTCCTGGCCGTGATCGGCTTGCTGACCGGTATTATTATAGAGCAGTTTGAAGACATCTTAAGCCGGTTGATCATCCTGGTTTTGTATATGCCGATGATCGCACAGACAGGGGGAAATGCCGGTTCTCAGGCTGCTTCTGTGGTGATCAGCGCCTTGTCGCAGGGACATATCACCAGCCGGGACTGGTTAAAGGTATTGTGGCAGGAAGCGAGGGTCGCCGTTTTATTATCCGGGGTATTGGCCGTAATTGCTTTCCTGAAGATCATGCTGCTCAGCTGGGGCGTCACCATTCCGGATGGACTATCACTCCTGAGAGTCAGCTTTGTGATCTGTTTTGCACTTTCCTTACAGGTGGTTTCGGCGACCATGATAGGAGCCGGCATACCTTTGCTGATCAAACGGTTCGGCGGAGACCCGGCGGTAGCAGCCAGCCCGGCTATCACTACACTGGTAGATGTAACCGGATTATTGCTGTATCTCAGCTGTGCGGTGCTGTTCCTTTTTTAAGGTGTTAACCTTTTTTGATCCTATACATAAAGCGCTAACTTTGTCCGCAATGAATGTAGGCAGGATCCTGTGGCTGGTCAAGAAAGAAGCTGCATTAGAATGGCGGAACCGTTCAGCGCTGACGAGCATGCTGGTATATGTAATAGGTGCCTCGTTCATTGTTTATTATGCTTTCGAGGGACATATTACCTTCCAGGTCTGGTCGGCTATCTTTTGGATCATCGCCCTGTTTTCCGCCATTAATACGATCGGGAAAACTTTTGACAAAGAAGTGACACAACGTTTTTACTACCTGAGAACGGTCATTCCGCCCGTGGAACTGATCCTCTCGAAGCTGATTTACAATGCTTTCCTGGTCTTCATATTCGAGCTGGTGATCTTTGCTGAAATGAGCCTGTTTTTTGGGATTCAGGTTGAAAATACACCTATCTTCCTGTTAACCTTACTGTTAGGAGGTGTCGGCATCAGTAATCTGTTTACCTTGTTTGCCACCATTACGGCCCGGACGGGTAATGTTGTGCTGCTTTCCGTGTTAGGATTCCCTATTATACTGCCGCTGTTACTGCTGATCCTGCGCCTCACCGGTTTGTCCGATGTAGAAGTGCTGGCAGATGACAGATGGTCGAATGTGGGGGCTGTAGCGGCGTTGGATGCCATTACCCTGGTCTTGTCAGTGGTATTATTTCCCTATCTTTGGAGCGAATAAGTTGAACATCTTATGTATGAAAAGTTTGCGCATCAGACCTGGTGGAAAATAGCTACCATTATCCTGGTGCTGTATACCTGTCTGTATGGTTTCCTGGTGAACATTCCCGAGCTGGCGATCCTGGAAGAATCTATCCGGAACCTGTTTTTTCACGTGCCGATGTGGTTTGCTATGATGTTGCTCATGTTCATCAACCTGGTGTATGGCATCAAATATCTCAGCAACGGAAATGCGAGGAATGATGTCATTGCTTCCAGATCTGCTGCTATCGGCCTGATCATGGGAATATTGGGCATCCTGACCGGTTCCGTGTGGGCCAAAGTGACCTGGGGCGCCTGGTGGGTTTTCGCGGAAGTGAAGCTGAATGCTTCTGCTGCTGCCATACTGGTTTATTCGGCATATTTTATCCTGAGAGGTTCGTTCACAGACGATGAGATGAAAGCAAAGTTTTCTGCGGTATATTCCGTTTTCGCATTTGTGATGTTCATGGTTCTGATCAATGTGATCCCGAGGATTGCAGAATCGTCCCTGCATCCCGGCAACGGCGGCAATCCAGGCTTTAATGCTTATGATCTGGACAGTAATCTCCGTTCTGTTTTTTATCCTGCAGTACTGGCCTGGATGGGTATAGGGCTCTGGCTATCCACCCAATTGGTCCGTTTAACCCATATTCAGCGCAAACTGGATGATATCGCCTGACCTGTCAACCCGAAAAAATCTGAAATGAAAAAGATAGCTCTGTTCTTTTACGCTTTATTGCTGTTGCCGGTCTCTTCATTGATGGCGCAGGAAGCTAAAGTTACCGAAGTGTTAACAAGCGGAAACAAAATCACCTCTGTGTACGTTGTATTAGCAATTATCCTCGCCGGAATCCTGGCATACCTGTTATTCCAGGACAAAAAGATCAAAAAGCTGGAGGATAGAATGAAGAACTAAAAACCAGTAATTTATGAGCCAGGGAACGTCATTTTACCAATATGTCCAGGACTATGTAGACAAAGCTGCGGCTAATACTAAATTTCCCAAAGGCGTCATCGATCAGATCAAGGTTTGCAATGCCGTTTATCAGGTTAACTTCCCTGTAAAAATCAACAATGAGATCCAGGTAATAGAAGCTTACCGGGTTCAGCACAGTCATCACAGGTTACCGACTAAAGGCGGTATCCGTTTCAGTGAGATCGTCGATCAGGAAGAGGTTATGGCCCTGGCTTCACTGATGACCTATAAATGCGCCATTGTAGATGTTCCTTTCGGTGGCGCAAAAGGTGGTGTTAAGATCAATCCTAAAAGATATACTGTTCATCAACTGGAGCGGATCACCCGTCGCTACACCTTTGAGCTGATCAAAAAAGGTTTTATCGGTCCGGCTTTGGACGTGCCGGCTCCGGATTACGGAACAGGAGAACGGGAAATGAGCTGGATCGCAGATACCTATATCCAGTTCAATTCAAGTGCAATAGATGCCTGGGGTTGTGTTACCGGCAAGCCGGTGAGCCAGAACGGCATCCGGGGCAGAAAAGAGGCTACGGGCAGAGGGCTTTGCTACGGCCTGATGCAGGTATGCTCTCATGCAGATGATATGAAAGCCATTGGCCTGACCACCGGAATTCTCAACAAGCGGGTGATCGTGCAGGGTTTTGGTAATGTAGGTTACTATGCGGCCAGCATTATGCAGGAAAACGGCGCTACTATCATTGGTATCGCTGAGTATGAAGGTGGGTTGTATAACCCCGACGGTATCGATGTGGAAGAACTCAAACGATATCAGAAAGAACATAACACCATCCGGAATTACCCGAATGCCACGTTTATAGAACGCTCCAATGAGCTGATGGAATATGAATGCGATATCCTGATACCGGCTGCGCTTGAAAACCAGATCACTGAGGAGAATGCGCCCAGGATCAAAGCCAGGATCGTAGGAGAGGGAGCAAATGGTCCGATCACACCGGTCGCTTCCGGCATCCTGGCAGAAAAAGGTATTATGGTCATCCCGGACGTATACCTGAATGCAGGCGGGGTAACGGTTTCCTATTTCGAGTGGCTGAAAAACCTGTCGCATGTCCGTTTCGGCAGGATGGAAAGCCGCTTTGATGCTATGCAATTCAGCCGGTTAGTAGATCTGATAGAAAAAAATACAGGGGTTGCCGTAGGTCCTAAAGAAAGGCAACTGCTGACTTCCGGTGCCAGTGAACTGGACCTGGTCAGATCGGGTCTGGAAGATACCATGGTCAATGCGTATGAAAGTATCCGCGAGATCTATAAACGGAAAAAGCTGGATTCACTGAGAACAGCCGCTTTTGTTTATGCGCTTAACAAAGTAGGAGAGTCTTACCAGGAGTTAGGGGTTTTCCCTTGATGCTGATACAAGAAAAAAATAAAAATGCCGCTTTCTAAGCAGCATTTTTTATATGGTGTTGCGGGTTGATATGGTTTATACCTTTTCCGCTACAATGATATACCTGTCGGATTGGTTGGCATTGAAGGGATTCAGTGCGTAATCGCCAAACTCTTTGACCAGCTTAAAACCTTCTTCATGCATGAATGTATAAAAATGATGCGGCTTTAAGATCTGAACTTCCTCATTGAACATATAGATTTTGTTGCCGTCATCAACCTTGATGTGCTTTTCTATCTTGCCGTCGTGTATTTCTCTGCGGATATAGAAATTGACACCGTCAACGGTTTTTTCTTCTCTTTCGACAATGTTATTGATCACCTTTTCCACGTTCATGAAATCGATCATGACCTTGCCGCCCTTTTTCAAACCTTTACTGATCGCTGCAAAAACGGCCTGGTTTTCATCCAGACTGGAAAAATATCCGAAACTGGTGAAAAAGTTGAAGATATAGTCGAAATAATTGATCCTGAAAGGCAGGCGCATGTCCTGGATATAGAAATCGAGATTGTCTGCCTGGTACCTCATCTGGGCAGTCTGAATGCTCTTGGCCGAGATATCTATGCCTACAACACTGTATCCTTTCTGTGCGAGGTAATTGGCATGCCGGCCTCTTCCGCAGGCCAGGTCCAGGATACGAGAACCTTTCTCTGCCTGCAGCCAGGCTAAAAGGTTATTAATGAAGAACTGCGCTTCATCAATATTCCTGTTTTTATATAGAATAGGATAGTAGGGTGAGTCAAACCAAATTTCAAACCATTGAGGTTTCTTTTCCATGGATTCAGTCAATTGAATGGTAAAGATACTAAGCTGAACATAAACTGAACCGTTAACATTTTATCAATTCCGCCGCATTCAAACCAGAGTTTAGTAGTTTTGTCCAAAATTACTTGCATGACAGTTTCTGATGTAGCCAATCAGTTCAACCCTAAACATATCAAAGATTATCAATCACTCGTTCTGAACCCTTTGACTTTCAGAGCCGGTCTGGTCATGAATCTTCCGCTGGCTTCTGTCACAGGTGTTAAGCTTGTACGTCTGGATGAAGAGGTCTGCGAAGTGACTGTTCCGTATAAGTTCCTGAACAAAAATCCTTTCAATACAACTTACTGGGCGGTATTAGGTATGGCTGCAGAGATGGCCAGCGGTGCTTTGCTCCTGATGTACACTAACAAGCTGCAACCGTCTGTATCTACTTTTGTGATCAACTGTGAAGCCAGGTTCATCAAGCGGGCTGTAGGGCTGACCACTTTCAGATGTGATCAGGGATTGGAAGTCGCTGAAAAAGTTCTCAAAACTACCCAGACTTTCGAAGCGGAGGAAGTAAAATGCTCTACCAACGCCTATAATGAACAAGGTGAAGTAGTAGCAGAATTTTCCTTTACATGGGGAATCAAAGCCCGGAAAACCAATAAATAACCGGAAATGCATTCTGAAGCCCTTATGGTTAAGAACTTTTTAATTTCAAAGATAATTTAATAATTAATAGTTATTTCACTGAAATTCAAATACTAACGGCTAATCTACAATGTGGATTCCCTGCCTGTTGGCTTCACACTCATTGCAATAGGTTTTACTGTCGCAACCGATGACACCGGGACAATCAGCGGTACAACCTTTGTCCTGGTATTCTTTGTATAAATTTTCATCAAAGCAATCAGCATTTTTCTTACAGGCTGTAAAGCTTGCTGCAGATATGGCAAATATGGAAAGGAGTACCAGCTTATTCATAATGATATTTTGCAGTTTGTAGTGTGTTTAATATTTCTCCTGTATAACTCAATTTTTCAGCTTTTATTGTATGGAGATAAGGATTTTCGGATGTGACCGGGAGAAAGTATACCTGGTTCCGGTTCATATTTTATCCGGGCTGTGTTTATTGTTAGCTTTACTTTATGGGAAATAATCAACCTTCATTCCGTTCATCTGTGTGGTGTAACAGTTATCCATCCTTGGTCATGGTAGAAAGTACCCGTCACGGTGGCGTCAGTACATTTCCGTTTACTTCTATGAATCTGGGACTCAATACACGTGACCTGAGGGGAAATGTGCAGGAAAACAGGCGTTTATTCTGTTCCCGGATCGGAATTTACGCTCAGCAACTGGCAGATGGATACCAGGTACATGAAGATAAGATCCGGGTGGCAGATGTTCCCGGTTACCTGGAAGGATATGACGCGCTGATTACTGATCAGCCGGGTATTTTCCTGGCTATAGGTATCGCAGATTGTGCACCTGTACTGATATATGATCCGGTCAGCGGGAGTGTGGGTGCGGCCCATGCCGGTTGGAGAGGTACTGTATTGGAAATTGCCGGTAAGACTGTCCGAAAAATGCAGGAACTATACGGAACAGATCCTGCTCATTGCCTGGCGTTTATCGGCACCTGTATCGATGCGGAGCATTTTGAAGTAGGAGAGGAGGTCGCAGAACATTTTGACATGAGCTGTAAAAGGTATGACCGGCACAGGGATAAATACCTGATCGATCTTAAAAAGGCTAATAAAGATCAGCTGCTTGCCTGTGGGCTAAAAGATGAGCATATAGAAGTGTCGCCTTACAGCACGGTAAAAGATAACGATGACTATTTTTCCTACCGGAAAGAAGGCGGTAATACCGGCAGAATGCTGGCGGTGGTTGGGATCAGACCATAGTGCTTTATGGAGCAATCATGAAGATTATTGCTTCTTCATGGTTTAAATAAAGATAAATATGAAGATGTTAAGATTATCTGATTCTTCATATTCCTTAATTGCTTCATGATTCAGATAATAAAACCATTAAGGCATTAAGGCATTAAGGTTATCTGGTCATCTCGCTCCTCGTTCTTTCATGGTTTGAATAGAGAAAGAACCGTTGTTATATGCGTTAAAACAAAAAACATGCAGCCGGAATGACTGCATGTTTTCAGGAGTGGAGAATATCGGAGTCGAACCGATGACCTCTTGCATGCCATGCAAGCGCTCTAGCCAGCTGAGCTAATCCCCCAAGAGCGGCACAAAGATAATTTATTTACTCATAAAATCAACTATCGTTAATGCGGCACGTTTGGATGCATCGCCGTCACCCAATAATTTCCGCAGCTGCGTATATGATTCCTGCACTGAAATACTGTCAGAAAGCACCTGCATGGAAGCGTGCTTCACCGGCACCGGTTTGAACTGCCCCTGTATGATTTCAGGCACTGCAGGCCGTTCTAATATTAGATTGACCAGCGATATATAATTTACTTTGATCAATCGCTTAGCGATCCAGTAAGTCAGGGCACTTGTAGCGTAACACACTACCTGCGGCACCCGCATCAGTGCAGTTTCCAGTGTAGCAGTACCCGAGGTTACGAGTGCAACTTTGGATTGATTCAAAACACCGTACACGTTGTCCATTACGAGGGTAGCCCGACCTTTGATAATATTTTGATAATATTCTTCACCATGTTCTGACATACCGGCTACCACCAGGTTGTTTTGCTTGTGCACGAAAACCGCTTCTATCATGACCGGCAACATCCTGTCGATCTCCTGCTTCCTGCTGCCGGGCAATAAAGCGATCTTTTGCTTATCGGCAGATTCATCCGGTTCCGGCACCCGTTCCAGCAGAGGATGTCCTACATAAACGGCGCTGATCTCATGCCTGCGGAAAAATTCTTTTTCAAAAGGCAAGATCACCAGTAAAAGGTCCACATATGCCCTGATCTGGTTCACCCTGTTTTCTTTCCAGGCCCACACCTGCGGAGCTATATAATAAACGATCTTGTAGCCGAGCTGCTTGGCCCATCTGGCTATCCTGAGGTTGAACCCGGGATAATCGACTAGTATGATAACATCCGGGTTAAAGTCCAGGATGGCTGTTTTGACTTTTTTGAAATTCCTGCGGATCCTGAAAAGGTTTTTGACCACTTCACCGAAACCCATGAACGCCATATCTTCAGTTCCCAGCATTAGGTCTACACCGGCATTGCGCATATGCTTACCACCTGTACCCCTGAATTGAGGAGACATGTCCAGCGCTCTTAGGCTATGGACCAGGCCGGATGCATGCATATCTCCGGAAGGCTCTCCTGCAATTATAAAATACTTCACTTTACAAGTAGTTGATGGCCAGCATGATCAGTATATATAAGATACTGGAAATGAAAATCCCCTTACAAAACAGGAAACGTTTCATGATATTTCCCAGTAAGAAGATAGGTAAATTTGCGAAAACCATCGTCCTGATAATACCCGGCGCTGTATTTTTCATCCGGGATATTTCGAAGAAATATGAAAATTCCAGATGACTGTATATCACGAGATAGATCACGAAGTAGGAGAATACAGGCACCAGTAATCCCACCAGGACACCCACCCAGGTCTTATCCATCTTGTCGAGGATATTCGGCTTTTTAGTTTCAAATAGTTCAGACATCCCAGTGTTTGTTCAGGAAGCGGATCGCATGGTTATTGGTGAGGTCAAACTGCACCGGCACGATAGAGACGTATCCGTTCTCCAGCGCCCATTCATCCGTATCTTCCCCGTTATCAAAATTGACGAATTTACCGGTCAGCCAGTAATATTTCCGGCCTCTGGGATCAATTCTTTCATCATATTCTTCCACCCATTGCGCAACCGCCTGCCGGCAGATCTTCATCCCTTTGATCTCTTCCTTAGGTAATTTAGGGAAATTGACATTCAGCAGTGAGCCGCTGGGTAAGCCGGCTTTCAGCATCTGTTCTATGATCAGCCTTGCATAGTGTTGTGCTCCGGTAAAGTCAGCATCAAAAGAATAGTCCAATAAAGAAAAACCTATAGCTCTGATCCCGTCTATAGCGGCCTCCATGGCTGCCGACATAGTGCCGGAGTAGATCACATTGATCGAAGAATTAGAGCCATGATTGATCCCCGACAAGCACAGATCCGGTTTTTTGTGCAGGATCTTATCAATGGCGATCTTCACACAGTCTACCGGAGTTCCATTGCACTGGTAGGCAGGGATATCATCGAATATGTCTACTTTTTCTACTCTCAGCGGCTTGTCCAGCGTGATCGCGTGGCCCATACCGGATTGTGGACTATCCGGCGCTACTACTACTACCTCTCCAAACTCTCTGGCTACTTCAACCAGCGCCTTGATTCCGGGGGAGACAATACCGTCATCATTGGCTACCAAAATAACTGGCCTCTCATTTGTCATATTCCAAAAATACAGGTGCAAAATTGCCCAACAAAGGAATCATTGAGGTATTTTTAAATTTAATACGAATCAAACACACGATATGCAATTGCGAATCAATCCATTTCTGTTGGTACTTCTGTTACTGGTGCTGGGCGGCGGCGTGTTTATGCTGGTCAAGATCAACAAGGGTAAAAAAGCGGAAGCAACGATCGAAAGCTCCCTGATCATTGAACGGATAGAAAAGGTCATGAAACTGGTCAGCGTGGAAGGTCATTACAGTGAGATGTTTTCTTATGACAAGTCTACATTCGATTTTCCGGGTTTTAGGAAGAAAGCGATGGTACAGGTCACCGGTAAGGTGCTGGTGGGATATGATATGAAAAACTTTAAGATGAATTACGACGTTGATAATAAAGTGCTGAATATTGAACAGATGCCTAAACCGGAACTCCTGGCTATAGATGCAAACACCCGTTACTTTGATATGGAACAGGGCTTTTTTAACTCTTTTACCAAAGAAGAGCTTTCCCTGATCGATCAGAAGAGCAAAGAGATCATCCGGCAGAAGGCACTTTCAGACGGGCTGGTCAATGCGGCGGAGGAACAAAAGAATGAGATGTTGCTGATGGTTGTGGAACCGCTGTTATTGAGCGGATGGAAAGTGAATATAGAAGGTAAACCTGCTTTTGAGAACAGTATTCAAATTGTAAAACAGTAAGGATGGAAGCATTGATCATTACATTGGGGATTATCCTGCTCATTATAGGTTACGTCAGCTGTATCTTACCGCCGTTGCCGGGACCGCCGGTGGCGTTCCTTTCATTGCTGCTGTTGCAATACCTGCACAAGGATGTGGAGTTTACAACGACATTGCTGGTTATCCTGGGCATCGTCAGCGTAGCAGTAACGATCATAGATAATTTCGTGGCGATCTGGGGAACTCATAAGTTCGGGGGAACGAAAGCGGGTGTCCGCGGCAGCGTGATCGGCATGATCGCCGGTGTATTTGTTCTGACACCTTTTGTAGGGCCGTTTTCTATCCTGCTGGGGCCGTTCCTGGGCGCTATTATCGGTGAGCTGATCTCCGGTCAAAGTATTGAAGTGGCCCTGAAATCCGGGGTGGGATCTTTTATCGGTTTCCTGCTGGGACTCGGCATGAAGCTTATTGTAACCACTTTTATAGCCTTTCATTTCTTTAAAGCGATCTTCTGATGCGGGAAAGATTATACATCGTCAGACTCTGGAGAACTTCAAGAATACTCTTCCTGGCAGTAGCATTGTTCGTTGCCGGCCAGTGCTATTTCCTGAAAAAAGAGGTTTTCAATTTCCCGTTTTTTGTGTTTGGCATGTATTCCAGTCCCGTACCTGCACCGGACACTATCAGCCTGCCTGTGCTAAGGATCAATGGCCGGGCTTTCAATTACACCTGCTTGCCGAACTGGAAAGAAGGGTTCGTGCTGAATGGCATGAACTTTTATGTAAGGCAGCTCGAGGGGAATATCTGGACGGCCAATGCCTGGAAGCAAAGGTTCGGAGAACCGGAAACCGAAACGGCACTTCAGTATTATTACAGGCTGGTCCCTGAAGCCGAGTCGATGGCCAGGTTTCCCGAATGGATGGCAGATTATCTGTCAGGTCAATTGAATAAACAGGTTCTATCGTATCAATATTCTACAAAAGCGTACCGGTATGTTCATCCAAGATATATTCCGACAGGTCAGGAAACTATCCTACTGGATTGGAAGTCCAACGCCGAATAAAGTCTCGTATATCGGGCAGGTCGTTTTCGGCTATCTTATATTGCTGCTGCTGTACCGCTGGTATGCGGGCCGCTTCCTCATGGACATAGCCGATTCCCCGGTGATCAACCCGGAGATAGACAATACCTTCTGGCTGGTGCTGGCCAGCGGTCTTCCGCAGGCGATCATCAGTAACCCGGTTTTATGTATCGTACTGGATGTCCTCGTGCTGGCTACGGCATTGCTGGCTTTCACCAGGAAGGATAAAACCACTGTAACGAGGATATTCCTGGTGCTCTTTTTCCTTCAGACGATCATCAATGAAACCTATACCAGCCAGCATTCCAAGACCGTTGTCTGTATTTTCCTGGTGCTGCTCCCATTCTGCTTTAAAGGAGCGGTCTTTAAAAGACTATGGGAATTCGCAAGGTATTTCCTGGTCTTTATTTTGCTCAGCGCCGCTTATTACAAGTTTAAAAACGGAGGTTTAGGCCATCCTGACCAGATGATCCATATTCTCATGACACAACATGCGGATATCATGATCCTGGCTCCTGATTATTGGCAAAGCAGGCTGGCAACGTGGCTGATCAGTGTACCTTCCTTTACCAATGCATTATATTACCTGCTGTTCTTCAGTCAGCTGACCTTTATAGCGGCCTTGTTCACCAGGCGGTTTGACAGGTTATTATCAGTCATACTTTTCAGCTTCTGTATCCTGACTTATGTATTGATGCGTATCTACAATTTTGATCTTCTGATCATGGTCTTTCCTTTATGGTTTTCCTCCGTATATTTTGCAGATCAAAGGCCCGGACACGCTTATTACCAGTCTACTATTATCCTACAATAAATTCACCAACATGAAAAAAGTATTTTTCAGCTTTATTGCTACCCTTGGACTCACATACGCGGGTTTCGCACAGAATCTCCAGGACATCTTGCAAAAGAACAATATCCGGATAGAAGAATCAGGACCTGCAGAACCGCAGCCAAACTCCTTTACTGGTACGGTTACGCTTCAGCTGCAAACTTCGGAGAAGCCGGGTGAGCAGATACAAATGACTATGCGCTTTAAGAAATGGCAGACAACTGTTGAAACGACATTGGATCAGACTCAGTCCTCCAGGATGATCTTTGATCACCAGAACCATAAAATGACCGTGCTGCTGGATGGCGGTGGTAAAGGTAAATCGGGTAAAACCGGTATTGTTACCAAAATTCCCAATTTATCTGTAGATGCCGGACAGGACAACAATGCGGTAAAGATTGAGAAAACGTCCGAAAAGAAAAATATCCTCGGATATGAGTGCACCAAGTGGATCATCACCACAGATGACGGGGTTGCTGAAACCTGGGTCACAGATGCGATCCGGTTCAACCCGTTCAAGGCGATGGGTGCTTCCATGAAAAACAGATCTAACCAATATATTGACCAGGTGGACGGTTTTGCCATGGAAACTGTATTTGTAGACAATCGTAACTATACTACTACGATGAAGGTAACAGCTATTGATACGAAAGAGCCGGATGCCGTTCATTTCTCTACCGACGGATATCAACTCATGGACATGAGCAATAATGTCAATTTCATGAACCCGGGAAGATAATATTGACGTGATCAACTTATACAAAGGCTGTCGAAAGGCAGCCTTTATGTTTATCCGGAGAGCTATGCAGGTGCATTGACCTTGTGATACCTGTTAGCCCTGTTGAAAGTTCCGAGATCGTTGAACCGGACACCGTTGGCTCTCATCGCTTCCCATGCCTGATGCCGGGTCAGGTGGCGGATGTAAAAGGTCTCATTGACATGAAAATGATGAATAGCATGGGTATATCCGAAGAAAAAGCAGAATAACTGCATCGGGAAAGTCCACCAGGCAGTCAGGATCTGTGTCTGCTGCATGATATTGCCGGACTCCACATCTCCATAGTAGTGCAGGTTGGAAGTAATAAAATGGAGGCAGAATTGTCTCAGGATATTCGGTGCAATGAGAATAGCTACCAGCGGGTTGATCCATTGAAACTGGGCTTCCAGCCAGGAAGGACTGCTATATGTCCATCCCATCCAGCCTGAGATGCCGTGTATAGCGAAATGAATGAGAAAGGTGTACCAGATCACATAAAGTAAAAAGGTGAAGGGCAGCATCCCGTATTGTTTGATGAATTTGAATCTGAGCGCCTGCGTGCGGGACAACTGACCATCCTTAACTGATTGTACGATGTCTTTCCGGATGCTTACTGCCCGTAAAATGCCGCCCAGCAGGAGATCCGGTGTGATGAGCAGGCGTTTGAAATTCCATTTTTCACCGTTTGTCACCCCTCTTTCTTCCACATCGTGCATAGTGCCGGAATATTTATGATGGTGAAAATGCAGCTCTCTTCTGAACCACGGATTGATCGTCAACGGTCTGACCAGCCAGCCGGTTCCCAGCATCAGATCGGCCACCCATTTCTGTTTCCGGAAATACATGAAGTGGATCAGGTCATGTTCCATTTCGTGAATGATCCCCATCCAGAATGCATTCCAGGGAATCAGGAGCCAGACGGGCAATGCTCCTTTCAGGTAGGCTATACTCGCGACGGTAATAGCAGCCAGGCTGGTGAGGAAGATACCCAGGCCGATAGCGTTCTGGTGCCGTAAAAACGGATAACGTTCTCTGAAAGCTTTACCGGCTTTAATGATCGCTTTCCGGATCGCAATCGTTCTTTGACTATCATTGACGGGTGTATCACTAACAGGAGACAACATACCTGGCTTGTTATATAGATTTAAATTTAATCAGAAAAATGCAAAATAGAATGCATGCATATTATTTGCAAATGTAAAATTCTGATGAAATTCAGAACGGACACACTCATTTAAACTTTTTTTATCGTTGGAACACCTGAGATATATGTACCTTTGCGCCCGAATCGCGAACAAATTATATGCAAAAAATCCGAAACATTGCCATCATCGCACACGTTGACCATGGCAAAACTACTCTTGTTGACAAAATTCTGTGGGCTTGCAAGACTTTCTCCGAACACGAGCAAACTGGCACTCTTATCCTGGATAACAACGAGTTGGAACGTGAGCGAGGCATTACGATAGTTTCCAAAAACGCATCTGTAACGTATAAAGATTACAAGATCAACCTGATAGATACTCCGGGTCACGCTGACTTCGGTGGAGAAGTAGAGCGCGTACTCAAAATGGCTGACGGCGTGTTGCTGCTGGTAGATGCTTTTGAAGGCCCGATGCCGCAAACCCGTTTTGTATTGCAGAAAGCCCTCGAACTCGGTCTGAAACCGATCGTTGTCATCAACAAAGTCGACAAAGAAAACTGTACACCTGACGAGGTACATGAAAAGGTATTTGATCTGATGTTTCAGCTGGATGCTACAGAAGATCAGCTGGATTTCCCTACCTTATACGGTTCTGCAAGGTCCGGCTGGATGAGTGAGGACTGGAGAAAACCTACAGAGGATATCAACGCGCTGCTGGATGCTGTTATTGAACATATTCCTGCGCCGAAAGTAGAGGATGGCTCGGTACAGATGCAGATCACCGCACTGGATTATTCATCTTTTGTCGGCCGGATCGCAGTTGGTCGCCTCTTCAGGGGTACTTTGAAAGCCAACATGCCGGTATCCCTCGTCAAAAGAGACGGAAAAGTGATCAAAAGCCGTATCAAAGACCTGCTGATCTTTGAAGGAATGGGTAAAGTAAAGGTGGAGGAAGTGTATGCCGGTGAGATTTGTGCCGTAGTCGGTATCGAAGGTTTTGAGATCGGTGATACGATCGCGGATTATGAGAACCCGGAAGCTATGAAAGCGATCTCCATCGATGAGCCTACTATGAGTATGTTGTTTACGATCAACGACTCACCGTTCTTCGGCAGAGAAGGAAAGTTTGTTACCTCCAGGCATATCAAAGACCGGTTGGAAAAGGAGCTGGAGAAAAACCTGGCTTTAAGAGTAGAACCGGGCGCTACGGCAGATAGCTTCAGGGTATTCGGACGCGGTGTGCTTCACTTGTCTGTCCTGATCGAAACCATGCGCCGGGAAGGTTATGAGCTGCAGGTAGGACAGCCGCAGGTGATCTATAAAGAAATAAACGGCAAGCGTCATGAACCTATCGAGGAGCTGACCATCGACCTGCCGGAGGAAAAATCCGGAACGGCTATTGAAATGGTTGCCCGCAGGAAAGGAGATATGAAGAATATGGTGCTGAAAGGCAACCGGGTGATCCTGGACTTTGAAATTCCTTCCAGGGGTATCATCGGTCTCAGAACCGAAATGATCACGGCCACTTCCGGTGAAGCTGTTATCACGCACCGTTTTGTCGGATACCAGCCGCATAAAGGAGAGATCCCGGGCCGGCTGAATGGTTCCATGATCTCTAAAGAAACCGGTGAGGCGATCGCTTATTCACTGGATAAGTTGCAGGACAGAGGTAAATTCTTTGTTGAGCCGGGAGATGAGATCTATACCGGTATGGTGATCGGTGAAAACTCAAGATCCGAAGACCTGGTGGTGAACTGTACGGTCACCAAGAAGCTGACAAACGTCCGGGCTTCCGGTTCTGATGATAAAGTGAAGCTGGCACCGCCGGTCAAGTTCAGCCTGGAAGAGGCGCTGGAATACATACAGGGCGACGAATATGTAGAGCTGACACCTAAATCTATCCGTATCCGGAAGATCTACCTGGATGAGAATGAGCGGAAACGCAAAGGTAAGTAGTGAGCATTTATATATAGCAAACAGGTGCCGGGTAATTCCGGCACCTGTTTTATTTTTGGAAAAGGTTGCTTAAGCTGATGAATACGGATAATGCAGGAAAGCATTTTACGTATTAAAGTCATTAAATGCTCCCTGTGAAAATCTTCTGTTGTGGTTCACTTTTGCTGTTGCTTTGTATGGCATGTAAACAGCAAAGACCTTTTCCCGCACCGGGAGCAGATAGGGTTCAATACCCTCATCTTGAATATAATTACGTACAGGATAGCCTGGCGACATTATACCAGGACCGGCTGGATAGCGGAATACAGGTGATTATTGATAAAAATCTGTCTGTTCCGGATACCTTTTATGTTTTAAACAAGCGTATTGATCAGGTCCGGACATACGCAAAATCCAATTTTATTTTAGATCAGAAATGGCATCAGGATACGTTATATATTTCTGCCGCCTTTCTTTTTATGATATATGAACTGGAATTTTACGAGGGAAAGCTGGTGACTGCTGAACCATCATTGAGAGGAGCCTGTGCTCACGATGAAACCAGGCTGGATCCTGTGCAACACGGTTTGCTGTTTATCAATACAGAAGATCTGTATGCTGTAGATACAGTGAAGTTCTGGATGGTTTATCAGCAAACTGCTACTTCATTGAACGGAATTAACTATAATAATGGTATAGATTTTATGTTCGGTCAGTTTTCGCTCAAACTGTGACACATTCGGAAGACAAGCTCATTTTATCGTTTACATATCATTTATAGAGGGATACTATAATTACCGGAGCCCAACGGGTGAAGTTGTGTACTCAAAGGAATGATGTTCCACACCATCCTGGTGATATGCTACCTGGAAGCTGAATATATCAGGATGATCCGGCCGGGCCTTCAATAAAAGTGTCAGCTCATCCGGGGCTTTGGGTTGAGTAGCAATGAACTGCTGCAGATCATATCTGTCAGAAGGATATATGGATAAATGATAGTAGGCCGGTATAACATCAAAAAGATCAGATAAATCACTGCCTGCGGGATGTGCAGGATCGAAATCTTTATCACTGGTGATCCTGATCCCGTCAATGGTTTCATCCGTAGTCGGTTCCACGGGACTGCAGGCATAGGCTGCCGGAAGCCAGTTGAAACCGGTACCGGCATAATAAGTGGCTATCCCGAATCTCAGATAGATGGCATACTGATCGAAGTTGAGCGTGTCCGAGTCAATCTCTGCAAGTTGAACGTTCCCGGTTGTTGTATCTGTAACCTGATAACTTTTCCCGTTCATGGAAACGAGCTTATACCGGTTAGGGAAAGGCCCGCATTTATCGTTTTTACAGGAAAAGATACCCGACAGGGTTGTAAACAGTGCCAACAGGAGCAGGGCGGTTATTCTTTTGTTCATTTTGTAAAATTCAGCTGGAATGGATTAATCGAAAAGGGTGGGTTGCCGGACTACCGGTTTACCCGGAACCGGCAATTGAAGGTGCATCGCCGTATTGATCTGTTCCGTAAAATAAGTGACCAGGAACGGCAGATCCGCTTCGAGGTCCTGGTGAATGAAGAGAAACAGTTGCTGTAACCCCTGAGCTTTCCATTGACGGATACGATTCACCCAGTCATTGAGCCGTTCAAAATCCGAAGGATGATTAGTACTCACAAAGCGTACAAAGGCGACAGGAGCAGTGAGCCGCATGTGCAACAGATCCCTGCGGCCGGCCGTATCTACAAGGATATTGGTCATGCCCAGCCGTTCAAGCAAGGTATAATAATGGTCTGCTATTTGTGGATCTGCGAACCATTTTTCATTCCTGACTTCTACTGCCAGGGGTATCTGTGCCGGGAAAGCTTCCAGGGTTGTCCGGAGCGGCACCCATTCCTGTGGTGAGAAGTTTTCATTCAGCTGCAGGAAGACCATACCCAGCTGTTCTTCAAAATGGCTGATGATATCACAAAAGCTGTTAACCAGGTCTTGCACACCGGTCAGCCGCTGCCGGTGACTGATCTGCTCCGGTATTTTGGGAAAGAATCTGAAGTGAGCAGGTGTTTTCGCCCGCCAGGTCTCGATCTGCCGGATATCCGGTACCTTGTAATAGGTGGCGTTCAACTCTATCGCATTCAGCCGGCTGGCATAATAGGTGAGCTCATCTTTTATACCCGGTGGATAAAAGCCCTTGAGATAGTTGCGGTTCCATTGCGCACATCCAATATATACTTCCAAAGGTTTTGCGGAACGGTATTGTGATAAGACACGGGCAGTATCCGGGTTATCTTCCGGTAAAGTGAAATCTATAATGCCAGGATCATTGACCTTCCCAAATTTCATGCGGCAGCGGTTTGTAAAACGGTCTGCTGAAAATAAGGCAAAATCCCGGATCCCGGTCTAGTCTGAAACAAGTATTTATCAGCATTGAGCCTGAACTGGTTCATGTGGACTTTTCCGTTCTTTCCGGTATTTATGTTTGAACTTATGACAAATGGTAATGAATCATGGGTGGATTGGAGATTTAAGATCTTGAATAACTGCTGGCCGTTAGGGATTGTATTGATCATGATTATATTATCATACCTGCTGCCCGGGATTGGCAAAGTAATCCGGAGGAATAGAAATTGCCAAGAACTTTTCTAGAGATTGGAATATATTGCCCGTTATTGATATGAAACCCATTGTATTATCAGAACACTTTCTGCTTTATTCTGCAGCATTACGATGGACAAGTTGGGTAATATTAACTTTTTACATTTCTTAAAATTTAGTTAAAAAATATTAGGTAAATAAGGAGAAAATAGCAATTTTAGGAGTGCAGTTTGCGTTTACACATATACTCATACACTCATATATTTCTCTTCTATGTCATCTGCATTCGTTGCCCGTTTTAGCTGCATCGGGATCGTAGCACTAGCTGTGCTTTTCTTTGGTTGCAACCACCCAAAACAACCTGTAAAGGTGGATGAAGCCTTTGCAGGGTTCGTCGAGTCGTACACGACCGGTACGATCTCTAAAAATTCCGCTGTCCAGGTGCGGCTGATGCCTGGACTGGTGAAAGGTCATTTGCTTAATGAGCCGCTGAAAGAGGAGATCTTCAGCTTTTCGCCGCGTGTCCAGGGTACAACAGCCTGGGTAGACGAAAGAACGATAGAGTTCAGACCGGCACAACCGCTTCAACCCGGGCAGCTCTATGAAGTGAAGTTGGAGCTGGGCAAGCTGACCAAAGTGCCCAAAGAGCTGAAACAGTTTCCGTTCAGTATTAAGGTTATGGAGCCGGCCTTTTCTGTTCAGCAAAACGGGCTGATCACGGACGGGAATTCAGCGACTATGATGCTGCTGACCGGAAAGGTGCTCACTTCAGACCAGGAAGACTCAGCTAAAGTAGAGAAGATCCTGTCGGCCTTCCTGGACAAAAATCCGCTGCCGGTACAATGGACCCACGATATCACAGGTCGGATACACACCTTTCGCATTCACCAGATCAAGAGAGAAAAGCGGGCGCTGAACCTGGAACTCGCCTGGGACGGCGCAGCTATCGGTAGCAGCAAACAGGATGGCGTTCTGCTCGAAGTACCGGCTATCGGTGATTTCAAGGTTATCAATATCGTCTCCGTCAATGATGCGGATCATTATGCTAAAATACAGTTCTCTGCCCCGGTCAGTACTTCCGCTGATCTCAGGGGACTCATCACGACACAACCCGGCCTGGAGCTGGCCTTTTCCGTACAGGGCAGTGAAGTATTAGCTTATCCTCCGGGCAGCAGCTGGGGTGATTTTACGCTCACCGTTCATCCCGGTATTGAGAATATCTGGAATGAAAAGCTGTCTAAAAAATATACTGCATCCGTACATTTTGAAGACCGTAAGCCTTATGTGAGCATCCTGGGCCGGGGAGAGATCATTCCGTCCTCCGGAAAGGTCATTCTGCCGTTTGAAGCCAGCAATCTCAAGGCCGTAGACCTGACCATTGTGAAGATATACGGCAACAATATCCCGCAGTTCTATCAAAACAACAACTATGACGGCGGTTATGAATTGCGAAGAGTAGGAAAACCGCTGTTGCAGAAAACGATCCGGCTCGACCAGGAGAAAGGCCTGAACCTTACCCGGACTAATCGTTTTTCCTTTGAACTGGATGATTTTTTACAGGCTGAACCCGGAGCAATGTACCGGGTGACGATAGGTTTCAGACCGGAATATGCGCTGTACAATTGCCCGGGCGCGATGCAGGGAGACAGTGATGATGAAGATGAATATTATGACTACTATGACGGACCGCGTTCCTCCGTAGATGAAGACGGCGGGTTCTGGAGTGCTTATAATGATTATTATCCGTTCGGATACAGCTGGGACAACAGGGATAATCCCTGCCACAAATCTTATTACAACAAGGAGCGATGGGAGACCCGGAATATCATGGCTTCCAATATCGGTATGGTCGCCAAACGGGGGAACGACAAAAGCATGTTTGTTTTCACCTCCAATCTGACCTCTGCTGAACCAATGACAGGTGTGGATATCGAGCTTTTGAATTATCAGCAGCAAGTGATCTACAAAGGAAAAACCGATCACACCGGCATGCTGAATTTTAAATGTCCTGAGAAACCGTTCCTGCTTGTTGCCAGGAAAGGAGAGGAGCGCGGATATCTCAAGCTGGATGACGGAAATTCTCAAATGATCAGCCGCTTCGATGTTTCGGGCAGTGAAGCTACCAATGGGATCAAAGGAATGATCTATGGGGAAAGAGGTGTCTGGCGGCCGGGTGATTCTTTGTATATCAATTTTATCCTGGAAGACAAAGGACAATCCATTCCGGCAGATCATCCGGTTGAATTTACCTTATATACGCCGCAGGGGCAGCTCTTTAAAAAGATGATCGCCCGGAGCAGTGTTTCCGGGTTATATACTTTTAAGACCGCAACCCTCTCTTCTTCGCCTACGGGCAACTGGACCGCCAGGGTCAAGGTGGGCGGCGCTACTTTTGACAAGCGTATCAAGATCGAGACCATTATGCCGAACCGGCTGAAGATCAACCTGGATATTAAAGGTGCCCAATTGCTGCAGCAGGGAGAAAAACAACCGGTAAAGCTGAGCTCCAGCTGGTTGTTCGGCGCGCCAGCTCAGCGTTTGCAATCTAAAGTAGATGTGACCTTTACCCGGGAAAAAGAACCCTTTCCGGCGTATAAAGGCTTTGTTTTTGATGATCCAACCGTTTATTTCAATCCGGTCAGTAAAACGGTCTTTGAAGGTAAGCTCAGTGAAGCCGGAGAAGTAACCTTTACACCAGATCTGAAAATAGAAGATCGGGTTCCGGGTATGCTTAAAGCTTCTTTCCTGGTCAAAGTATTTGAGCCGGGCGGTGCTTTCAGTACCGATTACAGTTCTTTCCGGTACAGCCCGTTTAAGTCATATATAGGTCTTAAAGTACCGGAGGGAAAAGATACCTGGGATTACCTGCAAACAGGAAAGACCTACCAGATCAACACCGTACGAGTCGATGGAAACGGTCAACCGGTCGCCGGTACTGCGACATTAAAGGCCCAACTGTACAAGCTCGAATGGCGGTGGTGGTGGGACGAGTCCGGTGAAGACGGGGCCAGCTATATCTCCGGTAATTATAAACAATTGGTTGAGACGCAGCGGTTTGAGGTAGTAAATGGAAAAGGAATCTGTAAGATCGGTGTCGGCTCTGAAGATTGGGGACGTTATCTGCTGGTGATACAGGACTCTGTCAGTGGACACAGCGCAGGACAGGTCATTTACTTTGATGATCCTTACTGGCAGACCCGCAACAGGACAGACGATCCGAACTCAGAAACCCTGCTTTCTTTCACGGCAGATAAAGAAGCATATAAGGTCAATGACATGGTCAAGCTGAATATACCTTCTTCTACCTCCGGAAAATTGCTGATTACCCTGGAAAACGGGCGGAAAGTTTTGCAATCTTATTGGGTGGAAGCCAGTGCAGGTCAGACCGTTTTCCAGTTCAGGGCGACTGCTGAAATGGCGCCGAACATATATGCGCACGTGAGCCTGATACAACCGCATGCGCAGACTACCAATGACCGGCCGATCAGGATGTATGGCGTCCTGCCCATCCAGGTCAGAGATCCGCAAACGATCCTGCAGCCTAAGTTGTCTGTGGCTGATGTGGTAAGGCCGGAACAGACTTTCAATATCAAAGTATCTGAAGCTACCGGGCAGGCCATGGCTTATTCACTGGCGATAGTTGACGAAGGATTATTGGATATCACCCGCTTCAAAACACCGGATCCGCATGCTTATTTCTATGCCAAAGAAGCCCTGGGTGTGAAAACCTGGGATATCTTCGATCATGTCATAGGTTCTTTCGCCGGAAAATACGGCCGCATACTGACCATTGGCGGTGATGAAGGATTGCTCGGCTCTGCCAATGCCAATAAGGCCAACCGTTTTCCTCCGGTAGTAAAATACCTGGGTACTTTTGAGCTGAAAAAAGGCGAGTCCAGGACACATTCCGTTAAATTGCCGCCTTATTTCGGCGCTGCCAGGGTCATGCTGGTTGCCGCCAGAGATGCCCGGTACGGCTCTGTGGAGCAATCGGTAACTGTTCGCAATCCGCTGATGGTTTACGCCACCGCACCGCGCGTCATGGGACCAGGTGAACAGGTGAGCATTCCGGTAACGGTATTTGCTACCGAAAATTCAGTGAAAGATGTCAGGATCAGCCTGAGTGTGAATAAGAATCTTGAAATCGTAGGAGATGCTCAGCAACACATCCGGTTTGACCGGGTAGGTGAGCAAACGGTATATTTCAAAGCTAAGGTCAGACAAGTGACCGGCCTGGCGGAAATACAGGTACATGCCTCTTCCGGCAGCACGAATACTTCAGACAAAGTTCAGATCACCATCCGGAACCCTAACCCGCCGGTTACTGCCGTTCAGTCTGAAAACCTGGCTGCCGGTGCTTCCCGGATGCTGGCTGTCAAGCCGATCGGTGTTACGGTGAATGCCACTGCTGCACTCGAACTTTCTGCTATACCGCCGTTACAATTGAAGAAAAGGTTAGGATACCTGATCAGTTACCCGCATGGTTGCGTGGAACAGATCACTTCTACTGCTTTTGCCCAATTATACCTCGACCGCCTGACGGAAATCAGTAAGGCCCAGCAGGCGGATATTGAAAAGAATGTAAAAGCCACGATACAAAAGCTCAAAGCGTACCAGTTGACAGACGGAAGCTTTGCTTACTGGCCGGGCGGAAGCGGCACGCATGAATGGGGAACCAATTATGCAGGACATTTCCTGCTGGAAGCTAAATCCAGGGGATACCTGATCCCGGATGAGATGCTGACCGCATGGCTGCAGTTTACCCGCAGCAAAGCTGAAAAGTGGGCGATTCCTGCTCAAAGCTCTGCTCTGTATTCTGCAGAAATAGCCCAGGTATATCGCCTGTATCTCCTGGCATTGGCAGGCTCGCCGCAAATCGGCGCCATGAACCGGCTGAAAGAGTTTGCCTATCTCACGGATGAGTCCAAATGGCGGCTTGCATTGACCTATCAGCTATCCGGCTATGCCAAACAAGCAGAGCTGCTGGTCAGGAACCTTTCCTACAACCTGCCATACAAAGACGATCAGGGCTATACGTTCGGGTCGCCGCAGCGGAATAAGGCCATGTTGTTGGAGGTGCTGACCGGGTTGAAAAAAAGCCATGAAGCCCGGAAGGTCATGGAAGAGATCGCTTCCGGGATGGCAACCGACCAGTGGATGAGCACGCAGACCACTGCTTATTCTTTACTGGCTATTGCTAAATATACCGGTGCAGGTTCAGATATACCCCAGGTGAAAGCTACCTGCAAGGTCAACGGCCAGCTGGTACCTGTTCCGACCGGTAAGATCACCGTGCAGATCCCGCTGGAGGTGCGGAAGGGAACCGTCAATGTTGAAGTGAACAATGAAAGCATCGGTGTCCTGTATGTCAAAGCTATCACAGAAGGGCAACCGCTGCCAGGTGAATCCATCTCCGGGCCATCGGCATCTAACCTGATCCTGCAAACCGAATATTTCGACCTGAACGGTCAGCCGATCAACCCTGCTTCTTTGAAGCAGGGAACGGATTTTGTCGCAAAGATCCGGGTCACTCATCCGGGAAGGTTACAGCTCTATAAAAATATTGCACTGACGACCATTTTTCCGAGCGGTTGGGAAGTGATCAATACGAGAGTATGGGACGCACAGAGCAGCTTCGTATCTTCACCGTCCGCTTACCAGGATATCCGTGATGACAGAGCATATACTTATTTCGACCTGCAAAAAGGTAAAACCAATACCTATTACTTCATGCTGAATGCAGCTTACACAGGAAAATATTATATGCCGTTGATCGCCGCTGAAGCGATGTATGATCATGCGATTGCAGCCAGGGAAAAAGGACAATGGGTAGAGATCGTGCCATGAACCGGGTTATACAGTTTTTTAAATCTCTACGGACCACCATACATGCCTGGTCCTTGCGTAAAAAGATCTTCAGCATTACAGCAGGGATCGGTTTACTGGCCTTTTGGTTTTGTCTGCCGGATCCGTTGTTTTCAGTGCCTTATTCATATGTCATTGAAGACAATCATGGCGAGCTGATGGGGGCGATGGTTGCCCGGGACGGACAGTGGCGTTTCCCCGCCAGTGAAAAAGTTCCGGACAAATTCGCAGCCTGCCTGATTGCTTTTGAGGATAAGCGCTTTTATTACCATCCCGGTGTAGATCCGGTGGCGATCGGCCGGGCATTCGCAGATAATATCCAGCGGTCCAGGGTCGTGAGTGGTGCCAGTACGATCAATATGCAGGTGATCCGGCTGGCCCGCGGTCAGGATCGTACACTGTGGCAGAAGATGATCGAAGCTGTGATGGCGGTTCGCCTGGAGCTGGGTTATTCCAAAAAGGAAATACTGGCTTTATATGCAGCCCATGCACCATTCGGAGGTAATGTAGTAGGGTTGGAGGCTGCTTCCTGGCGATACTATGGCCGTGAACCGGATGACCTGACCTGGGCGGAATCCGCTACCCTGGCCGTACTTCCCAATGCACCGTCCCTGATCCATCCCGGAAAAAACAGACAGCAACTCCTGGATAAGCGCAACCGGCTGCTGGATAAACTATTTGAACAGGGCACACTGGATGAAGCCACTTTACTGGCCGCCAGGGAAGAATCTCTACCTGAGCAACCTTACCCGTTACCGATGCAGGCGCCACACCTTTTACAGTGGTACAAGCAGCAAGCTGTTAAAGGTAAATTGACCGGCAACCGTTTGCGTTCCACGCTCGAGTCATCGGTACAGCGTTCTGTTCAGGAAGTATTGCTAAGACATCATCTGTATCTGCGTCAAAACAGCATCCGGAATGCCTGCGCACTGGTGCTGGATGTCAGAAACAGAAAGGTACTGGCATATGTCGGTAATATCTATGATGCCAGCAACCGGGAGCATGCGATGCATGTCGACATCATCCGTTCCCGGCGAAGTCCGGGCAGCCTGCTGAAACCGGTACTATATGCTGCCATGATGAGCGACGGGCAACTGTTACCACATTCGCTAGTGCCGGATATTCCTACGCAAATGGCCGGGTATGTACCGCAGAACTTCGATCTGAAATATGACGGTGCTGTCAAGGCATCAGAAGTGGTTTCCCGATCGCTGAATATTCCCTCTGTCCGGATGTTACGATCTTATAATTACATTCGCTTTCACCGCCTGCTGGCAGATCTGGGCATTTCTACTTTTGACCGCTCACCGGCTTTCTACGGGCTATCAATGATCCTCGGCGGAGGAGAGGTGACGATGTGGGAGATCGCCGGAATGTACGGACAGCTGGCGCAACAATATATTGCGCTGAATCATCCCGGTGCGCAAGGCACGGCTTATGCTGCGAAAGCGTGGACCTACCTGCAAGATGAAGGTTCTGTGAAAAATAAATCCCGCCCTGCCGTACTGGATAATGCATCTCTTTGGTGGATGTTTTCCAGTATGGAAGATGTGATGCGCCCGGGAGAAGAGGTCTTCTGGCAGCAGTTTTTATCTTCCCGGAGAATCGCCTGGAAAACAGGAACGAGTTATGGATTCAGAGATGCCTGGGCAATAGGTGTCACGCCGGAATATGTCGTAGGTGTCTGGACCGGCAATGCGAACGGAGAGGGGCGACCCGGGCTGGTGGGTGTGCGTACGGCTGCGCCGATCTTATTTGAAATATTTGAAAAACTACCCCCGACCACCTGGTTTGAAGCACCTGTGACAGGTATTACCAACCTGTCGGTCTGTGTTAAAAGCGGTTATAAAGCCGGACCGGACTGTGAAGAAACGATACAGCAAACGGTCCCGCAGGCTACTTTGAAAAGCCGTCAATGCCCCTATCACATCCGGGTACACCTGGATCAGCATGGTCAAAGAGTGCACGATCAATGCGAATCTCTTTCCAATATGCACAGCCGGGGTTGGTTTGTCTTACCGCCGGCTATGGAGCAATATTATCGCCAGCTGCATTTTGACTATGCTCCGCTGCCGGCTTTCAGGAGCGATTGCCAGGTGACGAATACCGGTGCAGATATGGAGATCGTTTATCCGCCTAAAGATGCTAAAATCAAAGTGCCGCGGGAGCTGGACGGTACTTATGAAGCGGCTGTCTTTAATGTGGCGCACCGGAGAAATGATGCGACTGTCTACTGGAGCCTGAACGATGAGTTCATTGCCGCGACAACCGGTACGCATAAATTACCTTTAAGGCCGGAGCCGGGATCTTATATCCTGACAGTTGTGGATGACCAGGGAGAAAGAAGGCAGGTGTCGTTTGAGATAAAGCAGTGATGGTTAATTAGCAAATGGGGTAATGTGATAATGGATTGGACCACAGACAACGGACCACCGTTTTTGCTGATAAGTATAAAAAGATGTGGCAATAATGATTAATGTGACGATGAGTTGGACCACTGACAATAGACAATGGACGACCGGGTTTGCAGAAAAAATGAGAATAATATGCAAATGTGATAATGGGGCTAATCAGACAATGGACCACAGACGACAGGCCACTCTTCCGATAATTATCGGATCATCGTGTTTGCTGATTGAGGAATGTGATAATGATGATTAATGTGCAAATGTGGTAATGAGTTGGACCATTTTCGATAGTTATCGGACCTGAAGAAAAGACGATGATTATAAACTCAAACAACGGGTGGTGACACCGTTTTTACTGATGCCCATATTGGCGGCAGATTGCAGAATTTGTTTTCTTTGTACAATACCTCACTGCAATATCTTTCACCACCTGTGCAAGCAGGTGCCTAAAACGTTACTGCTATTAGTTGCCCACTTGCATAGGTAATGAAAGAAGTGCTACCGGGATTCAACCCGATAAGCAGCATTATTTGCTTTATAAGTTCCGGCGGACAAAACAAAAGAAAAAGAGATGTTGATCTTATTTTCCTTAAATTTTGGAAGAAATTCAAGCGCTCATGCACGACTTACTGGATATCGGTGTCAGGACATTATCTGTCTACCTGTTCATGCTGATCGGATTGCGGTTGTTCGGTAAGAACCAGTTGTCACAGCTCAATGCCGGCGATGTGATCCTGCTGCTGCTGATCAGTAATGCAGTGCAAAATGCAATGGTAGGTCCGGATACCTCTTTACAGGGTGGCTTATTTGCAGCGCTGATCCTGTTTGTAGCTAACTTTGCTTTGAAGAAGCTGATGTTCCGGAAACCTAGATTCAAGAACCTGATAGAAGATGATCCGGTCATCCTGGTCAAAGATGGTCTGGCCGATCATATAGCCCTTCTGAAATCAGAGATCACACTGGATGAACTGGAAGAAAGCATTCGCGAGCACGGAGTTGAAAAGGTGGATGATGTCAAGCTGGCTGTTCTTGAAGTGGACGGTAATATCAGTGTCATCTCTTTCAATAAGGATACAGATACCACGCATTATACAAGGCATAAGAAAATCTCCCGAAAGGTCCGGAAGGGATAAATAGCTTTTTCATTTCTGTTGCATGTTTCCTGAACAGCAGCTCCGGTATAACGCGTGAGGGATAGAAGCGGCATCCTTTTGTGGAGCCCTTTGACGGGATCAAGGCAGGCCCGGGCGGAACAAAAGATACAGTGGATAGCCCGACCCTGACCCGGCCGGTTGTATCTTTATAGCAACAGCACAGGGCAGGGGCACGCCCGTTCTCCTCTGTCATATTGTAATAAAACACTTCTTATAATTCATGTGCATTAATCCGCTCATGAGCATCTGAGTATATAATCATACCAATTTGTAATCAGTATTTTATGTATATTTATCACTACTTTAGCCGTAATATTTTACAATACTTTGCTGATTAAAATATGTCAAAAAGATACAGCGAGATATCCGTTTACGAAGCTGCTGCCGAACGTTTTGATTTCATTTATTCGCATTTTGACAGAGCATACATATCCTTTAGCGGTGGTAAAGACAGTGGCGTCATGCTCAATATGGCAATTGAGGCGGCGCGCAGACATAATAAGTTGCCGGTAAATGTACTGATCATCGACCTGGAGGCGCAATACCAGCACACGGTCGACTACATTCTGCGCATGGTGTCCCGCCCGGAAGTAAAGGCGTTCTGGATATGTCTGCCCATCCATCTGCGCAACGCAGTGAGCCAGTACCAGCCGCACTGGATATGCTGGGACGAAAATAAGCGTCAGGCGTGGGTACGGGATTATCCCGATCATCCGTCCGTGATCAAAGACCCCGCTTACTTCCCGTTTTTCCGGAAGGGGATGGAATTCGAAGAATTTACGATAGCATTTGCCAAATGGTTTTCAGGCAGGATGAAAACGGCCTGCATGGTAGGCATCCGCACCAGCGAAAGTTATAACCGCTACAGAACGATCGCCAATTTTACCAAATCACGCTACCAGCGCAAACAATGGAGCACGAGAATTGCGCCCTATGCTTACAGCTTTTACCCTTTGTATGACTGGACGGCGAGTGATATCTGGGTGGCCAACGGCAGATACGGTTACGATTATAACAAAATCTATGACCTGATGTATCTTGCCGGGGTTTCGCTGCACCAGATGCGACTTTGTCAACCTTATGGCGATGATCAACGCAAAGGATTGTACCTGTATAAGATACTGGAGCCTGAGACTTGGTCGAAAGTTGTCAACCGCGTGGAAGGTGCCAATTTCGGCAACCGATATGCTCAGAATAACCGCAGCATACTGGGCAATTTCAGGATCAATCTTCCGAAAGGACATACCTATAAGAGCTATTCTTATTTCCTGTTGGATACCATGCCGCCTCACCTGAAAGTACATTATCTGAAAAAGATTGAAAAGTTCCTGGAATACTGGCGGAAGCACGGCTTTGAAAAGGATATTCCTGAGACATCAGATCCGGTGCTTGAATCGCAGCGCAAAGCACCTTCGTGGCGGCGCATTTGTAAAGTGCTTTTGAAAAATGATTACTGGTGCAAAGGCCTTTCCTTCACGGAAACCAAAAAGGAAATGGAAAAGCAGCTCAACCTATTCTTAAAAATACCTCACTATTGAAAAGATGATAAGGCAGTTCCTGGAACAAAACAAAAACGTGCCCTTTGAAGAAAAGGTGCGCATCTACAATGAGATCTCGCAACAATTGTATGATTTTCTTCAGCTGGATCACCCGGCCCTGAATGTGCAGCTCGTACCTGTCGACCGGGTAAAAGGGAATGATTATAATCCCAATAAGGTTGCGCCGCCGGAAATGCGGCTGCTCGAGCTGTCTATACGGAAAGACGGTTTAACGATGCCTATTGTGGTCGCTTCCGAGAAGAAAGATGATAACTGGGTGGTGGTGGACGGTTTTCACCGGACGCATGTCTGCAAAAATACGCCCGATATCAGAAAGGGCCTGGAAGGTTATATACCTGTCACACGTCTGAATAAGACCATCGAAAACAGGGTCGCTTCTACGGTCCGGCACAATATGGCCCGCGGAACACACCAGGTAGAACTTTCTGCCAAATTAGTGGCCTTTCTCAAAAGGAATGACTGGTCGAATCAGCGGATCGGCGAAGAGCTGGGGATGGATCCTGATGAAGTGCTCCGGTTAAAGCAGATCACCGGACTGGCAGAAGCGTTTCAAAACAAGGAGTTCTCCAGGTCCTGGGAGATCGATGAACCGAAACGATAACTTCATTTTAATTCTTTAGAGAACGGTCAAAGATATTCGCTGAACATGATGACCTTTTTGCGATTGATCCGATGATCATTATGTTAAACACATACTATTATGATGAAGAAAAATATACTCAACGCTCTTGTTCTATTGGGAGCAGTAATTGCGTTGCTGGGAAGCTGTAAAAAAGATGATCCCGAACCAGAACCGGAACCGGTCAGGCAAATGGATATTGCGTCCATCGATACACGCATTTCTCAGTGGATGGACCAGTATCAAATGCCGGGTGTCTCTCTGGCAGTGAGTAAAGACGGCAAATTGGTTTATCAGAAAGGATATGGCCTGGCTGATACGGAAACCAAAGACTCTGTCACTACAGCATCTCAGTTCAGAATCGCCAGTGTCAGTAAATTGATCACTTCAGTGGCCGTTATGAAGCTGACCGAAGAAGGTAAAATCAGCCTCAGTCAGAAGGTCTTTGGCCCGGAAGGTTTGCTGGGCACGACTTACGGAACTTTGCCGTACAAACAATATGTCACGGATGTCACCGTCAGCGACCTGCTCCACCATACTATCGGAGGATGGGGACAAGATCAGGATCCGGCATTTTTTAATATCAGCCTGAGTAAAGCCGAAGTCATCAACTGGACACTGGATAACGTACCGCTGACCAATGTTCCCGGCACCGGTTTCGCCTATTCCAATTTCGGGTATATGTTACTTTCTCAGATCATTGAAAAGGTAAGCGGTAAAAGTTATGTCCAGTTTGTAAATGATGAGATATGGAAAAAGACCGGAGCCACGCAATCTGCCATTGCCGGTTCAAAACTGACAGATCGGTTGTCAAAGGAAGTTAAATATTTTGGTCAGGGCGGTGATATACCTTATGTATATGGTATGAATCTTTCCAGGGCAGATGGCGCTATGGGATGGCTGAGCACACCTGCAGACCTGCTAAGGTTTGCTACTGCTGTCGACAGTTCCGGTACGAGGCCGGATATCCTGAGTCTGCAAACGATCAAAACCATGGTCACTACTACACCGGCCAGCACGGGTTTTGGCTTCCGTTTCGGCTGCGGCTGGGTGGTTGAAAACGGTGAATGGTTTTGGTGGGGAACCTTACCGGGAACTTATGCCATCCTGTACCGGAATACCAACGGTATCTGTATTGCTGCTACTGCTAACAGCAGGGCGCTGGACGATGTCGCTTCCTTAAATTCGTTTGCAGGAAATATTATCAATTATATAGCTTTCAGCACAGACATCCCCTGGCAGGATATCGATCAGTTTTAGACGGAGAAGCCTGATTTGGAGCATCAGATAGTAAAAAAACATTAAGGCATGAAGGTTATCTGGTCTTCATACCTCTTAATTCTTTCATGGTTTGAAAATGAAAAAAACATTCAATCTGAGGATCATTAAGTTGGATTGTTTCTTTATGATTTAAAATTTAGAAATCATTGAGGCCATGTATTCCCTTCATGTCCCTTAATTCCTTAATGTTTCAAAAAAGAAAAACCATTAAGACATGAAGATTCATTAAGGTCTGGTCTCCATGCTTTTTAATTCTTTTATGGTTTTAAAAGTGAAAGAACATGCTGAATTTTCTTTTCCTGATGTTGTAAGTAAAAGAAATTTTTTATTGGTATGAAATGGTAGATTTGTGCAATGATGTACCAGCCAGCTTCTTTAAAACCCGGAGATACGATAGGCCTGATTTGTCCGGCCAGGAAGATTGATCCGGAGGCGGTACGTCCTGCTATCGATTTCCTGGAACAGGCCGGATTCAGGGTGAAAACCGGTGAATCTGTTGGTGCTGCCTGGCATCAATATGCCGGAGATGATCAACTGCGCCGGAAAGATCTGCAGCGAATGCTGGATGACCCGCAGGTGACGGCCATCCTTTCCTGCAGAGGCGGATACGGAACTGTACGGATCATAGACGATATCCATTATGGCAATTTCCTGGAGAAACCTAAATGGGTAGCGGGGTATTCAGATGTGACGGCATTACATAGTCATCTGAACCATGTAATGGGAATTGCTACTATTCACAGTACGATGCCGGTTAATTTCTCTGCCAATACACCTGAAGCATTGCAGTCATTGTTAGATGTGCTGACAGGTAAACGGGTACATTATGAATGGAGCGCACATCCGCTGAACCGTAAGGGGACGATGTCCGGTGAAATAGTGGGCGGAAACTTATCCATCCTGTATAGTCTGCTGGGCACCAAAACACTTCTGCATACCACCGGGAAGATCCTCTTTCTCGAAGACCTGGATGAATACCTGTATCATGTGGACAGGATGATGATCGCCTTGAAAAGAGCCGGTAAACTGCAGGGATTGTCAGGCATGATCATAGGAGGGATGACAGATATGAAAGATAATGCCGTTCCTTATGGTAAGACAGCAGAAGAGATCATCCTGGAGCATGCAGAGGAGTATAATTTCCCTGTGTGTTTTGGTTTTCCGGCCGGGCATATCGACGATAACAGAGCCATCCGCCTGGGGATCAGTGCCACCATTACAGCAGGAGAAGAGCGGTCTGTTTTTATACAGTGAGCCTGGCGATTTACAGGAACTTTTATGTGAAAAGAAGCCGGATTTTACAAATATTTATTTTTTGCAGGTGCGTTTATATCTGTGATAAAAGGCTATCTTTGCGCCACATTAAAAAAGGTAAGTCTGTATGGTTCTCCCTGACGTGAAAATTATCTCTGGTCGTTCGACACGCTATCTGGCGGAAAAGATTAGTGATAGTTACGGCGAGCCCCTCACAGACGTAGAAGTTCTGCAGTTCAGTGACGGTGAGTTTGAGCCGATTATTCAGGAATCGGTTCGCGGTTCATTTGTTTTCATTACACAATCAACGTTTGCTCCTTCTGACAACCTGATGGAGCTGTTGATGCTGATAGATGCTGCAAAAAGAGCTTCTGCCGGCTATATCATTGCCGTGATGCCTTATTTTGGTCTGGCCCGTCAGGACAGGAAAGATAAGCCGAGAGTGGCGATCGGGGCTAAGCTGGTAGCAGACCTGCTCACGGCAGCAGGAGCGCAAAGAGTAATGACCATGGACCTGCATGCGCCGCAGATACAGGGATTTTTTAATATTCCTGTAGATCACCTGGATGCTTCAGCGATCTTTGCACCCTATATCGAAAGCCTGCAGATCCCGGATCTTTGCTTTGCCTCCCCGGATGTAGGCAGCACCAAACGGGCCCGTCAGTATGCCAATATGCTGGGTGGAGACCTGGTGATCTGTGATAAACATCGTACGAGAGCTAACGAAGTGGAGTCTATGCGCCTGATCGGCGATGTGACCGGTAAAAACGTGGTGCTGGTAGATGATCTTATCGATACCGGAGGAACATTGGCAGCCGCTGCCAACCTGATCATGGAGAAAGGCGCCAAAAGCGTAAGAGCGCTGATCACACACCCGGTTTTGTCCGGTAAAGCCTATGAAAGAATAGAAGATTCTCAGCTGTTGGAATTGGTGGTTTGTGATACCATTCCATTGAAGAAAGAATCCGGTAAAATAAAAGTTTTGTCCGTTGCACCACTCTTTGCGAAAGCGATCAGGAATGCTCACGAGTACAAATCCATTAATTCATTATTTATTCAAAAAAACAAAAGCTAAAAAGCCATGAAAACATTTACCATTGACGGCGCACTTAGAACGGAGGTTGGTAAAAAGGCCAGCAAAGCTGACAGAGTAGCAGGACGTATTCCATGCGTTCTTTACGGTGGAAGCAACGAGACTGTTCATTTTACAACAACTATTGCTGATATCAGAAACCTGGTGTACTCACCGAATTTCTATAAAGTAGTCCTCAATATCGATGGAAAACAGCATGAAGCGTTGATGAAAGACCTCACTTTCCACCCGACTACAGAAGAGATTCTTCACATAGATTTCCACCAACTGGTACCAGGTTCCCTGGTGAATGCAGAGATCCCGGTTAACATCATCGGTTCTTCCGAAGGTGTTCGCGTAGGTGGTAAGCTCCTGGTCAAGGTTCGTAAGCTGAAAGTGAAATCTACTCCGGAAGCGCTTAAAGATGCGATCGATGTAGACATCACTCCGCTGAAGCTCGGACAGTCTATCAAAGTGAAAGACCTGCCGGATCAGGGCTTTGAGATCCTGAATGCCAGAAGTATTCCGATCGCTTCTATCGAGATCCCGAGAGCGCTCAGAAGTGCCGGTGCAAGAGCAGAGAAGAAATAATCTGTTTGCAAGATATAAGGAAGCCACCTGTGAAGGGTGGCTTTTTTTATGGTAAAAAACTATATTTGCCGTGCAAATTTTACTCCGATGAGAATAGTATAGCGGTTGGTTACAGACTAACATAATAATCCCGAAATCTTTTGTAAACCTTTTTACGCTATACTTATGTCTGATCCTGTAAAGGCGCCACGCCTTTTTTCGAAAATATATTCACTTGTCAGAACTGCCCTGAAAGGGGAGGAAGGAGATTATACAACCGGCAGTCTCAATAAAGCGATCATTCTCCTGGCTATACCGATGATGCTGGAAATGGTGCTGGAGTCTGTGTTTGCTATTGTAGATCTTTATTTTGTAGGACACCTGCCCAACAGCAGCCAGGCGGTACAGATCGTTGGGCTGACAGAATCTGTGCTGACCATTATGTACTCAGTGGCTATTGGTATGAGTATGGCCGCTACGGCAGTAGTAGCCAGAAGGACCGGGGAGAAGGATCCGCGAGGCGCTTCTCAGGCGGCTGTTCAGGCGATCATTGTTTCTACGCTGATCACTTTACCTTTTGCTATCGGCGGAGTGATCTTTGCTAAAGATATCCTGCTTTTTATGGGCGCTTCCGAAGCTACTGCGACAGTCGGAACGCCGTTTGTCCGCCTGATGATGGGAAGCAGCCTGGTAGTCATGCTCTTATTTCTGATCAATGGTGTTTTCAGAGGAGCCGGTAATGCCGCCATTGCAATGAAAAGCTTGTCTATTGCCAACATTCTTAATATTATACTGTGCCCGGTGCTGATTCACGGTGCAGGTCCGGTGGAAGGTATGGGACTGATCGGCGCTGCCTTGTCTACTGTGATAGGTAGAAGTGTGGGAGTCGCTTATCAGCTATACCATCTTTTTAACGGTCGGCATATTGTCAGGATCCTGTTGGAAGATATTAAGCTCCGGTGGGAGATCATCAGAAACATGCTGGTCATTGCTACACCGGCCATCTTTCAGTTCATTATAGCTTCTTGCAGCTGGATATTCCTGGCACAGCTGGTCGCCAGAAACGGAGGAGATGTGGCTTCGGCAGGTTATCAGACAGCCCTCCGCCTGATGATGTTCTTTATTTTACCGGCCTGGGGCCTGAGTAACGCAGCAGCTACGCTGGTAGGACAGAACCTGGGTGCAAAACAGCCGGACAGGGCAGAAGCCTCGGTAAAGATCACGGTGAAATACAATGTTCTCTTCATGGCAGCCGTGACGATTTTCTTCTTTGCAGCCGGAGAATACCTGGTGAAAATCTTTACAACAGATCCGGCCACTGCTGCTATGACATTGAAGGCAATCCGTATTATTGCCTGTGGCTATGTATTTTACGGAGTTGGAATGGTCATGGTCAATGCTTTTAACGGTGCCGGTGATACGATGACACCTACAAAGATCAATTTTGTTGGATTCTGGTTGTTCCAGATTCCGTTGGCTTATGTGCTGGCTGGCTTTTTCGGATTGGGTGCAACCGGTGTATTCATAGCCGTACCTATTGCAGAAGGGGCGATCAGCCTGGCAGGCTTTTATGTTTTCCGGAAAGGTAAGTGGAAGACGGTGAAAGTATAGCAGAACATACCAGGTTATCAACTGATAGAAGAATTATTGCCGTAATTCCTGTTATTCCGTTAAGAAACTTTATAAGATAGCTTTCCACGCTTTCTGCTAAGTTGCCTATCTTAGCGCATCTATGAAATATCTCATCGTAGGGCTGGGCAATATAGGCCGGGAGTATGTGCTGACCCGCCACAACGTAGGTTTTGATGTGTTGAACCAGTGGGCGCATGATGCAGGTTTTACTTTTACATTACAAAGACATGCAGTTGCAGCACAGACCACCTATAAGGGCCGGCAGCTGGTGCTGATACAACCTACAACCTATATGAATCTCAGTGGCAAAGCCGTTAAATACTGGATGAATGAGCTGAAAATACCTTTGGAAAATGTCATTGTCATTGTCGATGATCTGGCCCTGGAATTCGGGGCTTTGCGGCTCAGGGGGAAAGGAAGTGACGGTGGTCATAATGGTCTCAGAAGCATTGATGCGGAGTTACAGACGAACAACTATGCCCGTTTGCGGTTTGGTATAGGTAATGATTTCCCGAAAGGCAGACAGATAGATTACGTGCTGGGTAAATGGACGAAAGAACAAATGGAAGCATTGCCTGAACGATTATCGAAAGCAGCAGAGATCTGCCAGTCGTTCTGTACAGCCGGACTGGCGAATACGATGTCTGCATATAACAATAAATAAGCTGTATGAAAATATTTTGTGTAGGCCGTAATTACGTAGAGCATGCCAGAGAGCTCCAGAATGAGGTGCCGGATGAACCGGTGATCTTTATGAAGGGACCTAACGCATTACTTAAGAACGGCGAGGCATTATACTATCCCGCTTTTACGAAAGATCTGCATTATGAAGGAGAGCTGGTGGTCCGGATAGCGAAGAACGGAAAAAAGATTGACGAGAAATTTGCTCACAAATATTACAATGAGGTGAGCCTGGGCTTTGACTTCACGGCCCGCGATCTTCAGAATAAGCTTAAAAGCAAAGGATTGCCCTGGGAGCTGGCCAAAGCTTTTGACGGAGCTGCAGCGGCAGGTCAGTTTTATGACAAAGAGGAGATCAGGGATGAAGGCAGGTATATGTTTTCCATTTTTAAGAACGGACAGCAGGTTCAGAGTGGAAACACAGATATGATGCTTTTTAGCATTGATAAAATTATTAGCTTCGTTTCCCGGTATTTTACCCTGCAGCAAGGTGATCTCATTTATACCGGAACACCTGCAGGAGTAGGGGCAGTGAATATCGGAGATGAATTAACCGGGTATTTTGGTGACAAGCTGGTAGTGACGACCACTGTGAAATAAAATGCCGGAGATTTTAAAGGATAAAACAAAAAAGAACAGATGCCATATTTTTTTACATCTGAATCCGTTTCGGAAGGACATCCGGACAAAGTAGCGGATCAGATATCCGATGCGATCCTGGATGCCATGTTAGCGCAGGACCCGGATTCAAGAGTCGCTTGTGAAACGCTGGTGACAACAGGTTTGGTCACCCTGGCTGGTGAGATCACGACCAAAGCCTATGTGGATGTGCAGGAGATTGCCCGGGAGACGATCCGTAAGATCGGTTATAACAGGGACGAATACATGTTTTCTGCCAATTCCTGTGCAGTCATATCCACGCTGCACAGCCAGTCCCCGGATATTGCTCAGGGCGTAGATGAGCACAGTGATAAGGAGCAGGGGGCCGGTGACCAGGGAATGATGTTCGGATATGCCAGCACCGAGACCGACAATTATATGCCGCTTACGCTGGAGGTTTCTCACCTGCTGGTCGAAGAGCTGGCCAGGATCCGGAAGGAAGGTAAAGTGATGAAATATCTCCGGCCGGATGCCAAGTCTCAGGTAACTATTGAGTATGATGACAGGCATCGCGCGGTCAGGATCGATACGATAGTCGTTTCTACCCAGCATGATGACTTTATCAAACCGGCAAGCCCGGCAGAAAAGGCAGCAGCAGAATCTGCGATGCAGGCCAGGATCAAAGAAGATATCCTGAAATACCTCATTCCTGCGGTTAAGAAGCGCCTGCCGAAGCGCGTACATAAGCTGTTCAACAACCAGATCAATTATTATATCAATCCTACAGGTGTGTTCATTATCGGTGGTCCTCACGGTGACACGGGACTGACCGGCAGGAAGATCATTGTAGATACCTATGGTGGTCGCGGAGCACATGGTGGCGGGGCTTTCTCCGGTAAAGATCCGAGCAAGGTAGACCGCTCTGCAGCATATGCGGCAAGGCACATGGCTAAAAACCTGGTAGCGGCGGGTGTAGCTGACCAGGTATTGGTACAGTTGTCATATGCGATCGGTGTTGCCGAGCCGATATCCATCAATGTGAATACTTTCCGTACAGCTAAAGTAAAATTGACCGACGGACAGATATCCGATAAGGTGATCGAGCTTTTCAAAGATGATTTCAAGCCTAAGGCGTTGATAGAACGCCTGCAACTGAAGAATCCTATATACTCTGTGACAGCTGCTTATGGACACATGGGCCGGGCGCCTTATGAAGCGGAGGTGGAAACTGCCCAGGTTACAGTCGGAGAAAAGAATGGTGTCAGAACGGAAACCAGGAAATTTGAGAAGAAAAAGATCTCTTTCTTCACCTGGGAACGACTGGATTATGTAGATAAGATCAGGGCAGCTTTTGGGTTGGCCTGATATATAACCAATAAGAAAAAATCCTGATAGCAGATACCTATCAGGATTTTTCTTTTTATGGGAGATGCTCTTTTTAGTTTTTACCGGCCAGAAGACGGTTCTTTAATTCAGTCTCTGCCGCTTTAAGTTCAATCTCTACGGCGAGTCGTCTTTCTCTGCCTTCTGCCTGGATCCTGATTAAATCATCCATCGCTGTAAACAAGTCACTATTAGCTTGTTTAATGGTTTCTAAGTCAATGATCCCTCTTTCGCTTTCCGAAGCAATCTGCGTGGTCGATTGCTTTAACATCTCGCTATTGCGTTTAAGCAGCTTATTAGTCGTATCTGTTATTGTCCGCTGAGCATCTGCTGCTTGCTGTGAATGAGCAATACCCAGGGAAAGTACCATTTGATTTTTCCACAAGGGTAATGTATTGGCAAGCGTCGATTGGATCTTATCTATCATGGTCGCGCTGTTATTTTGCACCATACGGATTTGCGCCGCCAGTTGAATGGAAATCATTCTGCTCAGCTTGAGGTCATGAACTTTTTTCTCAAACCTATTGACTTGTTGTTCGAGGTCGCGATATTGCTGAACCATCTGCGGATCGTTGTTCTCCTGTGCTGAAAGCTGCAGTTGAGGCAAGACGGTTTCCCTCATTTCTTTTATCTTTTCATCTCCCGCCAGGATATATAAGGTGATCTCCCGGTAAAAGATCCAGTTTTCTTTATATTGCTCATCAAAGATGTAAATATCTTTCATCAGGGTCTGAGCATGCCTTTCAAGCTGTAGCTCAATTTTGCTGATATTTGTCTCTATTTTAGAATATTCAGCCTGCAAACGGGCGATCTTCTTTTTGATATTGTCAAATAAGCCCAGGAACCCGGAATTTTTATTCATGTCCGAATCAAAATTCTTCAGATCAACCGTCAGCTCAGCGATTATTTGCCCTATCTCTCCCATGTCTTTTGTCCGGACATTAGCGAGAACATTATTGGCAAATAAAGAGAGTCTGTTCTGGGCGGATGTCCCATATTCTATGATCTGGTTCGATTTGGAAAGATCTAAACCTTCTTTAAAAGAATTTACCTTAGCCTGTTCTTCAGGCGTTATGACCGGGTTGGAGTTGAAAGTAATATCTGTTGTCATAGTGTATTTGTAACCTTATTGATTATTATTTTCCAGTAGACCTCTGTTTCTCAGATCCTGTAAAAAGGCAGAAGTTTCAGCATTGATATTTAACAGATCGAATTTGTACATGGAGGAGACTTCATTTTGAAATGCGGTGACAATCTGCTCCAGGCTGGCTTCAATATTAGCCATGGTTTCTTTTATTTCAACAGTATCCAAACCCGTATTTTCAATCTCATCGTATTTGTGTAATATTTTATTCATAGTTGTCTCGTATCGTTCGAAAAAGCGTTCGCTCTCACTGTCGCCTTTTTTCATAACTATGACAGACAACTTGATCAATTGGTCCAGGTGCTCCTTCATCTTTTCTGATTCCACTTCCTGACCCCATCGTTGTAAATCAGCAATGAATTTTTCTGCCCGGTTGCTGCCGGTCTGGCCTTGTATTGCCGGGTTTTTGATCATCTTTTCAGTTACAAAAAAGGAATTGCGTGGAACACTCATGCTGATCAGGTATTCCCGGGCTGTTACACATAAATATATGGATACGAAAAACCAGTTGATTAAGAACACAATTATATAAGGGTCCTGATCTTCTTTGGGCGTACTTCCGATTTTGTAAAATAAAAAAAACAGGATACCCATCGTGATAATGAATAACCTGAGCCATTTCTTGTTTTTGGCCATTACACCGATATAAAAGAGGCCTAAAGGAGCAAGAAATAATGTGAAGATGAAAAAGGGAATATACCATAAGTGCATGATCTTCCACATTAATGGTTTGTTTACAGTACCTGGGTAGTTTGTCATCTGGAAAGCGGCAGGACTTTATTTCGTTATTGAAAGTTGAAAAATGCGAGCTCAAATTTACACAATCTGATAAGATTATATTTTTTATTCTGTGAATATAAGTGGACACGCTGCTCCGGAAGGATCGATGCGTAAATATCCGGTTGGTAATTGTATGCGGAAGATATTTGTATGCGGGCTAAAATTATTGTTGCGATACAACAATAGATACATTAAAGCAGTTTTGCTTATAAGCAACTTTACAACTACATTTATTATATGAAGCTGTTTTCGCGGATGATCCCTTATGTCCTGCTCGTGATGCTTACGGGCGCTTGTACCACTTCTACCAGGATCAAGTCAGGGACAGAAGCCTACCAACTTAAAAAATACGCGCTTGCCATACCCCTGTTGCAAGAGGAATATAACAAAAGCAAGGAAAATGCCCGTAAGGCAGATATCGCCTGGATGATTGCACAGTCCTTCGATCTTCAGAACAGGTTTGATGAAGCGGAACCCTGGTATAAGATCTTCAGAGAGCTCAGTACACAACAGGAAGCGCCGGTACAGTATGCCAGGGCGCTGATGCGCAATGAGAAATATGCAGAAGCAAAGGAGATCATAGAGCAATACCTGAAGATCAACCGCCAGGACAGAAAATTATATGAGCCGTTGCTGAATACCTGCGAATATGTGCTGAAAGAAGGAGAGAACGATCAAAAGAATGTCAGGGTGACTCCGCTTCCTTTCAACAGTACGGGAGCGGATTTTGATCCTAATGTGATCGATGGCAAGATCATCTTTTCATCCACCCGGACAAGGGATAATGACGATCTGAAAACCGAATGGAATGAAGAAAGCTATGCTTCTTTGTGGGAAGCGGATCTGAAGGGGAACCAGGTTGCTAAGTCGGAGCTTTTTGATGATAATTATCATGTCGCATCCCTGACCATGACCAAAGACGGTCAGACGGCATATTTTACCCGTTGCGGAAGTGACCAGGATCAGGGTAACGATTATTGCGGCATATACAGGGTGAAAAAGGAGAATGGTTCCTGGTCTGCGCCGGAGAAGCTTTCTTTCTTCGGAGATACGGTCAATAACGGTCAGCCGTTCATTTCGCCGGATGGAAAGATCCTTTATTTTGCATCAGATGCCCCGTTCGGGTACGGAGGGAAAGACCTTTACCTGGCCAATATCCAGAAAGACGGGAGCTATTCAGAGCCTGTGAACCTGGGATCAAGGGTCAACACGCCTTATAATGAGCTGTATCCTTATGTGACGGAAGACGGTAATACGCTTTTCTATGCATCGGACAACCTGCAGAGTTTTGGCGGTCTGGATATTTTCAAGGCCACAAAAGCCGGAAGGCTGTTTACCAACCCGGAACGCCTGCCTTATGGTGTCAACACCGGCCGGGATGACTTTGCGCTGGAATTGCTGCCGGATGACGGGCGGGATACGACCATCGCCTACATCGGTATTTTTTCCAGCAACAGGACCAGCGGAGCAGGTAGCGATGACCTTTACCTGGCGGAGATCAAAAAGATCATTCCTAAAACCTTACCTCCGGCGCTCCTGATCTTCGAAGGACTTGCCGTGGAAAATATATATGCCGACAGCACTAATCCGAACAGCAAAGTGACGGGTCAGCAACCGGTGCCTTACCCGGTGGTGACTTTAAGCGGAAGCTCATTGTCTGCTGACCAGGAAGGTTTTTTTACGACCCAGCTGGATAGTGGGTTTGCCTACCAGTTGAAAGTGTCGAAAGAGAATTACCTGAGCGCGACAATAGATTTTAATACGGTGAACGTAAAATCCAGACCGGGCGACACGATCTATTTCAGGCAAACGGTGATCCTGTCCAGGATCTATCGCGATGTGGAGATCGTACTGGATAACATCTACTACGACTACGATAAGTGGGATATCCGGGAAGATGCCCGTCCGACGCTGGATTCACTCACCGGGATCCTGCAGCAGAATCCGCAGATCTCTATCGAGCTGGCCTCTCACACCGACTGCAGGGGAAATGATGAGTACAACATGAATCTGTCCCAGAAAAGGGCGGAGAGTGTAGTGCAGTACCTGATCAGTAAAGGTATTGACAGTCAGAGACTATCAGCCAAAGGATATGGAGAATCGATGCCGGTGGAGAAATGTAATTGCACAGATTGTACGGAAGAGCAGCACCAGCGCAACCGGCGGACAACCTTTAAGATCCTCAAAGACAAGTAAAGATCCGGGCGGCTGATCGCGCTTTCGCCTTGTATCTCCACTCCGTTGACACTGCGTGCAGGATACCGGCTCTATCGCGGCCGCAAAAAAACGGCAGAGGATAACAGGGAAGGAGTTAGGGTATTGAAGGATAGGTATAGGGAAGATCTTACTTATTGAATTTATTATATATAATGCTTGCTAGTAGTAATCAATATTGAGTTTATTTAACCGATAATCCCTATATTTTAGCCTTATGGAAGAGCAATTGCAGGAAGCGGCAGATTACGTAGTCAGATTCATCAACCATACGGGCAGAAATGTTTTCCTGACCGGGAAGGCCGGTACGGGAAAAACGACCTTGTTGCGGAAGATTATCCAGACGACCCATAAAAATACTGTGGTAGTGGCACCTACCGGTATAGCAGCGCTGAATGCAGGCGGTGTAACGATCCACTCCCTGTTCCAGCTGCCTTTTGCCACCTTTCTCCCGGACACAAGAGATTTTCCTTCAGTACCGGAAACCGTGCGATTGGAAAACAGGAATACCTTGCGGCGGCATTTTGTGATGAATAAGGTCCGCCAGTCGGTGATCCGGAATATAGAGCTCCTGGTGATCGATGAGGTCAGTATGCTGCGCGCAGATGTGCTGGATGCCATGGATTATATGTTGAGAACGGTCCGTAAATGGGATATTCCGTTTGGTGGCGTACAGGTTTTATTTATAGGAGATCTCTTACAGCTGCCTCCGGTAGTGCGGCAGGCGGAATGGGAAGTGCTCAAAGAATATTATACAGGTACTTTCTTTTTTCATTCGTTTGTAGTGCAGCAGGCGCCGCCTTTATATATAGAACTGGAAAAGATATACCGGCAATCGGATGAAACTTTTATTTCTATCCTGAATAACCTGAGGAACAACTATGTGAGCCGGGAAGATCTCGATATCCTGAACAGGTATGTGATCCCGGATTTTGATGTAAAAAAACAACAGGGGTACATTACCCTCACAACACATAATGAAAAGGCTGATGCGATCAACCAGGAAGCCTTGGATGCGCTGAATGCGACACCTCATACGTACAGGGCAGAAGTAATAGGAGAGTTTCCGGAAAAGATCTATCCCATTGATGAACAGCTTGTGCTCAAGGAAGGTGCACAGATCATTTTCATCAAGAATGACCTTTCCCCGGAGAAACGCTATTTCAATGGAAAAATGGGCATCGTTGAATCTCTTTCAGCAGGAGAAATCATCGTTGTTTTCCCGGAAGAAGGGAGGAAGATCGAAGTAGAGCGCTATGAATGGCAGAATGTCCGGTACTCTGTGGATGAGAATACGAAAGATATCCGGGAAGAAGTATTAGGTACTTTTACACATTACCCGATTAAGCTGGCCTGGGCCATCACGGTACACAAAAGTCAGGGACTGACTTTCGATAAGGCGGTATTGGATGTTTCCAAAGTGTTCCTGCCCGGTCAGGCGTATGTGGCTTTGTCAAGACTCAGATCTTTGGACGGCCTGGTTTTGCTGAGCCCCGTGCAGTTGAACGGTTTGAGCAATGATGAATCGGTGATGAGCTATGCCCGGTATAAGGCAGAGATCAAAGCGCTGGGCGGAGAACTGGATGCTGCAACAAAGGATTTTCTGGGTCATACACTCGTTCAGGCGTTTTCCTGGCGTCCTCTTCATTATAGCTGGCAGTCGCATCTCCGGACTTATCCTTCTGACGGAGATAAAAGTAAAAAGGCTACTTACTACTCCTGGGCCAGTGAGCAGGCGAAAAAGATGGAGTCGATCCTGGAACCGTCAGAGAAATTTGTCCGGCAGCTGGAGCGGTTATTCCGGGATGAAACCTATGATTTTGCCTTTATACGTCAGCGGTTTGAAAAAGCTTATGAGTATTTCTATCCTCAGCTTGACCAGGTCGTGGCAGAAATTTTACTGGCGCAGGCCAGGGTAGGCCGGATGAAAAAAATGAAGGGCTTTTATGAAGAGATTGCAGCTTTGGAAGAAAGTCACCTGAAAGCGGTCTTGCTGTTGAAAAAGGTCAGAAAGCTCCTGCAGATCATAGCAGAAGGTAAACCGGTTAATAAAGACAACCTGTATTGTCCGTCTATAGCCGAATACCGGATCAATCATATCGTAGCGATCAACCAGAGACTGAAAAATGAACATCTGGATATAGAAGAGCCGGCAGAGTACGACGATTCTGTATATGCGCGGAAAACCAGGAAAGCCAAAGAGCCGAAAAAACATACTTCGGAAATTACGCATGACCTCTGGAAAGAACATGGCTCAGTGGAGGTGATCGCCGGGATCCGGAAGTTGTCCATATCGACCATCTATACGCATATGGCCAGGTTGGTGGCGACCGGTGCCGTATCAGTGAGTGCGCTGATGGGCGAAGACCGGCTCCGGGAACTGGAAATCCTTTTATCTGAGACCGCTCCCGGCAGTTTATCAGAAATGAAAGAGCTGGCAGGAGACCGGTTTTCCTGGGATGAGCTCAAGCTGTATAAAGCCGGTCTTGAGCAACAGGAAAATGAAAGTGTGTGATTGCGCTTAAAGAACATCTTTTAAAAATGTAGATATGACCTTTTCCTGTTTATATTTATAATAGGAAGGGTAAGAAGATGTCTGGTCAGTGGTTATTTCAGATCCTGCGGATCATGATCCTGTTGATAGGTATATATCAGCCGTATATTCTTTGTGCCCCGAATGAAGGAAATGTCTGGTACTTTGGCAATTTTTCCGGGCTGGATTTTAATACAACACCGGTTACCGTCCTGGGAGATGGGCAACTCAATTCCAATGAAGGTTGTATCTCGGTCAGCAAACCTGATGGAAATTTACTATTATATTCCAACGGCCGGAGGATCTGGAACAGCGCACATGAAGTGATCGTCAATGGCGGAGATATCGCGGGTGATCCGTCGAGCACCCAGGCCGGAGTTTTTTTACTCAAACCAGAATCGGCAAATATTTATTACCTCTTTACCGTAGATATGCAGGCCGGTCAGGCCTTATCGATCCATGTTGACCTCGATGGAAGATACAGTGGCCTGAGATATAGTGAGATAGATGTTACAGGTGCTGACGGAAAAGGAATAGTCTTACCGGGGAAAAAGAACCTTTTACTTGCGGATACGACTACAGAGAGCATTATAGCTATCCGTCATGCCAATGGTAAAGATTACTGGATATTGGTGCATGGCTGGAATAACCGGGACTATTACGCGTTCCTGGTCAATGAGCAAGGTGTCAGCACAACGCCGGTTATCAGTGTCTCCGGTCCGCTGGTCGGTGGCGGTTCCTATGGTTCGTCTGCCGTAGGATACATGCGGAGTAACGCCAGGGGAGATAGAATAGCCGAGACACATCCTTTTGAATCTAAGTCTGTTGTGGTTTCCCGCTTTGATAACAGAACGGGAAAGGTAAGTGATGGAATCACTTTATCGCTGGGACTGACCGATGTCCATTCTATAGGACCTTACGGAGTGGAGTTTTCCCCTTGCAGCAATTACCTGTATGTATCGGAAATGATTATTATGCAGCCGGATAAAGCATTAGCCTATCCGGAGCGATCTTTCATTCACCGGTATGATATGGAGAATAATCTTGTACATAAAGTGTTCATCTCCGTAGAGGATGAGCTGCTTGGTGCATTACAGCTTGGAAAGGACGGGCGGATCTATTGTGCTTCGGTAGAGAAAGCCCTGGATATAGATAAAGGTCAATATTATACCAAAGGTGGCAGTTATCTTCATACAATAGAATCGCCCTCCAGGGAGGATGCGGTATTTAATTACAGGTCTGTCAGGTTGAGTCCTGGTTTGAGTCAGAATGGTTTGCCGTCATTTGTCAACGATGTTTTTCACAGCCTGGATATCCGGATCATCACGCCAGAAGGTGCCTGTGTGGGCGAACCGGTGACGCTGGAAGCTAAGGTGGCATGGAGCGATTCTGTTCGTTGGATATTGGGAGATGGTTCAGTATCCGGACAGCTGTCTGTGGCGCACCGGTATGCTCAGGCCGGTAAGTATACAGTGCAGTTATACCGTTATCTCTGTGGTCAGGCAGATATAGTACAGGCGGAGCTGGAGATACATGACCTACCGGTTTTTGATATTGCAGATATCACTGTTTGTGAGGGTAAGGATAGTGTGGTGGCAGCACCGGTTACAGGTGATTCCTATTTGTGGAGCAACGGAGCCGTTCAGCCGTTTATCAGCATTGCAGATCCGGGGATTTATACTTTGGCGGTTACGAGAAATGGATGTACCTACGAGGATCAGTTTGTTGTCAGTCATCGGCCGCTTCCTGTCACTGAGATCCTCTTGCCGGATGGAAAGGGTTTTTGCAGAGATAGCACTGTCCGGCTAAATGCTGCTACAGGTCCGGGATATCTTTTCAGGTGGTTTCTTGACGGGCAGCTGATACCCGGTGCTGATCAGTCTCAGTTAGAGGCCGGAGCGCCCGGCGAGTACCGGGTGGAGGTCAGCGATGGCACTTGTGCGGGGCTGTCTGATCCGGTGAGGATAGATGCTTTCCCGGAACCTGTAGCAGTGATCAGGGGACAAAATCGCGTATGCGCAGGGGATTCTGTTCAACTGACCGTAGAGCTTACTCCCGGAACATATCGTTATACCTGGTTTAAAGAAGGGCAACCTTATGGTTCGGACCAGGAAATGCTCACTGTCTATGAACAGGGCTGGTACAATGTGGTCGTGACCACGGCTGAAGGTTGTCCTGGAAGCTCTGTTCCGTTTTGGGTGGAAGCCATTCCTTCACCTGACCTGTCCTTAAAAGCTCCGCAATGGTTGTGTGTACATTCAATCGCTACCTTGGAAGCCGTTACCGATGCGGATGAAATTTACTGGAATACAGGTAGTAAAGATCCGGTTATTGAAGTTACAGGACCCGGCACATATACTGTAACGGCAAGCCTGGGAGAGTGTAAGGTTGTTAAAAGTGTTGAAATAGAAGCTGTTCCCGCTATGGAAGTACACATGCCGGAAGATACGGTGATCTGTTCCGGAAGCACCTGGATGCTTACGCCTGTGCTGGCACATGTTGACAGTCTGACGTGGCAGGATGGGAGCACAAGCAACAGTTACCTGATAGATAAGGCCGGACGATATACCTTGTCGGTGCACAACAGGTGCAGTGAAGCAACATACTCTGTAGCGGTAGAGATGCAGGATTGTGCCTGTCTGGTTGCTCTGCCCGGTGCTTTTACGCCTAACCGGGACGGTATTAACGATGTGCTCCGGCCGGTTACCCAATGTGAGATCACGCATTCCTTGTTCCAGGTGTACAATCGCTGGGGAGAGCTGCTCTTTGAATCTTCGGATCACCGGCAGGGCTGGGACGGGTATTACAGGCAATCATTGCAACCCAATGACGGGTATATTTATTACTTCCGGTACATCTCTCCGGTGACCGGAAAAACAGAAGAGCTCAAAGGTGTGGTCATGCTTTTGAAATAAAAGACGGAGCGCCCTGACAGGGTCAGGACGCTCCGTTGAAATACCAATATACTAAATTATTACCAGATTATCACTCTGTTATCTTTAGGGACTTCCGGCGTATCGCCACAATTAAAAGCATCGTAAAACTCATCCAGGTTGGAAAGTGTCACATTGATGCGGGCTTTTGCAGGGGAATGAGGATCCAGCGCAATCAACTGGCGGAGTGCTTCTTCTGTGGAGTTGTGTCTCCAGACCTGCGCCCAGCCGTAAAAGAATCTTTGTTTATAATCCATACCATCTACCAGCGGAGGTGCCGGCTTGCCTTCGTAAGCTTTCAGCAAAGCATAGTAACCGAGGATCACACCGCCCTGGTCTGCAATGTTTTCTCCAAGGGTAAATTCACCGTTCACTTTCAGATCCGGTAATATCTCAAAGTTGCTGTACTGTTGGGCAAGCTTTCCGGTCAGCTGCTTGAATCTTTCCCTGTCTTCAGCAGTCCACCAGTCTCTCAGGTTGCCTTCTGCGTCAAATTGAGAACCCTGGTCGTCAAAACCGTGCGAGAACTCATGACCGATCACTGCGCCTATCGCTCCGTAGTTGACTGCATCGTCGGTATTCGGGTCAAAGAAAGGTGGCTGCAGGATACCGGCCGGGAAAACGATCTCGTTATTCATCGGATTATAGTAAGCGTTCACCGTATGAGGGCTCATTTCCCATTTTTCAGTATCTACCATTTTACCATATTCACTCAAAGACTTGCGCATTTCAAAGTTTTTGAGCCGCATTACGTTCTCGAATGCTTTATCGGCCTGGATATCCACAGCAGCATAATCTGTCCATTTGTTGGGATAACCGATCTTATAAGTAAAAGATTTCAGCTTGTTGAGCGCTTCCTGTTTGGTCGCTCCGGACATCCATTCCAGGGATTGGATCCTGTCAGCGAAAGCAGCCCGCATGTTTTCGATCATTTGTTCTACTTTGGCTTTGGACTGCGCCGGGAAATATTTGCTGACGAATAATCTTCCTACAGGCTCTCCGAAAAGGTTGTTCAGCCGGCGTACAGAGCGTTCCTGTAAAGGCAGGGGTTGCTTGATGCCGTTCAGGGTAGTAGCAAAGAAGGCGAAATTTTCCTGTTCGATCTTTTCCGGAAGGTAAGCGGCCATGTTGGAAACAAGGTGCCATTTCATATAAGCTTTCCAGCTTTCCAGGCTATGTGCTTTGGCGATCTTGCTCAATGATTTGACGATATCCGGATTTTGAAGGATTACTTCAGACGGTTTGATTCCAAGGGCGAGGAAATATCCGTCCCAGTTGATGCCTGGTGCCTGTTTTTTCAGATCAGCATAAGAGACCTTGTTATAGATCTTATAAGGATCTCTGAGCACTTCCTTAGGTTGATGAGCCTGGGCGATGCTGTATTCGATATTGTAGATCTGTTCGGCAGTTTTGGCAGCTTGTTTGGCGCTGAGTCCGAGCAGTTGCTCCGTCCTGGTCAGGGAAGCCAGGTATTCTTCGCGGATCTTCTTTTTATCCTCAGCGTCGGAAAGATAGAACTCTCTGTCGTTCAGGCTGAGACCTGTCTGACCCAGGTAAAAAGTGTTGAATTTGGAGTTCATCAGGTCTGCTTCAACAACACCGGCGATAGGCATGGCGGTGCCCGGTACAATGGCAGATACCACCAGCAGATCGTCAAAGGTCTGTGCGTTGTCAATCAGGGTAAAATACGGCGCCAGTGGTTGAAGACCGCGTTCGTTTTTGGTTCTCACATCCAACAGGGACCTGTAAAGGTCGGCGATCTGTTGCTGATAAGAACCTTTTGCCAACTGTTTGTCCAGCAGATCGCTGATTAGTCCTTTGCATTTTTCTTCATTGCTTTTATTGAGGATATTGAAAGAGCCCCAGCGACTTTCTGTAGGCGGGACAGGGTTTTCAGTTTTCCATTGTGCATTGATGAAATTGTCAAAATCGCCGCACGCGCCGGTATGAGCATGCCGTTCGTTGGCGTTCAGGCTCAACCCTGTGAAAAGGGTGGTGACCAATAGCAGGCCTGCCCGGACGTTTTGTTTTTTAGGTAATGTTGTTTCCATAGGTTTGTTTGTCAATGTTTGATAGTGTTCTAATACTTGCAGGTGCAATTGCAGGAGTAAAACTAAAACAAACCTTCCAGCTGTGATGGGCTGTTAACTTTCCTTATATAAAGGTTAAAAAATTTGTTAAAACTGTCAAAATTTAACAAATTACATGAAAGCTCAGTTCATACTTATGATCCTGAATATCATAGCAATACCCAGGATAATCAGCAATATGCCTCCGAATTTTCGGAAATAAACGAGATGATGCGGTTTTAAAACTTTGGAGACCTGGTGGGCAGAAAATATTTTCAGTAAATCACCCAGAATGATCGTCATCAGAAGCCCGGCGTAAAAATACAGGGCATGAAAATCTTTCTCAAAGTCGACCTGCGTCGCTACGCCCAGCCAGAAGATGAGTACGAACGGGTTGAAGGTATTGATCGCCCAGCCTTTCAGGAAAAGATTACCCAATTGCTTGAAGCGCATAGGCTGGTCATTGATTGCCTGCTTGCTGAAGGTAGTAACGATTCCGACAGTAATGATGATCGCGGCGCCGACATACCCCCAACTATAGTGGAGCTTGCTTTCCACGAGAAATTGATGTAATCCGAAATGTGTAATGGTCGCCAGCATCAGTTCGCTCAGCCAGAGCCCTGAGATCAGGAGCAATGCCGCTTTCCGGCCCCTTGTCAACGTTTCTTCCAGCAGTATGATAAAGACAGGTCCTACAAGAAAGAATAATATAATACCCAGTTGTATGCCTTGAATGAATGCGCCCACAAAAGCAATAATACAATTTTGAGGCCAGCTATCCAGCCGGTTTCGGTAATATCTTTCAAATTAATAGAATCGTATCTTTGCCCGGAGGCATTGATATTTTGAGCATGCAGATCAAAGCGCAGATACAGGATTGGGCTACAGAGCTTGGTTTTCAGCAGGTTGGGTTTGCACGTGCAGGCTTCCTGGAGGAAGAAGCTCCGTTGCTGGAAAAGTGGCTCAAAGCCGGTTACCATGGAGAGATGAAATACATGGAAAACTGGTTTGACAAGCGCCTCGATCCCCGGCTGCTGGTAGAAGGTGCCCGGACAGTGATCGTGCTGACCTTCAATTATCATAATCCGGCGCAGCAGGCTGCTGGTGCGCCGAAGATCTCTCAGTATGCTTTCGGAGAGGATTATCATGAGGTGATCCGGGAAAGGCTGCAGATGTTGCTGGCCAGGATGCGGGAAAAGTACGGAGATGTGCAGGGCAGGGGATTTGTAGATTCTGCACCGGTGCTGGAACGCGCATGGGCCAGGAAAGCCGGGTTGGGCTGGACGGGTAAGCATACTTTATTGATCAGCAAACAGAAAGGATCTTATTTCTTCCTGGCCACCCTGATCACGGACCTGGAAGTGGAAGAGGATGTTCCTTTCTCCACAGATCATTGCGGGACTTGTACCCGTTGCATGGATGTCTGTCCTACGGGAGCCATCATAGCGCCGAATCTGGTAGAGGCGCAAAAATGTATCTCTTACCTGACCATCGAACTGAAGGAGGCGATCCCGGATAGCTTTGCGGGAAAGATGGACAACTGGGCTTTCGGCTGTGATGCCTGCCAGGAGGTTTGTCCCTGGAACCGTTTCAGTATTGCACATACGGAAGAAAAATTCCGGCCGGCGGATGAGTTGCTGGATATGGATGAAAAAGACTGGCAGCACCTGACGGAAGAATCTTTCAGGAGACTTTTCAGGAAATCTCCGGTAAAACGAACCAAATACACCGGGCTGATGAGGAATATCCGCTTTCTCTCGCAGGAAATTCCGCAACCTTCATCGTAACTGCTCGAAATGCTCCATTTCATAATCCTTGGGATTGAAACGGTATTCGCGGAAGTTATTGACCTTGAAATGATGGCCACAGTAATTGTATAGCCAGAACGGGTTTTCCCTGAACTTTTCGAAATCTTTTCTGAGCTGCTGTTCCAGGTAATCGACTTTTTGCCGGTATTCTTCTGTCAGCAGCTCATAACAGGTATGGTTTTGCTTTTCAGCCCGTTGTGTCTTCAGGGAGTGAATATAAGCGAGCAGGTTGTGACAGGTCGTGAACTGGCCGCAGGCGATCATGGAGAAAAGCTTGCCTTTATCCTGGTTCGCAGTATCAAACCATAAAGTCGTACCCATTTCCGTTGCGCACTGAGCAATCTTTTGCATGTCCCGGGTAGGATGCATATAAGCCGGCCAGTTTTCGCTGATCCGGGTATAGTCGTTGGAAAATGCCAAAGTATATACGCGATTGGTTTGCAGAGTATATCGCAGCATCGGGTTCAGGCGGGTGTCCTTGTACAGCAGGTAACTGATCCTCTTCAGGAAAATATCAGTATTCAGGATCAGTACGGAGCTGATCCGTTCTTTCAGCATCCTGAAGAGCACAGCAACCGGGGTGGAACCGAACCGGTAAAAGAGCTTCGTGACAATCGCTTTGGAAAAAGTGTTGTCCAGGTTGAGGCCGCCGATTTTCCGGATATTGGCCTTGATATATCGCCGGAGGGTAAACAGAATGGCCAGCACTGTTCCTCCCAGCAGAAAGAGCGCCGTCCCGGCGATGAAGCTGAAGCCGTGGTAAGGGTTTTCCAGGAGCCCGGAATATCCCAGCGCGATCAGCCAGGTGCCGGCAATACAGAACAGGCACATGAGCACCATTCCTGCATATATGCTCACACCTTTAATGCCTGTGTATGAAATGTGATTGTCTGCCGGCAGATAAGGGTCCATAAAATCCTTGTCGACATCATTGATCAGCATCAGGTCGAAAGGTGTAAAATCTGTCTTTCCGGACAACCTTCTTTTCTGTGCATCGGTGATGCTTTCCAGGGCCTGGTTGTCGGCGATTCCTCCGTCCATCATGCCGATCTTGAAATCCGGACAGACCGGAAGATCTTTAAAAGCTTTCTGGATGGCTTCCAATGCAGGCAGATCGGGCAGGGTAGCGGCAATTTTGTTAAATGTTGGTTCGCCGTAAAGCCGTTTCAGCTCCTGCTTATCCAGTTTCCTGAGTTGTACCTGTATTCCTTTCAGCAAGGTGGTATTATCCAATGCAGGCCGGTCTGTAACCTGCGTTCTGGTGTTGTAGGTGAAATCATCCGGGAAAACAATGGGTTCAAAACCGGCAGGAAAACAGGAAGAGGCTGCCAGCAGGTCGGCCAGCTTCAGGCGTTTAGCGGTGAGTTCGTCTATATATAACCCGAAGTTTCCGAACCTGAATTTTGTATCGCTTTCGCCTTTGTTATCGTGCTTCATCTTTACGTTTTGGCGAAACAGCAAACCCCTGTAGAACTCTGTGGCATTGAAGCAGACTTCTTCCAGGTGAGAAGAGGAGTTTGCAAGGCACAGATCACCCAATACGGCCGACTGAAAAAGATATTTATCATATCCCAGCGCAAAGGCATTGATCATGTTGCGTCGCTTCTCTGGGTGCTCTTCCCATTCCTTGTCCTGGTTGAGGATGCTGAGGATACGGTCTACGAGCCCGGTTCCTTCCAGGTTGCTGAACAGATCCCGGTAGAAGTGTCCGAAACTTTTACCTTGTGCATTATAGAGAGCGTACATCGCATTCGGTATCGAGCCGCCCGAAGCAGAAGAAATAAAGGTGACGTTTTCCAGTAATGGTCTGCCATCTTCACCGGAGAGGTGATGCAGGTAGCTCAGTACGCCTAATCCGAAAGTAGCAGCCCTGAAGCCACCGCCGGAAAATGCCAGCGCGATGTTATCAAAAGGTGTCCGGCCGGGACAGGAATGCTCGTCTGTAGTGTGTTTCATGTAATGGTGGAAGTGGATCAAATATCTTATAAGCCAAAGAATAGCTGATTATTTTCAGCTTTCATCCGGGGCGGATAGTTCGGTGAAAAAGGCAATAGTAATAAAACCAGTGCAATGTATCTCATGTTCATCCAATGGTTAGATAAAGGGTGTAAGTATAAGTAATTTGTCTAAATTTTATATATCTGCAGACGGCAATTCCCGGTAATGAAACAGGGCATTCACGGATCACTGGCGGAATAATGAAATACATATCGGAAAACATTAGTTGCTATATTTGGATCATTGCATCATGAAGATCCTCATTGTAGAAGATACCGTTCCCCTGGCAGAGGCCATTCAAAGCACGCTGGAAGGAGATGGATTTCTCTGTGAATATGCTTACACTTACAGAGCGGCAGAAGATAAACTCGTCAGTTTCGATTATGACATCCTCGTGGTAGATATCAACCTGCCGGATGGCTCGGGTCTCAACCTGATCCGGGAAGCCAAACGGGTCCAGCCGGATACCGGTATTATCGTCATTTCTGCAAGAAATTCCCTGGATAATAAAATAGAAGGACTGGAGCTGGGCGCTGATGATTACCTGACCAAACCTTTTGAAATGGCAGAGCTGGTCGCGAGAATTAAATCCCTGATCCGGCGAAGACATTTCCGGGGACAGTCTGTCGTGAAGCACGGAGATATAGAAATGGATACCACCCATCATACCGTATCGTGCAGGGGCGAAATCCTGGGCCTGACGAAAAGTGAGTATGACATTTTATTATTCTTCCTGTCCAATGCCAAACGGGTGCTGACAAAAGAAAGTATAGCCGAGCATATTTACGGAGAAAATATGGACCTGGCCGAATCATTTGACTTCATCTATTCCCATATCAAGAATATCCGGAAAAAGATCAAAGCGGCCGGCGGTGAAGATCCGATCAGGGTGGTCTATGGCATAGGTTACCGGCTCAATCAATACCAGTAAGATGAAGCTTATTAATTATACCTATTCATACGTGTACAAATGGCTGATCGTCATTGGGTTGATAGGCTCTTTGTTTTGCTATGGCATGATCGAATACATCAATCATGAAGAAACAGATGAGTTCCTGACTTACGAAATGGAGCGCCTGGTTCGCTACTACAACGAAAACCGGGATCTGCCGGAATTCAATAACGTGGCAGGTATTTTATATGACACCAGGTACGATACACCTTATTATAAAGATACTTTACTGCTGGAACCGGGCGATAACGAAATGGTGCCTTACAGGGAATTGCGCTTTTCTATCGTACACAAGGAGCAGGATATTACCATCGTATTGAGGCATCTTTTACTGGGTGAGGATGATATCATAGAAGGTACTTTCCTGATCGTGGGCGGGATCATCCTGCTCATGGCGCTGGTCTTCTTTTTCATTGTCCGGTATGTTAACAAGGAGATTTGGAAGCCTTTTTACGAGACACTCGATAAGTTGAAACGGTTTAAGGTAACGGAACCGGCACCCGTTTTCAGAGAAACGGAAATAGATGAGTTCACCATGCTGAATTCGACAGTGGAACGGCTGTTCAATAAAATACATGCAGACTTCCGGCAGAATAAAGAATTCAATGAAAACGCTTCTCATGAATTGCAGACACACCTGGCGGTGATCCGGGCCAATACGGAAAAGCTGATCAATCAATATGCTGAAGAGGAAGAGATCCCGGAGGCGCTGAGCAAGATCTATACTTCTTCCGGCCAGCTTTCCCGGATACAGAAATCTTTATTGTTACTGAGCAAGATCAGCAACCAGGAATATGCGGATAAGCAATCGGTGGATCTGAAGACGATCACAGAAAAGCTGCTGGAACAATTTGAGGAGACGATCGCAATAAGGGAATTGGAGCTGGATACAGATATGCAGAGCGCCGTGATCCGTATGAATACGGGGCTGGCAGAGATATTGATTTCCAACCTTTTGAAGAATGCGATCCGCCACAATACCGAAAATGGTTTTATCAGTATCCGGCTGAGACCGGATCTGCTGGAGATCGCAAATTCAGGAGAACCGGCCGAGGGAGATCCTGAAAAACTGTTTGAAAGATTTGCGAAAGGGGCCAGGGGCAATAACGGGCTGGGACTGGCCATTGTAAAACAGATCTGCGATCTTCATCAGCTGACTGTCCGGTATGAAGCTCCTGAAAAAAATATACACCGGATCAGGATTTATCTGAAACCGGGTTGAAAATCCAAAATCTCTACAGAATTGAGTACTTGATTTGTATCATAAAATCAAAAAAGCGATATTATGAAGTACTTAAGAAACATTTTAGCGATGGTAATGGTGGTTGTTTTCGGTACACAGGTTAATGCACAGTATACCGGAAAAGGCGCCGCAGGAGAATTTTATACCGTTCAGCAGATCAAAGATAATGCATCCAAGCTGGATAAGACGGATGCCATTGTGAAAGTGAAAGGTTTTATCATTGAGCAGACCGGGCACGAGAAATATACGCTGCAGGATGCTACCGGTAAGCTGAAGGTAGAGATCGATCAGAAATACCTTCCTGCCACAACCTTCAACGAAAAAACCGAATTGATCCTGATCGGTGAAGTAGATCACGATCTGCTGGAAGGCACAGAGCTGGAAGTCAAACAAGTGGTCTTTGTAAAATAGGTGCGCGATGGGTGGCCGATTTGTACTGAAACTGATGATCACGGTCATCAGTTTCTTTATTTTGAAGAATGCCGGAGCGCAGATCACTCCACCGGGACTGGGGGAAGGCCATACGGCCGGCTGGCTGGCAGCAGGTGTTGCCCAGGCTCTGGACAGCCTGGAAACCAGGAAGTTGGTGACCTATGTGGGATACGGCAGAAAAAGCCGCCCGGATGATTTCAACCTGGTAGAAAAAGAAGCTTTGTGGGTACTGAACCAGGAATACCAGCATCATTTCCGCAAGCACTGGCAATATTCCGCAGCGCTGAGCTATCGCAGGCAACATGAATACGAAAAAGAACCGCCTTTCGGAGAGACTGTTCCGGGGATCAAGCAGGAATTCAGGTTATACGGCAGGCTTTATTACCTGTTGAAGGGCAATCGCTGGAAAACCGCCATTGTGCTGAGGCAGGAGCTCCGGAAATTCTTTACGACGGATTTCAGGAACTGGCCGGAAACCTTCCAGGCAAGAACCCGGCTGAAGGTACATTGGGCCTATTCGCTGAGCAAAAATGCTGTCCACAAGCTTTCGCTGGGTGCTGAGACGATTTTTGGTATCCGGAAAAAATCCGGTGAATGGTCAGGGTTTGATTACCTGGAAACCCGGCTGACAACTTATTATTCCCTGTCGCCGCAAAAGATCCCGGTGGATTTCAATATCGGGTATATGGGCAACTTACTGGCCGGCAAGCCGGGAGCGGTACATTACCTGGCCATGGATATTATCTGGAAAAACCCTTTTCATTTTCACAGAAATTAATTTTTCCCATCTGTAACATATGATCATAGCCGGATACTAATCAGGCAGATCTCAGATCATGAAAAGGTTGCCGGGAGATTTTTCGCAGGAGTATCTTGTTATGATTGCAGATTCTTAAGATGTTGTACGGAGGCTGTCTGAAAATCATAACCAATCTTCATTTTGATGAAGAAAGGTTCCGGACGCTGAAGATCAGCAGATTTCCTGCCTGGTTTCATTGGAATTTCAGACAACCTTCTGCACTTTTTTAATAGCTCACAATGAACGGAACCTGGTGGATCGTTTCTCCGTCATTGATGTAAACAATATATTGGCCGGGAAACAAACCCGATACCCGGATCCTTTCCGATGAAAACTTCTCTGACGGATCACAATCCTTCTGTATCTGTACATTTCCCAGCATATCCGTGATCCGGATCCATTGTACTGGCTTATTCTGCTGCTCTGTGACCCCCTCTTCCGATATCCTGAATGCCTGTGAGGACGCTGAACGCTGCATCACTGTGATTTCCTCTGAAGCAGGATTCGGGTAAACAGAGAAGAAGCTGACCGGTGGTGTACCCAGGTTACGGACGATCTTGCCATAGTAATACACCCAGCTGCTCCACTCACAACCTTTCCACCGGAAACGCACTGTAATATTCTTCTCATTCTGGCCGGTACCCAGGGCATCTGTCCTGATATGGCCGTTGTGGCTGTTCTGCGTATTATTGACCACCTGTCCGCCGGCGATCACTTCCCATTGATAATCTGTAATACCGGAACCTAAAGGAGGCAGGTTCGGTAAGGTAAAGAACGGATAGACAGACTGAGGGACCAGGTCTTTGCCCACGGCGCCCACAGGGTTGATCTGCTGGACAGCAGGTGTACCGACATAGAGAGTCTTACTCAGCTCAACGGTATTGGAGTTGCAAGCATTTTTGATGGCCACTTTCAGGTTAATATTTCCATTTTCAAATCCTGCCCTGCTTAATTGTATGGCAGAATTATCTAACGATGCCGGTGTGATATTGGCGATCCCCGGCGGAGTGACGCTCCATGTAGCTGTTGCACCCGGTGGAAGATTGATGGAATAAGTACCCGGCGCACATAATTGAGAAGCGCCATTCAGGTATAAGCTGTTTTTGCAGATCTTATTACAATTGGTCGTGGCTCCCTGTTGCGCCAGTATCCAGTCCGCTGACGCCTGGGTATAGGAGATATGAAGCTCATTGGAAAGCGAGGCGAAATAATCTTTTACCCTTGCCGGACCTATACATGCGGCTGTATCACATAAGGGCTTTAAGAAATGGGTAGCCGGTGAGCTGATATCCAGTGCACTGGCCGTCGGTACAAAACAGAACCTGGGTTCCGTAACCGATGCGGTAACATACTCTTCAAAGAATTTCGGCAATCCGTCCATTATTTCTTCTACATCTATTCCGAAATACTCCACATCATATACACCTCCCGGTGCATTATCGAGGGGCAGCATTCCGGTATTGGAATTGACCCTGCATTTGATAAGATAATTGGTCACATTGATGATGCCTAGTATTTTCTTCTTGCTGTAAATGTCGCCCCGGTATATTTCCTGGGTGCCTGTTGCCGGCACTGCTCTTACCTTGAAGTCCATGCCGATGGAGCTTTTGGTGGAGAAATAGGATAGGGGCCATTGGGCCAGCATTGCCCACTTGTTGAAATTGGGATTGTTCTTTGTCAGCAACAGGTTGCCTAAAGGACCTGCAGCGCCTGCCAGGGTAAACACGAAAGAGAGAGTGACATTCTGACCGTATGAAAGGCTCCTGTCTCCTTCCAGTGTGAAGATCGTCCTGTTATCTGCAAATTGTTTGGTGCCGTTGCAGGCTCCGTTGGATAAGGTGAGATTGCGGCAGTTGACCGGCCATCCCATAGTATTCAGCTCATTGAGGAAAGTAGTGTGCATGCTGTTGTCCGCCACAGCCGTATTATTGACCGGGTTGAGTAAATACCGCTGTATCAGCATCTGTCTGGCTGCCGGGGAACTGAACATCTCTATAGCATCTTTTACGTCAGGGAACATATCCACCCATTTGATCTCAAAAGGAGAGAAATCCACATTGATGATCTTCCACGGTGCCAGGTTTTGAGCAGCCATCTGAAGACCCACGGGTATATTGGCGCCCCAGTGTGGTGAATCATGCGTGATGAATAAGCGGGTCTCATGGTTCTGGCTGTTCAGCTCCATATCCCTCAGTGCGTACCGGCCTACCAGTCCGCCCATACTCAACCCGATGATCACATTGTCCTGTCGGACACCATTCCAAGTGGTTTTTTCTAGGTTGATATACTTTATAATTTCTTCTAAGGCATAAGCATTACGTTGTATATAGTCTTTCCCATTTTCCCAGTTCACGAAGATCAGGTCGTATTCATGGATATCATCAAGTTCATATTCTAAGGTTATATAATTTTCATTATTAAAATCAAAATATAAATTCATGTAAAAATCATTGTAGCTATAACCATAAGGTGTTCCCGGATCAAAACCTTCAACTACTATAAGAGGTTTTTTAATTGTTCCTGAAGTATTATTTGTTGAATAATCTATATAAATGTCCGCTTTCCCATATGCACCTAAATAGGGTTTGGTGGCAGTAATTGTTACAGGAGTACTGGGAGAACCGTATCTCGTAGCAATATTATTACTATATACTACGATCTTGGTATGACCATATACTACGCTGTTATCACTATAGGTGATCCTGATGCTTAAATCGTATACGCCGCTGGAGTCGTAATGGATGGAAAAAGGGGTATTGAAGGCGACGGCCTGGTAAACGGAAGCGCCCTGCTTTTTGTACGCTATACCGGATATGGTTTTCCCGGTATTGGACAGGAATAATTCCGGTCGGAAAATAAATTGATTATCTCCTGTAAAAGCGGCCTGCCGGATCGGGGCCATCGCAAAGATCTGGCGGGTTTCATAAGGGGTAGAAGGCCGGCCGGATACATCGTACAAGCGTCCGTTGCTGACCGAGACCAGGTTGGATGTAACGGCGTTTGCCTTAAATTGCTGGTAATTATAGTGCAGCCCGATGAAGGTGATCGCCATATTGGAATAATTGAACCGGTCTATCAGGCGGTTGACCGAATCCAGTGCCAGCAGGCTGGCGTTGCTGTTGATCTGGGAGCTGTATAAGCTGTTGTACAATAAGCGCCATTCGGCAACCGATACATAATTACTGTCGTGAAGCGCGGCTCCGGTATAGTGATCCAGGTTCAGGAATTCGATCCCGTAGTCCCGCAACATGCCGGAACTCACCAGGCTCTTATTGAGGTAATGAAAGATGTGGTTCATTTTCCCGTAATATTGTGTCGTATCATACGACTGGGCATGGATAGGGCTCATCAGCATCAGAATGCCGATGAAAAAAGAGTAAATCTTTTTCATAGTTGGTTAAAGTCGGGTTTAATAATATCTGATATCGAAACGGCCGTCCGTTACTTTCATCGTATCACAATAGTCTGTAAGTATATTGAACCAGAAGGTTCCGGATAATATCCTGTTCACTGTATCTACTTTGGTAAGTGTCAACTCTCCTTCATAAGATTTGGCACTTCGTGAACCATCTGAATTGAAACAGTTTGACTCTGTGGAGGAAAAATCAGCGTAGCATTTTAATGTATCATCTAGACTATATGTTTTGTTTTTCGTTATATGTTCATTATTAAGAATGATCATATACATATCACTTGTTTTAATTCCTCTAATAACCATAAATGTGTCTTTCCAGACAACCTCAATAGAATAGCTAAACTTCTTTTCAGCGATCCAATTCTCCCCGTTGACGCGGCAGGCGAATATATTTTTACCTTCCTGTGTTGCGTTGGGGAGCCCGTAAGGATTATCAGGCTCGGGATCTTTGCTTTTCTTGCAACCATTAACAGCTAGTGCCATCAGGCTGATCATTGTAAAAAATAAAAGGCATTTTTTCATAGTTCTTTGTTTATGTGGGTTAATATCTGATATCGAAACGGCCATCCGTTACTTTCATCGTATCACAATGGTCTGTAAGTATATTGAGCCAAAAGATTCCGGATACGATTTTCTGAATGGTATCAACTTTTGTCAATAACAATTCTCCTTCATGTGCAAAAGATCTTACAGAACCATATCCTAAATTGGCGTTAAAGCATTCTGAGCCTGTTGCATAAAATTCAGCATATCTTTTTAATGTATCATTTAATAAATATTTTCTATTTGATTCAACAGATTCATTGTTCATCCTAATTGTATATCTTTCAATCTCATCATCTTGTTTACTGCCTCGGATGAGTAAAAAAGTGTCTCTCATAACAACTTCGATGAAATAACCAAACTTCTTTTCAGCAATCCAATTCTCCCCATTGACGCGGCATGCGAATATATTTTTACCTTCCTGCGTGGCGTTGGGAAGTCCATAAGGATTATCAGGCTCGGGATCTTTGCTTTTCTTACAACCATTAATAGCCAGTGCCATCAGGCTGATCATTGTAAAAAATAAAAGGCATTTTTTCATAGTTCTTTGTTTATGTGGGTTAATATCTGATATCGAAACGGCCGTCCGTTACTTTCATCGTGTCGCAATAGTCTGTAAGTATATTGAACCAGAAGGTTCCGGATACAATTTTCTGAGTGGTATCAACTTTTGTCAATAACAACTCTCCTTCATGTGCAAAAGATCTTACGGAGCCATATCCTAAATTAGATTTAAAACATTCAGAGCTTGTTGCATAAAATTCAGCGTAGCTTTTTAATGTATCATTTAATAAATACTTTTCATTCTGATTTATTGGTAAATTATTTAATCGCATAATATATCTCTCAATGGCTTTATCGTTATAGTTGGCACCATTTATATATAATATTGTGTCTTTCAACATGACTTCTATGGAATAATTAAATCTTTTCTCAGCGATCCAGTTCTCTCCATTGACGCGGCATGCGAATATATTTTTACCTTCCTGGGTGGCATTGGGAAGTCCATAAGGATTATCTGCAAGGACAAAGCTTGCTTTCTTACAGGAAACCAGTGAAAGAACAAAAGCCAGTAAGCAGGGGCGCAACATGTGCATTATTCTTTAAAGGTTAAATCTAATAATAATTTTTTATTTTATAAAACAATTGTTTTTCATTTGGATGAAAACAATCATTATCAGTTAGCATAATTTAATTATAATCCGGCATTTATGGGGTGTATTAAAGTAGAAGTATCCGTATGGCGCAGCTATAGGGAGAAGTGTACCATGCTGCTTATTCAAAATAAGTATGATCAAGGTACTGTGTGCTATAATACATTCGTTTTTACCAAAATTGCTTAATGGTGGATTTATTTAATATGAATAGACGTGCTGTCAGACCGGTATATTCGGCTGTATTACCGGTAATCTTACCGGCATAGGAGAGGATAAGCGTTTACTTTATGAATGGTACTGCAGCTTCAGCAGGTTCTGGTAAATTCCGTCTTCTTTCGCAGACAACAGGGCATGCGATCCCGTTTCAGCGATCTGTCCGTTTTGGACAACCAGGATCTTGTCCGCATCCCGGATAGTAGACAGTCTGTGGGCAATGACGATGGTCGTACGGCCTTTCATCAGTTTGACCAGGGCTTCCTGTACCAGCTTTTCGGATTCGGAGTCCAGCGCGCTGGTGGCTTCGTCGAGCAGCAGGATAGCAGGATCTTTGAGAATAGCCCGTGCAATGGCAATCCGCTGTCTTTGTCCGCCGGAGAGTTTGATGCCTCTTTCACCTACCAGCGTCTCCAGGCCTTCGGGAAACTGGCTGATGAAGTTCCAGCAGTTAGCCTGGCGGGCAGCGGCGATGATCTCTTCATCTGTAGCATCCAGCTTGCCGTAAGCGATATTCTCCCGGATAGTGCCGCCAAACAGGAGCACTTCCTGCGGTACAATGGCAATATTGGAACGTACTTCCTGCACATCCATCTTTGCGGTGTCCTGCCCGTCTATCAGGATCTGGCCCTGTGCCGGTCTGTAATATTGCAGCAGCAGTTGAATGATCGTTGATTTGCCTGCACCCGAAGGCCCCACCAGGGCTACGGTTTCGCCAGGTCGAACATGGAAATTCAGGTTGGTGAAAATCGGTATATCCGGCCTGGAAGGATAGGCGAAGCCTACATTCCGGTATTCTATCTCACCCTGGGTTTTGACAGCTCTTACGGTAGCGATCCGGGTCTCGGAAGACATCCTGAGCACTTCCACGATCCTGTCCGCAGCACCCAGCGAACTGACGATCTTGCCCCAGAGGTCGCCCATGCCGGCTACCGATCCTCCGATAAAAATGGTATAACCTACGTAGGCCAGCAGCGATCCGATGCTGATAGTGCCGTTCTCTACCAGTCCTGTCGCTTTCCAGAGCACGAAGACAAGGGCACCGATGAATGCAAAAATGATAAAAGAAATGAAAGCACCGCGGTAGATGGCAGCCCTGATGGCCAGCACTTTGATCTTGTCTACGGCCGTTCTCTGCCGGCGGCTTTCGTAGTATTCGTTGGTATATGCTTTGACAGTATGGATGTTCTGGAACGCTTCCTCAGAGATCACGGTCGCCTCGGCAGTGGCTTTGAGGACATCTTTAGACATGCGCTTGATGAACCGGCTCAGGTAGATCGCTACAATGACAATAGCCGGAACCATAATGATAATGGTTGCAGTCAGCTGCGGGGAGATGATGGCTATAATGACCGTGCCGCCGATCAGGCTCACGATCTGCCGGGCAAATTCCGCAAGATTGAAAGAGATCAGCTCCTGCAGGCTGTTGGTATCCGTGGAAAGCCGGCTGACCAGCTCCCCGGTCCGGGTCTTCTCGAAATAAGGAATGTCCAGGGAAATGAACTTGGAATAGAGTGCAGAGCGGATATCGGCGAGTACCCGTTCGTTGACCTCTGCAAAGAAATATATCCGCGCGAACGAAAATATAGCCTGCAATACCAGGGTCAGGATCAGGAGAACAGCGAGCTGGTTCCTGCTGTCAAATACAAAGGTATATTCCCTGAAATGGAGCACAAAAGGTTTGCCCTGCGCCACGTCGGCCATCATGGAAATCAGGTAAGGAAAGAAAAGAAACGTAAGGGTAGAAAATACCAATGCGAGCAATCCTGAAACGAACATGACCTTGTAAGGACGCATATATCCCATTAATGTCATGAAGGACTGTAGGGATTCTTTGGATATCTTTTTCTTACTGGCTGTTTCTGTGGTGCTATCGGACACGCCTGGATCAAATTAGTTGATGCAAAAGTATTACCTTCTGCAGCTAATTTCCGTCACCTGCCAAAAGTTGACATTTATATGATAATCCCTAAGGCCGTTTCATTATAACCGCGCTGATACTGCTGATGATCAGGTTCATCAGGAGCTGGGCGAGCGTTGCCATGGCAATGACAAAGCCCGGAGACATGAACTGTTTGCTCATTTCCATGGCTTTTGCAATGGTACCTTCATCATATCCTTTTTTCCGCATGGCTTCCATCTGCAGTTCGGCCATCGCCTGATAATATGTTGTATCAATGAAGTTAGTGTGAATGATAAAGTAGAGGGTACCGATCAGTATGGCGATCAGCAGGCTCAGGAATGCCGCTTTAAAACCTTCCTTGAAGCTGATGGCTCCTCCGTTCAGCTTCCTGGCATCGCTGATGCTGTAAATCGACATGAGGATCATTACGGCAGCCGTTATGAGCATGCTATATTGTTCCTTGTCTATACCCAGCAGATAAAGCAATAAGTGGAGAATGATGAACACCAGTCCGAAGGGCAGGCCGTAACGAAGCGCGATGTTTTTAAAGGAAAGTATATCGGATGCAGCAGTCATAAGGCAAATATTCTCTTAAAAATAGCCAGATGTCCGAAAAGATACAGTGTTTGTACCATTTATTTTATAATATGACGACCACTGAAGGCGCTGTACTGAGTATAATATTTTTATCCCCATAAATCTTTTTATGTTCTTAGTAGGAGCATAATTTTTTTCAGGTGATTAATTATCCTTCTTATTTTACTTTTACAATGAATGCAATTTTTATGAGTAAAAAAGCAATTAACAGATTAAAAGTAGTCCTTGCGGAGAAGAATGTAAGTAGTAAATGGTTAGCTGAGCAAATGGGCAAAAATGAAGCTACAATTTCAAGATGGTGTACGAATGAGGTTCAACCTCTTGTTAAGACATTTGTTAAGATTGCTGAAAAGCTAAATGTAAAACTAACATCTCTATTTAATGACTAACAATACTATAAAAGTACCATTCAAGGTTTCTGCAAGAACTGCAAAGCTAATTGGGTTAGAGAACTTTTCAACTGAAGAGGGTGCGGTCATCGAGTTGGTTAAAAACACCTATGATGCCGATGCAAATAATTGTATTCTAATTTTTGATTTAAAGGTCAAAAAGGAAACAATAATAAATGAAGATGGTACTGAAGTTGAAATGGAAAAGTTTGAAAAAGAAAATAGCAGTATCTATATCATTGACAATGGAATTGGAATGAATGATAGAATCATTCAAAACCAATGGATGACAATAGGCACTGATAATAAACTGTATGAGCATACAACAGAAGCCGGAAGAGTTAAAACCGGAGCTAAAGGTATTGGGCGTTTTGCGTTAAACAGATTAGGTATGCTTACAAGTATGACTTCTCTCCCTACTTTTTTGGAAGTATTAAATGAAGATAAAGAAGTAAAGAGGGTGTCAGAAAAGGTACCTAATACCAAACTAATATCAAATAACAATAATATAGGTTTTGAATGGACGGTTGATTGGAAAGATTTTGATAAAAAAGGGGCTACCGTTTCAGATGTTGAAGCAGTTCTGTCAGGTAAACAAAATTTAAATCTTAAACAAGACCTCTTAAATAGATTTTCTTCATATCCCAAAATCAAAGAACTATTAGACGGTATTGATTTTAAATCGGGAACTGTAATTGAAATTACCGAACTCAATGATGACTGGAATGAGGATAAATTAAGGAAGTTATTCAGTAATCTGGAGATGTTGCTCCCACCTGAGGAACAGAATGATTTTGGTATAGATTTCTTTTTACTTAATAATTTAGACGAATTTGGAACTGTAAAAGGAGCTTATTATGATGACTACGATTATAAGTTAAAAGCAAAATATAATCAACATGACGATAAAATTCTTAAAGTAGAAATTTCACGAAATGAACTTGATATTGATGCTTTAGAAAATAAGTATTCAGAGGTTTTTGAGTTTGATATGATGAAAAATTCACCATATACACTTGAAGATTTTAAGAAGGAGAAGATTGAACTAAATATACCTATTGAAAAATTAACAACTGAAAAAGTAGATAAAGATTTATTAGATAGAGTAGGAAAATTTGGTTTTACCTTTTATTTCTTAAAAAATACTATTTGGGATGATAAAGAAGATGGAGACTTGAAAAAATATCCATATAAAAAGATTGATAGTGCAAATAGAAAATCTTGGTTAAAAAAGTTCGGTGGAATTAAGATATTCAGAGATGATTTTCGAATCAGACCATATGGAGAAAACGGCGATGATTGGTTGAGATTAGGAGAAAGGCAGGCTCAAAGTCCAGGAGGGGCTGGTCAAAGACTTGGAGGATATAGAATTAGGCCCAATCAAATAGCGGGAACAATTAAAATATCCAGATTACATAACGAAAGTTTTCAGGATAAGTCAGGTCGTGAGGGGATTATTGAAAATGACGAGTTCGAACTTTTTAAAAATATTTTGCTTGAAATCATCGGCCTCTTTGAAAAAGACAGAAATGCCGTAATGTATAACCTTTCTCAACTTCATTCTATGAGAAATGAAGAAGCAGAGAAATTAAGAAGAGGTAAAGAAGAAGCCGAAAAAATCAGAAAACAGAAAGAAGAGAGAGAAGAGAAAAAAGATAGTGCAGAAACTAGTAGTGATAATAATTCGTCAAATGAGAATAAAGAATATTCCGAGACTGAGGAAAATATGGCAGATGCTATATTGATTTTAGAAAAGGATAACGAGAAAAAAGATGAAGAATTAAGATTATTGAGAAGCCTTGCAAGTGTCGGACTTATCATTTCTTCTTTTGCACATGAAGTCAGAAGTTTGAGAGCAAGATTAATTCCGCGTACAAAATATTTAGTAGACGAGCTAAAAAATCATTTAAACGAAGAAGAGCTAGCAAAAAGTCTTGATAAAGATGATAATCCTTTCTATATGATAGATTTAATGCGTGACGAAGACGTAAAACTAAAGCATTGGCTAGATTACTCGTTGAGCACATTAAAAATAGATAAAAGAGAAAGGAAAAACTTAGATTTCTCTCAATATTTTGAGAACTTCAAAGCTAATTGGAGTAAAGCTTTAGAGCAAAGAAACATTAGCCTTGAATTAAATAAAATAGATGATAGTGACCATATTATTAGAGCATTTGAGGTAAATATGGATTCTATATTTAATAATTTACTGTCAAACTCAATAAATGCACATTATGGATATAACAAGGAGCAAAAGAAAATAGAAATTAGTTGGCAGAAAAAAGACAATGATATTGAAATTTTGTTCTCTGATAATGGTAAAGGATTAGATAAAAAATATAAAGATAATCCCGAGGAAATTTTCAATTTAAATGAATCCTCAAAAACAGACAATAAGGGAAATAAGATAGGTACAGGATTAGGACTTTATATTGTGAAATCAATTATTGAAGAGTATAATAATTCGTCAATCTCAATCATTAAAATTGATGATGGATTGACATTTAAAATAACTTTCAAAACAAGAAAATGAAATATAGAATTGCATACATAGATGAAGATAAAGGCTGGATAAATACTTTTTACCATACTTTTAAGAATGATTTTGATATAACTAGAATTGAAGTTAATTCAGAATCCTCTGTTGAGTCTATCCTTGCTCAGTTGAAAGAAAGTGACCTTAATGCAATCGTTACCGATTATTTATTGGAAGAAAATGCAGAAGTACCATTCAATGGAAATAAAATAGTCGAGGAAATAAAAAGAATACGACCTTACTTTCCGATTGTAATGCTGACCTCTCACCCGACACAGGCAATAAGGCACACAGATGATGTACATATCATCTACAGTAAAGATATTTTGACTGTAGAGAATGACAAAGACCAAGAGCAACTTGACGTTTTTAAAACAAAAATCCAGTCTAATATTTCAAATTATTATAAAAAAATTGAAGATACGGACACGAGGATTGAGCAATTAATAGAAAAGAGAAATAATCAGGGATTAGATATTCCAGAAGAGGAGGAACTAACGAAATTGTATATTTTGTTTGATGAGCTTAACCCTGATGGAAAGGACTTGCCTGCAAACCTGATTCACAGAGATTCTATTTCAAAGCTCAATGAGTTTGTGAATGAAACAAAAGAAATTTTGGAGGAGCTTAAAAAACTAAATCAGAAGAAGTAATATGATTCCATTTAGAAAAGAGACTCCAAAGAGAAGAGATATAAAAACTGTCGTTGCTAAATATTCCGATCATAGAGACGAATTAAAAATGGATTATAAGTGCCGTTGTGGATATTGTAATGACATTGATATTTGGCGTACAGTTTGGTTTGAAATAGACCACTTTGTGCCACAAAAATATTTGAAAACAATTAAAGATACAGATTATTCAAATCTTGTTTATGCTTGCAGGTCTTGCAATAATTCTAAAAGAGCTCACTGGCCGACCGGCGATGAATTAATTCATCATAAAGATGATGAAGGCTTTATTGACCCTTGTGATAATAATTATGAAAACCAATTTGTGAGATATGATAATGGGAGAATTATTCATCAAACACGATTAGGCAAGTGGATGTATTATAAGTTGAAGCTCCACAAACCACAGCACGAAATAATATGGCAAATAGAAGAGTTGGATAATCTAATTGAAGAATGTGAAAAACTCTTAGAAACAATGGATAATGATGCCTTAAAAGATAGAGTCTTAGGATTATATCGAGAGTATCGAAAATATACAAAACAATTAGGAAGCATTTAGAATGAAAAACGCAACAAAATATTTAAGTCAAAAATGCACCGCTGACCCTTGGTTTGTTGATAGACTTATTATTTCTGCATTTCTATACATAAATAAAATAGAGGTAATCAATAATAAACTGTTATTAAACTATTGTATTCGTGAAAGCGATTCGGATTTCGAAAACTTAATAGGATTTATAGAAGTAATAAATGGAATAAGAGATAAATTTGTTATTGAGGATTTAATTGAACTATTTGAATTTGTTATCTCTCCTTCGGACAGAATAGTAAATGGTGCGATATATACTCCTGCCGAAATAAGAAATTATATTGTGGCTCAGGCATTTCGTAGCAAAGCGAATACATTTCAAACCGTTAAAATTGCTGATATTGCGTGTGGTTGTTCAGGCTTCTTGTATACCGCTTCTCAAGAATTAAAAAGAAGAACAGGCAATAGCTATCAACATATATTTCAAAATCAAATTTTCGGATTAGATATACAGAAATACTCGGTTACACGCAGTAAACTCTTGTTAAGCCTATTAGCGTTATCAGAAGGAGAAGATATAGAAGAGTTCTATTTTAATATACACGAGGGAGATGCTTTACTGTTTAGATGGGAAGATTATTATGAGAATTTTGGAGGTTTCCAAATTATAATTGGAAATCCTCCCTATGTGTGTGCGAGAAACCTAGAAGATTCGGTAAAGGAGAACTTGAAACATTGGTCTGTATGTACTTCTGGAAATCCTGACCTGTATATTCCTTTCTTCCAGATAGGGTATGAAAACCTTGCTGAAAATGGTGTTCTCGGATTTATTACAATGAATACTTTTTTCAAAAGCTTAAATGGTAGAGCTTTAAGGAACTATTTTGAAGAAAACAGAGCTACAATAAGGATTGTTGATTTTGGAACACTTCAGATATTTAAGTCAAAAAGTACTTATACCTGCATTTGCTTTTTGGAGAAAGTAGAACGGAACTATATTGAATATTATAAGTCGGTTGATAAAGAATTACCCACGAATAGAAATCAATATAATAAAATCAATTATAAAAATCTTGATGCAAGAAAAGGTTGGAATTTGAATGATAATGAAATCATTTCCAAAATTGAAGCAACAGGAACTCCTTTTGGGAAAAAATATAAAACAAGGCACGGAATTGCGACTCTAAGGAATGACCTTTATATTTTTAAACCAGTAAAGGAAGATGAAGAGTTTTATTATCTTCAAAATGGAAGTTTGTATCCAATAGAAAAGGGTATTTGTAAAGACATTTTGAACTCAAATAAATTGAGCAGAAATGTGGACTTTAATGAGGTAAAAGAAAAGGTTCTCTTTCCATATAATGATGAAATGAAGCCTAAAGCTCTTGAAGAAGAAGTTTTGAGAGAAAGGTTTCCTTATGCTTATAAATATTTGAAAAAGAAAAAAGAAGAGTTAGCCAAACGAGATAAAGGCAAAGGAAAATATGAAAAATGGTTTGCTTTCGGCAGAACTCAATCGTTAGAAAAGGTAGGAAATAAGTTGTTCTTTCCTAAATTTTCTGACCAAATTCCCAGCTATCTGATTAGTAATGATGATGAATTGCTATTTTACAACGGACAGGCGATTGTAGGTCATTCGGAAGATGAGATGATGTTAATTAAAAAGATTATGGAATCTCGATTGTTTTGGTATTATATCAAAACGACAAGTAAGCCGTATTCTTCGGATTATTATTCCTTGAATGGTACTTATATAAAGAATTTTGGTATTCCTGATTTTTCTGAAGAAGATATTGATTTTATCCTCAATGAAGGTAATCAAGATATTATAGATGCCTTCTTAGAGGATTACTATAAAATTCAATTAAATAAAGAGTTAATCTTAAAATAACTCAAGACTTGCTAACGCAGAACGACCTAGTTTAGCTCGCAATATCATGCAAACAATAAGCTTCTTAATTTTTGACCTATTAAATGTAGTTTTAATTGGTTTTCCTTTGTAAGGGTGTTGTTACTTGGCACAACTGATGATTCTCGATTATTACAAATATCCGGGCTGCGGTCACGGTGCAGCCACAGGATATAGGTGTTATTGCCTGGGTGCGTAATAAATGATGCACACGCCCAGCAGGGCAATCAGTGCGCCGGCAATATCATATTTATCCGGAACATAGTTATCAAACTTCATTGACCAAAGGATGGACAGGACAATGAATATGCCGCCGTAAGTAGCGTATACTCTGGCGAAGTTGGAGGTTTGCCAGGTGGCTACCACGCCGTAAAAGGCCAGCGACAGGCCGCCGGCCAGACCGTACCACCAGGGTTTATCTTCTTTCAACCAGAGCCAGACCAGGTAACCTCCGCCGATTTCGCAAAGGCCTGCCAGCAGGAAAATGGGCATGGAATGAAAGATAGACATCAGAAGCCGAGTTCCCGGGTGATAAAATTTTTCACATCACCGGTGCCGGTGAGCTCCAGCCAGGTATCATTGGATGCACCGCTGACCGAAAGCCTGAAGGTGAAAAAGCTGCAACAGCTTCTTTCTGTTTTGATGAACGCGTGCAATTCGTCCAGCATTTCGTCCGTACCAGGAAACCTGTAAGCATAGCCGGTGGCCAGTTCTTTCTTCTCCAGGAGCTTTTGCTTGAGTCTGGACAGGACGGTTTCCTTCCTTTTCCGGAATGCTCCGGAACTCAGCTTGCAGCTGAGCTGGCCGGCAGGAGTATCAGTATGGCAGGAATTTGACTGGTGTTGATCTTGATCCATATTTTCAGAGTTATCGGATATGTGCTGTCTGAGCAGGCCGGTAACAGCACTGACAGATAAAGCTAAGTAAAAATGCTTCAGAAATTATACTTTGATCAGGCCGCCCGTGCGTGTTCGCCTTCTAGCCCGATAGAGGTATAGTTTCGGTCCTGATAGGCCGGATGAAGTGTTTATCTGACAAGAAATTCCCGGTAAATCAACCTTACCGGGAACAAGTGTGTGTAGATGGAGATAAAAATGCCGGGGATAAATCTTTCCGGGATTTGTTAATGTAAATTTTTAAATTTCCGTGCTGCTGTAGAATAGCTATCTCTAGCTATTTTTTGTGACACATCAGGTATTAAATATGGATATCATCAGGTTCGACGAAGTAAAGAAGATCTGGTTCCGGATAGCAAGGAACCACAGCGGGGACATGATCCCTGATTTTGAGCTGGAGATCTATAAAAAGATGCTTAATCTTTTCCATGTCGGACCTTGTTACTATTACATCTGCAATATTGCCAGGGTGGAAATAGAGCATGTCAGTGGCCCGGTCGGGGATATTCTGGGAATCGATCCGGATCAGTTTTCCGTAGAATATGTCTATGACCATATACATCCCGGAGACAAGGCCAGGTTTGTTGCGCACGAGCAGAAGGTTACGGCTTTTTTTAACGGACTGCCGCCGGATAAGGTATTGAAATACAAGGTAAGCTATGATTACAGGCTGATGCGGGCGGATGGTTCCTATACCTGGATATTGCACCAGGTGGTGACGATCCAGAGTGATGAGAACGGTGCGGTGATCCGGGTGCTGGGTGTACATACGGATATAGCGCACCTGAAAGCCGATCATCAGCCGTCCGGATTGTCTTTTATCGGGCTCGACGGCGAACCTTCTTACTATAATGTTCCTGTGGACCAGGTGATTGTTCCTGTAAAAAAGACATTTTTTACTAAGCGGGAGCAGGAGATCCTCCGGCTGATCATTGAAGGAAAGAGCAGCGACCAGATCGCTGAGCTGCTTTTCATATCGAGACATACAGTGAATACGCACCGTAAAAATATCCTTCACAAATCCGGTTGTCCGAACTGGATAGAGCTGGCTTCCCGGGCGATCCTGCAGGGATGGGTGTAAGCTGCCCGGAATAACAGGATGCAAGATATCCTGGATCGGAAAAGGTGCTACCAGTTCCGGGAGATACATTTAATTAGCATATCCCTGACATCTCTGTGACATTTCTCCTGTGGTGAAGCAAAGAGATTGCCGTAACTTCGTTGGGATTTGTCAATCTTAGGTGTTTTATGAAAAAGACGCACATCATAGCCTTGCTCTTTATAGCGGTGCTGGTAGGTGTACTGATCAGTATGCTCGGAGACTTCAGCCGTTATGAAACTTTTGATTCCACTTATGCCCAGAAAGGGAAGGAGATCAATGTGGTCGGAACATTAGATGTGGGTGCGCCGCTGATCTATGATCCGCTGAAAGACCCTAATAAGTTCGTATTCTACCTGCAGGATGAGAAAGGTAGTGTGCGCGAAGTATTGTATAAAGGTGAGAAACCGCGCGATTTTGAGCGTTCTGAAAAAATTGTGGTGACCGGAAGGCTGGAAGGCGGGCAATTCATGGCTTCAAAGATCCTGATGAAGTGCCCGTCCAAATATGTTGAAGAAAAAGCTAAAACCGCGTCCCTTTAATCTGTTATGAATATTTACGCTGAAGGCAGCAATGTCATTTATGGCCAGATAGGTCATTTCCTGGTCATTACCGCATTTGTAGCTGCCTTGGCTGCTACGGTATCCTATTATCTGGCGGTAAAAAAATCGTCTGTTCAGGCGGATGCCTTGGCCTGGCTTAAGGCAGGGCGTAAGTGGTTCATCGTTCACGCCATGAGTGTGATCGGTGTGGCGGCTATCCTGGTGCTGATGATCCATCAACACCTTTTTGATTATAAGTATGTCTGGCAGCACTCATCTACGGAATTGCCGTTCAAGTTCCTGCTTTCCGCCTTCTGGGAAGGACAGGAGGGCAGTACTCTGCTCTGGATGTTCTGGCAGAGTATCCTGGGATTTGTGCTGATCTTCCGGGCCCGTAAATGGGAAGCGCCGGTGATGGCTATTATGGCCTTGTCGCAGGTCATGCTGGGTTCCATGGAGCTGGGCATCATCATCAAAATGCCGGATATTACCCTGGATTTCAGTCCTTTCTTTTTCTCCTTTAACTGGGCCGATTATAAAGTGGGAAGCAGCGCTTTTTCACTGGTCAAAGATACTATGGATATACCGGTATTCAACATGGATCCTAACTACGTGTTTGAAGAAGGTAATGGTCTGAACCCGTTGCTGCAGAACTATTGGATGGTGATTCACCCGCCTACATTGTTCCTGGGTTTTGCCGCTACAACAGTACCTTTTGCATATGCTTTATCTTCGCTCTGGCTGCGCAACTATAAAGACTGGTTGCAGCCGGCGATCTCCTGGACACTTTTTGCGCTGATCATACTGGGCACAGGTATCCTCATGGGGGGCGCATGGGCTTATGAAGCTTTGAGCTTCGGAGGCTTCTGGGCATGGGACCCTGTGGAAAATGCTTCCCTGGTACCCTGGCTGTTCCTGGCCGCAGGTCTGCATACTGCGCTGGCATATAAGCATTCCGGTTACTCGCTTATCGCTACTTATATCTTCCTGATGGCCGGGATGTTATTCGTCTTGTATTCAAGCTTTCTTACAAAGAGCGGTGTACTGGGAGATTCTTCCGTTCACTCCTTCACGGATATGGGCATGTCTGCCCAGCTGGTGATCTCGGTCTTTGCTTTCCTGGTTCCGGCGATCTGGCTGCTGGTCAGAAGGTATAAAGAATTACCCGGCAGGAAAGACGAAGAGAAAGTCTCTTCAAGAGAATTTTGGCTGTTCATTGGTTCACTGATCTTCCTGGTTTCAGCATTGCACATCATTATATTCACCTCTTTCCCGGTGATCAATAAAGTGGCCGGCAGCAATATTGCGCCGCCGGATGCCGCCCATTACAACAGTGTAGAGATCTGGATTGGCATCATGCTGGCGATCGCTGCCGCTGCCGCCCAGTATCTGGCTTACAAGCGATCCAATGTCCGCTCCGTTCTGAAAGTGCTGGGCAGCACGCTGGTCATTTCGATAGCGATCGCTATACCGGTGATCTATTATTTCAGGTTTTACAGGGCGGATTACCTGTTGCTGACAGTAACTGCTATATATGCGGTAGTGGCCAACGCTTATTATCTGTTCAGCAGGCTGAAAGGCAATATCTATCACTCCGGCGGTTCTGTGACGCATATCGGTTTCGGTATTTTTATGCTGGGAATATTGATCTCGCAAGGTCGTCAGCATGTCGTTTCGCTGAATAAGTTCGGCATCAACTACGGCGATAATTTTACAGAGCAGGAAATTGCCGAGAATATTCTTCTTTACCAGGATGAACCGCAGATGATGAGCGGTTACAGAGTGACCTACCTGGGTGATTCGGCAGCTAAACCGGATATCTTTTTCAAGGTATTGTATGAAAAGCTGAACGACCGGCAGGAAGTAACGGAATCTTTTATCCTGACACCTAACGTGCAGATCAACGCGAAAATGGGTAATGTGCCCAATCCGTCGACCCGCAGAGCGCTGGATAAAGACCTTTACACGCACATCACGACCGCTCCTTTGAATGAAGATGGTTCGCCGTCAGACAGCTTGCTGATCGAAGCTAAGAAAGTCGGTGAAGGGGATACGATCTTCGCTTCGAGGGCATTTGCCGTATTCGAATCGCTGAATCCCAATGCAAAGACGGATAAAATGGAGCTGAGGCCGGATGATATACTGGTAGGAGCGAGGCTCAGGCTGTATACTGCGGACACTTCCTATATTATAGAGCCTAAATATTTTATCAGGGAGCTGATGGCCAGTTCTATTCCTGAACGGGTAGAAGATCTCGGCGTGCGGTTCTCCCTGACCAGGATCTTCCCGGAAGAAGGAAAGGTAGAGATCACGATTGAGCAGAAACTGAAGAAATTCATCATTATGAAGGCCATCATTTTCCCTTTTATTAATTTACTGTGGTTAGGGTCGATCGTAATGATTGTTGGCATATCTTTAAGCTTACGGAAGAGATATCTGGAAAATAAGAGATTAAATGCTGCCCAGGTCTGAACGAATCATACTGATAGGTTCAGGTAGTGTCGCCACTACCCTGGGACTGGCACTGTATAATAGCGGACATCATATCATAGAAGTCGTATCCAGGAACCGGAAACATGCGGAATTACTGGGCAGACAGGTCAATGCTGCGAAGACACACACGGATTTCGCGGGTATTTCTCCTTACGCCACACTGTACATAATAGCAGTTTCGGATGATGCGGTAGAAGAAGTCGTGCAAAAGATGCCGGCAGTGGACGGCCTGGTGGTACATACGTCGGGTACGGTCTCCAGCAAAGTGATCAGCAGTAAATATGACCGCTGGGGCGTATTTTATCCTTTACAGACTTTTACACCCGGCAGATTGCTGGATTTCAATAAGATACCTTTTCTCATCACTTGTACCGGCAAAAAAGTGGAAGCGTCGCTCACGGATATTGCGGCCAGTGTCGGTTCCACTACGCATCATATGGATGATGAAGGCCGCCGGCACCTCCACGTAGCGGCAGTAATGGTCAATAATTTTACCAATCACCTGCTGGCCTTATCGGAAGAATATCTTAAAAAGCAGAAGTTGCCGCCGCAGATCCTTCATGCGCTGGCGATAGAGACGGTTGCCAAAGCCGTGAGCATCGGTGCCGGCCATTCCCAGACAGGCCCTGCGCAGCGCGGAGACCAGGGAACGATAGACCGGCATGTGGAAATGCTGGAAAAATATGGAAATCCTACGCTCACCCAGCTTTATATATTGCTGTCGAAAAGTATAATGGAATTTCATGACGCGCACAGATAGGTATCCTTATTTATGGCTATTCTGAGCCGGGAAGGACTGATAAAGTGAGTAAATGATTAAATTTGACGCCAATTTTCAGGATTCATGAGTTTTATACACGCCTCTATATTTTATATACATCTTAAAACATTCTTTAAAATCATTTACCTGCAATGTTTTAAGCATTTTAGTGTCAAGAGGCTTTTAATCACCGTACTGTTCCTTGTTCTCTTTTCCATTGTATCATTCCTGGTGATATTTTTCAGGCTCGTGGATGAGATTCTTTTCCCGGGATACAGAAAGGTGGAAATTAAAAAACCGGTTTTTATCATAGCCAATCCCAGGAGTGGGACTACTTTTCTGCACAGGTTGTTCTGCCTGGATGATGAGCGATACGGGTACACGCTGCTCTATCATACGATCTTACCTTCTATCACGATCTTCAAGATTATTGATTTCTTTGGTGCGATAGACCGGAGGATCGGCAGACCGATGCGCAGAACGTTCGATTACCTGGACGGTATTTTCTTCAAAGGCTGGGAAAATATTCACCCGATGGGATTCAACCAGTCGGAAGAAGATGAAGGCACCTTTATTTTTACCCTGATCACCAGCGGTATCTTCCTGCTTTGCCCGTATATGGATGAGATCAGCTACGTGCGTTTCCCGGATACTATGCCGGAGAAAGACCGCAAGGCCTTGGCAGCGTATTACAAGTCTTCCCTGCAGCGATTCATGTATGCTATGGGAACGGATAAAATATTTCTTTCCAAGAATGTGATGTCCACCGGCCGGTTGGATACCATTATAGAGACCTTCCCGGATGCGAGGATCGTATATGTCGTCAGAAGTCCTTATGAAGCGGTTCCGTCGTTCATCAGCATGTTCTCAGCTGCCTGGAAGGCGCACAGCCCGGAGATCCCGGAAGATTCTCCTTACCACAGAGCCTGGGGATACCTGGCAATGGATTATTACACCTATTTCCATGAGCATATCCGCCAGCTGCCGGAACAGCAGTGGTATACGCTGAAGTATGAGGACCTGGTCCATGCGCCTAAAGCGGAGATGATCAAGATATATAATCACTTCGGGATGCCTGTTAGCGGTACCTTTGAAGAAAGACTGAACAAGGCTTCGGGGAGAGCGAAGAAATATAAAAGCGGTCACAGCTATTCCCTGGAGCAGTATGGAATGACCCGGGAAGAGGTATTGGCCCAATTAGAGCCTGTCTTCGATAAATACGGTTTCGAAAAGTAGCCTATACCTGGTTTTCAGGAAAAATTTTGCTAAAATCAGGATGTCGTATCTAACGGTATGGATTTTGCATTACATTTGGATAATAAATTTTAACAGAATTTTATGAAATTAAGACATCTTCTTTTTTTAGGAGCGATGCCTGTGCTCGTGGGTACATCCTGTGTAAGTAAAAAAACATTCAGAGCGGAAGCAGCTAAGCTGGAGGAGCTTCAAAAGACTTATGCTGAATTGCAGACAGATCTCAGGAACTGTGAAACCAATAAAGCAGAAGCAAACAAGAAGATCCTTTCCCTGGAAACAGACAAACAATCATTACAAGGCCGGATCGAAGATCTCCTGAACCAGATTGATTTTCTCAAGCAAAACAATAATACTGTCCTGAAGCAATTGAGCGACTTATCTGTTATCTCCAGCTCTCAGGCAGAAAGTATCAAGAAATCTCTTGATAATATTGGGGTAAAAGATCTGTATATCCAGGATCTCCAGTCTGCTATTGCCCGTAAAGATTCATTGAACATGGCATTGGTGATGAACCTCAAAGGTGCGCTCAACGACGTCAATGACTCTGATGTAGAGATCAAGGTAGAAAAGAGCGCTGTATACATCTCTATCTCTGACAAGCTGCTCTTCAAGAGTGGAAGCTATGAGGTGACCGATAAAGCGATGACCGTGTTGTCAAAGGTGGCTAAAGTGCTTCAGAACCAGCCGGATATCGAGTTTATTGTAGAAGGTCACACTGATAATGTGCCGATCAAAGGCGGCCCGGTAAAAGACAACTGGGACCTTTCCGTACTGAGAGCAACTTCTGTTGTGCGCATCCTTCAGAACAATTTCGGCCTGGAACCTAAGCGCATGACTGCAGGCGGTAGAAGCGAATATGTTCCGGTTGCAGACAATACTACTGTCGACGGACGTGCTAAAAACCGCAGAACGAGGATCGTGATCCTGCCGCAACTGGATCAGTTCTTTAAATTGCTGGAAACAAAGTAAGTTTTTATTGGATTCTATTACAGGCTCATAGCATCAGCTATGGGCCTTTTGTTTTTGGGAAAGTATTCAAAATCGTACAAGGTAATTTAATTGTCATACATCAGGAACTGCCTCGGAGCACCTGTATGGAACCCTTATCTTCGTTCCATCATGACAGTAGAAACGATAGCATCCTGGTTCAGATCCTTACAGCAAAGTATCACCTCCGGTCTGGAAACATTAGACGGTAAAGCTGTTTTTCGCTCGGATGTCTGGCAACGGCAAGAAGGCGGCGGCGGCGATACCCGGGTGATCCTTGATGGAGATATCCTGGAAAAAGGCGGCGTCAACTTTTCACATGTGCACGGCGTGATGCCGGAAGTGATCCGTTCTGAATCCCGGTCAGCGAAATTCTTTCACGCTACAGGTGTTTCTATTGTTATTCATCCTGATAATCCTTATGTCCCTGTCATTCATATGAATGTCCGCTATTTCGAAATGCGGGATGAACCGGACGGACCGGCAACAGATGCCTGGTTTGGAGGAGGGATCGATCTTTCACCGGCCTATCCGCAGGAAGCGGACGTGCGGTTTTTTCACCAGACACTGAAAGAAGCATGTGATCGCCATGATCCGGCTTTCTATCCTGAATTCAAGATCTGGTGTGATGAATATTTCACGATTGTGCATCGCAGGCAGATGAGGGGTGTAGGCGGGATTTTCTTTGATCATTTGCGGCCTGAAGATGAGGCAGACCGGGAGCGGTTGTTCCGCTTTGTCCGGGAAATAGGAGAAACCTTTGTACCGGTATACACGGAGATCGTGAACCGCAACCGCAACAGAGCCTTTGGAGAACGCCAGAAGCAATGGCAGTATATCCGGCGCGGGTACTATACCGAATTTAACCTGGTCTACGACAGGGGAACGCATTTCGGTTTGAAAACGAACGGAAGGATAGAATCTATTCTCATGTCGCTCCCGCCGCAAGCCGGATGGTATTACAACTTCCAGCCGGAGGAAAACAGCGAAGAAGAGCAAGCATTAGCTTTCTTCCAGCCCAAAGAGTGGGTATAAGGCTGCATTTCTTACCTCTTCCGGAAACTGCAAAACAGGAAGTGCTGTACCGTATCAAAAGGTGTCCGGTGATCAACCGTAACACACCTGATCTTTTCGAAAGCATGGCTGAATCGTTCTGTCATGGAAGTTTCTGAATACTGCTTTATTACTATACCACTGCACTTCAAAGGGCCTTGTTCGGAAAAAGTACCGATGGTCAATATGCCGTTAAGCAAAATGTGCTGCTCTGCAATTTCAATATAGTGGGTGATCTCAGCTTCATTGGTCAGAAAGTGAAATGCTGCGCGGTCATGCCAGTAATCGTATTTTTCTCCGGACCGGAAATCTATAATATCTGATACGATCCATTTAACCTGATCAGCCAGAGCCCCGAGCCGTTTCCGCGCTCTTTGGATAGCATGTTCTGAAATATCTAAAACAGTAATATTGCGATACCCTTCATTTAGAAGGTGGTCAACTAAAAAGCTGTCTCCGCCTCCTATGTCGATGATCTTTGCCGTCAGGGGTAAGGATTGTTGCCGAAGCAAATGAAGGGAGGTTTCCGGTGTAGGCTGATACCAACTTACTTCATTCAGTGGTTTGGTTTCATAAATATTTTCCCAATGTTCCTTCCGGTTGAATGTTTTCATGAATTATGGATTTTCTTTCAACAGATCAGAATTTCATTTTCTGTATTCTTATTGCATTAATAATGGCCAGCAGTGCAACGCCGACATCGGCAAAAACAGCCTCCCACATTGTTGCTAATCCACCGGCTCCCAATATTAATACTATTCCTTTTACTACAAATGCCAGGGTAATATTTTGCCAGACAATCTTTTTAGTTTGTTTTCCGATGAGGACAGCGAGTGGTACTTTGCCCGGCATATCATCCTGTATAACCACATCAGCTGTCTCAATAGTAGCATCACTTCCCAGACCGCCCATTGCGATACCTACATCGCTCAGGGCAATTACCGGGGCATCATTGACTCCATCGCCGACAAAGGCTACCCTTTCATTCCGGGCTTTGATCTCTTTTACTTTCCGGACTTTGTCTTCCGGGAGCAGCTCTCCAAAAGCGTTGTCTATTCCCAATTGTTCTGCTACGTGTTTTACGACAGTATGCTTGTCTCCGCTCAGCATAGTGGTCTTTATATGAAGCTGATGCAGGCGCTCTATGGTTGACCGGGCATCTTCTTTTATGCTGTCCGCTATAGTAAAGTACCCTGCAAATTTGTGATCGTAAGCGATAGCAATGACCGTATACACAATTTCGGAATAGGCCGTATTATAACGGATGTTGAATTTATCCATTAATCTGAAATTCCCTACTAGCAGCTCTTTATCATCAATAGTTGCTTTCAGCCCATGTCCTGCAATTTCCTGTACGTTTTCTAAAGGAATGGAGTGATCGATATCTCCCACGTATTTGTGGATGGCCGTAGCTACGGGATGAGTACTTTTACTTTCCAGTGCGTTTACCATTTTCAGAATCTCATCTTTGTTCAGATCAGGTTGAAGATATACTTCCTGCACCTTGAATACGCCTTCTGTCAGGGTGCCTGTTTTGTCCATCACTATATGTTGAATGTTTGCCAGAAGGTCCAGGAAATTGCTGCCTTTAAATAAAATCCCGTTTCTGCTCGCAGCACCGATACCTCCGAAATAGCCCAGGGGAATAGAGATGACCAATGCGCATGGGCATGAGATAACCAGGAAGATCAAAGCCCGGTATAACCAGTCTCTGAACTGAAAATCGCTGACAAAGAAGTAAGGCAACAGGCATATGCAAAGTGCCAGAACTACAACAATGGGAGTATATATTTTAGCAAACTTTCTTATGAATAGTTCTGTAGGTGCTTTTTGTGCTGTTGCGTTTTGTACCAGCTCCAGTATTTTGCTCAGTTTACTATCCTCATATGCAGCTGTGATGCTTACCTGCGCCAGGGTATTCAGGTTGATCATGCCGGCCAGCACCAGATCTCCTTTATTTTTGGTATCAGGCTTACTCTCGCCTGTCAGCGCAGCTGTGTTGAACGATGCGGCTTCAGATAATAATTCTCCGTCCAGGGCTAATTTCTCTCCCGGCTTCAGTTGGATGATATCACCTATTTTAGCGGTCACAGCCCGGATCGTTCTGGGCTGATTATTTTCCAGCACAGTTACCTCATCCGGTCGCTGATCTAAAAGCGCCTGAATATTACTTTTGGCTCTTGTCACTGCGAGTGTCTGAAAGACTTCGCCTATTGCATAGAATAACATTACGGCTACTCCTTCCGGGAATTCTCCGATAGCGAAAGCACCGATAGTAGCAATGCTCATCAGAAGAAATTCAGAGAAGATTTCTCCGCTCGCAATGTTCATGACAGCTTCTTTAACTACAGGAAATCCCACAGGCAGATATGCCATCGTGTACCAGAGGATACGCGCCCATCCTGAGAACCATCCGGATTCTATGAAATTATCTGCTGCGATTCCTGCTGACAGGAGGAGGAAAGAGAGAATGGCAGGGAGAAACATTGAGAAAAACCCTGGAGACTTTTGCCCGTTTCCCGGAGTCTGCTCATGATGGTGATGATCTGCGGAAGAATGTGATCCGTTGGGCTCAGGGGATATATTCTCGTCCGTGCTACAACATTGTTTGGACATACTATTAGTTTTTTAATGAATAAAGAAGGATATGATTCCTGTTGCTATTAAGGTAAATCCCGTGATCATACCGGCATTGTGTTCCAATCTGTGGGAATGAATCTTCAAAATACCTTTATAAGCGATGCTGACCAACATTACCATACCTGAAATCGTGACAACAAAATAAATAAATGCAATGACCAGGAGCAGCCATACAGATATGGTTCCGGCCAGCAGGAAATAAGCTTCTATTTCCATACAGGGAGAAAGGAACATCGCCATAGACAGGGTAACGATGATACGCTTTTTGGTTTGGGTTTTAATGCTGCTGCTGTCTATCTGGAAATGTTGGTGATGATGGTGTCTGTATAGGAAAAACAGCCCGATGGCGATCAGTGTGATGGGTGCTATATAATGGGTAATCTGATCTATATGCCGGGAAAATTTGTGCCCGATCATACCTAAAGCCAAGCCAATGGCTACTGTACTGAAAGCATGTGCAAAAGCTGAAAAGAAAGTTACCTGGGTCACTTCCCTTAAAGTCCATTGTTCCTGTCGTCCGATAACCAGTACCGGTAACCAATGGCTGGGTATAATGGCATGGAGCAGGCTGATGAGGATACTGCCGGTAAGAATGCTGATCATACTTCGGATGTTTTTGATTTTGAGAGCAGCAGTCTGAATACCAGGCTGCCGCCTGTATGATATTTACTTTTTGCAACATCGATCCAGTTTCTGATCAGCTTCCGGATCAGCTTTTATTTCATCAGCATCATATCCTAATTGTGCGATCGTTTTTTTGATTTCCATGAGATTGGTCTGCGTAATATCATAGTATATGGTAAATGTCATTGCTGCTTCATTTAAATGGTACTTCTTTAGTCCTTTTATTTTGTGGAATTCTGCTTCAAACATTTTACCACAGGTACCACATCCCTTACAATGGTCACAATGGAGTTTTGTTTGAATGACGGCTTTTTCCGTTTTTTGAGCTGCAGTATTCGAAGATGTGCAGAATAAAACTGCAAGCAATAAAAATATGTTCAGGTTCATTTGCTTTTTGATTTAAAATAATGACAGAATATTCCTTGTACATGATATTATTGTACAAAGAAATATATGTTGTTCTTTTTATAAGTGATCTTATAAAATGGAAAACTGAACAAATCTTGGCGGATTCCATACATCTCCGTCATACTGGAGAAGAGCAGGCTGTATCTCACTGTATAGTGGTGGGCTTTCTGCTGTATAATCTACAAAAGAAATGGTATGATCACCCGGCCCTGTAAAGAAGGGAATCGGGCAGCAGTGGCAATGACAGATAAGACCGCAACTATCATGATGTTTTTTACTGTCAGAGCAATCGTCATGATCTTCACATCCGGATATTACGTCATGTGGGTCACTGCAACAAGTTGTTTCCAAAAGTCCGTTCAAACACCTTGGTATCAAGGAGATGATCCCGAAGAATAACGCCAGTATGAATACAATACCTTTCATGGTGTCTTTCAGAGATAACTTTCTGTGTACTTTGTCCGGTCCGGAATGTAATATAATATTTCTCGTGCAGTATTATCTGCAGGTTACTTCTTCTGATCAATATTACTGAATCGAGGTGCATTCAATGTAGTTTTTCTATGGATATTATTTTATTTCATGTATTCATCATATTTTGGTAGGCTTGAAATATGAGGTCGTTTTTTCTGCTTGCTTTTTACTGGTCATTTTCTTTTTTCTGCAGTGGCGCTTTGCTGATGGCGGGTGAGATCATATTGAAAGTAAAAGTCGCGGAAATGGGTTCCGGTGAACCGTTGATCGGTGCTAGTGTTATCATACCGGGAAAAAACGGCGGTGCGGCTACTGACCTGGAAGGTGCTGCACAATTGAGTTTATATAAAGGACCTGCAAATATTATCATATCATATATCGGCTATCAGCCGGATACTTTGCAGATGGACCTGAGCAAGGATACGACGATCCAGGTAATGCTGGCGGAGATCAGCAACCAGCTCGGTGTGATCGAGGTATCGGCTACCGCTGTTAAACGAAATAATGGCGTCATGGGAGTGAATCCCGAGATCCTGGAGACCTTACCTACTTTTTTCGGAGAGCGGGAATTGGTCAAGGCATTGCAGCTGTTACCCGGTGTACAGTCCGGCAGTGAAGGTTCCAATGCTATTTTCGTCAGGGGCGGCAGCTCTGACCAGAACTTGGTAACGCTGGATGGTGTGCCGGTGTATAACCTGAGCCATTTATACGGGATTTTGTCGGTATTCAACAGCGATGTGGTCCGGTCTGCTGATCTTTACAAGAATTATCTTCCGCCTTCTATAGGAGGAAGGCTGACTTCTGCCATTGCAGTGCAGTCTAAGGTTCCTTCACTGACAGAAACGCATTTCGGCGTACAGGTAGGAGCTATTTCTACCAAGGTCTTCTTGCAGACACCGATCATTAAAAATAAGCTCAGCACACAGATCGCGCTCCGGGGTTGCCATGCAGGTATCGTGATCAAACCTGCTTCAAAAACGCAGTTTGATGGTCCGGGTGAAGACGGGTTCATGAGCTATTACTTTTACGACATCAATACGGGGCTGAATTACAAGATCAACGACAGGCAATCGCTCCGGTGGAATTTCTTCTTTACAGATGACCGTTACCGGCTTTCTGATGCCGAACAGGGCAGAGGACAGCGGACCATCGAGGGCATAACCGGGCTGGATTATGACAGATCGTCTAACTTATACCTTTCCTGGAAGAACATAACGACCTCTTTTCAGCATAATGTAGAGCTAAGAAGCGGTATTCATCTGTCACAGCAGCTTTATTTGTCTCAGTATATTCTGGGGCAAAGAAACGTCCGGCTCCGCAATTATTCATTGCAGGGAACTTTGCTGGTCAGCCAGGAAACTACTAACAGGAAAAAAGCTTCTGTAATAGAAAGTGGTCTGAAAGGTACCTTTAACTGGAATAAAAGAAAACATTCGCTCAAATGGGGATATCAGCTGGCGATGAGGAACCTGCAGCCGGATTATACTGATTATAAGATCATTACTAACCGCGATCTTACGGACGAACAGCGTTTCGGAGATCAGTATATACCAACCTATGACCTGGATACTTATGCGGAATATGCCTATAAGAGCAGCTGGGTCAATGTATATACAGGCGCCAGGTTCAATGCTTACCTGGCAGAGGGCTACCGGAAGTTGGCCGTATTGCCCCGGCTCTCAATAGAGTTTAACCTGCCTAAATATGTGACAATACAGCTGGCCAGCAATAAAACCCAGCAGAATGTCCACATGATCAACAGCTCCATGGGAGACATCATGAATGATTTCTGGGTGCCGGCCAACCGGGTGGCGCCAAGTGAAACGGCTATTCAGAACAGCTTCTCTGTCCGGCAGGATATAAAAGGTTATTTCTGGAGCGTAGATGTCTATCACCGGATGGCCCGAAACCAGATCGAGTTTGTTCAGCGATCGCTGTATGAAGAAAAGCTGGCCTGGGAACAGGATGTCCTGGGCGGTGGTCAGGGAAGAGCCTATGGCGTGGAATTTTACGTCAGCAGAACCCTGGATAAATTCTTCTTTTCGGCTAATTATAACCTCTCCAGGTCTGAGCGCAGGTTTGACCGGCTCAACAGGGGAAATTGGTATCCCTACCTGTATGACCGGACGCATGACGCCTCTATAGCTGCCAGCTATAAGCTCAAAAACAGGTTTGAGTTTACGGTAGCCTGGGTGTACGGAACGGGAAAGACCTATACGATGCCTGCAGCGGTGTATCCTTCGTTGGAGTTGGTAGATTATTATGGACAGCTGGATGTCGACCGGCCGCCTCTGGATCACAAATCCGACCAGATCGAATATTTCAGGTCCAGGAATAATCACCGGCTGAAAGCGTTTCATCACTTGGATATCGGTTTCAATTATAAATGGAAAAAGAACAAGTGGGAGCATGTTCTGAACGTGAGTTGCTATAACGTTTATAACAGGATGAATGTCTTCTCGCTCATGACCAAAACCTATGATGACACCGAACATCCGAGAACGATATACCGTTCGATTACTTTAATGCCGTTTTTACCTTCTTTCAGTTATGCTGTCAGCTTCTAGAATATTGATGATCGGTTGGATGATGATCCTGCTGTCTTCCTGCATCAGGAAATATGACATGGATTTTTCCGATTTCAATGATGTGCTGACCCTGAACGCAGAATTGAACCCTGGCGATTCTGTAAAGATCCTGCTGGCCTATCCCAAGCCGCCTTTGACACATGGGGATTACAAGATGCCTAAGGACGCTGTGATCCGGCTTTATGAAGATGACGTATTCCTGATGGATGTGACATATAATATCGTAGATCCGTCAGCGGAGAACGGTCTCTATATAGCGCCTTATTTTCCAAAGCCTGGAAGTAAGTATGCTATTGAGCTCAATTATCCCGGCTATCCTGCGATCACTGCAGAACAGGTGATTCCTGAGCAGGTGAAAATAGGAGATATTGCTTTTGAAGAACCTTGGGAAAATAGAGATTCTTCGAAAACGCTCACTTCTGTTTGGACCATAGTAGATACCGGGGAGAAAGGCTACTATGCGATCCGTTGCTGGTACAGGCTCAGGCAATTGGTCAGATTGGCCGATGGCAGAGATTCTGTAACGACATCGAGACCGAATGCGATCAGGAAAGTGTACGTCAATAACTCTTTCAGAGACTTTAACGGCGCAACGGCATTCGAGCTGGACGCCAATCGACCGGTTACGGTAGATCTCAATATACTGGGTAAAGATATCCTGGAAAGCGATTCCATCCTGGCCGCTTCGCTTAGCTTCGAAGTGCAAAAGCTTACCCTGGATGCCTATTTGTACAGGAAGACCTATAAGGAATCCGGTGATAACTATGGCGAACCGAGAACGGTGCATAACAATCTCAAAGGCGGTCTGGGAATTTTTTCCGCCATTACTTCAGACAGGAAGACCGTTGTGGTCAAATGACCTTCCTGTTCAGCCTTTAAAATGCTTCAGCCACTCATCCGGCAGTAAAGGAATTTCTGTCTCGTCTTCAAGGTGGGTTTCGAAAATGATCTGCAGAGCAGGAGTCAGGAGAATACCGCCGGTATCCATACCGTCGCTCACCAGGTAGCAGCGGTTCTCAGATTGTTGTAACGTCAGCTGGTCGTTGAGCAGTTCTGCCAGATGATAGACCAGCGTATGCAGATCCCGGCTATCCGGGAAGAAATAGCTTTTTTCATTGATCCTGAGCGTATCATCACTGTTATCCTGTATCAAAATTTTAAGCCCGTTCCGGGAAAACAATACCTCCAGTTCCTGTAATAAATCTACGATTGAATTGAGGTCTTCTATTTCACTGAAATCCAGGCTGAAATACCTGTATTCCTTTCCGTGAAAAGGAGGCGTTTCAAACGTAGTAGGATTGAAGGTTCCGGTTTTAAAGCCGAACCAGAGGTCTTCCCTGATCTCTTCCAGGAATCCGGGTTCGGTGTATTTGAAATAGCCCAGCCGTTCGAGTTGAGTAATGATCTGTTCTATAGCTTGTTCGCTGAGCATAAGGATTAAGATGGGTTTCGTTTGGCAATGCTGCTTAAGACAAAATAACCTAATATACCACCGATAATAGAAGCGGAGAAAATACCCACCTTAGCCTGTATAATATACTCTTCATGACTGAAGGCCAGTGCTGTAACAAACAGGGACATCGTAAAGCCTATGGAGGCCAGCAATCCGAGACCGAAGAGGTTCCTGATATTCATACCCTTAGGGAAAGAGGCTACTTTCAGTTTGATCATTAGCAAGGTAGCGCCTACAACACCTACTACTTTTCCAACCAGGAGCCCTAAGCCTACACCTAATATAACATGGGTTGAGAAGAGCTTCTCCGGATCAAAATCAAGGGTAACACCGGCGTTAGCTAAAGCAAAGATCGGGATGATGATGAAGGTGACAAAAGGATGCATGGCATGTTCCAGTTTCTGGAGAGGTGTCATGGCCATGGCGGTGGATTGTTTGATATTTTCCAAGATACTTAGCTGCTCACTGCTTAAAGTAGGAGTTTTATCATCCGGATCTATCTGTCTGAAATGCTTAAGATAATCTGAAATCTTATCTATATAGAGACTCTCTTTGATGCGGACATCTGCCGGAATGGTGAAGGCTGCCAGCACGGCTGCAATAGTAGCATGAACACCGGATAGCAGGAAGGCCGTCCAGAGTCCCAGGATGCCCAGAATAGCATAGAAAAGAACATTGCGGATACCGGCTTTATTGCCTAGGTACATGACTGCCAGGAAGCCGAAGCCTGTCAGCAAATTGGCGATAGAAATATCTGAGGTGTAAAAGAAGGCGATCACCAATACGGCGCCCAGATCATCCACAATGGCCAGCGCTGTCAGGAAGACCTTCAGCGATACCGGAACTTTATTGCCCAGGAAATAGACGATTCCCAGGGCAAAAGCA